>Ga0207414_1000785_pt1 | contig 13090 bp, 10 predicted proteins | sample PonA231FremontCA_2_FD_187269 | JGI IMG/M metagenome (GOLD analysis project Ga0207414, IMG submission 187269) | Marine sediment microbial community from Fremont, CA, USA - Pond A23 Sediment 1 (SPAdes) | ecosystem: Environmental > Aquatic > Marine > Unclassified | place: USA: Fremont, California... | reverse complement strand
GGCATCAGGCCAGAAGCGGCGCTACCATGCCACGACTGCCGCAATAGCTCAGCTGGTAGAGCAACGCACTCGTAATGCGTAGGTCGGAGGTTCGACTCCTCTTTGCGGCACCATAAAAACCAATGAAAACGGCCACTTGGCGAACCATCGCGGTGGCCTTTTTTCGTTTCGCGCGTGCTGGATCGCTATCCGAGTGGCGTGATCTGAGACGCTGCGACAGATATCCGGTTGAGTTTCCGGGCGCCTCACGACTTGCCAGCGGTGAAGCCGCCATCGACCAGCAGATGCGCCCCGGTGACGAAGCTAGCCTCGTCGCTGGCCAGGAACAGGAAGGCATTGGCGATCTCCTCCGGGCGGCCCAGGCGGCCGATGGGATGCAGGCCGATCAGTCCCTGCAGCATCTCGTCATCCAGGGCCTCGAGCAGCGGGGTATCGATATAGCCCGGGCCGATGGCGTTGACCCGCACGCCCTTCGGCGCCGCCTCGATGGCCAGGGTCCGGGTCATGTTGACCACCCCGCCCTTGGCGGCGGTGTAGGCGGCGGTCTGGGACTGGCCGAACACGCCGAGAATGGAGGCACAGTTGACGATACTGCCGCCGCCCTGGCGATACATCACCCGCAGCGCGGCCCGCGCCACCCGGAAGACCCCGTTGAGGTTGATATCGATCACCTTCAGGTAATCCTCGTCGCCGAGCTCGTCGGTGGGGCAGATGCCGCCGATGCCGGCATTGTTGAACACCGCCTCCACGCTGCCGAGCTCGGCGACGGTGTCCGCGAACAGGCGGTCAACCTGGACGGTATCGGTGACGTCGCACGCCTGGAAAAGGCAGCGACCGTCATACCGTCCATCGAGCTCGGCGGCCCGCGCCTTACCGTCGCTGCCCTCGAGGTCGGCAATGACCACGCTGGCACCCTCCTGCAGGCAGCGCTCCACGCTGGCCAGGCCGATACCGCTGGCGCCGCCGGTGACGATGACGTTCTTGCCCTTGATGCGCATGGGGTTTCTCCCTGTGGATGGCCTTCCGGCGCGACGAGCGGTCGTACCGGTGCGCCCTCAGTGTAGCCAATCACCCCGCCATGGGAGCCATACGTCCTGCCACTTCCGGCACTTTCTCATCGCGCCTTGACCCGCATCAGCTCATCAAGACGGGTGGTATAGCGCGGCGTGCGGCGCTCGCAACGCAGCGCCCAGGCGGTACCCTGGCGCGGCAGGCCAAAGCGCACGGTATCGCGGCCCATCTCGCGATTGAGCCGATCCACCGCTGCCATCAACCGCTGGCTACGCCCGCGCGCCACCTCGCTGCGTGGCGTCAGCAGCGAGAGCTGGTGGTGGTCGGCTTCCACCAGATCGAGCAGCATCACGCCGCACTTCTGGTAGCGCACGCCCTCGAGGAAGATCGCCGCGAGGCCAATGGCAGCGGCCTCGAGCAACTCGCGGCTGTCGTCACTGGGGGCCGGCAGCGGCACCACCACGCTGTTGCGATACTGGCGCTCGCCGGCCAGGTGCGGGTTGGTGCGCAGAAAGACCATCAGCGCCCGGGCCTGACTGCCCTGGCCGCGCAGCTTCTCGGCCCCACGGGCGGCGTGCTGGCGCACGGCCTCCTGCAGGTCGGGGAAGGCGCCGGTCAACCGCCCGAAGGAGCGCGACACCATGATGCGCTGGCGCGGCTCATTGATGTCATCGAGCACGATGGCCGGGCAACCGCGCAGCTCCCATACGACGCGCTCCAGCACCACCGAGAAATGGCGCCTGACCTGCTTGGGGTCGGCCTGCCGCAATTGCCAGGCGGTATGGATGTCCATCAGCGCCAGCCGTTCGGCAGTGCGGCGCGCCACGCCCCACAGCTCGGTCACCGGCAGCGTCTCGAGCAGCGCACGGGTGGCGGGCTCCTCGCCCTGTAGCAGACAGACGCCCTCGTAGGCAGACATCTTCTTGGCTGCCCGATTGGCCACCTTGGCCAGTACTCGGGTCGGCGCCAGCCCCACGCAGACGGGGATGCCGGTATCGCGGCGTACCGTCTCGCGCAGCCGCTGGGCATGGACCTCCAGACGGTTCGAGGCGAAGCCGGCAAAGCCCACGAAGCTCTCGTCGATGGAGTAGGCCTCCACGTCCGGCGAGAACTCGGCCAGCACCAGATTGACCCGACGGCTCATGTCGCCATAGAGCGCATAGTTGCTCGACAGCAGCACCGCCTGACGGCGAATGGCCGGCGGCAGCAGATGCAGTGGTGCGCCCATCGCCACCCCCAGCGCCTTTAGCTCATTGGAACGTGCCACCACGCAGCCGTCGTTGTTGGAGAGCACACCGACCGGTCGTCCTTCCAGGCGCGGGTCGAAGACCCGCTCGCAGCTGACGTAGAAATTATTGCAGTCGACCAGGGCGATCACGACTCGCCTCCGGGCAGGGCATGGAGCACATGGGTGACCACGCCCCACACCTCGCATTCGCGGCCCGCAAGGGGAATCGGCGCGAAGCGCGGGTTGCTGGCCATCAGAAAGGTTCGCTCGCCGCGGCGCTCCAGTCGCTTCACGGTGGGCTCACCATCCACGGCGATCACCACCACCCGGCCGGGGAGCGGCTCCAGGCTGCGGTCCACCACCAGCAGGTCGCCATCATGGATGCCATCGCCAAGCATGGAATCACCCTCGGCCCGCACAAAGTAGGTGGCGGCCGGACGGCGCACCACGTGCGCGTGCAGATCGATCTCCACGTCCAGGTGGTCGTCGGCGGGGCTCGGGAAGCCCGCCCGCACCCGACACCCCATCAGTGGCTGGGCCAGATAGCCGGGGAGCAGCGCTGCACGGCCGATCACCCGGGCGGTGGTGGACATCGGCGAGATCATGGGCACCTCCGTTCAAAAGCTGTATATATACACAGTATTCGATACTTCTCCCTTGCCTGGCAAGCCCTGCCGGCACGTCATGGCGCGTGCTACCGTGAAGGAAGAATCACAAGACACTTTCACCAGGACGCCCGCCATGCCCCACCCCCTGCTCTCTCGTCAGCCCTTCACCGCGAAGGGCAAGGTGGTCTCCGCTCACGAGGCCGTGGCCCTGATCCGTGATGGTGATGCCGTGGCAACCGGCGGCTTCGTCGGGATCGGCTTCGCCGAGGGGCTGGCGGTGGCCCTCGAGGCGCGCTTCCTGGAAACCGGCGAGCCCCGCGACCTGACCCTGATGTATGCCGCCGGCCAGGGCGACGGCAAGGAGCGCGGGCTCAACCACCTGGGTCATGAGGGGCTGGTGGCGAAGGTGATCGGCGGCCACTGGGGGCTGGTGCCGGCCCTGCAGAAGCTCGCCATCGAGGGGCGCATCCAGGCCTGGAACCTGCCCCAGGGGGTGATCTCGCACCTCTTTCGTGACATCGCCGCGGGCAAGCCGGGAACTCTCACCCGCGTCGGCCTGGGCACCTTCGTCGACCCGCGACTGGGCGGCGGCCGGATCAACGACGTCACCCTCGAGGAACGCGTGTCGCTGCTGCCCATCGACGGCCAGGAGTACCTCTTCTACCGGGCCCTGCCCCTGCAGGTGGCGCTGCTGCGCGGCACCACCGCCGACACCCTGGGCAATGTCAGCATGGAGCGCGAGGCCCTGACCCTGGAGGCGCTGGCCATCGCCACGGCGGTGCGCAACTCCGGGGGCGTGGTGATCGTGCAGGTGGAACGGCTGGCCGAGCATGGAACCCTGCACCCCAAGGACGTGAAGATTCCCGGTCTCCTGGTCGATTGCGTGGTGGTCTGCGAGGACCCGGCCCACCACTGGCAAACCTTCAATACCGCCTACAACCCGGCCTACTCCGGCGAGATCCGTGCGCCCATGGCAACGCCCGAACCGCTGCCGCTCTCGGCGCGCAAGATCATCGCCCGGCGCGCGGCCCTGGAGCTCAAGCCCAACAGCGTGGTCAACCTGGGGATAGGCATGCCCGAAGGCGTCGGCGCGGTGGCAAGCGAGGAGCGCCTGCTCGAGCACCTGACCCTGACCGCCGAGCCCGGCGTGATCGGCGGGCTACCGGCCGGCGGACTCGACTTCGGCGCGGCACTGAACACCCAGGCGATCATCGACCAGCCGGCCCAGTTCGACTTCTACGACGGCGGCGGGCTCGACATCGCTTTCCTGGGCATGGCTCAGGTGGACAGCGCGGGCCACGTCAACGTCTCGCGCTTCGGCCCGCGGCTGGCCGGCGCCGGCGGCTTCATCAACATCAGCCAGAACGCCCGCAAGGTGGTATTCATGGGCACTTTCGTGGCCACCAGGGAGGAACTCGCCATCGTTGACGGACGGCTCGAGGCGCCACCCGGCGGCCAGGGCAAGTTCGTCGCCGAGGTGGAGCACCGCACCTTCAGCGGGAGCCTGGCTGCCGCGGATGGCAAGCCGGTCTGCTACGTCACGGAGCGAGCGGTGTTCGAACTCACCGCGGAGGGGCTCACCCTCACCGAGATCGCCCCGGGGGTCGACCTTGAGCGCGATGTCCTGGCACAGATGGCCTTCACCCCGCGGCTGCCCGAACCGCCTCGGCTGATGGACGCGCGAATCTTCCGCGAGGCGCCCATGGAACTCGCCGAGGAACTGCTCGACCAGCCGCTGGTGCAGCGTTTCAGCCTCGACGAGACCGAGGGCGTACTCTTCATCAACTTCGAGCACCTGCGAGTCGACTCACGCGCCGACATCGATGCCATTGAGCAGGAAGTCGAGCGCCACCTTGCTCCGCTGGGCCGCCGGGTCCAGGCCATCGTCAACTACGACCACTGCCGCATCGACGACGCGCTGCTTGCCCCCTACACCGAGATGGTGCGCGGCCTCGAGCAGCGCTTCTACACCCGGGTCACCCGGTATACCACCAGCGGCTTCATGCGCCGCAAGCTCGGCCATGCTCTGGAGGCGCGCGCGGTCTCGCCGCACATCTACGAGAGCGCCGAGGAGGCCCGCCAGCACCTGAAGGAGTGACCTGGCAGGAGGTCGCTACCGAAAGGGGCCGACCCTACATGGCCACTTCCACCGGCGTCACGAGCCGCGCGAACACGCCGTAGGGAAGCTGCATGACCTCACGGTGGTTGCCGGCACTGAAGCCGATGATGTCGGCCTGAGCCAGGTGCGGCGAAACGAAGACCTCTAGGTCGAAGAGATTGCCGAACGGCGGCATGGCGCCAGGCTCGCAGTCGGGAAAACGATCGCTGAACTCGCCCTCCTCGGCCAGCTCGACGGACTGAGCGCCAAGCGAGTCGGCCAACCGATGCAGGTCGACCCGGTCGGTGGCCGGCAGCACCGCCAGCGCGAGACGGCCATCGACATTGACCATGACGCTCTTGGCGAAATGCCGACCGGGCACATGGGCCGCCTCGGCGACCTCCTGCGCGGTGAAGGCCGGGGAATGCTGCTGGATGACGTATTTCACGCCGTTTTCGTCGAGAAACTGGGTAACGCGTTCCATGGACATGGGTATCGTCCTCCCGTTTTGTCGTTCAAGGACCCAAGTACAAGTCTAGTTCAGCCTTGCGCCCCTTGTGACGCCATCACGACTCGGCACCATGACTTGGAGCACGCGCCCATCTTACGCGGGGTACACGCCTGGCGATCACCGATCACGCGGCAACGCGTCCACCGGCACCGGTCGCCCGAACAGGTAGCCTTGGAAGGTGTGGCAACCGTGTGCCACCAGCCATGACCGCTGGGCCTCGGTCTCGACCCCTTCGGCGATCACCGCCAGATGCAGCCGCTTGGAAAGGGCGATGGTGCTGGCGACGATGGCCGCGCTCGCCTTGTCCTCCAGCAGGTCACGCACGAAGGACTGGTCGATCTTGAGCTGGTCCAGAGGGAGGCGCTTGAGATAGGAGAGCGACGAGTAGCCGGTGCCGAAGTCGTCAAGGGAAAAGGTCACACCATGCTCCCTGAGGCGCCGCATGGTCTCGCGGGCCTCGTCGCGGTCCTCGAGGAAGAGGCTTTCGGTCACCTCGAGCTTGAGCCTCGCCGGGTCAGCCCCGATGCGGGACAGGGTGGCCAGGACACCTTCAACGAACTGCGCCTCGCGAACCTGCTGCGGGCTGACGTTCACGGAGATCGAGAGATCGGCCATGGCGGGATCCGCCGCCCAGGCCACCAGCTGCCGGCAGGCGGTCTCGAGGACCCAGTCGCCGATGGGCACGATCAGCCGATTGTCCTCGGCCAGGGGGATGAACTCGCCGGGGGAGATCATCCCCCGCGCCGGGTGCTGCCAGCGCAGCAGCGCCTCGACGCCGATCATGCGTCGCTCGGCGTCCACCTGCGGCTGGTAATGGAGCAGGAACTCTCCATGGGCCAATGCGTGGCGCAGGTCGGCCTCGAGTCGGGCACGTGCATGAAGCTGGGCCTGCATGGCCGGGTCGAAGAAGCGCAAGGTGTCGCGGCCGGCCTGCTTGGCCTGGAAGAGTGCCATGTCGGCCTGCTGGAGGATCTCGTCGAGGGTCGTGCCGTGATCCCGATAGAGCGTGACACCGATGCTGGCGGTCATGGTCACCGAGTTCCCGGCCAGACACATCGGTGCCTGGAGCACCCCGAGCAGCTTGTGGGCGATTCGTTCGGTCACGGTCGCTACCCGCGGCTGGTCACGACCCAGGTCGTGCAGAAGCACAGCGAACTCATCGCCCCCCAGACGGGCCAGGGTATCACTCGCAGGCAACATGCCATCCAGCCGGCTTGCGATCTGCTGCAGCAGCTGGTCCCCGGCATGGTGCCCAAGGGTGTCGTTGACCTGCTTGAAATTGTCCAGGTCGATGTAGAGGAGAGCGCCAAACTGGCCGCTGCGATAGCTGTCCTTGAGCGCACCCTCGAGACGGTCCATCATCAATCGGCGATTGGGCAGCCCGGTCAGGGGGTCGTAGAAGGCGAGTTGATGGATCTCCGCCTCGGCAGCCTTGCGCTCCGTGAGATCGTTGAACGTAGCCACAAAGTGGGTCAGCTCGCCAGCCTCGTTGTGCACCGCGCTGATGGTGAGCCATTCGGGGAACACCTCGCCGTTCTTGCGGCGATTCCAGATCTCGCCCTGCCAGCTGCCCTTCTCGCGAACCTCCTCCCAGAGATGCCCGTAGAAGGCGTCGTCATGTCGGCCAGAGCTTAACAGGCTCGGGTTGCGGCCCAGCACCTCCTCTTCAGTATAGCCGGTGATGCCGGTGAAGGTCGTGTTGACCTTGAGGATCCTGGCCTGGGCATCGGTGATGATCATGCCCAGATGGGTCTCGAAGGCCATCGCGGCGATGCGCAACTGGGCCTCGGCGGCGCGGGACTGGGTCACCTCGCGTACCACGGCCAGCACGCCGTTGACCCCCTCGTCCCCCTCGGTCAGCGGGCTGAGAATGACATGGAAATCGCGAGGCATCTCGGCCAGGGTAAGGCGATACTCGGTCTCCACCGGCTCGCCGGTGGCCTGAAGCTCGGCCAGGGCCTGATCGAGCTGCCGCGTCACGACATCAGGCAGGACATCACGGTAGTGGCGCTGCAGCAGGTCATCGGCGTCCTCGAGCAACTGGTCAGGGTCCGCGGCATGAACATAGACAAAGCGCCCTCGGCCATCGAACACGAAGATCATGTCCTGAATCGACCCGATCAGGGCCTGGAGCCGCACTTCCCGGTCCTGCACCGCTCGGCGCGCCTGCTCTCGCTCACTCAGTTGCCAACGCAGCTCGCTCTCCAGACGCAGACGGCCGAGGTAGTGGCGCAGCAGCCCCCAGCCCAGCCCCGCCACTATCAGGAAGATGCCGATCAGCAGCCAGAGCCGCTGCCACCAGCCCGCCAGCAACACCTCGAGTTCCTCACCCACGACCACCAGAAAGGGTAGCCCTTCGACCCGCTGCATGGCATAGAGCCGCTCGCGGCCATCCAGTGGTGAGGTCGTGCGCAGGGTCGTCGTTGCTTCGCCGCTGGCCAGGAAGGCGCGCGTCAACGGCTCGCTGATCGAGGTGCCGAGCATGTCCATGGCGTCTTCCTCGCCAGAGGTCGGCCGTCGGGCGATCAGCCGCATCTCGGTGTCGACGATGGCGATGCTCTCGCCCCGGGTCATGTTCAACCGCTCGAGAACCTCACCGAAGAGGACGGGATTGAGCTGCAATACGGCCAGGCCTCGAACGTCGCCCGCCGGGCCGGTGAGCCGTCGGGCATGCATCACATGAAAGTTCTGGCTCAGGGCCGACCAGAAGAGGGAAGTCACACGTTCGTCGCGCTCAGGATTGGCCTGAAAGGTACGGAAAAAGGGCAAGCCACTGACGTCGAAGCCGGGCGGCCAGTAGGATGCAGAAGAGGCAATGACGCGCCCTGTGGCATCGACCAGGCTCAGCTCATCGATGAAGGCGAGCCGGTCACGCTGGCCGGCCAACAGGGCCTCGACATCCGCCGGGGCGAGTGACGACTCCTTCACGACCCTTGCCAGAGGCGCATCGAGCAACTGCGACACCCCTCCCAGCGCGTGCTCGCTCACGGCGAAGGTCGTGGCCACCCACTCGGCCACCAGATCGGCCCGAGCACGGGCACGCTCCCGACCGGTATCGAGGTCACGCCGCTGCTGAATCAGGAGAGCGCTGGCCAGCACCAGGAACAGGGCCAGCAGGGCGACCAGGTAGAAAGCAATCGCACGGCGGCGCAAGTGCCGGTAACTGCCGTCGAGCCGTTCCTCGCTCGTGTGAGACGAAATGTCCTTCATGCCTCGTATCATCCTTGCATCAGACCAAGGGACCGAGTGTATGGGCTCGACCGCAGGAATGCGTCCCGACGGGGCACGTCATCTACTGCCCATTGAAGCAGAGGTCGCCAGGGGCCACCATGAAGCAACCGCCGCTCCCCCTCAGACGGCGAAGGGAAGCCAAACCCATGGATGACGTTGCCAGCCAGTTCCTCACTGCAAACGAATCTGCCGTCCGCCTCGGCGTAGCCTTGCTCCTGGGCGCACTGATCGGCATCGAGCGCGGCTGGGTGGCGCGTGAGCAGAAAGCCGGCGAGCGCATCGCCGGCATTCGCACCCACTCGCTGGTCGGGCTGCTGGGCGGCTTCTCCGCTCTGCTCTCCGATACCGTCAGCGACTGGGCCTTCCCGCTCATCTTCGTGACCGTGGCCGCCATCGGCCTGGTTGCCTGGCGGGCGAAGCTGGCCGAACAGCACAATTACAGCATCACCGGCCTGGTGGGACTGCTGCTGACCTTCTGCTTCGGCGCCGTCGCAGTGTCGGTGGACCTGGCGCTGGCCGCTGCTGGCGCAGTGGTCACCGCGGTGATCCTCGACAACAAGCATGAGATCCATGATCTGCTGAACAAGCTGCAGGCTCATGAACTCGATGCCGGGCTCAAGCTGCTGCTGATCACCGTGGTGATGCTGCCACTGCTTCCCGACCGCGGGATGGGCCCCGGTCAGGCGCTCAACCCTTATGAAATCTGGTGGATGGTAGTACTGATCGCCTCCATCTCCTTCGTCGGTTACTTCGCCATGCGCCTGGGCGGTGCCGAAAAGGGCATTCTCTTTACCGGCCTTTTCGCCGGGCTCTCCTCCTCCACGGCGCTGACCCTGCACTTCGCGCGCGTGTCACGCCAGAGCAGTGAGATCGAGGCCATGCTGGCCGCCGGCATCCTGCTGGCCTGCGGCACCATGTTCCCGCGCATCCTGATCTACGCTGCGCTGATCAGTCCCGGCCTGCTGCAGGCACTGTTGCTCCCGGTCACCGTCATGGGGGTGATGCTCTACCTGCCCGCGCTGTACCTCTGGCACCATCACCGCAAGACCCTTCAGGTCGACAGTCCGACCCCCATCCAGAATCCCCTGGAGCTTCGCACGGCGTTGCTGTTCGGCGGCCTGCTGGCCGTGATCATGCTGCTCGGCGAGTGGCTCCGTGGATGGCTGGGCGAGGCCGGGATCTATCTGCTGGCGGCCTCCTCGGGGGTGGCCGACGTCGATGCCATTACCCTGTCGCTGACCCGCATGTCGCTGGAGCGTATCGATCCCTCCACCGCCGTGCTGGGCATCGTGATCGCTGCCGCCGTCAACAACCTCTTCAAGTCAGGGCTGGCCACCCTCCTGGGCACCAGGCAACTCGGCAAGCGAGTGGCCGTGCCAATGATTGCCTCCATGATGACGGGACTGGGAATCGCCCTGGCAGTGTGACCCGCCGGCACGCTCAGGGGAGCTTCGACAGCAGTTCCTCCACAAAGCGCGGCCCGAGCCCGGGCTCGAGCAGCAGCATGAACGCCACACCCCAGGCACCGCCCCAGAGATGGGCGCTGTGGTTGATCTTGCCTTGCCCACGGTGGCTGGCGTGAAAGGAATAGGCCACATAGACAACCGCAAAGACGATCGCCGGTATCGGCACGAAGAAGACGAAGAGCAGCGACCAGGGCTGCAGGAGGATGTAGGCGAACAGCATTGCCGCTACCGCACCCGACGCCCCAAGGCTCCGATACCGGCTGTCGCCACGGTGGTGAAGATGGCTGGGCAGGATGGCAACGAGAATGCCCGACAGATAGAAGAGCAGAAAGCCCAGGGAACCGATACGTGGCGTCAGAACCTGCTCCATGACCCTGCCGAAGAAGTAGAAGGTGATCATGTTGAAGAGCAGGTGGGTACCGTCGGCGTGAATGAAACCATGCGTGAGCAGCCGCCACCACTGCCCCTTGGTCACGCCCGGTGGCCAGTAGATAAGCGAAGCGAGAAGGGATGGCGACCGCCAGGCCGCCAAGGTCACGATGACGGTGAGCGCGATGAGGGAGAGCGTGATCATGGGCTCCTGGATAACGAGACCCTTTCAGGTGGGACGTCGGGTGGAGGCATGAAAAAAAGACACCTCCAGCCGACGCCCGGTCAACTGGAGGCAGCACGAGTGTTATTCAGCGTCTTGCCGGATTGAGCGGCTTACTCCTCGTAAGGCGTCGAATGGGTGTCATTCGGCTCGTGGCGCTTGAGAATCTCCTCCGCCTCGGGCTGCGACGAGTCGGGAACGATCACCTTGATCTCGCCGGCTTCCTTGTCGAGATACAGCTTCTCCCGGGGAAAGCCCTTGGAAACCAGCTCATCGTAGGCGTTGACGGCCTTCATGGCGTCGTCGTAGGTGGCTGTCACTGTTTGCGTCATGCTTTCCTCCAAGATGATGGTCGTTACAGAAAGAGCCCGACCGGCCCTGTCATGGAACCTCTGCAGGCTACGCTGCCGTCATCGGTCCTCTAATATATAGATGCTCGTGCGCAGAATGCCATCTGATCAGCGTCCTGCTTGATCCTCATCATGTCCAGATTTGCATTGCCGATTCATGCTGCAGGAGAAACGTCATCGAGTGCAAATCAGGAGACGGCTAGGGCCAGCATGACGCTACGCGACGGGCGACGTGACATCAGGCTCACAGGCGATCCTCCACATAGCGCTTGAGCGCCAGGGCATCGTGTACAGCGTGAGCCGACTCGTCGTTGTTGAAGTAGGCATGAACGTCGTGACCATCCTTGAGCAGATCGGCCACCCGATCCGACTCGGCGGTCAGGAACTGATGGGTATAACCCCCGTCATGGCGATCGCCGTGATAGCGCAGGTAGGTCCAGTCCGTCGTCAGCTCGCGCGGATGATTATCCAGCATGTCATGGATGCAGAGGGCCGCACCATGCTCACGGAGCACGCCGAAGACCTCCTCATTGAACCAGCTCGGATCGCGCACCTCGACGACCCAGCGGTGACGGCTCGGCGCCTCGGCCAGGAAGGCGTCAAGACGGTCCGGTCTCGGCTTCCATTTCGGCGGCAGTTGCACCAGCACCGGTCCGAGATGCCCCTCGAGACGAGCGGCGAGGTCGAGGAAGGGGGGGAGGCTCTGCCCGGGGTCCTTGAGCCGCTTGATGTGGCTGCCGTAACGACTGAACTTGAGGGCATACTCGAACGTCGTCGGTGCTTCCTCTCGCCACCGATCGACGGTGTCTGTACTGGGCAGGTGGTAGAAGGTGGCGTTGATCTCCACCGTATCGAAGCGGTCGGCATAGTAGGCGAACCACGCCCTCTTTGGCAGGTCGGCGGGATAGAAACGTCCCTTCCAGTGGGGGTACTGGTAACCGGACGTGCCTATCCTCAGGCGCCCCCTGCGATTCGGCTCCCCACGTGCTGAGCTGGCCATGGATCACCTCGCGTCTCTGGCAGCATTCTCTGCCCAGGTCAGGGGTTTCCTGGGGGCATGGCGCCGCTCAGAGGCGCTCATGGAGCTGCCAGTCATTGTCGGTGAGGGGTTGCCCGCCGTCGGGCGTGACCCGAACGGTATCGCTGAGCCCGATGCCCCACTGCCCCGGCAGTCGCAGGCAGAGCGGCAGATGGAAGACCATGTCGGCAGCGAATTCGCGATGCTGGCCACGCGCGATGTAGCCGGTACCCTCGACCCAGCTCGGCGGAAACTGAGCCCCCACCGCATAGCCGAAAACGCCCGAGAAGAACAGACGCTCGGCGTGAGGCGCCAGCACGGCCTCGGCGGCCCGGGCGGCGTCATCGAAGCTGTTGCCGGGACGCATGGCCGCGGTCAGGGCCTCGAACATCTTGCGACAGACATCGCGCAGCGACTGCATCTGGGCGCTGGCCCGACCGGCCACAGCGGTGCGCATCATCGGTGCAGTGTAGCGGTGAAAGGCCGACCCGAACTCCAGGAACACCGGCTCATCAGGGGCGATCACGTGGCGCTTATGGTTGACGTGGATGACGCTGATACGCCGACCGGTGGTGACGATGGGCTGCAGGCTCATGAACTCGCTGCCGGCCGCCAGCAGCGCCCGGCTTCCTTCCGCTGCAATGTCGTTGTCCGTTACGCCGGGCGCGATCACCTCGATGGCTGCTCGCAGGCCCGCGGACGTGATGCGTGCGCTCTCGCCAAGGCAGTCGAGCTCTGCAGGCGTCTTGACGATGCGGATGCGGTCGAGCAATTCGCCGCCATCGTCGCGAAAGCGCCCGCTGCCCAGGCGCGCCTGCAGCTCGCGGATGACGCCATGCCGCAGGCCTGCCCCGAAGACATCAAGGCCGATGGCAGGAAAGGGGGCCAGGATCTCGGCCAGCGGCGATATCACCTCCTCGATACCTTCCCAACGATAGCCCAGAATCTCGTCCACCATCGCGGTGACCACGGCGGGG
>Ga0207414_1000784_pt1 | contig 13091 bp, 15 predicted proteins | sample PonA231FremontCA_2_FD_187269 | JGI IMG/M metagenome (GOLD analysis project Ga0207414, IMG submission 187269) | Marine sediment microbial community from Fremont, CA, USA - Pond A23 Sediment 1 (SPAdes) | ecosystem: Environmental > Aquatic > Marine > Unclassified | place: USA: Fremont, California... | reverse complement strand
GAACGTGGTAATGACGGTATCATGTCGGTTTCCTCCCCGGCCTACTCGCTCCCTTCGGTCGCTCCTTGAGGTCGGGGGCTCCACCTTGAATTACGCTGAAAAACGGATTCAACGGGATCGACAGGACGGAATCGCGCGGATCGAGGTACCGCGTCGACCCCGGAGCCGCGCGGTCACCCGACCACGCCGTTGGGGCGGGCTTTTTGACCTCCCCCGCCGACGGGTCGGGTATGACCGATCTCGACATCGACCTCGTCCTCGTGCCCGTCGACGGCAGCGAGGAGTCGCACGAGGCGGTCGATTACGCCATCGCGCTCGCGAGCGAGTACGGCGCGAGCGTCCACGCGCTGTACGTCCTCGACGAGGAGGTCGTCCGCGCCATCGACCACGGCGTCGTCGACGAGAGCGAGGTGGCCGACGACTCCGAGGCGTTCACCGACTCCGTCGCGCGCCGCGCGGAGGCGGCCGGAGTCCCCCACAGCAACTCCATCGCCTACGGCTTCTCCACCTCGGTGAAGACGGTCCACCCCGGGAGCGTCGTCCTCGACACGGCCGAGGAGCTGGAGTCCGACTTCATCGTCGTCCCGCGCGAGCCGGTCTCCGGCGACCCCGGCGAGGTGCTGGGGAAGGCCGCGGAGTACGTCCTCCTGTACGCGAGCCAGCCCGTCCTGTCCGTCTGATGGTCGGCGGCCTCCTCCCGGCGGGCACGACGCTGCCGCCCGCGCCGCACCTCCTCGTCGTCCTGCTCGCGACCGGCGGGGTCGCCGCCGCGCTCTGGCGCCGTCGCCCCTCCGTCACCGCGCGGCGCGTGCTCGCGCTCGCCCCGTGGATGGCGCTCGGCTCCGCGGCCCACGTCCTCTACGTCGTCGACGCGCTCCCGTCCTCGCTCGCGCCGTTCGCCGGCTCGCCGACCGTCTACCTCACGGTCGGGGTGCTCGCGGGCGCGGCGTGGCTCGCCGCCGACGCGGCGGACGCCGTCAGCCCGGACCGCGTCGCGGCGACGCTCGCCGCCGCCGGCGTCCTTCTCCTCGTCCCGGTCGTCGCGGTCGCGGTCGCGACCGGGGTCTCCCCGAGCGGCGCGCGCTGGTCGGCGGTCGCGTTCGCGCTCACCCTCCCGATCGCGGGCGCCGCTTGGGCCGGACTGACACGTTTCCGACCCGAGGCCGCCGCGACCGGGTCCGTCGGCGCCCTCGCGGTGTTCGGTCACGCGCTCGACGGCGTCTCGACCGCGGTCGGGACGACCCAGCTCGGCTTCGGCGAGCGCACCCCCGTCTCGCGGATCCTGCTGGAGATCGACGGACTGCCGTCGCTCCCGGTGATCGGCGAGGGGTGGCTGTTCCTCCTCGTGAAGCTCGCCGTCGCGAGCGCAGTCGTGTGGCTGTTCGCGGCCTACGTCCGCGAGGAACCGGCCGAGGGGTACCTCCTCCTCGGGTTCGTCGCGGCGATGGGGCTCGGTCCGGCGGCGCACAACCTGATCCTGTTCTCCGTGGCGGCGTGAGGAGGGGGTCTCGAGCGGCGCGCTCCCGGTCGCCTCACAGGACAGCCAGCGCGAACGCGACCGTGACGCCGGCGAGCAGGACGGCCTGGACGAACGCGCTGGCGAGGGCGCCGACCATCGCGTAGGCCGCCTGCCGAGCGGCCTCGCGCGTGTCGCCGTCGTGCTCGCCGAGGGCGGCGAGGAAGACGGTGCCGCCCAGTCCGACGACGATCCCGATCGGGCCGAGCGGGATCAGGAGGGCGATTCCCACCAGCGTCCCGAGGACGACGGTCCGGGTCGACGCGCCGCCGAGCCGCCCGGAAACCATTCCCGACGCGAGGTCCGCGGCGGAGGCGAGCAGCGAGACGACGACGAGCGCGACCACCACGGCGAGGCTCGGTTCCGCGAACCCGGTGGTGGACGCGTAGCCGACGACGGTCAGCGCCGCGAGGACGCCGCCCGGCACCAGCGGGACGAACGAGCTGGCCGTCCAGACGACGAGCAGCGCGATCGCCAGTCCGGCCGCGAGAGTCACCATACGGGAGTAACGTCGCGCCCGTTCAAAAGCGCACCCACCGTCTCACCGGACGCCTCCCCCATCGGGATCCGCGCGGCGGCACGGCGCGCTGTTCGCCGGGGTTAGGCCATGCTCCGTCCCGGAACGCGCGGACCGTAGAACTGTCCGTGGAACCCGTACGGGAGCCGGTGTGGCAGCCGCGCTCGACCCAGTTCCGTGAGGGTCTCTGCGTCGAGACAGACGAGCGACGATCGGTCGGCCTCGGGGTCCAAGACCACGGAGAGCAGGACGCCGTCGTCCTCGTCGTCCCCGTCGGGCGCCGGCACGAACAGCGGCTCGCCGGGGTGCGTGCCCGACTCGCGCCACCGCCTGACGGTTCCCGACTCCGCGTCGACCTTCGCGATGTCCGTCGGAAGGCTCGACCCGCCGTCCGTCTCGGCGAGGTACACGTACCGGTGCCGCTCGCCGTTGACGGCCCGGTAGTTGATCACCGGGAACTCGACGGGGCCCCGGTGGAGCACCTCGCGCGCGGCCTCGCCGCCGTTCAGCGGCACGGCGTAGCGACACAGGTCGCCGCGCGGGAGGTCGGGGTCGTCGCGCCGGAGGTTCGACAGCTCGAGGCCGGTGACCGCGCGCTCGTCGTCGAACGCGACGAGGTCGACGACGACCTCGCCGTCGCGCTCGTACGCGTTCGCGTGGTGGTAGACGAACGCCGGCGGCGCCGTCGCCGTCGCCACGCGCTCGCCCGTCGACCGGTCGAGGACGAGGAACCGCAGCGGCGCGTCGAGGGGCTGGAACGCGTCGAGGAACGTCTCCCTCGTCACCGTTCCGCGGAGGAGGCGCGCCGGATCGAGACCGAACGCGTTCACCGTGACGACGACGTACCGGTCGGTCAGGGCGAACGAGTGGACGTACGGGGCCTCGTCGAACCGGAGGCGCGTCAGCGGCGTCGGCGCGCCGCCGTCCCCGGGCCGGGTGAACAGCGTGTACACCGTCTCGCGGCCGTACGCTACCCCGAGGTTGAAGAACGCGTCCGCGTCGCGGTCGTAGTGGACGTGCGCCAGCGTGAGGTCGCTGTCGAGCCCCTCGGTGAGATCGATCCGGCCCGTGGTCTCCAGCGTGTCGAGATCGACGGTCAGCGCCGTCGGCGACTCGGTGATCGCCGCGACCTCGTCTCCGAACCGCTGGACGCCGATCACGGGGTTGTCCGGGAACGTACCGCCCAGGAGCTGTCGGACCCGGGTCCAGAGCGGCCGGTCCGGCGGCGTCCCCGGGAAGGGCGTCCGAACGCCGCCGTGCTCGCGCGCGAACGCGTAGTCCCGGCTCTCGACGAACCGGTTCGCGTAGGTCACCGTCCCGTCTTCGATTCGGAACCGGCGGAGCATCGCGAACGGGTCGAACCAGTGGCGTAGCTCCGTCTCGCCGGCCTCGAACCGCCCCGGCCCGTTGCCGACGAGGTCGCCGGTCAGCCAGGCCGGGAACGCGCCGTCGACCGGCAGCCGCTCGTTTTCGATCTCCTCGGTCTGCGTGCGGAAGCCGGCTCTGTAGTCGGGGGAATCGCTCACGGCGGTGGTTGGGGCTGGCGCCGCCTATTACCACCGGTCGTCCGAACCATCGCGGCCGGCGTTGCGGCTCCGACGCCGGAACGCCCGCGCTCGCTCGAGAAGCTCCCGTGCTGACGCCGCCGGTCTCGGTCCGCCGACGCCGTTAGTCCTCTTCCTCGACGACTTCCGGGTCCTCGATCGCCGACTGGAGGGAGTCGAGGCCGTTGACCCACTCGGAGACGAGCCCGTACTCGAGGTCCTCGACGAGCTCGATGTCGAGCGCCTCGCCGTCGATGACGCGCGTGCCGGCCTGAACGACGTAGCCGAGCGCGGCGTCGAGGTCGTCGCCCTCCTCGGCCTCGGCGGCCGCGCGCACGAACTCGCTCACGTCGCCGTCGACGACGCCGCCGACGACGTACTCCTCGGCCGCGTAGAAGACGGGCACGAGCGAGGTCTGGACGCCGTCGATCAGCATGGCCTTGTCCTCGTCGTCGAACTCGACGTCGGCGAGGACGATCTCGCGGATGTCGCGGACCTCCTCGACGGCGCGCTCCTCGTCGATGCGCTCCTCGTCGAACGCGGCGAGCACCTTCACCACGGCGATTGCGGCGTCGTCCTGGAGGTTCAAGAGGAGCCGCGCGGAGTCTTCGTTCTCGGGGTCGAGCTCCTCTTCAGCCAGCCTATCGAGCCAGTTCTGCCAGCGTTCGTCGGTATAGAACGTTTCAACGGCGTCGTCGTCGGTCATGTCCCGTACGTCGCCCGGACTACTCAAATGCCTTTCCTATCGATCGCCGCGCGAGACCGCGTCTCACCCGCGTGAATCCCGGAATCAGACCTCTCTCTCCAGCGTCGCCTCGGTGTCGATCCCGTACACCGCGCGGGGGGTCTCGACGTGCGCCCGCCGAACTGCCTCGTCGTACCCCTCATCCAGCAGCCAGCGCACCCGTCTGGGGACGGTCTTCGGGCCCAGCACCATCCCCGGGCGGTCCGGGTCGTCCACGAAGTCCGTCTCCATCAGGAACGGTTCGCCCGCCTCGGCCGCGCGTTCCAGCCGCTCCTTGTCGCTCATCACGCTCGGGGTGACCCCCGCCAGCTCGCCGGCGGCGTAGTGTTTGACGACCTTCGACGGGTCGAGGCCGACCGCCTCGGCGACCGCGGCGAGGTCGGTCAGGTCCTCCGTGGCCTCGGTGTGGAGCTGGACGGCGCAGTCGACCTCGGCGCCGAGTTCGAACGCGCGCCGCGTGACCGCGTTCGACGCCTCCCAGACCGCGTCGCTCACGTCGTAGTGGGGCCGCCCGGACTTCAGCGCGAGGGCGTCCCCGTCGGCGACGTACTCGCTCGCGACCTCCAGTCCGCCGCGCATGAGGTCGCGGGCCTCGTCGGGCGAGAAGTTGCGCTCGTCGACGAGCCGGCTGATCAGCCCGGGGTGGACGCCCAGGACGGGCCACGCGCGACCCGGCAGGGCCTCCGTCGCGGCCGCGACCGTCTCCAGCGTCTCCTCGAAGACGGCCCGGAAGTCGGCCGGCTCGTCCGGCTCGACGCCGAGCAGCCACGAGGGCTTGTTCACCACGAGCAGGTGGGTGCCGCCGAGCCGCGCGAACTCCTCGACGGCCTCGATCCCGCGACCGTGTCGCGGGTCGAGGTGGAGATGGTTATCCAGCACCGGCGTGCCGAGGTCCTCGGTCATGGGAGGGCGTTCGGCCGCGCGCGATTAGAAGGATCGGTCTGCGGAGTGGGATATGTCCCCCGGACCCCCCGCCGTTTCACGTTCCCTCGCCCGGGGTTCGGTACAGGAAATCGTACCGGTGGCCGACGTACGAGAGGCGCCCGTCCGCCAGCTGGTCGCGTCTCGCCGACAGCCAGTCGCCGACTGCCGGGGTCGCCTCCGGCGGGACCGACTCCTCGACGAAGTCCAGTAGGCAGCTCAGGAAGTAGCGCTCGTCGGCGGGATACGCACCGTTTCGGGGGCGCACGATGGCGTCGGAGGCGTCGACGGCGAGCAGCGATCCGGCCCGGTTGCGGAACTCGTCGAGGAGGTGCCGGCCCGCGCGCGTCTCGCGGTCGGCGTCGGCGTCGATCGCGTCGTGATACGCTCGCTGTATCTCGCCGTCGGCGGGGTGCTCCGGCTGAAAGACCGTCACGCCGTCGAACGTCAGCGGGCAGTACACGAGGCCGCCCCCGCCGGCCGCCGCCGTCAGCGCGTCGACGGCCGACTCCAGCGGGACGAGGTCCATGAACTGCTGGGCGACGACGAGGTCGTGGCTGTGCCCCCGAAGCTCTTCGAGTGCGTCGCCCACTTCGAACCCGAACCGGAAATCGCCGACCGTGCCGCCGGTTTCGGTGTCGGTGACGTCGTACCCTCTGTACCGGAGCGCCGCCGGTTGCGTCCGCTTCGCGTGGGCGATCACGGTCGGCGACAGGTCTATGCCCCTGTACGACCCCGCGGTCACCCCTCGTTCGAGCAGCCACGGGACCGCCGTCCCGGTCCCCGCGCCGGCCTCGCCGACCGTCGGCGACTCCGGCAGGGCGTCAAACAGTCGGTCCGCGACCCTGCGCGATCGCGAGCGCTCGTCGACGCTACGTTTGGCCTCCAGGTACCGGATCTGCGCGTGGTTCATATCGCCGTCCGGTAGCTCGCCCACGCGAGGTCGTCCTCCCAGATCCGGACGGTGACCTCGTCGGGATTGTCACCCGAGAAGGCCTCGCGGAACCGGTCACAGACGATGCGGGCGAACTGCTCGACGCTCGGGTTCCGCCCCTCGAACTCCGGTAGGTCGTTGAGCAGCGTATCGCGGTACCGCCCCTCGATATCGTCGAGGAGCGACTCCACCTCGTTGATGTTCACGAGGTAGCCGTACTCGGCCAGCGAGTCGGCCGCGAACTCGACCTCCACGGTGAACCGGTGACTGTGGACGTCCCCCTCCGGCGGCTCCGGGTCGGGCACCGTCAGGTAGTGCTGTGCGATGAACTCCCGCTTGACCATCAGTCCGTGCGTCCCGTCGCGCGTATCGGATTTCTTGGTTGCTGGCATATGTTACTCGTATGAGAGGAGTAGTTGAACCGTCCCCTCGGGCGACTCGTCGAGTCGTTCATAGGCGTCTCCGGCCCGTTCGAAGGGTATCTCGTCTGTGATCAGCGCCTCGTGGTCGATCGTCCGCAGGCCGTCGAGAGCGGTCTGGGTGCGTCGGTCCTTCGACCACCGACCGCGCAGCGACGGGTCGATCGTGCTCACCTGACTCGAGATGACGTCGATGCGGTCGCGGTGGAACGACCCCCCGAGCCGGAGTTCCGACCGCTTGGACCCGTACCACGATCCGACGACGATCCGGCCGTCGTACCCGACGAGGTCTATCGCGTCGTTGAGCGTGTCCGGCCGCCCCGAGAGCTCGTACACGAGGTCCGCGCCCGCGTGGTCGCCGTCGACGGACTCGAACGGGACATCGGCGTCCTCCGGTGGGACCACCGTGTCGGCGCCGAACTCCCGCGCCAGGTCGCGCCGCGAGGCGCGCGGTTCGACGACGACCAGCGAGTCGAGCGGGAACTCCGCGAGCAGGCGGATCGTACAGAGGCCGATGACGCCGGCGCCGAACACGACCACCCGTTCGCCGAGCTTCGGTGCGCCGTCGAGCAGGAAGTTCGTCGCCGTCTCCGCCGACGGGAACAGGGCGCCCGCTCGCCGTTCGATATCCGGCGGTAGGGGAGTCAGACAGTCCGTCGTGGTGTTGAACCGCGTCTGGTGCGGGTGGAAGGCGATGACCTCTCTGTCCACCCACGCGTCGTCGACCTCGTTCCCGGCGTCGACGACGGTCCCGACCAACGCGTAGCCGTACTGGAGCGGGAACGAGAGGTCGCCGTTCAGCGTCTCCAACGACGAGTCGGCCGCGATACCCGACGGTGCCTGACCGCGGTAGACCAGCAGCTCCGTCCCCGAGCTGATGGCCGAGAGGTGGGCGTCGACCGTCACCTCGTCCGCGGCCGGGTCAGCCGTCTCGGTCTCCTCGATGGTGACCTCCCGCTCGTCGGTGAACACGAGCGCCCGTTCAGTCATTCGTCGCCTGTTGCTGTACCGCCGTGGCTTCGTGGACTCTCGTCCCGGTCTCTCGGCAGTGTTCGAGCGCTTCCTTCGCTCGGCCCCCAGCGCTGTGGGCCGTCGGTCCCGAGCCGACGCCGACCTGGAACTCGATGCCCGTCTCGTCGTGGACGTGGTCGACGACGTCACCGAACGCGTCCTCGCTCAACTGCGGGCAGACGGCGATCATGTTGTCTCCGCCGACGAACTGGGCGATGCTGTCGTGCTCGGACAGGAGGCGCTGCTTGAGCGCGAGCATCGATTGCTGGATCTCGAGTCCGGCCGCCGCGGCGTCTTCCGTGTCGGTGAACGATTCCGTCACGCCGACGATATCGAAGTGCCCGACGGTGACCTGACCGGTCGAATCGCTCGTGTCGCCGGCGCTGAGCACTTCCCGTCGGCCGGGGTCCTGCGCGCTCCCCGCGGCCTGGAGCTGCCGGCTCGCAACCTCCACCGCGCGGACCGGCGTCTCTCCCTCCCCGACGCCGATACTGACGGTGATCGGGTATCGGTTGCGAATGCGCTCTTGGAGCCGCTCGTACTCGGCGACATCGATGCCGTTGGCGATGCCGAGCATGTTGTCGAAGCGGTTGAAGAACGCGTAGCCGTCGCTGCGGCCGACGAAGTCCGCGAAGTCGGCGTACAGACGCGCTTGGAGCGCCTGTAGGTCCGTTTCCCGTCGGGGTGACGGTTCGACCGTCCAAGGCCCGTACTCGTCGAGTTGAACGACGGAGATACGAACGGTGTCTCTGGTGTTTGTCACTGCTAACCGTTATAGTAGTTCGAATTAAATAAAACGTACCCACAGATGGACCCGGTACTATCGCTGGCTCGTACGGCCGTTTCTGGGCCCGCCCCAAGCGCGAAGGCTGACCGGCGTGACGTATACACCCGCGCCCTTCCGAGGAGTGAACCGTGACGAGCATCGCGGTGGTGGTTCTGGATACGGTCCGTGCGGACGCGTTCGAGGAGGCGTTCGAGTGGCTCCCGGGCACGTGGTTCGACGCAGCGTACTCGACGAGCCACTGGACGGGCGGCGCGCACGCCTCCCTGTTCACCGGTATGTACCCAAGCGAGGCGGATGTGACGGTCGCCGACTGGGCGCTCTCGACGTCCGAGCGGACCCTCGCCGAACAGCTCTCGGCGGCGGGGTACCGGACGCGCGCCTTCTCTGCGAACATTAACATCTCGTCCGCGTACGGGTACGACCGCGGCTTCGACGTGTTTGGCGGGACCCGAGACACCGAGTACCCGACGGCGTCGGTGTTCAACTGGTACCGGCACTTAGAGGAACACGAACATCCGCGACTGGCGTACCTGACGGGGGCGGCCGCGGCGCTGCGCGGCGACTACGACACCCGACGGTCGCTCCGCCTCGGCCTCGCGGAGGCGGTCGCGGGGACCCCGCTCGGCGACGCCGACGACGGCGCCGGTCGGTTCCGCGACTTGACGCGGTCGCTGTCGCCCTCGGAGCCGACGTTCCTGTTCGCGAATCTCATGGAGGCACACCAGCCGTACCGCGCCCCGCCATCGTACCGGTCGGTGGACGCGTACGATCTCGGTCCGGCGTTCGAAACGACGCTTCGCAACCGGTTCGACGACCCCGACGAGGCGCTGGCGGAGGGGGTCGACCGTGAGCACACGGGGCCCGACCCGGAGCGAGCGCGGGCCGCGTACGAGGACTGCGTGCGGTATCTGAGCGACGTCTACCGCGACGCGTTCGAGGCGCTGTCGGCGCGGTTCGACTACGTCGTCACCCTCGGTGACCACGGCGAGCTGTTCGGTGAACACGGGGTCTGGGAGCACGGGTACGGGCTCTACCCCGAAGTGACGAACGTCCCGCTGGTCGTCACCGGCCCGGACTTCTCGGACGAGCGCGTGGACGCCCCGGTCTCGCTGCTCGACGTCTACCACACCGTGCTGGCGCTCGCCGACGGCACCGAGCCTGACCGCCGCGGCCGCGACCTCCGAGCGGCCGACGACGAGCGCGGGGTGACGTACCTCACCGAGTACAACGGCATCGCGTCGATGCGCCGCGAGGCGCTCCGCGAGCGCGGCTACGCGCCCGACGCGATCGACGCCGTCGACGTCGAGTACCGGGGGCTGGTGGCGGACGGCTACTACGGTTTCCAGAGCGACGAGGGGTGGATCGAGACCGGCGCGTCGCCGTTCGAGGCCCCGCGAGAGGAGGTGGCCGCGCGCCGCGAGGCCGTTCCCGACAACCGCGACGGTAACGGGACGACCTCGGTCGATCCGGCGATCCGTGAGCGGCTGGAAGAGCTGGGCTACGCCTGACCGCTTCTCATCGCGGCCGAGTGACCGCTGGACGACCGCCACGCCGGGCGTGCCGAAGCGGGCCGCGGGAACCGCTCGAAGTCCGACTGCGACCGCAGACTCACTCCGGCGGGAACTCGCGGTCCGAGTCGGCGACCCAGCCTTGGTGGCGGACGATCACCCGAACCGGGACGCTGTCCACGTCGAGCAACTTGGCCATCGAGAGGCGGTGTTTGCCGTCGTTGAACAGGAGGTGTCCGTCGCGTCCGACGTTGACGGCGATCTCGTCGTAGCGGAGTTTCCCCTCTCGCAGTTCGCTCGCCGGTCGGTACCCCTCGCGGTCGATGCGGTCGTACAGCCGGTCCAGGTCCTCGCAGCGGTCCCGGAACTCCGCCTCGGTCTCACAGCCCCACAGCGGGGATCCGCCGGCGATACAGTCGACGATGTTCCGGTAGTACCGCGTGTGGTCCCAGTCGACGCCGTCGACGAAGTGTCGGCGGAGGCCGACGTACGGGAGGTACTCGTCGAACGGAAGCAGCCGCCGGTCCCACTCCCCGCGGCGCACCGCTCCCGCCTCGGCGGTGCGGAAGAAGCCCGCGAACCGCGCGTCCGACGGGGTGAACACGGGGTGTCGCTCCCCGTCCTGCGCCTTGTCGACCGTGTCGGTGTAGACGGTCACGTGCCCGATCCGGTCGGGGTCGACCCGTCGCACGGTGAACGGATCGGCCGGCCGCTGGAGCCGCTTCGTCCGCTTCCACTCCTCGAAGGGCAGGTCCGCGTGTGGGTCACCTTGCCATTCCATGCCGAACACAGGGCAGTTCGCCACTTATACCCAGCCCGTCGACGGTTCGCGCTCGGAGCCGACGGGCCGTCACTCCGAGAGGCGCCGTTCGAACCTGTCCAACTGCGCTCGGTACCGGTCGCCGCGCTCCGGGTCCCCGTACGGATCCCCGCGAACCGCTCCGGGGTCCGGCGGCGGATACGCCCCGTCTTCCACGGTCTCAACGAACTCCGTCGGGCCGTGGTACGTCCACGGTCGCCCGTCCGTGTACTCGGTGACGTCCGTATCGTCGACCACGACGAACCGCACCTCGCGGTCGTAGCTCGCCGCGTACAGCTGGTCGAGGAGTCGAAGCCGGTCGATCCGGCCGCTGTTCATCCGGTCGTACGCCGCCACCGGCTCGCGCCCGGCTGCGACGAGCAGCTCTCGGGCCTCGCGCGGCGAGGGGACCCCCGCCTCGCGACAGAGCCGCGGGTTGCCCGTGGCCCAGACATCGTGGTCCGTGCGGTGCGCGTAGTACTGGACCCACGCGAGCGGCACTGCCCGCCCCCGCTCCGGCGGCCGCACGTCCACCGTCCTATCCCTGTCGAAGCAGAACACCGGTTCGTTCATGCGTCAGCGTTCGGCCGCTCGGCCGTCACTCTTCGGCAGGGTCGACGGCGGAGCGGTTACGCGCGACGGCGGCCGCGACGACGCGGCGACACCGTCCCGCGCCGGGCTCGACTCGCCCGCCGCGGCGAACCCGGTCCGGCACCGCGGGGAGGCGCACGCCGCTCTCTCGGCGTTCTCGGTCACGGCTACCCCGACCCCGTCTGCTGGCTATGCCCGGAGACGGCGTCGTCCTCCGGCGGATCCTGAAGCGTGATCCAGTGGTCGGTGTAGCTGGCTTCGTGTTCTTTCGCCAACTTGTGAGCGGTCACGCAGTCCTCGAGCCACCGGTCGAGGTCGCACTCGTTACAGGTGATTCTACATGGCATATGATACCATACATCGTGGAAAATCATGAACTTGACGACCGCCTCGGTCCCGCGGCCGTGCCGGACAGAGGTGGAGGCGATCGTCTCACACCGACGCGCCGAGGTCGTCCGTCGTGAGCGGGGGTTCGACGCCGCGCAATCGGACGGAACGGTCTCGGGAGCGGCGGATCGCTCGGAGCGGTCAGAGCGTCGGTGCGCTCAGTCCGCGCGGTTCGCCGCGAACGCCGCGTCGGACCGCGGGACAGTCACGTCGGCGAGGCCGGATTCGATCTCGTCCCGGCGGTCCTCGAAGCGCCCCGGCAGCACCAGCCGCTCGCCCAGCGCGTCGAGCGGTTCGTCGCTCGCGTACCCGGGGTCGGCGGTGGCGAGCTCGAAGAGGGCGCCCGCGAACTCCCGGAAGTAGACGGAGCGGAACCAGTGGCGGTCGATCTGCTGGGTCGGGCGGAGTCCCATCGAGGCGACCGCCTCGCGCATCCCGTCCTGGTCGGCGTCGGTCGGCGTCTGGAACGCGACGTGGTGGACCGTGCCGCGCCCCGAGCTCCCCTGCCTGTCCGTCTCGACGACGTCGACGTACTTGCCGACCGGGCCGGTCGCGGCGAAGCGCGTGCGGTCGTTGCCGGTCGCGGCGTCGGCCTCGGACTCGGTCTCGGCCAGCCCCATCGTTTCGAGGAGCCGCTCGGTGCGCTCGGCGTCGTCGAGCCACAGCGTCACGGAGTGGAACCCTCGGATTGCGGCCGACTCGGGGACGAACGCGGTCCACGCCGTCGTCGGGTCGTCGTCGAGGATCTCGACTTCGACCAGCTCGAACGGGAGCCCGTCGGGGTCGCGGAGGGGGAGCACGGTCTCGCCGAACCGCTCCTCGCGGTCGTCGTAGTCGACGCCGCGCTCGTCGAACCGCCCCTCCCAGTAGTCGAGGCTCCCCTCGGGCACGCGGAACGCGGTGCGGGACACCTGCCCGGCGCCGACCTCGCCCTTGGGGAGGTCCGTCCACGGGAAGAACGTCATGCTCGTGCCGGGCGTGCCCTCGGCGTCCCCGTAGAAGAAGTGGTACGTCCCGGGGTCGTCCTGGTTGATCGACCGCTTCACCAGCCGGAGGCCGAGCGTCTCGACCCAGAAGTCGAGGTTGCGCTGCGGGTCGCCCGCGACGCAGGTCACGTGGTGGATTCCCGGGGTCGGATTCGGGCCGTCTCCCGACCCGCCTTCGTTGGTCGCGGATTCGTCTGTCATACCCCGGCCTACGTCCCGGGGGGACTTGAATCGGCGCGGACACGGGTGTTACCGGGTGAGGGAAATGTCGACGAGAAGCGCCGACAGCAGCTGCGATTTATAAATAGCCCCGAACGACAGCTACCTCATTTATAAGCAGATCCGCGGTGGCGCGTGCCGGTGAGCGCCGCACCGCGGCGCGAACCGCACGCGCGAGGGAGTCGCTGGCGGTCGAGCGAAGCGAAG
>Ga0207414_1000783_pt1 | contig 13096 bp, 16 predicted proteins | sample PonA231FremontCA_2_FD_187269 | JGI IMG/M metagenome (GOLD analysis project Ga0207414, IMG submission 187269) | Marine sediment microbial community from Fremont, CA, USA - Pond A23 Sediment 1 (SPAdes) | ecosystem: Environmental > Aquatic > Marine > Unclassified | place: USA: Fremont, California... | reverse complement strand
GCTGATGATGACCGTGTCGACGATCCTCATCCTCGGGCTGATCGTGGTGTTCATTTTCCGGGAGTCAATCCCGGTGATCCGATACGAGAGCGCGACGGTGTACGGGATCACGGTCCCCGGGATCCGGATGTTCATCCAGCCGAACTGGGACGCGGTCTCGCCGCCCATCCGGTACTCGATGGTACCGATGATCCACGGCACGGTGATGGTGACGCTCATCGCGTCCGCTGTCGCCGCGCCCCTCGGCGTCTCCGCGGCGCTTTTCCTCTCGGAGATCGCTCCCGCGACCGTCCGCGAGGTCGTCAAGCCCGGCGTCGAGATCCTCGCCGGCATCCCCTCCATCGTCTACGGGTTCATCGGCTTCACCGTGCTGGGGCCGTGGGCCTCCGACCAGTTCCAGACGACCGGCCAGGGGTCGTACCTCTTCGTCGGCATCGTCGTCGGGCTGATGGCGCTCCCGACCGTCGTCTCCGTCGCGGAGGACGCGCTGAGCAGTGTCCCGGAGTCGATGAAGAGCGGGTCGCTGGCCATGGGAACGACCGACTGGCAGACGATGACCTCGATCACGCTGCCGGCGGCGTTCTCCGGCGTTTCCGCCGCGGTCCTGCTCGGCGTCGGCCGCGCGATCGGCGAGACGATGGCCGCCACGGTGATGCTCCGCGGCGTCCCCCGGCTCACGGAGCCGCTGGTCAACGTCTTCTACGGCCAGGAGACGCTGACGTCGATCATCGCCCGGAACTACGGCGAGGCCGACGGGCTCCAGATGGACGCGCTGTTCGTCGCCGGCGTGATCCTGTTTATTACCGTCCTCGTCATCTCGATCGGCGCGCAGTACATCGAGTGGCGGATGCACAAGCGGCTCGGAGGTGAGATCTGATGGCGGGAGCGGGTCGGACCGACACGCGGCTGGTCGAGTCGGAGACGACCGAGACGGACGCCGTCGCCGCGGTGGCCGTCGGGCTCTCGGCGGTCCTGTTCGTCCTCGCTGTCGCGGCGCTGTTCGATCGGGCCAGTCTCACCGGCACGCTGTTCGGGGTCCAGACCGTGACGCTGCTCGGCGGCCTCCTGACCGCGCTCGGCGTCACGGTGATCGCCTTCGGCGTCGGGTCGCGGCTCGGCTACGGCGAGACGAATCCGGACCCGAGCGCCGGGCTCATCGCGGGCTTCGGTGCCGCCGTCCCGTGGGTCGTCATCGGAGGCATCGTCGCGAGCCGGACGCTCGGGCTCGGCCCGGGGGTCGGCGTCGTCGCCGGGGTCGCTACCGGCGCCGTCGCGTTCGCAGCCACCGTCCTCCCGCGCGAGGACCTCGGGTCGACGGTCCCGCTCGGAGCGCTCTTGGGGGTGACGGGAGTCGTCTTCCTGACGGGCGCTATCGGCCCGACGTGGCTCTGGGAGCTCGGCTGGGCACAGCAGGCCGCGATCACCGCGGAGTTCCTCATCCCCGTTTCGACGCTGTTTACAACCCTGTACGGCGGGTGGGCGTCCGCGAAGGCGTACGGCGGCTTCGGCGCTCGCGGGCGACACATGGGCGCGTACGTGCTCGTCTACCTGAACGCGCTCTCTATCGTCGCCTTCCTGTTCATCCTCGTCGCCTTCGTGGTCGTTCAGGGCATCCCCGGCCTGCTGAACGGCACCGAGTTCGGACTCGGGACCGGACCAACGATGACTGTGTTCGGCGTGTCGGTCGCGCTCCCGGTCTCGGTCCCGTTCCTCATGAACGGCGTCGCCCTGTTCAACGACTTTCAAGGCGTGCTGCCGGCGATCGTCGGCACGGTCTGGCTCGTCGCCGGCGCGGTCGTGCTGGCAGTCCCGCTCGGCGTCGGCGCGGCGCTTTTCCTCACCGAGTACGCCGAGCGCGGCCGGTTCACGCAGGTCGTCGAAGTCGCGACGAACGGGCTGTGGAGCACCCCGAGTATCGTCTTCGGGCTGTTCGGGTTCGCCTTCCTCATCCCACGGTTCGGCAACGGAAAGTCGCTGCTCTCGGGTATGATCACGCTCGGCTTCATGCTGCTGCCGCTCGTGGTCATCACCTCGCGAGAGGCGATGCTTTCCGTTCCCGACGAGTACCGCGACGCGAGCGCCGCCCTCGGCGTCTCGAAGTGGCAGACGATCCGCAGCGTCGTCCTCCCCGCGGCGCTGCCGGGCGTCGTCACCGGCGTCATCCTCGGCGTCGGCCGGATCGCCGGCGAGACGGCACCGATCCTGCTGACGATGGCCGGCGGGACGTTCGTTCCGGGCTCGCAGACGGTCGACGTCATCGGCGGCTTCCAGTTCACGGCGTCGCCGCCTTCGTCGCTAACCCGGCCCTGCTGGAGGCCACCTCGGCGCTCCCGTACCAGCTGTACGCGCTGATCACGGCCGGCGTCGGCGCGAGCAGTAACGTCGGCAACGCGGACGAGTTCCGCTGGGCGACGGCGCTCGTGCTGCTCGTCGTCGTCCTTTCCTTCTACGCGATCGGAATCGCAACGCGCTACTACTTCCGGCGGCGGCTCAGACACACCTGATCACCAATGAGCGAGAACACCAACCCACGGACCGAGACGGAACCGCAGACGGAGACCGCGACGACGGGCACCGACCAGCCACTCACGACGACCGCCGGCGAGAGCGTCGAGCAGACCCGGGACGAGTGGACCGAGTACGAGTTCGCCGGCGAGGCGAAGATGACCGTCGAGGACCTCAATGTCCACTACGGCGACGACCACGCCCTGAAGGACGTCTCGATGGAGATTCCCGAGCGGAGCGTCACCGCGCTTATCGGCCCGTCCGGCTGCGGGAAGTCGACGTATCTCCGGTGTCTCAACCGGATGAACGACCGGGTCAGCTCCGCCCGGATCGACGGCTCGGTGAAGCTGGACGACCAGGAGGTCTATCAGGACGGGGTCAACCTCGTCGAGCTCCGGAAGCGGGTCGGGATGGTGTTTCAGTCGCCGAACCCGTTCCCGAAGTCGATCCGCGAGAACATCGCCTACGGTCCGAAAAAGCACGGCGACCTCGATACCGGGCTGCTCGCCCGGCTGCTGAACCGGAGTGATGCCGAGGAGCGCGACGAGCTCGTCGAGCGCTGTCTCCGCGACGCGGCGCTGTGGGACGAGGTGAGCGACCGCCTCGACGACAACGCGCTCGGGCTCTCGGGCGGGCAACAGCAGCGCCTCTGTATCGCCCGCGCCCTCTCGGTCGACCCCGAGATCATCCTGATGGACGAGCCCGCGTCGGCGCTCGACCCTATCGCCACCGCGAAGATCGAGGACCTGATCGACGACCTCTCGGAGCGGTACACCGTCGTCATCGTCACCCACAACATGCAGCAGGCCGCGCGGATCTCCGACCAGACCGCGGTGTTTCTCACGGGCGGCGAACTCGTCGAGTACGGCGAGACGGACCAGGTGTTCGAGAACCCGCGCAGCGAGCGCGTAGAGGATTACATCACGGGGAAGTTCGGGTAACTACATGCCCCGGGAGCGGTATCAGGACTCGCTCGACGAGCTCCGGTCCGACGTGCTCGCGATGGGCGATCAGGTCGTCGGGCGACTCGACAGGAGCCTCGAAGCGATCGAGCGCCGCGACGAGTCGCTGGCGCGGGAGGTCGTCGACGGCGACGCCGAAATAAACGAGACGTACCTGCGGTTAGAGGACCGCTGTGTCGACCTGTTCGCGCTCCAGCAGCCGGTCGCCGGCGACCTCCGGTTCGTCACCGCCTCGTTCAAGATCATCACCGACCTCGAACGGCTCGGCGACCTCGCCGTCAACCTCGCGAACTACTCGCGGGCCGCGACGCGGACCGTCGCGCCGGACGCCGAGATCGAGGCGCTCGGGGAGGCGGCGCGCGCTCCTCGAACGCAGCCTCGCGGCGTACGAGACGCGGGACGCCGACGAGTGTCGCGCGATCGCCGAGGCCGACGACGAGGTCGACGCGATGTGTCAACACGCCAGCGAAAGCGTCACCCGAGACCTGATAGCGCAAAACGACGACGCGTGGGGCGCCGAGCGGCTGTTGGGCGACGTCTCGCGCGTGCTGTTGACGATCCGAGACCTAGAGCGGGTCGCGGACCACGCCGTGAACATCGCGGCGCGCACCCTGTACATGGTCGAGAACGACCCGGGGCTGCTCTACTGACCGCGGAGACGCGAGGGGTTCAGACCGTCGGAAACGGTATCTCACCGGGCCCGTGGCCCCGTCTCAGAGGCGACGAGAATGAATCTGCCGGCAAACGGGCCAGGTGTTCGCTTACCCTCGGCTCGGGAGGGCGTACGCGCTCGCGATCTCTCTGAAACGCTACACGTCGCGGAGTACAAAATATTATAATAAATCGATTCTTAATCAACGTATGCCTGAAGTTGAATACAGAGGAGAAACGGTAGATTGTAAAAGCGGAGAGACGCTCAGACAGGTGCTATTAGACAACGGACTGTCCCCGCACGTTGGGGTGGCAAACGCCGTCAACTGTGGCGGGAACTCGACGTGCGGAACGTGTGCAGTCAGAGTCGTGGACGGTGACGTCGGGGAGAGAACAGCCATCGAAGACGTTCGGCTACGAATCGCCACACACGACGATACGGGGGAGGTTCGGCTGGCCTGTCAGTACGAAGTCACCGAAGACGTCGTCATTGAGCAGCCCTAACCGGTGTCCGTTCCCGTACCATACTTCAATGCAGCTCTGATGAACTAAGTCGATTGGCACCGTTGCTATTTCGGGGTGCTCATCTTCCGGCTTCTCCGGGTCGGCCGGCGGCGGGACCACAGGCTCTCGTCGGCGGGGATATCGTTAAGACCGCCTGTGAGACCGCTGAGCACGGAAACGCCGTCTCTGGAGCTCAGCGCTGATGAGACTGACAAACCCTCAGAAGGACTGTGGCTCTCTGTCGCTGCTCGTCGTCCCCCGGTCGTCGTAGTGAGCCCTTCCGACGCTCCCTTGCGGTGCCAGTGACAGCAGCGTGCTGTGTAGGTCGTCGCTCGAATCAAACGTCTCAGGCGGGTCATCAAGCAGCCCGAGCATCTCCCCGAGAGTTGTTTCAGAGCCGTCCTGAAACTCAACGGTCACACCGTCACAGCTGTTCTTAACCTCGTCTATGCTGGCTGGGTACTCACAGTCACACACCTCGTTTAACGCCTGCGTGAGATCGACTATATACTATCGTGATGTATTCGGCCACATATGAATGTGCCGCCGCAGTTAGCCACTCAGAGCGTAAGAATCGAAGACACGTCGATGGAGGGGCGTGTGAGTTCGACGCCATCCGCGCCGACGTCGCTTTGAGTGGAAAGCCCGTACATTCACGTTGAGCCGGTCGTGAGCCGACACGCCGGCTTCTGCGGGCGGAGCCGACCGAGCGTCTCAGGGCTCTGGCCGCCCCTGTCCACGACCCCTCCCGAAGCGGGGACGCACTCCGTCAGTGTGCGCTGACGTTAGGGAGGTTGAACCTGAACGGCGACTTCCACGCCTCCGTCGATCCGACGACAGAAGGGGAGTCCACAGACAAGTCCACGAGTTCAGTCGTGGGTCACTAATACCATCCAATCGTGTGCGGTCACTGCGTCGTGACTCGGTGTTCAGAACCGAACCGGTCGCGGCTCAAAACCCCGCTCCGACCGCCTCAGCGAGCCATGCTCCGACAACTGTGGCACTCAATCCCAATCCGAGCAGCGCGTAATTCGCGAGTCGATTCGCCGCTCGCACCCACCCGAGCGAATAGTGTGGTCCGTCAGCGCCAAACGGTTCGACTCCCATCGGCGTGAGCGCGTCGGCGGCAATGTGAGAGCCGATTGCGAGACTTCCCGTCACGAACCCGAACACGACTGAGCCGGCTGTCGTAATCGGTGGTATCTCGCTCGTTACTGCGACCGCGAGCGCAACAGTCGCGAGTACCGCTCCAACCAGCACTGCGAACTGAACAGTGTGAGTCGGCCCCCGGTGAGCGATAGACGGAATTTTCATATCAAGGTCCGGAACCGTCGCGAGAGCGACGGTTGCGACGCCGCCTGCGACCGCCGCACTCGGGAACCCGAAGAGGAGAGTTGCTGTCCCAAGTGGCGCATACGCCAGCAGTGCCGCGCCGTAGTGACCGTTTTTGTACATCTGCGAGTCCCTATGGCCCGATACGCTCATGGGTTATAAAAGCGTTAACTGAACCACGGTCGAACTCGGTCAAACAGGCCCGTACAGGCGGTCGAGGCGACTACCCCGAGGCTTGTGGTGCGTTCACACGGATTTCGAGGGCGGAAGCCCACGAGTTTGTCCGTGGGTAACTGATCCCGCCCCGCTTCGCTCACGCTCGTCACGACTGGGATCCGAACAGTTCACCGGCACGCTCGGGATCCGGAACGAACGCGATCAACGACCTCGGTTTCGGGATGGACTCGCCGTCCTCAGAGCCGTCATTCCGGTCGAAAAACACCGTTCCGGCGTCCAGCCAGAGCGGGCTTCCAAACAGCCCACGCTCGACCGAGACGTTCCGGACGCCGTCGTACGACGCCGACCACTGTGGTCGTCCGAGGTATCGGTCGTACGCCACCACCTCGGGCTCGTAATCGATGCTCCGTCGGCTACCCATCCGCTCCAGTTGTGCGCTGTCGACCGTCGCCTCGACGGTGACTGCGTCGTCGACCGCCTGTCCCTGCTGGGCGTAGCTGTACCCGCCGGCCGCGACGAGGGCGGCCGCACAGACCAGCAGGGACACGCTCTTTCGTGAGAGGTGGAGGGTCGTGATTCCCACGGGGAGTTTCATCTCGGTCGCGAGTATGGTAATCCAACAGTATGAGAGTGCCGTCTGCCGTACGCGTATCCGATCCTCAATCCAACGTACGAGCGGCAGCCCCGCCCGCGAGTGCGGTCAGGGTGAACGCGGAGGAAGATGTCGTCTGCCAGCGAAACTGGTGACCAGCACGGGATCAACCGCCGCAGCAAATCCGATCGCAGAGAGAGTCGTCGCCGGCGCCTTCGTCACGGACGCCGATGCACACGGGCGCGACGGGAGGACGTTAGAGGCTGAACCCGTCGAGCGTCTCGGGGTTTACGACGTGCATGGGCCGGTCGCCCTGGACCAGAGCCTCAATGTCGTCGACGGTGAGTTTGCTGTGACGGTCGATGACGTCCTGTGACGCCGAGGCGATGTGTGGCGTCGTAACGACGTTGTCCATCTCGAGTAAGGGGTCGTTCTCCGCGATCGGCTCCTCGGGATACACGTCGAGGGCTGCACCGCCGATCTCGTCGTTTCTGAGCGCCGAGAGCAGCGCGCCGTCCTCGAGCAGTGCGGCCCGGGCCGTGTTGACGAAGTAGGCGTCGTCGGGCATCGCAGCGAACTCCTCGGGACCGAACATCCCGCGTGACCCCGGTGCCACCGCGGCGTGGAGGCTGACCACGTCGCTCCGTGAGCAGAGCGCTCGCAGATCGGTCGTCTTTTCGACGTCGAACGGTTCCATCTCGACGTGGTCGACGAACGGGTCGTACGCGATGACGTCCATGCCAAACCCGTCACGGGCGCGTTTGGCCACTCGTCGGCCGATGCGGCTGAAACCAACGATTCCGAGGGTCCGACCGCCGAGCTCCGGTCCACGGAGCGTGGTGTACGGTGACTCCGAGCCGATCCCCCACGTCACGTCCTCGCGCTCGCCGCCAGCGGCCGCGTCCGCTTTGGGCTCGCCGGTGTCTGTACCCATCCGGAGCCGGTGATGCGCGCGAGCGATATTTCGCGTCGCCGCGAGCAGCAGCCCCATCGTGTGGTCCGCAACCGTCTCGGCGTTTCTGCCCGGGGCGTACAGCACCGGGATACCTCGCTCCGTCGCCGCAGTGATGTCGACACTGGCTTCCGGGCCGCCGCGCGGGCAAGCGATCAACCGCAGGTCCTCGGCGGCATCGATGACCTCGGCCGGCACGCCCTCGAAGCCGGAGATGAATATCTCGACGCCCGCGAGCCGGTCTTTGAGCTCCGCAACGGGCAGCCGTCCCTCGCGGGTTTCGATCGGGTCGAACTCGACGTCGAACCCGAGCGCGTCTAACGTCTCAATTCCGTCCTCTGAAAAGTTCGAAGTTACGAGCACAGACATTGTACTGGTTATTATTGACAGCAACACACAATAGCACCCCGGGTATTTAACCGTCCGTATTCTGGCCGCGTTCTCGGACGCCGGGATTCGGCGATACCGATATTATTAGTCGGTTATACAAGTTGGTAATATGAGCGAGATCATCGCTGCCGAGGCGTACGATAGCTGGTTTGAGACGAACGAGCCCCTGTTCGATTCGGAGATTCGAGCAATCGAGACTCAGTTGCCGGACGCGCGGACGGCGGGCGTTGATATCGGATGTGGAACCGGTAAGTTCACCCAGCGGCTCGGCATCACCCGTGGCGTTGAACCGTCGGATCCGATGGCTGAGTTGGCGCGACAGCGCGGGATCGCCGTCGAGCGAGGGACCGCCGAGGACCTCCCGCTCGCGTCCGATGCGGTCGATCTTGCCACGCTGCTCGGGGTCGTCGCGTACGTCGCTGATACCGAAGCCGCGTTCCGTGAACTCGCCCGCGTGGTGTCGACCGGCGGCCACGCCGTCGTGGCTTTCCTGCGGGCGGACGGTGCGTTCGCTGAGCTGTACGACACCGCGGCTGAGCAGGGTGCGTACCCGGACACACTGGGCTGGGATGACCCGTATCCGCTCCCGATGGCATCGAAAGCGACGTGGCGATCCGTCGAGACCGTCGTTGACCTGCTCCGGTCGGTCGGGTTCACGGACGTGACCACTGCACAGACGCTGACACAACGGGTTGAGAAGGCGGTCGAGACAACGGAAGCACCCACAACGGGACACGACGAGGGGTCGTGGGTCGTGGTTCGCGCTCGACGCGCGTGAGCTGCCAAGCCGAACCGTACGGTCGGCGACCTGTTATGCGGCCGGGCCGGGCGTGCTCGTCTCGTCGGACCTGTCGGTCGGCAGCCGCAGACACACCGTCGTTCCGTCGGCGGCGGAGTCCACGGAGCCGTCACCGCCGGCCTCCGTGACGACCATTCTGACTATCCACAGGCCGAGCCCCTGTCCGTGGTTCAACGGGGTTTCCTCGCCGGTCGCGAGCACGTCCGCTTCCATCTCCGGCAGACCAGGCCCGTCGTCGAACGCTTCTGAGCGGTGCTGTCCGTACACACGCCCCAATCACACATATGCGTTTTCTTAATTGATACGCTGATTTATATTTTTGCTCGGAGAAGAACTCCACAGCGGACTCAATCCCTCGTTGAGAATCAGCTGTGATAGGTGCCGCCCTGTGGATTGTATCGTGGAGGTCTGGGGGCTTAGACGCCGTCTGGTGGTCGGTTTGCCCGTGAGGGCGGAGGGTTTAAAAACGGTACTGCCGGGATAAGTTGAGTTTGTTAGACTCCCGCCCTATCCATACCACTCACAGGATTGGGGAATTAGCTCTCACAGGCTTTACACTCGAGAATATCCCGACTGAACTTCTGTGCGGCATTCACGCTGTTCTGGTAGTAGAGACTCTTGACCCCCTTCCGCCACGCCTCGATGTAGAGCTGATTGATCTCTTTGACGCTCACTTCACCCGGGTCAATCGAGACGTTGACGCTCTGTGCCTGGTCGATGTGCTTCTGTCGCTGCGCCGCCTGATTGATGACCGCCATCTGCGGTATCTCACCGAAAGTCTTGAACACCTCTTTTTCCTTGTCCGTCAGACACTCGAGATGTTGTACACTTCCATCTTTGTTCGCGATTCTGTCCCAGACTTCGCGTTCGTCTTTGCCTCTCTCCGCCAGTATCGCTCGGAGGAACCGGTTTTTCTGCGTTGACTTCAGCTTCGCACCGTCTCGCACGAAGTAGTTTGATTTCAGCGGTTCAATGCTTGGACTAACTTGGCCGAGAATGACGCTACTCGATTTCGTCGGAGCGACACTCATCGTCGTCGCGTTCCGTCTGCCGTAGCCGTCCAGCACGTCCGGCTCACCAAACTCATCGGCGAGTGCCTCGCTCGCCTCGTAGCTCCGCTCTTTGATCGTCCGGAACAGCTCCTCGTTTTTCTCCATCGCCTCCATGCTGTCGAAGGGGATCATGTTGCTCTGGAGATAGCTGTGCCACCCGAGGACGCCGATTCCGATCGCTCTATGTCTCTTTGCGAACCGCACAGCCCGCTCCATGAACTGTACACCCTCCGTTTCCTGGATGAACTCCTCCATCACCGCGTCAAGAAACCGCGTCAGCGTCTCCACCGCATCGGTGTCCTTCCATTCGTCGTAGTGGAGGGCGTTCATACTCGAGAGACAACAGACAAAGCTCTCATCTGGCGTCGCCGGCAGTGCTATCTCGGTACACAGGTTGGACGCGTTTATCTGGTACCCTTTGTCCTTGTAGACCTGTGGCTTCCCCTCATTCATGTTCCCCCGGAAGATGATGTACGGGACACCGATATTGATGCGCGTCTCGATGATCTTCGCCCACGTCTCTCTTTTTTCCGCGTCACCGTCGACCATCGCCTGGAACCAGTCGTCACCGATGATGACGCCGTAATAGATGTCTTGGACCGGGTCTCCCTCGGTTTTGATGTTGAGCCACTCCTCTAGGTCATCGTGCTCGACGTCGATGTAGCCAGCGAACTGTCCTCTCCGGGTTTCACCCTGGCTGATGACGTTGATGATCGTGTCGAACAGCTCCGTGAAGCTATAACTCCCGTTGCTCTTGCCGTTGTTCGTTATCGGACTGCCTCGCGGCCGCAGCTCACCGAAGTACCCGCTTGTCCCGCCACCCTGTTTGGTCATTTCACCCACTTCGGCTTGGGTGTAGAGAATGCTCTCTATGTTGTCTTCCATGTAGCTGCCGAAGCAACTGATCGGAAGGCCCCTGTCTAATCCGAAATTTGCCCACACCGGGCTAGCGAGACTGTAGAACCCCCGAGACATGTACTCATAGAACCTGTCTGCAAAGCCCTCCTCATCCAGGATCTCTTCAGCGCGCTCCGCTATCTGTCTGATCCGTTCTTTCGGTTCGACCCCTTCGATCAGGTATCCCTCTCGGAGGAACTCTTTGCTGTCCTCGTTCAACCAGTAGAAGGGTTCTTTGTGTTGCTTTCTGACCTGTGAGAGTTCTGCTTGTGCCATTGTTAGAACATCTCCTCGGCAGTGACGCTCTGTGTGTGTTTGTTGTACGTGGTCGATCGCTTGCTGAAGAAGTCGTTATCTTTCGTCATCATGATGTCTTCATCGAACCAACGCGTCTCCTCAACCAGGTCGTCATTTGTCTCGAAGATCGGCTCCACGTCGACGTTCTGTAAGCTCTGATTGAACCGGTCTCGCAGGAACGCATCGACGTGCGCCCGTGGAAGGAAATCCAGCTCGCCGTCACCGAATATCCAGTCTACGATCTCCATCTCCGCCTCGTACGCCTGCCGGCAGGCCTCTTGGACGTCCTCCTCGAAGTCTTCATCAAAGAGGTCCGGGTTTTCTGCTCTGATCGTCTCCACCAGTTCAACCCCGAACAGACCGTGAATCTGCTCTTCTTTGCTGGTTGCTTCGACGGCATTCGCGATTCCCTTGAACTTCTTTTCGTGCTTGTCGAAGCTGGTCATTATCAGGAACTGGCTGAAAAGCGAGACGTGCTCGACGAAGGTGCTGAACAGGAGGATGCCCATCACGGACTCCTGTTTGTCGTCGTCCTCGCTTTTTTCGAGGTATTCGTCGAGATACTCGATGCGCTTTTTCATTGCCGGCACCTCAGTTATCTGTTCGAAATCGTCCGTGATCCCCAACACATCGAGTAGGTGACTGTAGGCGTCCATGTGCCGCACTTCACTCTCCGCGAAGGTCATGCCCACGTTCCCAACTTCGGCCTTGGGCATCTCCTCATATATGTCCGACCAAAACGTCTTCACCTGCACCTCGATCTGTCCGATGGCCAACATCGTCCGCTTGATGACCGTCTGTTCAGCAGGACTCGTGTTGACCTTGAAGTCCTGTACATCCCCGTCGAAGTTGAACTCAGTGTGTACCCAGTAGCTGCTCCGTATTGCCTCGACGTAATCAAGGAAGTCGCTGTACTCGTAGGGCTTTAGCTGTGTTCGTTCGGAGAAAATGTCGGTTTCCGTATCTCCGCTCGCGGCTTTGTGTTCAGTCATTGTCACGTGTCTCGGAGGAACTGTCTGCCGTTGGTTGGGTGTTGTTTCCGTCGTCTATCGGTCCGGTGCGTTCAATTGTACCCGCGTCGTTAGTGTACGCCTGTTCGTGGTCCATGCTCACTCGATGATGAGTTGATCGGACGTCCGTTTGATCTGCCTGTGTTTGTGTCATTATGGATCGGTCGGGGCCTCGAAGTCGTCGAGCTCTGCGTCTAAGAGTGCATCGAGTTCTCTCAGGAACTCCTGCGGCTCGGAGAATGCTTTGTAAACGGAGACAAACCGAATGTAAGCCACCTTATCGGTCGTACGGAGGCTCTCGGAGACGAGCTCGCCGATGAGCGTCGACGGGATGATGCGTGCCTCTCGATCTTGTAGTTCGCTCTCGACGTCGTCGACGAGCGCAGTCACTGTTGTCTCGGTCACGTCTCGCTTCTCAACGGCTCGCTCAATCCCTGCGCGGAGTTTCTGCCGGTCGAACGGTTCGATGGATCCGCTACGCTTTTTCACTTGGAGGGAATCCCACTCCGGGCGTTCGTAGGTAGTGAAACGGAATGAACAGCGTTGACACTCACGGCGCCGTCGAACGGAGCTGTCGATGCTACTCTCGGTGTCGACGACGCGCGTTCGCTCTTCTCCGCAGTCCGGGCAATCCATGGTTGTCACTACGTGTCCCTCCAGCGTCTTAACCCCATATGCAGGGTCTGCGGGTTTCGCCCGCAACATGTGGTGTTCGCCCCATCTACATAAATACTTCCCAATCAAGTTGATGTAGAACAATTAAACTTGTAGTTCTGCGTGGTGTCGGAGAGGATATCGATCAGAGCACCGGTCTCAACGACGGCAACCGGCTCTGTTAACAACCTCAGCTATCGATCGTTTGCGGTGTTGAACTCATCCGCCGTATTCAGCAGCAAGCACCCGTCACGGTCTGGGGCGATCAACGACGTACTCCCTTGATTCGTGCTGGCGTGGTAGTCGACCATCGACTGTTCTA
>Ga0207414_1000782_pt1 | contig 13097 bp, 9 predicted proteins | sample PonA231FremontCA_2_FD_187269 | JGI IMG/M metagenome (GOLD analysis project Ga0207414, IMG submission 187269) | Marine sediment microbial community from Fremont, CA, USA - Pond A23 Sediment 1 (SPAdes) | ecosystem: Environmental > Aquatic > Marine > Unclassified | place: USA: Fremont, California... | reverse complement strand
CAGGTCTGTCGGAAGCTGATCGACCGTCTGGGGCGTGTAGGCCGTTCCGCCCGACCGGCTGGCCAGTTGGCGCATAAAGACGGCGTCGGCGCGGGGCGCCTGGTACTCGATCCGAAGAGGGGCCACGGAGAACTCGCCCTGGTCTGTGCCCAACTCGGTGTCTCCGAGCCGGGCCTGTGCCTCGTACTGGTACGTCCCCTCCGGCAGGGTCCCGACCTCAAGCGTGTAGCGGCCCTGTCCGGCCGAATCCATGGTGTAGGGGTATTCGGTGCCGGTGGAGTCCGTAACCGTCACCTCCACGGCGGCGTCCGACACCGGCTGCATGCTCTCGTTGTACACCTGTCCGGTGAAGGAGACAGCTTCGGTGCCCCCGAAGGTGGAGGCGGTAGGGCGGACGCGCACCGGAGAGTCGTCCTCTTCGGTGCTGGCCCACCGGACCAGGTTGGAGGCCAGGCCGGGCCAGAGTGGATCGGCCGCCTGAAGCTCCGACGGCAGGAGGGCCCACCGCCACACCCCACTCCCGAGAAACGCGGCGGTCCGCAGGCCCGCGCGGCGCCGGAGGACGAGGAGGGGAGCGGACGTCGTGGCGGCGGTCCCCAGTACCTGAGCGTCCGGCGTGGGGGACCATTCGGACGTTGGAATCTGAAGGGGCGGGAGGCGTTCAAACAGTGCCCCCTCGGCGTCCTCAATGCGAAAGACGGGATGTTGCTGCGCGCCCTCCGCGATCCTGAAGGACGCCTCCGAAAACGAGGATGTCGTCGCATCGGGACGGGCCGGCAACACCTCGTCAAAATGCTCGGTCCAGGCGGTCAGGTCCGTCTGGCGGTCGAGAAAGAAGAGTGCCGGGGTGCCGTCGTCAATGAGGGTGGCGACGCGCTGCACGACGTCGTCGGGCACGGAGGGGCTCGGAAAGCCGGCGAGGACCACTACATCGAAGGGCGACAGGTCGTCCGGCAGCGGGCCTTCCAGGAACGTCCCCTCAGGGGTTGGGATGCGGGCCGTGACCTCCGTGTCGGCGGTCTGCTCGTAAACGCGGCGGAGCGCACTCACGTCGGGGGAGGGCGCCGCGCCGAGCAGGAGCACCTGCCGCTTGCTTTCGAGTACCCGCAGCGATGCCGACTGTGCGTTGTTGCGGGCCGTCACTTCACCGGAGAGTTCGGGGACCCGCACGGTCAACTGCTGAAGGCCGGCCTGCTTGGGTTCGAAAGTGAGATCCACCGAGACCTCGCCGGTGCCGCTCGGCAGGCGCGCTGGGCGCTGGTCGAGCGTGCGACCGGACTGTTCAAGGGTGACGGGCACCGGCCGGCCGGGTCCGTCCGTGACGCTGAGGGTAACGCGGACAGGCACAGACGAGTTAAGGTAAGCCCGGTCGTTTGTCGTGACGCTCCGGATGCGGAGGTCGCGCAGCCGGGTGGTATCGCCAACGGTGACGGTATGCACAGGAACCGGTGACCGATCGGCCACGCGCAGAGGATTTTGTCCCGTGTTGTACTGCCCGTCCGACACGAGCACGATGCCGCCCAGGTTTTCGTCTCGTAAATTCTCCGGAACCGTCTGGAGGCCGCTCGCAAGGTCGGTGCGGGCGCCGTCAAAGCGCAGCGAGTCGGTAATCGATCCGGAAAGGGCCCGCGACGCCCCTCCGACCCCGAAGAAGCGTGCCGTCCCCGGCATCGCCTCGTCTTGAAAAACGTCGACGACGGGCCGAACGGAGGTTCGAGCCGCGTCGGGGCGGGCGGCGGAGGTGTCTCCGGCCGTCACCACCTGCATGCTCTGGCTGTCGTCGACAAGGACGGCCAGAACCGGGGGGCGCTCCGTCGACTGAAATCGTTGCAGGACCGGCTCGAACAGCAGGAAGCAAATGAGGGCTAGGGCGAGAAAACGAAGGCCGCCTAGGAGTACGCGCCGCCCTGCATTGAGCGAAGGGACGGTCGCCCGGTAGGTCCAGTACGTAAGGCCCCCCGCCACGGCTATGCAGAGGAGGAGCAGCCAGGGCGAGTAGCCGAACGAGAACGCCATGCCGACGGAGACTTTACTTGGAGATCGTGACGCGGCCTGTGGCCCGATGGCCCCGGTCTGTCGTGACTACGTACCGGTACAGGCCGGGCGGGAGGCCGTCCACACCGATCCGAAGCCGGTTCGGGCCGGGGTGCCCCGTCTGTTCGACGCGGCGCACCCGTTGTCCGTGTGGGGTGCGGAGAGCAACCTGAAGGGTCGTCGTATGGGCCGGGGCGGACACCGGAACGACGAGGGACGGGGCGTCCAAGGCCGCGTACGGCGTCGACGCCTGGAGTGTGGGGGGCGCCGTGCGGCGTGCCTGCCATTCGGCGTATCGGATGGCCGCTTCGGCGTTCACGATGCCCCAGCCGCGAGTGGTGTCGGGGGCGTGGGCTTGGGAGGCCGTCTGTCGCAGAAGCTGCCGGACGTCGATCGGGCCCAGGGTGGGGTTCACCTGTAGCATCTGGGCGACGATGCCCGTCACCTGCGGACCGGCAAAGGAGGTGCCGCTGACCCGGGCGTACTGGTCGTTCTTCCAAGCGGCGGGCACCTTTTCGCCCTGCACGACGACGTCCGGCTTGCGACGACCGTCCGCCGTGGGGCCGCGGGCGCTGAAGGACGCGACCGACGAGTCGGGGGCAATCGCGCCCACCGCGATGGCCGAGTCGGCATCGGCGGGCGTGTTGACGTAGAACCAGCAGTTGTCGGGCGCGTCGCAGCCACTGTTGCCGGCGCTCACCACCACCGTCACGCCGCGCCGGGCAGCCTGGTCGACCGCCCGGGTCGTGAGGGCCGTGTTCCCGTCCAGGTCGTCGGGCCCATAGCTACGTTGGCCGTCGTCGAAGCGGGTGTACCCGATCGAGGCGTTGACCACGTCTGCCCCGCGGCGCGTGAGCCACTCCAGGCCCGCCACGAAGTTGTCCTCCTCCACGTTGCGCTCGTACTGGGTAAACTCCGTCGTCGCCCCCCACACGGTGGCGCCGTAGGCCGGCCCCACGAGCGAGCCGGGATCGTAGCCGGCGGCTACGGACACGACGCCGGCCCCGTGGGTTCCCCCTTGCCGCCCGGCCGTCATGTTCCGCAGCCCCCCGAGCCGATCGTCATCCCGCAGGTGAGAAAACACGGGGTGGCGAAGGCCGGCGTAGTTCGCGTCCAGAAAGCCCACGTCCACGCCGCGCCCGTTCAACCCGCGGGCCAGCGGGGACCGGGCGTTGATGCGAGACAAGGGCCCGGCCGCGGCCCCCAAAGCGGGGGGGGGTGGGTCGGCCGTCTCGGAAACTGGACGTTGAGGGCGGAGCGAGGCCACCGGGCGTGTGTCCCGAACGAAGGGCAGCGCCGCCACCGCGGCCCGGGTGTCGGGGGAAAGCCGCGCGGAGACGGCGTGGAGCCAGCGGCTCCGCACAAGGGACTGCACGCCGAGCGACCGGAGGCGGTTCAGGAACGCCGGCGCGACCGGACGGGCCGTGGTTGTGTCGCTGGTGGGTGCAGCCCTTGAAGGGCGATCCGCCAGAAGAATCCAGTACTTGTTTGTAGACGTGCTGTCGGGGGGGGCGGCCCCAGCCGGCTGCACGGCGCAGAACGCGCCCAGGCAGACCGTGAGAGCCAAAAGGGAGAGGGGCCGGGCCGTTCGCGTCAGGGGTCGAGACAGGTGGCCCAGAGGAAGAATGTCTTCGAGGGCGGACGCCCGTGAGTTACACATACAGAAACACCATAAACCCCAGGAAAGCAATCACCATGAATGCCCCTTCTACCCGAGTAATTTTTTGATCCCACCAGGTCAGGGGCACCACCAGGGCACAGAAGCCGAGCATGACGGGAAAGTGCAGCCGGATCGTTTCCGGATCGACCGTGATGGGCTCTGCAATGGCCAGCGTGCCCACCACGAACAGTACATTCAAGAGGTTGCTCCCAATCACGTTGCCCACGGTCATATCGACCTCCTGCTTCAGAGTGCCTACCATGGAGGCCGCTAGCTCGGGCAGGCTCGTGCCAATGGCCACCACCGTCAGGCCGATCACGACGTGGTCGATGTTCAAGACGTCCGAGATCGCCAGGGCGTTGTCGACCATCAGATGGGCCCCGAGCGTGAGCCCCCCCATGCCGCCGATGACGTAGACGGTCTTTGCCAGGGTCGAGAGCTCGGGATCGGCGGCGTCCAATTCCCCCTCCATGCTCTCGAGAACGGTGCCCTTCGTGGTCTGGTGGGCGTCGTAGAAGACGTAGGCCGCGAGCCCCGAGAGCAGGATTACCATCAACACCCCGTCTCGGGCCCCAATGACGCCGTCGAGGGCACAGAGGTAAAAGAGGACCATCACGCCGAGCATTACGGGGTATTCGCGCCGTAGTACTTCGGAAGTGACGGCGAGGGGCAGCACCACGGCACACGCCCCAAGGATGAGGGCCACGTTGCTAATGTTAGAGCCAATGATGTTGCCGATGGCGAGCGGCGACTCCCCCGAGATCAGTGCAAACACGTTGACCAAGTACTCCGGCATCGACGTGCCGAGGGCGACCACCGTTAGCCCCAGGATGACGGGGCGAATACCGTACTGGAGGGCAATGCTGGAGGCGCCCTGGATGAGGCCCTCGGCGCCAAGGTAGAGCAGCAACAGGCCGACGAAGAAAAGAAAAACGTATAGGATCATGCAGGGCTCCTCGGGTGAATCGCCGACCGTAGCGAAGAGTTCGCCGACGGAGTGGGGACAGTTGGGCGGCTTCGTCGTGCGCCAGCTGAGAGTCGGGGACTTTCAGCTGAGGGAAAGCAGGCCCCGGCCCGTAGTGGTGCGGGCGCGTCCCCATTGCGGTCTTGCCGTAACGTCAAGGGGGGCGACCGAATGGACGTTCCACGGGCCTCACGAGGCGTCGAGCAGGGCTTCTCCCCGAAACGAGCCCGGCAGCAGCGCCGACACGCTGGAGTGCTCATGGGGAGCACCGTGTCGATCCATCCAAAGTGTCGCCTCGGGTGCGAGTTCCGCGAGGAGCTGCCGGCAGGCCCCACAGGGCGTGCCGTTGGCGTCGTCCTCGCACGTAAGGTAAAGACGGTCTGGCGACGGAAGTGCGTACGACTGCACGGTGCCCAAGGCGTTGCGCTCGGCGCAGAGAATGCGTGCCCAGTCTGGGTGCTCCACGTTGACGCCCGGCACCACGGGGCCTTCTCCGGAGTCGAGAACCGCCCCTACAGGATAACCGGACGAAGGCACGTGAGCCCGCTGGGCCACGCGGCGAACCGACCGAATGCCGTCTGCTGTCTCGTCAATAGAGGCGTCCAGGCCCGGAGGGTGCAGGCCTTGTACAGCGGGCAGCGTTCCGTTCCCGGCCGTCCTCCGAATCCAGGCGTCGTCGGCGCACGGCTCGAAGGGGCCCTGGGGCACGTCCTCGACGTAAAGGGCCTCCTCTCGCCGGAAGGGACGTGAGAGGACAAAGGCCGCGATCGACGCGTCGCGTTCGAGGGCAATGGCCGTCGTATAGGCGTTCAGCACGGCCGGAATGGTGAGGGAATAGGAGGCGCTTTCCACACGCACCCCTGGGATCCACTGGCCATCGTCCAGAAGGAGCACGGCCGCCGTCGATGTGTTGGAAAACGGCACGTGAGCACTAGAGAGGAGGTCGTGCGCCCGACTGCGAAGTGGATCGAGGACGGAATCGGGCGGGGGCATAAACCGGGGGGGCGTGTCCGAAATTGGCGAATTGGACCCGGGCCAATCGGTGGGAACGGGGGAGGTTCCGCTCTGCTAAGAACCAAGTGCGGGGCAAGGTCCACTTTCGGTCGAACTGACTGGTGCTTAGGTTTTGCCCGTAGCGTTTTTCCTTCACCACCGCGCCACCGCATGCCCGACGAGCCAACTGAACTTGCCGTAGGCGAAAGCTTTGTGACCTCCGAGGACGGAGACGACCTCCGGGTGGAGACGACCCGCAGCGAGGAGCATCTCTTCACGACGACCTACCGGGATGCTGAGACCGGCACACTCCGGCTGGCCCTACAGGTCGACATTACGACCGGGGCCGCAGCCATCGACCCCCGCAGCTACGACGCCGACTTTTGGACGCTCGTGGTGGAAGGCCTCCCCCGTCCCGACCTGGACCTGCAATCGGCCCTCGCGTCGGTTGAACATCCCGGCATCGAGGTGGACACGGACCGTCGAGAACTGCATGTCCAGGCCGAGGAGGGCTGACCGCCTGACAAGGCCTGGTCCGACCCCACCGAGGAAGTCTGTTCCTTGGAGTTTCCTTTTCGAGAATGGTGGTCTGGGAAAGGGAGCAGTGCCGAAAAGGGAGGGAGGGGCGACCGTCCTGAGGGCCCCGATCAGTGTCCGAACTGAGACGGCTTCTTACCATTTCGAGGGATCGGTATGAAATGAGACTTCCAACTCTATTACGTTTTCTCGATAACGTGACGGAGCAATTTTGTAGGCGTAACGTGTGTTCCGATCCAATACTAATCATACGCCGTAACTTCTAACCAGCATTGTCTTTTCTCCCCTGGTTGGACGGAGTGCTTCAAATCCGTGCTGGGGGAGCGTGCTGGGCCAAGTGCTCCGACAAATACTCCCTCGTCGTGAATTGCACCCCCTTGACTTTTTTCTTCGCCGTCCTATCACTGCTGTTCGCGGTGCCAACCGCTGAGGCGCAGACGCTCAAGCATGATTTTCAGCGAGATGGAGACGAATACACAGTCTACCTTCGCATTGAGGACCAGTGGATTGAAACGTGGCGCGTAGGAGAGAAGGGGAATTGCATGATGTATCCCTCCTCTGTCCAGTACGAGAACGACAAAATTCGTTTTCGGCAGGGAACCGAGTGGAAGGTGAATCGGATCGACGAGGAAACGATGGACATCACGTTTCCGGAGGGGCGGACCGTCACCTATCAAGAGACCCAGCAGGACCCTGCCGTCCTCTGTAATGCCACCGACGATGCCGACAGTGACAAAACCTGAGATGGAGAACAGGCTCCATCATCATGGATCTGCATCCATAAAAAGTGCATCCACAACAGAAAGAACAGGGCCGATGGCTGAGGCTGTGCTCTTCCACCGTGGGAAAGTCGCCCGGCGAACCACCGATCAGCGGTGCGCATACGTTAGAGCAGCCTATGGCTGCACTCTCACCTCTCCTCAGAGTCGTCTGGGGTTTCCGGGGGTTGAAACAGCGTCCACAGAATGTACATGGCGCCGAAGCCGAGACCGAAAACAAGCGCGATGCCAAGTGTTATGGCTACGAGACTAATAAAGGCCAATGTCATAGCGGGGTGGGGATAAAGAGAAAAAACTTCGTGGTGGCGTACCCGGTTCCCACGGGTTATGGGTTCTGGAGGGGGAAAGAACACCTACTCGCTCGTGAATTCGTCTGCTCCACCCGTCGGCCCGCCGTCGATGTAGGGGTCCCCAATCGTGCCGGTGGCCCACTGGTAAGTCGCGCGGGCCTTCAGGGCGCTAATCTTGGCGGCGATGAACTGCTTCCGGGCCTTCGCCAGGGACTGCTCGCGTTTGTTGAGCACGAACAGGGTCCCTTGGCCTTCGTCGAAGCGACGCTGCTCCGCCTGGCGGAGTTTTTCGGCGAGTCGCTCGTTGCGCTGTGCCGATTGTGCCCGCCGATGGGCCTGAGACAGGGCGGCCAGGGCGGACTCTACCTCTGCTCGTACCGTTCGCCGAGCGACATCTTGCTTTAGTTCAAGGTCGCGGAGCTCGATTTCGGCCTCCTCCACGTCGCTGCGCCGGTCTCGGAAAAAGAACGGCTGGTCGACCTCGAAGCCTACCTTCACGTCTGAAATGTTCAACGGGCTATCCGTGTACGACACGGCCTGAGCTTCGAGTTTGACCTTCGGACGGAGCCGCTCCTGTGCCAGCCGCTGATCGATTTGGGTTTTTTGCCGTTTTAGGTCCATCACCTGCAACCTAGGGCGGCGCGCGAGGGCGGTGTCTACGGCCGCCGAGCGCCGGGCGGTGTCCACGGGGGCGGGTAGTTTTAGATCCGGGGGCGCGTACCGAAACGCTGCCGGCGAGCCATCCTCGTCCCACAGAAACGTGGCGAGCTTGATGCGCTTCTCTCGCGCAGTCCGTCGCGCCTTTTCCAGCGTTGCCTGCCGGCTGGCGGTCGTCCGGGCGGCATCGATGCTGTCGACGGCCGGGATTTCACCGGCCCGCGCTTCTTTTGTGACCAGGACCTGGCGCCGCTCCGCCAACCGGAGAAGTTCACGACTCACCGCCAGGGTCTGACGGGCCTTTACCCAGTCCCAGAAGGCACGAGAGGCCTTTAGGAGCAACCGGTTTCGCTTTCTGGCCTGCAGGGCGTCGGCTCGGCGGGGCGCCAACTGGGCCTTGTTGAGCGCGGCCCGAGACTTGTCGGTTCGGAATCCCCCGAGCGGCGCGAACGAGAAGCCAAAGCGGGTTTCGCCCACTCGAGAGGTTTTCACCGACGGGTCGATGCTGGAGCCCAGCCCGCGGCGATAGTCAAATTTGAGGGTTGGGCTTGCCGGCAGGTTCAAGGGCCATTTGATCCCGCTCCGCAGGACGTTCAGCTTGTCCTTGCCGGACTGCGTCTTGTATTCGTAGCCGGACACGAGCGCCGGTTCGAAGCCGCCCCGGGCGTCCAGGACTTGGGCGGCAGCCCGGTCGTCCTCCAACCGATTGGCCCGGGCGGACGGACTGGTTGCCAGCACTCGGCGACGAACGTCGTCTAAAGTGAGCACCGGGCAGTCGTCGGTGGACGGGCAGGGGATGGAGGCCTGCGCACCGCTTCGGCCCGGCAGGTCAGAATCCTGGGCCTGAGCCGGCGCCCCCATCAGGGCAAATGCGAGTGCAAAGGTGAAGGTACGGACGGTCATCCGTGGTCGGCGTGGTGTGATGTGCAGGACAGTCCGGGGCCCGCGGCGGTTCACTTCGCCGAGGCGTTGTTCTGCTGCGCGGAGAGCTGCGGGGGAAGGCCGTTCATGCGCCGCCAAATTTCGTACCCGAGCGACACGTTTGATAGAAGCACGGAGCCCTTCGCCGGCGCGCCCTGACGAAGGTATTGGGGGCTCGGCCAGCTGGGATTTCCGGCGGACGTGTCCGGCACGACCAGCATCCGGAAGCGCCCGGAGCCGTCGCCGAGGGGATCAATGAAGCGAACCGTTCCGGCGAAAGTGCCGGTGGACACTTCCGGCAGTCCTGAAAATTGGAGGGCGGGAAACCCGGAGAATTGAAGTTGCACTTGCCGGCCCGGCTCGACCAGGGAGGCGCCAATGCTGCTCACGAAGAGCTCCGCTGCCCGATCGTCCGTCTCGGGGGCCACCGTGGCAAGGGAGGTCCCTTTCTTGACCGTCTGGCCCGGCCCCACGCGGCTGATGCTGGACACCGTTCCGCTGATGGGAGCGCGCACCACGGCGTTGGACGCTCGTTCCTGAGCGTTGTCGACTTTGCGGCTGAGCCGGGCCCGCTGGGCCTCCAGCTTCTGCTTCTTCCGTTCTACGTTCAAGCGTGCGGACTCAACGGCCCGCCGGGCGGCGGCGAGGTCCGCGGCGGCGGCGACCGAGTCGGTTCGTGCCTTCTGGAATTTGAGGCGGGCGGTCTCAAGGTCCCGGACGGACGAGATGCCGTCGTCCTGTAGGTCCTCGATGCGGGCACGCCGGGTGCGGGCCGTAGATATGCCCAGGGCAGCGTTCTTGACCTTCTCCTCGGCAGAACGGCGCTTCTGACGAGCCTGGGCGAGCTTCTGGCGGGCCCGTTCCACCTCTAGGCGCAGCCCATTGAGTTTGCTGGTTCGTTGGGCGGCCACCCGGGCCGCAAACTGGTCATCCAGATAGGAGGAGCCCAGGTCCTCCAGCACCGCGATGGTGTCTCCCTTGGCCACCTCGTCCCCCTCCACGACGTACCAGTCGGCGACGCGGGCGGAGATGCGGGACTCAACGGTTCGGGGGCGGGCTTCTGGGGCGTACGCCGTCACCTCGCCGCTGCCAGAGACCGTCTGGCGCCACGGGATGAACGCCAGTGCGAGCCCCAGAGCGACGAGAAAGAACGCCGAGCCGAGAAGGACCGAGCGCGTGATTGCGGGCGACTGTGCCGCCTGGAGGGCACTGGTACGCCCCAGGTCCGTGGGCGCGTCCATTCCCGACGTTGGCTGCAGCCACTGCCGCTTTCGAGAGGCAGAGGGCCGGTCGGGGGAGGAAGCGTCCGGGTTGGGCCGGTCGGGGGGCATAGCGGGCGAGCGTGCGGGCCGAGAAGAGGCGATGACTTATGGGGGGCCGCCCCAATTCCGGGCGGGCAGAGGGACCGGAAAAACCAGGGCGCGGCGATCAAGACGGGACCTCGCCCCCCTGGATCGTCGAAACGAGGCGGGGAAAGTGCCGCCGCAGGAAGTCGTCGGATTCGCCATTCAGCTGATCCGCTGCGCCCCGCCACACGATCTGTCCCTGCTCCAGCACGAGAACCTGATCGGCCCGGCGCACGGCCGTCGGGTTGTCGTCGGCCGCGGAGACGATGGTCCACGCGTCGTGCCCGTACAACCGGTCGGCCAGGGTCTGCTTCACCGGGTCCTCAATGCCGTTGAACGGCTCGTCCAGAATCAGCAGTCGGGGCTCCCCCACCACCGCCCGCGCTACCATGATGCGCCGGACCATGCCCTGGGGCAGCCCGAGGCCCGCGGACGTGATGGGCGTCTGCAGGCCGTCGGGAAGCTCTAGGATGGCGTCCTCGAGGCACGCCAAATGAAGGGCCTTCTCCACGTCCGCGTAGCTCAGCGAGCGCCCCATGGTGATGTTTTCCTCCACTGTGCCCTTGAACAATTCGTCGTTGGAGAGGGCCAGCCCCACGACGCTCCGGTACGCCTGCGGGTCGAGACGGGCGATGTCGTGTCCGTCGAACGTGATCTGTCCCTGATCGGGCGTGTGGATCCGCACGAGGGCCTGCGTGAGGGTTGTCTTGCCAGCCCCACTGTCCCCGACGATGCATAGGTGCTCGCCCGGGGCCACGTCGAAGGAGACATCGCTGAGTGCCGGCGAGGCGTCCTTGTACCCGACGGTCACGTTGCGCACCCTGAGCGAGGCGGGGCCGGAGCCGGAGGGCACCTCCTCTCCACCGACCTCTTCCAGGGGCTTCTCGGTCACGTGCAGGATCTTGCTGATCGCCGTCAGCAGGTCGTACCCGGACGCGAACAGTTGAACCAGGTTGAAGCCGTTGTTGGTGAGGTACACGATCAGCAGCTCCGCGGCGACGAACTGACCGAGCGTGATGTCGCCCTGTGTAACCAGGTACCCGCCGATTCCGAGGGCGAGCCCCACGATGATGGCCCGGAAGGCCGCCGCGGCTGCGAGTTGACGCCCAAAAATCCGGAAGTGGTTGCCGCGCGCCCGGACGTAGTCGGAGGCGAGCCGGTCGGTGCGGGCGTGCACGTACGACGGGGACCCGTTCAGCTTAAAGCTCTGCTGGCACCGGGCGAGGTCCTCCAGCCAGTGGGCCGTGGCGTACTTGAAGCTCGATTGCTCGATGCTCGTCCGTAAGCCTCGTCGCCCCAGCCCCCAGATCAAGACCGGGGTAAACAGGACGGCCATCAGGCCCACGATCAAGAAAAACGAACTGTAGACCGTGAGCAAAATGAGACTCACCAGCGCAATGAGTGCGTACACCATCCCGTCCAGGAGGATCTTCGACAGGCTCTTCTGCATGGAGATTACGTCGAAGAACCGGTTGACCAGGGCCGGCCCGTACTCGCCCTCCAGCTCCGACCGTTTCATGAGGGGCAACCGGTAGGCCATCTCCATCGACGTGGAGGCGAAGAGGCGACGCTGGAGCATGTCCACCGTGTAATACTTCAGGATGTCGAAGCCCCCGTAGAGCAGGAGCCCCACGGTGATTGCGGCACAGAGCACCACGATCTGATTGGTGAATGTGCCCAACGACACTGAGTCGATAATGCCCTGTGACGCGAGAGGAACCGTAAGCGAAAAGATTGCCACCATGGCGGCGTAGACCGCCACTGTGATGAGGTCCTGGCCTTCGTCGCTCAGGAGGCTCAGGAGACTGGAAAAGGTCTCTTCGATGTTTTCCCGATGATCGTGCGGGTCGTGGATGTACTCCGCAGAACGAATGTCCGAGCCCGACGAGGACTGCCGTTCGCTGTCGAGGAAATGAGGCGTTTCTCCCTCAATGTGGAGGAGAGACACTGATCCCTCAGGGCCCGCCAGGGCGTCCGGACCCACGCGCTGCACTTCGTCCCGCCCGAAGCCGCGCACGGTTAAGACGCTGGTACGCGTTTCTTCAACCGCCGCCAGATTCTGGTCCGGCATGAGCACCAAATCGCCGGGGGCCGCCTCTGTGAGCACATCGGAGGGGGGGAGTGCCCGGGGTTTCATGACCAATCCGCGGGCGCGGCCGTAGTCCGCCAGAAGGCCGAGGATGGTGTCTGGAGTGACCGTCTTCACCTGAAGAAATCCCCGAAGGCGCTCGGGGCTCACGTCCCGGTCCACGCGGCGTTGGACGATCCCAAACGCCTCCACAGCCTGCTCGCCCAACGACGGGGTCGGGGCGGCCGGCCCAGACTGCGGGGTCCGGGAGTGGTCACTGAGGGCTCCATCACCGCGTTGTGACATCGGTTCGGGTTGTGAGGCTAGGAGGGAAAACCCACTGAAAGAAATACTCTAGTCTAGAACCTCTGGAATCGGTGTTGTGTCAAATTGATCTGAAGCAGCGGTGTGATGGCCGGGACGTGACGGTATCGTAAGGAGTGGGGCGTCCGAGACGAGCGATGCCTGCCGTGTGAGCCTGCTGGGCCGATGGGCGTCCAATTCTGTTCGCTGGGAGGTTCGCCCGACGGGACCGTCCGCTCACCATCGAGCAGTTGAACGAGGTGGACCGATGGCCGAGGGCTGGTCGCGGCGGTGTCCCCGAACCACATCCCGTCAAGTGCTTATATTCCCCTTGGAAGCCTGCCGGGGTGGCGGAATTGGTAGACGCAACGGACTTGTTGAATTGAATGAGTGCTGGGGGGGAAACGCCCCATGCAGAACTGCCCAAAGTCAGGGAAGCCTTTTACCTGGTAATCCTGAGCCAAGCCCGACCTCGGGAAGGTGCAGAGACTTGACGGGCAGCACCTACGTCCGGCCGGATACGGTGAAGAGAAAGTCCAGACCAC
>Ga0207414_1000781_pt1 | contig 13122 bp, 11 predicted proteins | sample PonA231FremontCA_2_FD_187269 | JGI IMG/M metagenome (GOLD analysis project Ga0207414, IMG submission 187269) | Marine sediment microbial community from Fremont, CA, USA - Pond A23 Sediment 1 (SPAdes) | ecosystem: Environmental > Aquatic > Marine > Unclassified | place: USA: Fremont, California... | reverse complement strand
AAGCGTTTAAATAGTTATAAATTTTCAAAGCAAAACTGGAGTAAAAAGATAACTTATTGATAAGAAAGAATATTTTATTTAGAACAAAATTACCGTGATTAATGAATTGAATGCGGTTTGGTTTGCAATAAAAATAGTTTATATTATCAGTAGATTAGGATTGATAACCATGGCATGGTGAAAAGTATTTGACATTTACACTCCTTGCTTAATAGATATTGAGTAATTCTTCACAGGTTGGATTTTCAGAGTTTACAGTTCCGGCTTAAAATGAAAAGATGTAGATTCGTGTTTATGTGATTACGTGGTTACCCAGTTCCCATCCTGGGAAAGGGAAGTCTCCGGATGGGAACTGGGTAAGGATTAGACCTTTCATGCAAGGCATTTGAATAGCCGTGAATGGGTTCGAAATTAGTTGTCTATATACAGTTGTTTTATAATAGTTAATAATTTTTAAGGAGGAGTTAAAGCCAAGGGATGAAGAAAAACGAATCTAATTCAAACAAAAGTTCTGCGTACAGGGAAAAGACCGCATCCATAGTGACGTGGCTGCATGAAAAGAAGGCCGTAGACATGGTGGCATTGGATGTTTCACAAATGAATGCGGTTGCTGAATCTATAATCGTGGTCTCGGCAACAAATGTGCCTCACGCACAAACCCTTGCAGATTGGACAACGGAAAAACTCGCTGAACAGAAATGGGAGTTTTTGGGGATGGAAGGATATAATTACGGGAATTGGATCCTGTTGGATTGTAATGAAGTCTTGATACATATCTTCCAACAGGATTATCGGGATTTCTATAATCTGGAAGGGTTGTGGAAGGAAGCTCCCAGTATGCTGGATTATTGAATTATTTAACAGAAAGCGGGTAAGTATTATGCAAGGAATAACGCCTACATTGCTCTTGATTCTGGATGGTTGGGGGCAATCCGAACAAAGCGAGGGAAATGCAGTATCCCATGCCAGGACTCCCAATCTGGACAATATCCTGAAACAATATCCCTGTTCCCTGCTCGAATGCTCCGGTGAGTCCGTGGGTCTCCCGGACGGGCAAATGGGTAATTCCGAGGTCGGACATCTGAACATAGGGGCCGGGCGTATTGTTTATCAGGAAATAGTCAGGATAGATAAATCCATTCAGGAAGGTGATTTTTTTGAAAACAGCACTTTATTGGAATTAACAGACAGTGTAAAGCGCAACCAAAGTAGATTGCACCTGTTGGGCTTGGTCTCGGAAGGCGGGGTGCATAGCCACCAGAATCATATATACGCCTTGCTGGAATTCGCTAAAAGACAGGGGGTAGAGGAGGTCCTTGTACATGCAATCCTGGACGGACGGGACACCCATCCCAAGAGCGGGTTGGAGTATGTCAAGAAATTGCAGGGATTCATGGATAATCTGGGCATTGGGAAAATAGCCACGGTCAGCGGCCGTTATTACTCCATGGATAGGGACAAGCGCTGGGAAAGGACCGAACTTGCCTATGATACCCTGATCCAGGGGGAGGGACGCACAAGCCCGGACCCTGTAACTTGCGTTAAGGAGGCCTATGCAAACGGGGAAACAGATGAGTTCATTATTCCTACAATTATAGAAGAGCAAGGAAATATCCAGGACAAGGACGGTGTGTTCTTTTTCAATTTCAGGGCGGACAGGGCCAGACAGCTTGTTCAGAGTTTGTTCAGTGACTTTGACAAATTTAGCAGGGAAAAAGTGCCGCAAATCGCAGGTCTTGCTACAATGACAGAATACGACAAGTCCTTTAAATTGCCGGTGGCTTTTCCGCAAATGCACCTTAAGCGAATTCTGAGTGAAGTGTGTTCCGAATATGGAATCAGGCACCTGAAAATAGCTGAGACCGAGAAGTATGCCCATGTGACATATTTTTTCAACGGAGGGAGGGAAAATTCTTTTCAAGGCGAGGAGCGTTTATTGGTCCCTTCCCCCCAAGAGGTCCCCACTTACGACTTGAAACCTGAAATGAGCGTGTTCGAGGTCACGGACAAGCTTATAACTAACTGGAATAGAGGTGAATTCGATTTAGTGGTTTGCAATTTTGCCAACCTGGATATGGTGGGTCATACCGGAAGTTTTGATGCGGTAGTCCAGGCATGCGAAGCTGTGGATTGCTGCGTGGGTAAGGTTTGGGAGGCGGTTTCCCGGACAAACGGGCGTCTCCTTTTGACCTCGGATCACGGCAATGCCGAGGAGTTGCTGGATAGCCAGGGAGGGATACAAACCGCGCACAGCAATAATCCGGTGGCCTTTGTCCGGGTTGAAGAGAAAATACAAGGACGATTGGCAGGGAAAGGAATATTGGGGGATATAGCTCCCACTATCCTGCAAATGTGGGGACTTGGCAAACCGGAAGAAATGACTGCGGAAGGCTTGCTGGAAGATTGGAATAGTTAACAGGGGAGAATCAAATGAGCAATGCGAAGAACTTTAATCCTGCAAAACCGGTGGGAATGGAGATTGTATTTTACTACCAGTGCCCTTATTGTTCTCGAAAGGTGCCCTTGATTGCACCGGTGGAACCTTCCATGGGCCAATGCGATGCCTGCGGCAATCAATTTCCGGTAGTCCCTGCAGATGAAAAGAATATCAGGTACATTAAAACCATACTGGATAACGGTAAGGCGGCTATTGATCCTAATTTTGTGTAAAGGAAAGGAATTTTTTTAATGTACGAGAATCTATTGCAATTGATTGGTAATACTCCGTTGTTGAGGGTGAATAATATGCAGGTCGCTTCCGGGGTTGAGACTCTGGTCAAGCTGGAGGCTTACAATCCCGGTGGTTCAGTCAAGGATCGCGTGGCACTCTCCATGATAGAGGCTGCAGAGCGTTCCGGGGAGTTGACCAGGGACAAGACCGTGATTGAGGCGACTTCCGGAAATACCGGTATTGGCCTTGCCATGGTCTGTGCTGCCAAGGGGTATAATTTAAAGTTGATCATGCCGGAGTCTGCCTCGGAAGAACGTAAACGCATCTTGTCTGCCTACGGTGCGGATTTACATTTGACTCCCGGACATTTAAGTACAGACGGGGCAATTGAGGAGGCCTATAGACTGGCCCGGGAGGAAGCGGAAAGCTACGTGTTAATGGATCAGTTCAACAATCCGGCCAGTATCGACGCCCATTACCACGGAACTGCCCGGGAAATCTGGGAGCAAACCCAAGGGACAGTTACCCATGTGGTATGCACCTTGGGTACATCCGGAACCGCTATGGGGCTGGCGAAAAGAATGCGGGAAGTTAATCCCCGGGTTAGTATAGTAGCTGTGGAGCCGTACATTGGTCACAAGATCCAGGGGCTAAAGAATATGCAGGATTCCTATTCCCCCGGGATCTATAACAGAAATGCGGTGGACAGGATAATCCATATAGAGGATGAAAGGGCCTTTTCCCTTTGCAGGGAAATGGCCAAACAAGAGGGCCTGTTTGTAGGGATGAGTTCCGGTGCTGCGATGGGTGGTGCCTTGCAAGTGGCCTCTGAAACAGATCAGGGCAAGATCGTGGTGATTTTTCCGGACAGCGGGGAAAGATATTTGTCCACTTCCCTGTTCGTGTCCCCGTCCATACAAGGGTTGTCACTCTACAATATCAAGTCCAGGGAGCAGGAAGTCATCCGGTTGCAAAACGCGAATATGTCCATCTTTACTCCCGGTCCCTCTGCTGACGACCCCGGAGAGTTGGAAGCTTGGAGACGCATGACATTTATGGATGTCTTGACCCGTTATCTGGAAAACAAGAACGCCTGTTGCAGTTCCTTTGTCGGGATTGCGGATCTGGATGACCAGTCACTGAATATGGCCCAGGACCAGAGCTTGAGTTCCGAAGAATTTTCCAGGCAATTCATGGAGCAGTTGGAGCAGACAAGTTCCCTGCTCGGGATCAAGGATGTAAGCTTTAGGTCCCCGCGTTCAAAGCAGGATGTTATGCTGGATATGTGCAGGAGTCTGCTCAATAAGGGCAGGGCATATGAAAAATTGCGATCGGTTTACTACGATATATACCGGGACTCGGAATACGGTCAACTGGTGGGAACGGATATTGACAAGCTCAGTTTGGGCAAGACAGTTGACTTGGACAGTTATGCCAAGGATCATCCCCAGGATTTCACATTATTAAAAAGGGCAAGTTTAAAGGACTTGAAGAAAGGGGATTATTTCAAGACCGAGTGGGGCAATGTCAGACCCAGTTGGTATCTTCAGATGGCTGCCTCAATAGTTGACGAGCTCAATCAATTACAGGTGGTGATGGCCGGCAGGGAGCACAGGTTTCCGCATCTGGACAATCTCAGGGCTATCTGGAATAAGACTTATCAGGTGGATCCTCAAATCTGGACACTTGTGCAGAACGTGGATACAGATAGAAGTCAGGAAACCATCCCGGATATCAGGAGCCTGATGGAACGGGTGGAAAACTGTTTTGCCATCCGTATGTGGCTGTTATCAATTTCCTATAGAAAGCCGCTGCTTTATTCCCTGGATAATTTGAGGATGTGGGAGAATAATTGGAAGAGGATACAGCACCTGGTTTCCAATCTGTTTATGGTTCCCAAGGATGACAGGGAGGTAAGCGGAGAGGTCAAACAGGCCAATTTCGACTTGAGTTCCGGATTCGTAGAGACTTTTGAAGACGACATGAGTATCTACAAGTTTTGGCCCATATTGTTTGACTTTTGCAAGTCGATAAATAGAAGGTTCACCCAGAAAGAATTAAACGGGGCTGAAGCTAGGGCGGTTATCGACAAACTCGGGCTTGTGGACGATGTACTGCGAATAATTGACTGGGAGAGTATACCTGTTGCCTGGGAGAACTTGCCAGACGAGGTCCTGGAGCTTGTAACCCATAGGTATAGTGCCAAGAAAGACAAGGACTATCACAAGGCGGACAGTTTAAGGGAAGAAATTTTACAAAAAGGGTATCAGGTTGAAGACACTCCCTATGGTACCAAGGTGTTAACAAGCTTGCAAAAGAGTCTTGAATCTAGTAGCATTTAAAGCATCATATTTAACCTCTAAAGTTTTCTCGCCCCGCCCTGCCAAGGCAGGACGGGGGTCGAGATAGCCCATGCTTCGTTGTCCAGTCCTCTTAATAGGGCTGGATGGGAGGTAAGTCTAAGCATTGATGTTCCGGATTCGGGAATGTCCAGTGCTTTAGATGGGATAAAGATAAAAAAAAAGGAGTTGGATTATGCAGAAAAAAAGTATTATTATGTTGAGCCTCCTGTTGGCTCTGGGGTTGTTTTTTTTCGGATGTGCGGGCAAAAGCGAACAAGCCGGCCTCAAGTCCGACCTGCCTAATTGGGTCCTTAATCCGAAAATAGAAGGTGGGATAGCTGCTGCTGAATGTTCCAAATGGACCGGAGATATCAGCATGGACAAGGCGGAGGCTACTGCATTGGCCAGGGCAACATTGGCCAAACAGATAGATACCAAAGTGCAGGCTATGGACAAGACTTACAAGCGCAAGGTTTCCACCGAAGAGGGAACCAGTATGGGAAGTACTTTTGAGTCCGTTTCTAAACAGGTGGCTAAACAACATTTGAAGGGAGCCCACGTACAAAAAGTAAAAAAGGTAAAGATCGATGGGAAAAAACAACTCTGTGTTCTGTGTGTTTTGGATCCCCAAGCTACCGAGAAACTATTCAAGGATATCGTAAAACAAAGTAGCGCCGACTTGGATCCCCAGGACGAAAGAGTGCTGTACGAGGAATTTAAAGCCGAAAAGGCCCAAGAGGAATTGGAAGAAGAAATGCAGAATATGGAATAAGTTATGTTGAGTGATTCGCAAGAGAATGCGCAGGATTTCAAGAGTTTAAAATGCAAGAGTTGTTCCGGAAAGGTGGATATGATTCGTGCCTGAAAGGCGGTTCAGCTGCGCTGCAGGAATTGTGGCGCGAATTTTACCTGGAAGGACTTTGAAAATGTACTTGACGAGGAATGGGAGGAGATCCTGGGCAATATCCCCTGCGACAGGATATGATTTGATCAGGGGGGTGCGGGATGCCATTAAGGATACGGCCATTCACCCCCCTGAGTGATTTTATCTCCAGTTGATATTGGGTTGCTTGCGCGGGGGAAGGCGTTTATATTGGAATTTAGGATAGCCCACCAGCATTGCGCCGTAAAGGACATCACCTTCCGGCAGGTTTAGTTCCTCCTGCAAGGGGGGCCAGAACAAGGCGGCCGCATTTACAAAACCGGCCCAGCAGGCCCCTAAACCCAGAGAAGGTGCTGCAAGTTCCAGATAGCTAAGGGCAATGGTACAAGCGGCCTGGGCAGTGGGATCACTCTGTTCCGCATGGTTCAGAATCAAATGGGGAGCTCCCCTGGTAATGGGGTCGAGTCCGGCATCCCATCCCTCGAGTACTCTGTCCATGTGCAGGTTCTTTGCAAAATCGGGTTGTTCTTTCAAGAGATAACGCATCCACTGCACAACATGTTCGGAAATTTTTTGTACATCTTCCTTGTTGTGGACCACTTGCCATTTAACCGGTTGCCTGTTGTGCCCTGATGGAGCGAAGCTGGCAATATGGATGGCCTTCTCCAGTGTTTCCTTTTCCACCGCCTTTTGCTTGTAATTCCTGATAGAACGCCTGGAACGCAGGAAATGTTCGGCTTGCTCCGGGGACAACTGCCAATCCTCGCGAATAGGTGGGCAGTCGTCCGGAGAGATCTTGTTATGGCTGAAAGCGGCTGTGGGGCAAACGGAAACGCAATGTCCGCACTCTATACAGTGTTTTTCAGCTCCCTCCGCAGGGACCGGTACCTCGCTATCCGAGGGAAAGTCAATTATTGTTACTGGACATACTTGGACGCATATACCGTCCTGGTTGCATTTTTGCGGATCTACGGTAAAAAGTGCCATGATTCTTCTCCGATACAATAGGTTGTAATGATATTTTCGGTTTGTTATTTCTGGAAATATTAAAAAAACATGGGTCATGAAGTCAAGTTGTTTTTGTGTTATGTACAGGCTGAATTTGTACTAAAAAAAAACAGTAATCTCCTGTGGAAGGGATTTATCAAAGGAGTAACAGGCATGAACGAGGATGTATACAAGAGGCTGGCTAGGGTCCTGGATACGCTGCCGAACGGATTCCCGCCAACTGAGTCCGGGCTGGAGCTGGATATATTGAAAAAAATATTTACCCCGGATGAGGCGGATCTGTTTTGCGATTTGAAGTTGAAGTTGGAACCGCTCGAGACGATAGCAGAGCGAACCGGGCGGGATAAGGACATCCTGCAAGAGATGCTAACATCCATGTCCAGGAGGGGGGAAATACTGGGACTGGACTTGGGAGGTACAAAATTGTACAGGATGGTGCCCTGGATACTGGGTGTTTACGAATATCAACTCCCCAGAATGGACAGGGAACTGGCAGAGTTATGCGAACAATACCATAATTATTTCGCCCCGCAGTTTTTCGGAATGAAGCCGCATTATATGCAGGTGATCCCTGTGGAAGAGGAAATTTCCCCGGAACAGGAGGCTTTGACTTATTTACAGGCCTCTGAAATCATAGAAAAGGGCAAATCCTTTGCAGTAGCAGAATGTGTGTGCAAGAAGGAGAAAGCCCTGCTGGGGAAGGGGTGCGATAAACCCAGGGAAGTATGCTTGGGTATTGCGCCTTTGGAGGGGATAATGGAACAGTTTCCCCACTGGGGCACCCCGATCTCAAAACAAAGGGCGCACGAACTCTTGAAAGAGGCTGAAGACGCTGGGCTGGTGCACCTGACGCTCAATAGCCAGCAGGAGCACTTTTTTATATGTAACTGCTGCGGTTGTTGCTGCGGAGTACTGAGGTCGATAAACGAGTTGGGTATTTTTGACAGTGTCAATACTTGGTATTATGCGCAAATTGATCCGGAATTGTGCATTATGTGTGGAGTCTGTAAGGATGAGCGCTGCCAGGTTTTTGCCATAGAACAAGGGGAAGAGTCTTATCTGGTGGATCTGCAGCGTTGTATCGGTTGTGGCTTGTGTGTTTCCACCTGTCCTTCCGGGGCTATAAGTTTGGTAAAAAAACAGGACGAACAGATGGATAAAACCCCGGTGGATGAACAGGATTGGTTCAAACAAAGAGGGGAACAAAGGGGGGTGGAGATCGACCCCTATTTGTAGGAATGATCAAGCAGTATCTAACAGCTTGGCAGCGACGTTTCCATTTTAACCCCCATCCAGCCCTATTGAGAGGGCTGGACAACAAGCATGGGCAATCTCGCCTACGGAGTAGCGAGCAAATATTGATCATTATTTGATAATAGCTAGGGCTGCTTATACTTACTTAACCACATAACCACGTAATCACATTTTTCATTTTTACCCCGTGTATTTAGGATAAGGTTTTTTTATTCCTGCCTAACAATAAAAGGACCGGCTCTTTGACCGGTCCTTTTATTTTGAACTGTAGCTGTAGGGGGATTAAGATTCAATCTCGATCTTCTTGGTTCCGGAAGCAGGCTCTTTTTTGGGCAAGGTTATTTCCAGTATACCGTTGTTCATTTTTGCCTTTACATTGTTTTCATCTACTTGAGTAGACAGGGGAATAGTTCTATAGAATTGTCCGTAGCTCCTCTCAATTCTGTAGTAGTTTTCCTTGTTTTCTTCGTCTTCGAATTTCTTTTCTCCCTTCAGGATCAAGTTTTCATTCTGCAGGGAGATATCAACATCCTGAGCCTCCATTCCAGGTAATTCGGCTTTTACATTGATATTGTTTTCGTCTTCGCTAACGTTTACTGCCGGAAAATCCAGACTGGATCCTTCCAAGAGGTTAGTGCCGAAGGGCTCGCGCAACATATTATCGAATACATCAAAGAGTTCCCTGGGACTCCAACTTCTTCTTTCATCCCTTTTGATATCCGGAGTCATTCTTCCTAACATATCCATCACCTCCTTTTCTAAAATCTTATTCAGCGAAATTTTTCCTAGGAGATGTTTATGTTTAGAGAGTTGTAGGTTTTATCTTGTTATATCGTTTATTCCTTTCATTTTAATAAATAAATCGAGAAATTAACTTGTCAAGAGATAATCTCTAAAATTTTTTAGCTTCCAGGATTTCGATTTTTTTGTAAAACAGGTATAAATTGACCTTGTCTTTAAAGCCGCAGGGTTATATAGTGACTTTTGTTTGTTGCGGAAAGATTAATATGAAAAAGTTTTAGAGTTTTAGGGTGTTAAGGTTTTAAGTAAGAAAAAGAACCAATAGCCCGTTTATTCTACAAGTTGAACCCTTTTTCTCGCAACGAAAGTGTTCGTTGACGAGATTGCCCATGCTTCGTTGTGTCCGCTAGGTCATGAGGGTTAATAGGAAGAGAAGGGTATTATGAAAGTGTTAAGGTATAAAAAACCCAATGATTCAGATATACAATTCGGTGTTTTTCTGAACAATTTTTGCATTTCCTTTCAGGACCTGCAAAAGATAAATCAAGTGGATTATCCGTATTTAAACCAGATAAACAGCTACATGCAGAATCATCCGGAGAGTGAACAGCAGGCTGTTTCCCTGATCGAATATTTCAGGCAGCAATTTCCCCGCATGAGTTCCAAGTATTTTATTCCACTGGATAAAGTCGAGATATTGCCGCCGCTATATCCTCCGGCCGCACTGTTGGATTTTGGCCTCTCTCCCAGGCACATGAAAAATTCTGCACTCACACTGATGAAGTATGAAAAAAAATGGCCGATTAGACCTGTTATCAGATCCTTGATTAAGTTTTTTTATTCAGATAAGAATGCTTCCTATAAGTACTACAAGGGAAACCATAATTCAGTAACCGGGCATCAGGATCTTATACAGTGGCCGGCATTCACTTCATATCTGGACATAGAGCCTGAACTGGGAGTTATTGTTGGTAATGCAAGACATAACATGCCCTGGGAAGAAATAGACTCTGCCATAGCAGGATATACTATTTTTAACGACCTGTCTGCCAGGGATGTGCAGTGGCCTGAAATGAAGGGAATGTTTGGTCCCACCAGTTGCAAGGATTTCAAGACTTCCAACGGGATAGGTCCTTTTATCGTGAGCAGGGATGAAGTATCGGATCCGTTGGATCTGCAAGTCACGGTGAATATAGGTGACAGGTTGTATTTCCAGGGGAATACGTCTGAGTATTCCAGAACTCCAAGGGAAGTCATATACTATCTTACGAGGTATCAGGATATTGCCCCCGGTACCCTGATAGGCATGGGTACTATTCCCGGATGCTGTGGACTGGACAGGGATGAATGGCTATTGCCGGGTGAACATGTGCAAATCGGCATGGACAATTTGGGCATTTTAAATCAGGTGATCACGGATGATTTGCCCCGGCTGCAACCCACAAGATGGCCAGCCAGGCCTGAATTGGGAAAATACTACCGCTAAAAGGAGCAAGAAAGTTATGGATTCCAATGCAGACAATGTGCAGTCTCATTTTATCAGAAACATAATAGAGCAGGATATAAGCGAAAACAAACACGGCGGAATGGTTGTAACCAGGTTCCCACCGGAACCTAACGGTTATTTGCACATAGGGCACGCCAAGTCCATATGCCTTAATTTCGGGATGGCAGAAGAGTTTAACGGGAGATGTCATTTGCGGTTTGACGATACCAATCCCTTGAAAGAGGAAGAGGAATATGTGGAATCCATCAAGTCTGATGTCCGCTGGCTCGGCTACGATTGGGGAGAGCATCTCTATTTTGCATCTGATTATTTTGACAAGCTGTACGAATATGCTCTCATGCTGGTGAAACAGGGTAAAGCCTATGTGTGCAGCCTTTCCCCTGAACAAATAAGAGAGTACAGGGGTACCCTGAAACTCGCGGGAAAAGAGAGCCCCTACCGAGAGCGCAGCGTGGAGGAAAACCTGGATCTGCTGGATAGGATGAAGGCAGGGGAGTTCCAGGAAGGCGAACACGTGCTTCGGGCTAAAATAGACATGGCGGCTTCCAATCTTAACTTGAGGGATCCGGTTATTTACCGGATCGTTAATGCTTCCCATCACAGGACTGCAGACAAGTGGTGTATCTATCCCACCTATGATTTCGCCCATGGGCTCTCTGATGCTATTGAAGGGGTTACCCATTCCTTGTGCTCCATGGAATTCGAAGATCACAGGCCCTTGTACGACTGGTTCGTGGACCAGGTCCCTACCCCGTCCAGGCCCCAACAGATCGAGTTTGCAAGGTTGAATATGTCCTACACAGTGCTTAGTAAACGCAAGTTGATCGATCTGGTTGAAAACGGATATGTAGAAGGTTGGGACGATCCCAGGATGATGACGATTTCCGGTATGCGCAGGAGGGGATATCCCCCTGTTGCCATCAGGAATTTCTGTGAGATGATAGGGGTGGGCAAGAGCGAAAACCTGGTGGACATGAACATGCTGGAATATTCGGTGCGGGATTATTTGAACAAGACCGCCATGAGGGCAATGGCTGTGCTCAGGCCCCTGAAGGTGGTAATAACCAATTATCCGGAGGACCAGGAAGAAGAGCTGGAAGCCATAAACAATCCCGAAGATATGGATATGGGCAGCAGGCCTGTTCCTTTTTCCCGGGAGTTGTATATTGAACAAACCGATTTCATGGAGGAACCCCCGAAAAAATTCTTCCGCCTGGCCCCGGGCAGGGAGGTAAGGCTCAGGTACGCCTATTTCATCAAGTGTGATGAGGTGATAAAAGATGACAACGGGGAGATAACGGAACTCAGGTGTACTTATGATCCCGAGACCAGGGGCGGGGCGGCTCCTGACGGCAGAAAAGTAAAAGGCACGCTGCATTGGGTTTCGGCCGGGCATTGCGTGAACGCAGAGGTGCGACTCTACGACCGGCTTTTTTACAAGGCGGATCCAACTGCGCAAGAAAAAAACGGTGTGGATTTCAAGGAATATTTGAACCCGGACTCCTTGAACTTGCTGCAATCCTGCAAGCTTGAACCCGGACTGGCTGATTACAAGCCGGGTGATAGGGTGCAGTTCGAAAGGCAGGGGTATTTTTGTGTAGATAAGGATTCAAGTCAGGATAAATTGGTATTCAATCGTACTGTTGCCCTCAAGGATACCTGGGCAAAGATACAGCAGAAATCATCCTGATCCAGGGGCTGGTTTCCAGGATTCACGCTTGGCACTGCTTAACCCTGTTAGGGGTTGGAAGTGTTTATCCGTCAAACCTCGAAATTCTAAACTGAAAACTACCTGTAGCTAGAAATATACTTTTTTGGATTTCTTGCGTTGAAGGCGACCGAGTATAAACCCGATTATAGCGGATACAAAGACCAGACTGCCACCTGCAATAAACCAATACAACCTGATTTTGGACCGGAGTTTGGAATTTTCGTCCTTTAGTGCATCTATTTTGTCCTTGTTCTTTTGCAGTTTCTCTTGAGCGGATTTATAATTCTTTTTTATCTCCATTGCTTGGCCGGCAGTGGATTTTAGATTCTCGTACTTTTTCTTTGTTTCCTTGAATTGGGTTTGGACCTTGTTTAGATCCTTGTGGAGCTTTTGATTCTTGTTCCTTAAATTCGATACCAGCTTTTGAGATTCATTTTTTTCGGATTGTAATTGCTCGATCTTGTTCCTCAAGTTTTTTATCTTTATGGATTTGGGTGTTTGATCCATTACATATCGTTTCATTACCCATCCTACCTCACCCTGGGCAGTCCGGACCTTTATCCACGAGGATTGTTTGTCCAATATGGTCAAGGGAGTACCGGAGGAGAGCATGGACTGTATACTGTTGCCTGAACCGGGACCGGATCGCAGGGTGATCTCGACATTGTCACTTACGTATCTGTCAGCAGCCCATAAAGTGTTCATCGCTGGCAAAAGGAGAAAACCCATGATCAATATACTGTAAAGTGGAACTCTTGAAATGTTTTTATAGAAATGAGTCATTGTAAAACCTGATTTTTTTATATGATTGACAGATGCTGCTAACTACTATCAAATGTAGATAACTGATAAACATTAAGAAATATATCAAAAAATATTACAAAAAACAAGTGCTATATCCTAATATTCACGGCTTTTTTGTTCTAGAATTCAATTAGCTGTTTGTATTTGAATTTTTTCTTGTTGCAGGAATAAAATTCGGGCAATCTTGACCTACTGGATCAA
>Ga0207414_1000780_pt1 | contig 13135 bp, 4 predicted proteins | sample PonA231FremontCA_2_FD_187269 | JGI IMG/M metagenome (GOLD analysis project Ga0207414, IMG submission 187269) | Marine sediment microbial community from Fremont, CA, USA - Pond A23 Sediment 1 (SPAdes) | ecosystem: Environmental > Aquatic > Marine > Unclassified | place: USA: Fremont, California... | reverse complement strand
TGAGATCGACCAGGTTATCGTCGGCGGCGAATCCGGTCCGGACGCCAGACCGATGCATCCGGAGTGGGTGCGGTCGATCCGCGATCAGTGCAAGGAAGCGGGGACGCCGTTTTTCTTTAAGCAGTGGGGAGGCCATTATCCAATCAAGCGCAATCGCGATTACGTAGAGAGCGGTGACATACTCATAGACCCGCAGGGCGGCACAAGAAAACTGCGCGACTTTCGAGATATGCCCACGTGGCTGTCGTCGGAAGCGGCATGCATGCGTCCTTGTAACAAAAAGAAAGCGGGGCGCTCGCTGGACGGCCGGACGCATGATGAATTGATTTGGAAATAACAGGGAGAAAAATAAAATGGAATTGAAAATTGTTGTACCGACGGGGACGGATATCGATATTATTGAGCAGCGATACGATGAGCTGATTATGTGCTGCGAGGAGGATGAAGGCGAAGACGTTTATCTGTTGGGCGAGTCCGTTGACGATGTGGAGTTCTGGGGGGATGATGAAGATCCGTGGCCGTATGAAAGCTGTGTGGAAGCGTGCGGGTTTATAGAAGGTGCGATCCCCGAGGCTTATACTCGTATCGAAGGTAATGGTCCCTGGGCGCAGGGGCTGTTAAGGGTCAAAGACTTTGGCGCTTATCATCTAACCGAAAAGGACAGGGAGGAATGGGAACGAAACAGCGAGATATGGCATACAGCGTTTAATGAGGGGCTGGAAGCGGAAAAAAAATGAAAAAATGAAGCGTCGAAAGGCGCGGAAACAACGGAGAAACAAAACGATGAACAACAATAATGAAAACAACTCAAAATTATTACCCTGCCCGAAATGCGGCGGCCGGGCCGCATCCCCGGCCTACGCCGTCAAGCCGTTTCTAATGCTCGAGATCGGCTCCTGGGCGATATTCGTCTGGTGCCTCGACTGCGGCTACGAAGGCGACATTGAAGATACCGAGACGAAGGCAATCGCCGCCTGGAACAACCGTTAAGAAATCCTTAAAGGTTAAACCTACTCCCCGTCCAGTCCCGGCATAAGCTCCCCTGTACGGCTGGCCGCGTCTCTGCTCTGATCATAGTGCCGCGTCATCGCCGGGCTTCCTTGGCCGACCGCATACTGAATATCATCAATCGGCGCCCCCACAGCGCGCGCCTGGGAGACATACGTATGCCGCAGCGAATGGAAGCCGTACAGGACCACCGCCCTTTTCCGCTGTTCATCCTCCCTTGCATCCCGCCTGGTAACCAGCCCCGTCGCATGTTTCACAAGCGCCCGCCATTCAGCAAACAGATCATTCCCCTGCGTCCTCGCATAATAATCCGCCAACTCCGGCCAGAAATACCCGGAATCCGCATCCGGCATCCAGCGGTCAAAGTCATCATGCAGCGGCAGCACAAGCAACTGCCCCTTCCGCCACGTCTTATTCGGCACCAGGCGCAGAACCCCCTCATCCCGGCAGTATTCCTCCGCCTCCAGCTGCACCACATCACTGAGGCGCAGCCCCGTATGAAACCCCAGAGCCACCGCCGCGGGCCAGAACCCCGGCCACTGGCTCTCAAACTCCTGCGCCTCATTATAAAGATCCTTCACCTGGTCAAGTGTAAAGGCCCGCTTTCTCTCATGCACCGCCTCCACGCGTTCCGGCGCCTCCCACGGATTACCGTTCAGAAAAGCCGGTATCCGGATCACGCCCCACACCGACCGCAGTGCCGAGAGGTGATTATTCTGCGTCTGCCCGCTCCAGCCGCTGTTGCGCAGGCACCGCATATACTCACCCGCCAGATGCTCCGTCACCTCATGAACATATCGGATTTCCGGATGATGATCCTCGCACCAGTCCACAAACATCGTCACCTTCTGCAGTTTCTCCTTCAGCGTGCGCTCCTTAATCCGCTTCGGCGCCCGCTGTTCCCGATAAAAAGACTCAAGCTCAGAAAGCATCACCCGCGGTTCCGGCAACTCCGGCCGCCCCGCTTCCACAATCAGCTGCTGCAGCCTGTCCGCGCGATCACGGCCGTCCAGAATGCTCTGCACCGCTTCACGACACCTCTCCGCATGATCCCAGTCATAACTACCCACCGGCTTCATCTTCTGCTTCCCGTTCTCACGCCAGAACAGATAAAGTGAGGACGTACGATTTTTCCTCTCAACAATACATACATTAGCCATAGCAAGCAACTCCTTATGATTAGGTAACAGTATTAACAACAACACCAGTTACTATATCATAAAAAAGCTTGCTATACAAATCGCTATCCAAAATCGGGGGTAAAAGCGGAAATTATCAAAGGCAGGAAAAAAAGCCAAATGGCGGAGAGGGAGGGATTCGAACCCCCGGGCCACAATAAAGCAGCCTTCGGTTTTCGAGTTAGACCTATAGTTGTGGTGCGTGCGGGCGTATGCCGTTTTTGTAATGCCAGAAACGGGGGTTTTCTTATTGACGCTATCCATAGCGCTATCCGCGTTTTACGTCTAAAAAACCGTCGTGTTTGCATTCTCGTAAACCTTGTGATATAATGTAGTAGAAGATAGTTTTAACGCAAGGAGGTTTTTATGAATACGTTTTTTCGCTTTGCATGGCTGATTGTTGCAGCGGCCGCGGTCGCAACGGCAGGGGTTGTCGGATGGGAATTTGCTTCTCCGGATACGTATAAGTACTACTGGAAAGAGAGCAGCGATGAATATAATTGGTTTTACCTATATAAAGTGAATGTTGAAACGGGAACGGCCGTACAATACGAGATAGTTCCCTTTGATTCAATAAACGCCATTAACCTGTCCACGCCGGAAACTGACGATCAGTCCTCCGGCGGCAGGTAGGTTAAATCCCCGATCCGGAAGTAGTGCTCTGTCTGTTTCTTGCTCCAGCCGGTATCGCGCATAGACTGTTTTATCTCCTCGTTTGTCATGTAATACTGTGCGGCCGTAACAATATCGTTCATGTTTGCGGTGATATAGTCCTGCAGGTTTTCATTGGCGTCCTTAACGGCCTCATCGTACGCTTTATAGGTGGCGCGGCTCTCTTCGGCGGCGGCATGCGCGCGCCCTACCTCCGCCTTGATTTTATCCACCGTTCTGGCGATCTCGCGTGAGCGTGACTCGAACGCGAGCTTAGGATCGAATGTATAGATTTTAGCCGGTGTGAACATCCGTGTGACGTTTTCTCCTATCGTCTCGACCTCACCCCCGTAACCAACCAGCTCCGTGTCTGTGGCGGCAATCTCGGCGATTTTCGCCCCGTACAGCGCCATACCCGGCGCAACCTTATCCCCGACATATTTCCCCCAGTCCGTAACCATTCCCGCTATATCTTCCGGGCTTGTAGCGTCTATCTGGTTATAATCGACGATTTTATTCCCCCACTCGTCTCTATTCAATCCAAGTCTTCCAATTGTCTCCACACCCATGGGATACCCGCCCCATTCGCGCCAGAGGCTTTCAATCAGATCATTCGCTTTTATCCTGGCCGGTCGATCCGACGTCAGCGAAATAGAAAAACTGGAAAGGGTGGTCCAGGGCTGCATGTAACCGAAATCCATATATTTCAGGTTGCCCTGGTCATCCTCCCAGAAAACCAGGGAATTGTCCTTCCGGTATGCGGGCAGGAGGCGCCGGGCCGCCGAGGTCTTCGCACTGTCCACGGGCAGTGTGTTTGTCTCCTCGTCCTCGTCATCATCATCCCCGCCGAACAGCGCGGTGAGGGCTGCGGAACCCAGTGTGTACGCCCCGGCAATATAACCGACATCCTTCACCGCCGCCAGGCCGTGGCCGCCCATTGTACCGAGCAGCGCCGTCGGGTCCGGCTTGCCGGTCGGCGAGTTTTCCCCGCGCAAGTCCTGTATTGCGTTCTTATAGTTATTGGCGGCCACGCGCAGCGTCTCCACCGGGAACGTCAAAAAGTCCGGGGCTATCGGCCATTGCCGCAAATATTTTGTAACAGCGAGCGGAGCCATATCGTAGTATGGATAAGACTCACGCGTCCGCTTAACCGCGTCTTCATGGGAGAAACCGCGCTGCCGCTTTGAGTAATAGGATGTCAATTTATGCACGTTGTCCAGGAGCGCGTACCACTCCACCAATCGGCCGCGCCATTTCTGCCATCCATTGGTGAGCTTCTGATAAAACTGGTCCGGAGACACCATTGTCGTATCCCCGAAAGCGTTGTGCATGGTCGCTTTCAGCTCCGCGGCGTGCGCCGAGGCGGAAACCAGCCCCTCGCGCATGTGCTGGTCAAACTCCTCCGGCTTGTTCCTAATCACATCCCATGCCTGCTTCCAGCCGGTCGCATACGCTTTCGGGTGCAGCATCTCCCCGTCGGAAAGGGCGAAAAGGAAGTTCGTCAGGAAGTTACGTTCCCAGGTCGGCAGGTTAAGCATTACGTTGGAGAACCGCGGGATTCCGATTATCTTGTAATAGGCACGCCCGAGAGGGGACGCGGCGAGATTTTCGTCCGCCTGCATAACAAGGTCATAAGTGTTTTTATCTGTGTACTTCCCATTCAGCAGTCCGAACGCCTCGCCGCCGGTTGTCCCTTTTTCCTCGTCCTGGGAGCCGTCTTTTTTGCCTATCCGTTCCGAGAAATTCCCGGTGTTCTTTCCGGAAGGATTATACGGTGAATCGTAGAACAGTTTATCCGGATGCCCGTTCGGCAGCGAGTTATTGTATTCCAGGGCCTCCGTCTGGAAGCGGTGCGCTATCAGCACCTGCCGCTGGCGCATAGCCGTTACCTGGTAGAGCGCCACCGGATCATGAATCTCGCCCCACAGCTCGCGTATCTCCCGCGGAATATCCCTGCGTTTCATGAACGACTTGCGGATCTGCCGCCACTGCGGGGAGGATTGACGCTGGAAAGCGTCCTCCAGGCGGGTGTCCTTGTGCGTTAAGTGGCTGACCATGCCGCGGACAATGGCATCCATCTCCGATGGTTCGACATAGAACCGGACATTGCCGTCCTCGTCCCTGGTTGCCTCGAGTGCGCCGTTCATCTCCGCGTGCATCAGCCGGAAAATTTTACGCATGCGGCTCGCCCGTTTTTTGAACGTCTTACTCTGGTCCTCGATAAGAGTGTCGTCACCGCTGGTCATATAATCGAACAACAGCTCCTGCCGATCCTCCGTCTTATAGCGCTGCAGCACCTTCCCGACCGCGCCCTCGTGGTGTTCCAGGCGCCCCTCCAGCTCATCGCGCAGAAAGCGCATAGCGCTGTCAACAACCTCCTGTGCCGGTTTAAACCGCGGGTCCAGGAACTTCGCATACGGCCGTACAACATACCGGCCCATATTCTGGGTAATCGACATCTGCAGCTGCCCCGGGTTCTCCAGCCCGATCATGTCAGCGATTTCCGCTGAGAGGCTGTCTATCTCCTCACGCGCGCGATCCACAATATCAAGGGCGTTGCGCATGGCGGGTTTGTTACGGTCCGTAATATCCTCGCGGGCGATCTCACCTTTGAGGTATTCCTCCAGCTGCTTCTTATAGTTGCTTGACAGATCATTTTTCTTCTTATTCAGCTCCTGCATGGCCTTATAGAGCTCGCGCGACATCCGGTTGACGCCACGCTCCGCCGCTTCCATACTGCCGCGGCGCTGCCATTCCTCACGGTTTATCCAGGGGCGCCGGTTGCCGACTCTTTCCCCGGCATAAAGCAATCCCTTTATCATGCTGGAGGCAGTGGAGGGCTGCAGCGTTTTATCCATGCGCTTACGTCCGCGGCGTGTTTTATAATCGCCCACCGGTTCGCGCGCGTCGTACTCCCCGTTTGCGGTTATATCGGACACCGCGTTACTGTCATTGCTGCCCAGCGACAAAACACCGGACTGGCGATAACTTCGTATTTCTGTATCCGTCACATCCAGAACATCCACATTGTAATGCCGTGCCGTGTTATCCAGGGCAATCGCAAGCTTTAGCGTAGATGTGTTATGTGGTATATCCGTCTGGCCCCCATCAATAAAAAGTCGCGCCGGTGTCATCGCCCCGATCCCTGCGGCCAACTGTTTTTGCAGCGTTTCCAGCGACGCATTACGGTCGAAACGTTCCACCCCCACTACCTGGTGCTTTGTCCCGATATAGATAAAATGGCCGACGTCTGCACCATTGCGCATCTGCTGCGCGAAATGTTTTAGCGTAATCGGGCCTTCAACCCGGGGCAGTTCATGAACCGGCACCGCCTCCCACGGCGCCCGGTGGGGCGTCTTCCACTCCCGCTCTATCCACTGATCCCCCCAGCTTGTGTACGACTTACCGTTGGTGATAACATGATCGATCAGCTCGTACCCCATCTCCTCTATAGCGGTATTAAGATTTTCCGTCATTTTCTCATCCGCATCGGACGGCGTCGGGTCCGCGCTTGGATGGTTATGCGATACAATCACACCCCTTATATTCTTTTCCTTAACGCCCTTCGCCTTCGCCTCCTCGATTACGGCCGCTATATCTCTGGGGCTCACCCTTGACCGGTCCAACGTCTGAGCACCAGAGACTGCCGAGGCGACAACCTTATTGTTTGTGTCCATGACAACGACCTTAAAGGATTCGAACTGCGGCGACCGCAGCGGGAGCATAAGAGCGGCGAAATCCCCCGGATCATTGATCGTCTTCCCCTTAATATCCAGGTTAGGTATCTGGCGGGTGATAAGCTGGTGGATGTAGGCGGAAATTCGTTGCCCGACCGTCAGTTCCGTTTTGAGCTGCTGTTCATTTTCCGGCTCGAACCGCAGCATTTCCGCTCGGCGGGTTGCTTCCTTTTCGGCCTGACGCGATATACCGCGCCGACGCCGTCGTCGGGAGGTGTCGGAGTCGTATCCTCTTTCACCGGCGGGTACTTCCAATTCAAATCCGGGGAGGTATGAGTTGTTTTTGTTTTCTTCGACATAATCCATGGTCTCCGTTAGTTCATCGGCCGCTTCTTCGCGCCGATAATCCGGTATGTTCTCCATGTCAATATACGCGTCAACATCAGCTTTGTCAAGTCTGTAATCCGCCGGCGCCTCGAACAATTCCTCCTGGCTCGGATCATCGGGGAACAGCGTGCCCTGCATTCCCCGGTTCGACGTCTTCTTCTTTTTTCCCGCGCTGGCCGCGCGCGCTTTAGCCAGGCGTGTTTTCGCCTCTGTCTTTGTCACCTGACGACCGTTTTCAATATCATTCAGTATGCCGGTGGCGGTATCGTGCAGGACATTCCATTTAAGGTCCGCCTCATTCTTCGGCGGCACCCGTTTCGGCGCCGTGTTCACCACCTGCTGGGCCAGCAGTTTCGGCTCCAGTTCATCGAGCTTCTGAGCGAACTCATATATACCCATTCTCTCGCGGGCCTCGAATGCCTCCTGCTCTTTCCGGCGCTGCTCTATCTGTTCATCCAGGATCCGCGCGGAAACATCATCATTCGGCGCCAGGAACACGTCCCCTTTGTTCTGTACGACCTCCAGCACCCTGTTCATCTTCTTTTTACCGCGCACCGTCACCCGCATAGATTTCCCCATCTTCGTCCAGTCGTTTGTGATCTCGGTAATATCCTTATCCAGAAAATAGCGACCCCCCGCCTTCTTAGAGGAGGGAGCGTATAATTCATACTCCGGCTCTCTTCTATATTCAAGCTGATCGACCTTCAGGCCGTTGGCTGTTTTCACCGGTTTACCGATCTCACTCTCGCCCAGGTATTCAGACACCGCTTCCGGGGATTCCAGGCGTACCTGTGAGACCGCGTTCACCGCGTTAGAGGGCACCATAAGGCCCGTCTCCCATTCGCCCGTATCGCGGGAGAACTGCACCACCGCGCCCGTCTGGATATTGGCCACGTCCGTAGCGTGCGCGACCGCGCGTATCATGTTCCCGGTCAGCATCGTCCGCTGCACCGTCCGCTGCACCGACCCGGAAAAAGCCTTTTTCACCGCTTCATCGGCATTCCACCGTTTATGATCCATGGCCCCTTTCTCCAGCTGCGACAGCGGCACCGTCATGTGTTTCTGCCCGCTGGCCAGGGCAAAGCGCACCTTAATATCTGAGCGCCGTACAACGTTAGAGGGAACCTCCCCCTGCTCCGTAACGTTGGTCACGACCGCGAACAGGTCCTCGCCGTTGAGTGTCACCTTCCACTGCGTTCCCGGCGCGTAATTCTGCAGCGAGTTGCGGACATCACCCACGCGCTCACCGATTCCGCGGAAGTGCGACCGTGCAACATCGCTGCTCATTTTCCCCGCATCGACCGCCGCATCATAGCGCGCTTTCACTTCCGTCTCCATCTCCTCCCATCGCTGCCGGATCGTTTCGGAAAGCTCATCGTGCGCATCGGCGTTCCTGCCTACCTCCTCCTGTACCTCATCCCACGTCGGCGGCGGTACACTTTCGGTGTACTCCACCTGTTCCATCACGACATCACTGCGGAACGGATTGCTGTTGTCCTCCCCGGGAATAAGGGTCTGCGAGTTCAGCGTGCGGACCTGCCAGTTGCGTTCCTCCCTGTTCAGATCATTCTGCCCGGTTTCATTGAGATAGTTGATCAGCGCCTCGTACTCCGACTCCACCTCATCGAACACCTCCTCCTGTTCCTGAACCGGAAGCAGGGACATTTTTCCCGTTATCTGCGCCGCGTCCACATCATCCGGGGACTTATTAGGGCCGAACAGTTTCTGCATCAACGAAGGATGCCTCCCCATATATTCCTGAAACACCCTGTCCCCGTACCTGTTGAACATATCCATTGCGGAACCCGAGACCGGCGAACCCGTTTCCGCGGTGGTATTCGCGAACAGGGAGCGGAGCTTCTTCTCCAGGACAACGAACGGCCGTTTCTCCGAGGGCACCGGCGCCTTCAGAAGCCGGTAAATCGGCTGGTTCACCTGGCCGGTCCGGAATATCCGGCCCAGCATCTGCACAAACACCTGAATATTCAGCGACGGCTGCGCCACGATCATGCGCCGCGGCTGCCGGTTATCGAAGTTCTCACTGCTGTGCAGCGATACCCCCGTACTGCCCGCCTGGTTAATAACCAGAAGACGTGTCTCCCCGCGGTTGAATTTGCGCATAACACTGTTGCGGTCGTTGATCTCCTTACTGCTGCGTTCATAGAGGGCGGGGTTGCCGTTCTCGTCCAGGTTGTTATAATCAAGACCCACGCCGCGGCCGGTCAACTCCCCGGTTGTCCACTCCGGATTCCGCTGCTCAACGGCGCTGCGGATGTAATCAATCGGGCTGGCGGGTACGTCGATACTTCTCTGTTCAATCATCTGCTGCAAGTTCTCAAACTCCTGCGCCGCCGCCGGTTCCAGCGCCTGGTGCGGGATATGCACAAACGCCTCATCGCCGTTCGGCTTTATAACCTTGGCGCGCAGGGTGTTCTGCAGCATCTGCTCCAGGACATGATCAAACCGTCCGGAAAAATAATCACCCGAACTTAATCTCTGTCGATCCATTGCCTCCTTAATAAAACTGCCCATCGTATTGTCCAGGCCGATCACCACCTGCTCGCCGTTCTCCAGGGCCTCCGCCGCCTGATCCACAATAATATCCGCTTTCACACCCAGAAGCGCCTGACGGATAGAGTTATGCACCACAGAGGCGAAGTTCGCCGTCTGCACGCTCGCCGCCGCGTTGGCGGAGGAGGTAATATCCCCGCCGGGGGTTTGAATAATATCAAGAACCCATTGGGGGATCGGGTTTTTCGGCTTTTTGCCCTCGGCGATCTTCGCCAGATCCTTGTTCAGCTGTTCCAGATAGCGTTGTTTTTTCCGGTCCCATTCCACGATTCGTGAAAGCACATCTGTTGACGCATCCAGGGATTCCCGGATTTTCTGCCCCTCCGCGGAGTCCTCGGAAATCTCCGATACATCGAAGTCCGCACCGCTCCAGTCCTGTTCACGCCGCAGATACTGCCCCTGCTCAGTCAGCGACTCGCTGGCCCACTGCAGAAGCGGTGTCCCGCCGGTTGAGACCGCGTTTGTTAGACGCGCGCGCTGCTGATCCATCATATCGAACAGATTTCTATCCGCGTCGCCGTGCTCCTCGACACTGTCGGTCAGGTCTGTCTTCATATAGACCGGCATATTATCCGCGCGCTTCGCATAGGTCGCGCTGAGATAGACCGCGCCGTATGTCTCCGGCAGGATCGAGGAGATGGCGTAAAACGTATTCGAGTTCCCGCTCGCCGTGTGCGATTCATCCAGAATCAGCACCCCGCCGCGCGCCACTTCCTGCAGCGCCTGCGCCTTATCCGTTGACGGCCCTCTGTTCACCTGGCTGTAGGTGGCCATAATCATCGAGTAATCATCGGCCATGTCCGGGTTGGAGAGGAGTTTCCTCACCTCCCGCACTTTCTGCCCGCGTGCTTTTACCGTGCCGTTTTCGTCAACCACGCTCGCGTCCGCATTAAAAATAAACGGGTTAAACCCCTTCAGCGTCCCGACATCCTGCAGGTCCCGGTACATATCGGAAAACAGGTTCGCTTTCTCCGTCATAAACACCGGCGTCCGGTTCTGCCCCTGCGCCCAGCGCACCATAGCGGCCGCCACGCGCCCCTTGCCGACGCCCGTCTGATCGCCGACGATCAGCCCCTTCCCGCCGGTCGCCTGATCAATAGCCAGCGCAACCGCATCCACCTGCTCGGCCGCCAGGGCATTGCGCATTTCATCAAGCGTGGCGTAACGAAGCTGGCCGCGGACAAACTCATCGATATTCCCCACCCGGTTTTCCAGATCCGTCAGAGCGGTGCGCATGTGCGTGTCAAGGTTATCCGGAGAATAGGTGTTAAGGTCCTGAAGCTGCGACTGCGGCAGGTAGGCAATCTGTCCCGGCCCCGGGCGCATGTGTTTGCGGTAGTCCCATTTCCGCTTCATCTGCCGCCAGGTGTAGTGCAGGTAGGGCATCAGCTTCGAACGCATGCTCTCCCCGATAGTCTGGACAATCCGTTCCGACCATATCCGGAAGCTGCCTACCCCCTGGCGGAGATAATGCACGCCCACTCTCGCGAAGTCCCTCGCAAGCGTCGGGTCAATCCCCGCGTTCATGCGCCCCAGACTTTTGCGGATATTATCAATCGAGGACTGGACATCATCCGGAACTGACTGATCCCCCTGCTGTTCCCCCTGCTGCCCCTGCTGGCCTTGTCGGCCCTGCCCGCTCTGCTGCTGCGAAGATTGCCCGCTTTGTTCCTGCTGCTGCCCGGTTCCCGTCTGCTGCGTCCCCTGCGAGGTTCCCTGTCGGCCCTGCGCCCCCGGCTGCTGTGTCGGCCCCGGTTCCGGTTCCGGCCGCGGCGCCTGCTGTTCCGTTCCCCCTTCCGTTTCCGCTTCCCGGTTCAGCACATCGTCGATCGCGTCGAGGTTCGCCTGGTCTAGCTCATTACCACCTGCAGGAGTTCCGCCAGATCGATCCGGTTGTACTGCTCCGCCGCCCTCGCCAGACGGTCCGGGTTGTCCTCCGCCGGTTTGTTGTAGGCCTCCGCCACCGACGGGGCCATCTCCCTCACTTTGTTCAGGAGCAGCATCTGGAGCTCCTCCAGACTGTCCGGACCGGTCGGCATTCCGAATGCCAGAGGCGCCCCCTCGTCCACCAGATCCCGATACAGACCCTCCCTGAGCGGTCTGTCCGCCTCCCTGAGCATCTCCAGAAGACGTTCCCCCAGAATCTGATCGTGTACCCACGCCTCCCCCGGATTCCGTCCCACCGTCGAGACTATCCCCAGTGTCATCTCCGCCGGGAACTGACTCGTATCCGCCAGCTTGCTGTCCCTGATCCTCGGTACCCAGATGTTTTTGACTGTGGCCTTCTTCATCGGCAATTCTCCTTGCTTCTAAATATACATTATCATAACTATTGAATCTTTGCAAATCCTCCGGGCTCGGCGCGAAACGTTTATTAACATCACCGCCCTGCAGACGCCCCTTCACCGTAATCATCTTGATCGGCCAGGCCGCCCCCTGTTTCTGGTACAGCTCTCCGGCCACATCGAAGTGGCCGACGACATTGTAGCGGCTGTAGATATAATTCAGAAACGTGCGCATCCCCCTGGACATCTTCCCGGCATCCCGATCCGCGGAGACAATCAGCGTCGCGGTGCCGTTATCGGTCATCTTCTCCAGGGACATCAGCGCCAGAAGATGGTCCAGCTTCTGAATCCGGTGCCCCTCCGGGCCGAACCGCACCTCCTCTTTCAGCGCCTCGAACGGCGGGTTGACAACCACATGCTGGACACTTTTATCCGGCACATTCGGCAGGTGCTCCCTTGCGTCCGCGGCCGTCACATTCTCAAAGCCCATAGCCTCCAGAAGCTCCGCGCGGAACGGATCAATCTCCACCGCCCGGGCGTTTCCTCTGCCGGAACCGCGCATCATCAGCAGCATTCCGGTCCCGGCCATAAAGTCGGCCACCGTTTCATTCCCTCCGGGCTCCACATTCGCCATATAATTGGCGGCGAACGCCAGCGGCGCCGGAGTGCTGAACTGCTGATACCGCACCGAGGTCGAAGTCCGCGCGCTCAGCGTCAACTGATCATTGTGCAGGTTGGACAGTGCTATCCAGGCCTGTCTGGGGTCGTTGCTGTAACGCTGCACATCCCTTATCGCCTGTTCAACCAGAGATGCCTCGTAAACATCCTCCACCTGCGTTGCGGTCAGATCATCGCCCAGGTTATCCCGGATTATGCGCTTGAAGCGCGTCTTTCTCGCGCGGTTCGACTCCCCTTCCACCGGCGTCGCCTGGGCCGACATCAGCTCAAGGATCGCGCGTTTCAGATTCTGCTGCCGTTCCGTGAGCTGTTCCTGCTGTAATTCCTCACTTTCGGTCTGCTCACTTTCGGCTTCCTCCCGGGGCAGGGCCGCAACATCCGTAACCGGCAGACCTGAAACCCTCTGTCCGTACTCCTCCATAGACCCCAGCGCCGGGTCCCAGCGTGTTACATCGAGGGTTTCCCCGTTGTCCCTGATCTTTTCTATCCGGGCCCGCATGTCACCCGTATTCGGCGTCTGCCGGGCGCCGGGCTCTCCCGGTTTTACCGTTTTAACGATATCGCCTTCCCGTATCTGCGTGCCGTAAGCGTCATACGCCGTCTGTTCACCGCCCTCTACGTCCGGTTCTTCTTCTTCTCCGCGGTTTTGTTCTTCTGTTTCAGCCTTTCCGCCACTTTTTCCGCTGCTTCCGGGTTGGCC
>Ga0207414_1000778_pt1 | contig 13167 bp, 11 predicted proteins | sample PonA231FremontCA_2_FD_187269 | JGI IMG/M metagenome (GOLD analysis project Ga0207414, IMG submission 187269) | Marine sediment microbial community from Fremont, CA, USA - Pond A23 Sediment 1 (SPAdes) | ecosystem: Environmental > Aquatic > Marine > Unclassified | place: USA: Fremont, California... | reverse complement strand
ATAGCAATGGAAGAAGGACTAAGATTTGCTATTCGTGAAGGTGGACATACTGTTGGTGCTGGTGTTGTAACAGCTATTGTTGAGTAAGTTGTTTTAAAAGCTAAATGCTTTTACGGAAAACATGTGCAGGATTATTGCACATGTTTTCTTTAAATTCTTTGACATTTGTTAATAAATATGATAAATTAATTAAGGTTAGGGAATAAACTTCTCCTGTTGTTGTATAATAAGAAGTTTATACAAGGAGGTGGCAGCAATGAGGGAGATAATTACTTTAGAATGTACTGAGTGTAAGAATAGAAACTATTCTACAACTAAAAATAAAAAGAATACTAAAGATAGGTTAGAGATTAAGAAATACTGTCCGCATGATAAGAAGCATACTGTTCATAAGGAGACTAAATAAATAATCTATCTTAGAAATAGAGGAGAGAGGTGAGTTTTTGATGGCCAAAGATAACCCTGGAATAGTAACAAAGATTTCTAAATTTTTTAAGCAGGTTAAAAATGAAATGAAGAAGACTAACTGGCCTAACAAACAAGAATTATCATCCAATACAGTTATAGTTTTAATAACTGTAACAGTTTTAATTGCTTTTATTGGTGTGATTGATGTTTTATTATCTGGTGTTTTAACTCCTTTTTTCTTATAAAATTTAGGTTGCAAAGCTTAAGGAGGTGTGGGGCTGTTAGTTAGTCCCTGATTATGTCATTATCTGATGAAATTAAAGATGAAAACAAAAATTGGTATGTAATTCATACCTATTCTGGTCATGAACAGAAGGTTAAGGCAAATTTAGAAAAAAGAATTGCCAGCACAGGCATGGAAGATAGAATCTTTAAGATTATTGTGCCTACTGAAGAGAGACTGGAGAGGAAAAAGGGAGAAGACAAAGTTGTTAAGAAAAAGATTTTTCCTGGTTATGTCTTGATCCAGATGGATATGAATGATGAATCCTGGTATGTTGTTAGGAATACCCCAGGGGTGACAGGTTTTGTTAGCAGCGGAACTAAACCTTTGCCTTTACAACCAGAGGAGATAGAAGATATATTAGGTAATATGGGTATGAAAAAACCAGAATTAAAAATTGATATTGATCCTGGTGATCAGGTTATTATTACTGAGGGACCATTCAAAGATAATACAGGGATAGTTGATGAAGTCTATCCTGAACAAAGAAAGGCGAAGGTTCTTGTAGATATATTTGGTAGAGAGACTCCAATGGAACTTGAACTTTCACATTTTGAAAAAGAATAATTTTTATGATTTAGAAAGGAGGTAAGACAATGGCTAAAAAAGTTATTGGTAAGATTAAATTACAGATTCCTGGAGGTCAGGCTAACCCTGCACCGCCGGTTGGACCTGCTTTAGGTCAACATGGAGTAAATATAATGGAATTTTGTAAGTCATTTAATGCAAAAACTTCTGATAATCAGGGGACTTTGATTCCAGTAGAGATTACAGTTTATGCTGATCGGAGTTTTGATTTCATTACAAAGACTCCACCTGCAGCAGTCTTGATTAAAGAGGCTATTGGACTTGAATCTGGATCAGGTGAACCAGATGTTAATAAAGTTGGTAGTATCAGTAGAGAAGATCTAAAAAAGATTGCTGAGACAAAGATGGAAGATTTAAATGCAGCTGATATTGATGCTGCGATAAGTATGATTGCTGGTACAGCAAGAAGTATGGGAGTTACAGTCAAGAAGTAAATCTGTTTTTATACTGTGGGAGGATAGCATTTAATCCGTATAACCACTTAGAGGAGGAAAAATAATGGGTAATAGAAGCAAACGTTATTTAGAAGCAGTTGAAAAGTATGATAGAGAAAAGAAATATGAAGCTAAAGAAGCAATTAATATTTCTAAAGATTTAGCTTCTGCAAATTTCGATGAATCTTTAGAATTGGCGGCTAATTTAGGAGTAAACCCTAAACATGCTGATCAGAATGTTAGAGGTACAGTAGTTCTACCTAATGGAACTGGTAAAGATGTTACGCTTCTTGTTTTTGCGAAGGGCGAAAAAGCAAGGGAAGCTGAAGAGGCCGGTGCTGATTTTGTAGGCGCTGAAGACCTGGCAGAAAAGATTGAAGATGGCTGGTTAGATTTTGATCTGGCAATAGCTACACCTGATATGATGAGTGTGGTTGGAAAGCTTGGTCGAATTTTAGGACCTAAAGGTTTAATGCCTAATCCTAAAGCTGGTACTGTTACTTTTGATTTAGAACAGTCGATCAAAGAATTTAAAGCAGGTAAATTAGAGTACAGGGTAGACAAAAATGGTGTTATTCATGTGCCATTCGGTAAAGCTTCATTTGAAAATGAAGAGCTTATTGAGAACTTCAAGACACTTTTAGATACTCTGGTTAGAGAAAGACCTGCAGCAGCTAAAGGAAGATACCTAAGATCTGTAACAGTCTCAAGTACTATGGGTCCAGGTGTGAGAATTGAACCTTCTTCAGTTATGGCACTGATCGGTAGATAAAGAGAGTCTTATAACTTTATAATCAAATATTTTAACCGAAGACAGCAGGGGCTTAATTAGCTTAATTTCCTGCCGAGGTAAGTTACTTAATAGGGTTTTATGCCTATTTTATGCCTCCTGTTGTCTATTTCAGGAGGTTTTTTGATTTTGAAAATAATTAAAGAAGTATATAAAAGGGGGTGCAGATATGGTAAGGCCTGAGAAAAAAGAGGCTGTAGCTGAAATCAAAGATAAAATTGGTCAGTCAAAGTCTATGGTGATCGCTGATTATCTTGGGCTCGATGTGGCTGAAATGACTGAGCTTAGAAGTCAACTTAGAGACCAGGGTGTTGAATTTAAAGTAGTAAAAAATACTTTAGCTTCGATTGCTGCTGATGAGTCTGATATGGAAGAAATGAAAGAATTCTTTACAGGACCGACTGCAATAGCATTTGGAATGGAAGATGCTGTTTCGCCGGCTAAGGTTTTGGTTGATTTTGCTAAGGAGCATGAGGTATTGGAAATTAAAGCAGGAGTTTTAGATAAAAAGATTATGAATGCTGAAAGAGTTAAAGCCCTTGCTCAAATTCCAGATAGAGATACATTGCTAGCTCAGTTGTTAGCGAATATGAAGTCACCTATAACAGGATTGGTAAGAGTACTGGATGGAAACATTTCTGGATTGGTAAGAATATTAAATCAAATAAGAGAACAAAAGGAAGCATAATAATAAGGAGGAAATTAAAATGAATAAAGAAGAACTTATTGAAGCAATTGAAAATATGTCAGTGTTGGAATTAGCAGAGTTAGTTGAGGAATTAGAAGAGAAGTTTGGTGTTAGTGCAGCCGCTCCAGTAGCAGTTGCAGGCGGTGGAGCCGGTGCTGAAGAGGAAGAGGAGCAGACTGAGTTTGATGTTTTCCTAGCTGAAATTGGTGCTAAGAAGATTAATGTAATTAAAGCTGTTAGAGAATTAACCGGTCTTGGTTTAAAAGATGCTAAGGCTGTTGTTGATGAAGCACCAGGCAATGTCAAAGAGGCTATTGGTAAAGAAGAAGCTGAAGAAATGAAAGAAAAATTAGAAGAAGCCGGTGCAACTGTAGAACTTAAGTAAATGCAAAAAATAATCTGCCCATCATTAGATGGGCAGGTTTTAATATTTATATAGTTAAGTTAGTTTTATATTACATAAAAGTTATCTTTAATATCTTAAATAAATTAATTATAAGATTTTTTATAAGAGAAATCCCGGAGCATTCCCGGAGCATTCCCGGAGAAAGGCCGGAGCATTCCTGGAGAACTCCTGGAGCTGGTATAAACTAAATATAAGTTTTGGATGGTTTCTTTTAAATTGGTTGGGTTTTTAGTTATTAATTATTAAATTAGTTATATTTGATTTTAAGAAATTAGATTTTATTTCTCTTGACTTTTTACATACACTATGATAGTATTATTAATTGTCGATAAGTTTATATATATATCGTATAATATTGAATAATTATAATTTTTGAATGTGATGATAAGGATGATATATCAACTCTTTATAATTACATTCTTTTTGTTATCTAAAATATATTTTATATATCTTGGTAATTAGACTTTTAATTAAATCCGGGGGTGCGAAAATGGCGTTACCGAGAAACAAGCATAGTTTTTCGAAAATAGGAAATGCAAAAGATTTACCAAATTTAATTTACACACAGTTGAATTCTTACCAGTGGTTTTTAGAGGAAGGATTGGAGCAGGTCTTTTCAGAGATATCTCCGATTGAAGATTTTTCGGAAAACCTTGTTTTGGAGTTTGTAGATTATCGTTTAGAAGATCCAAAGTATACTGTTCAGGAATGCAGAGATAGAGATGATACTTATTCTGCACCTTTACAGGTGAAGGTTCGTCTAATCAACAAGGAAACAGGAGAAGTTAAGGAACAGGAAGTATTTATGGGAGATTTCCCATTAATGTCAGACAAGGCTACCTTTATAATTAATGGGGCAGAAAGAGTTGTTGTTAATCAGCTGGTGAGGTCTTCTGGAGTTTATTTTGATGATGAGAGAATAAAAGATGGTAGAAGGCTGATAAATGGAAGTATCATACCTAATAGAGGGGCCTGGATAGAGTTTGAATATGATAAAAAGAGAATTGTCTCTGTCCGGGTTGATCGTGCAAGAAAAATGCCGTCTACTGTTTTATTTAGAGCCCTCGGTTATTCAACTGATGCAGAACTAATTGATCTTTTAGGAGATCATGAGGTTGTTCATGATACTTTAGAAAGAGACAGCACTGAGAGTAAAGAAGAAGCTTTGATTGAATTATATAAGAAATTAAGACCAGGTGAACCACCAACAGTTGAAAGTGCTAGTAATTTAATTAATTCTATGTTTTTTGATCCTAAAAGATATGATCTGGCTTATGTTGGTAGATATAAAATAAATAAGAAACTCGAACTTGATGTAGATTCTAAGATGAGGCAGCTTACCAAAAAGGATATTATAGAAACTGCTAAATATATAATAAAATTGATTCATAATGATCCTGATGCTTATATAGATGATATTGATCATTTAGGTAATAGACGATTGAAAACTGTTGGGGAATTATTACAAAATCAGTTCAGGATTGGTCTTTCTAGAATGGAACGGGTTGTCAGAGAGAGAATGACAATTCAGGATATTGATGTGGTTACTCCTCAGGCTCTGATTAATACCAGGCCAGTTGTTGCTGCAGTTCAAGAATTTTTTGGCAGCAGTCAGTTATCACAATTTATGGATCAGACTAATCCCCTATCCGAACTTACACATAAGAGGAGGATCAGTGCACTTGGGCCTGGTGGACTAAGTAGAGAACGTGCCGGGTTTGATGTCCGGGATGTACACCATTCTCATTATGGTAGAATTTGTCCTATTGAGACACCTGAGGGACCTAATATTGGTCTGATTGGTTCGATGGGGACCTATTCAAAAACTAATGAGTTTGGCTTTTTAATGACTCCTTATCGGATGGTTGAAGATGGCAGGGTAACTGATCAGATTGATTATTTAACTGCAGATGAAGAGGACAAGGTTACTGTTGCCCAGGCTAACGCTCCTTTAAAGGATAATGGTGAATTTAAGAATGATTTAGTTGTATCAAGAAGAAGAGGGGATATTGTTGAGATCTCACCTGAAAAGGTAGATTATATGGATGTTTCTCCTAAACAGCTTGTTGGTGTTTCAGCTGCTTTGATTCCTTTCTTAGAAAATGATGATGCTAACCGGGCATTGATGGGAGCTAATATGCAGAGGCAGGCTGTTCCTTTAATGAAGACTGACGCACCAGTGGTTGCTACCGGAATTGAACATAAAGCTGCTAAGGATTGTGGTGCTGTTCAACTTGCTGAAAAGACTGGTGAAGTAACAAGAGTTACTGGTAGTAAAATTATTATTAAGAATGATGATGGATCTACTAGTTCTTATAAACTAATGAAATTTGAAAGATCCAATCAGGGAAGTTGTATGAATCAGAAACCTATTGTTTCAAGAGGAGACCGGGTTGAGGAAGGTCAAATTATAGCAGATGGTCCTTCAGTAGACCAGGGGGAATTAGCATTAGGTAGGAACTCATTGATTGCTTTTATGCCCTGGGAAGGTTATAATTATGAGGATGCAATTTTAATTAGTGAAAGACTTGTAAAGGAAGATGCCTTTACTTCTATTCATATTGAAGAACATGAAGCTGAATCTAGAGATACCAAACTTGGCCCTGAAGAGATTACCCGAGATATTCCTAATGTAGGTGATGATGCTCTTAAAGACCTTGATGAAAGAGGTATTATACGGGTTGGCGCTGAAGTTAAAGAAGGAGATATTTTAGTCGGTAAAGTTACTCCTAAGGGTGAAACTGAGCTTTCAGCAGAAGAGAGATTGTTAAGAGCTATTTTTGGCGAAAAGGCCAGAGAAGTTAGAGATACTTCTTTAAAAGTACCTCATGGGGAAAAGGGTATCGTTGTTGATGTAAAAGTATTTTCCAGGGAAGCAGGAGATGAACTCAAGCCAGGAGTTAATAAATTAGTTAGAGTTTATGTAGCTGCTAAACGAAAAATTGATGTTGGAGATAAGATGGCTGGTCGTCATGGTAATAAGGGTGTTATCTCCAGGATTTTACCTGAAGAAGACATGCCATTTTTACCATCTGGTGAACCTGTTGAGATAGTCTTAAATCCACTTGGTGTTCCATCAAGAATGAATATAGGGCAGGTTTTAGAGACTCATTTAGGAATGGCTGCCAAAGCTTTAGGCCTTCATACAGAGACACCAGTATTTGATGGTGCTACTGAAGAAGAAGTAGAAGATATGCTTGAAGATGCTGGTTTTAATAGAGATGGTAAAACGGTCCTTTATGATGGTAGAACTGGTCAGGCATTTGATAATAGAGTTACCGTAGGTTATATGTATATCCTAAAACTTCATCATTTAGTTGATGACAAAATCCATGCTAGATCGACTGGGCCATATTCCTTAGTTACCCAACAGCCATTGGGTGGTAAAGCTCAATTTGGCGGTCAGAGATTTGGTGAGATGGAGGTCTGGGCTCTTGAAGCTTATGGAGCAGCCTATACCTTACAGGAAATGCTGACAGTTAAATCTGATGATGTAGTTGGCCGGGTTAAGACCTATGAATCTATTGTTAAAGGTGATAATATTCCAGAACCAGGAATTCCAGAGTCATTTAAGGTTTTAATTAAAGAGATGCAGAGTTTAGGACTTAATGCCAAGATCTTCACAGAAAATGAAGAGGAATTAAAAATTGCTGAAGATAAAGAATTAAGTGAGACTAGTAAACATTTAGGACTTGATGATGGACTTGCAGATAAAGAGGAAAGAGAAAACGATGACGATGAGTAATAATTCTGGTCAAGAAAGGGGAGAGGCCCTTGCTTAACGTCAATAATTTTGATTCGATGAAAATTGGAATTGCTTCTACAAAGGAAATTAGGGATTGGTCTAGAGGAGAAGTTACTAAACCTGAGACTATTAATTATAGAACATTAAAACCTGAGAAAGACGGTTTGTTCTGTGAGAAAATTTTTGGTCCTACTAAGGACTTTGAGTGTCATTGTGGGAAATATAAGCGGGCTCGCTACAAAGGAGTCGTTTGTGATAGATGTGGTGTTGAAGTTACAAGAGCTAAGGTTAGAAGAGAAAGAATGGGGCATATTGAGCTTGCTGCTCCATGTACACATATCTGGTTTTTTAAAGGGATTCCTAGCCGTTTGGGCTTAATAACTGATATGTCTCCACGGGCTTTAGAAAAAGTTATCTATTTTGTTTCTTATATTGTAACTGATCCAAAGGATACAAATTTAAGTTATAAACAACTACTGTCGGAGTCAGAATATAGAGAAGCCAGAAGTAAATTTGGTAAAGGCTTTGATGCTGGTATGGGCGCTCAGGCAGTTAGAGAAATATTGAGACAAATTAATGTTGACAAAGAAGTAGAAGAGCTTAAAAAAGAGATTAAAGATAATACCGGTCAAAGGAGAAAAAGAGCTGTAAGAAGGCTTGAGGTTATGAGCGGCTTACAGGATTCTGGAATGGATCCTGGCTGGCTAGTAATGGAAGCCATACCTGTAATACCGCCTGATTTAAGACCGATGGTTCAGCTTGACGGTGGCAGGTTTGCTACTTCAGATTTGAATGATTTATATAGAAGAGTTATCAATAGAAATAATCGATTAAAGCGATTACTTGAGTTAGGAGCTCCTGAAATTATAATTAGAAACGAGAAAAGGATGCTTCAAGAAGCAGTTGATGCATTAATTGATAATGGTAGAAGAGGGAGACCTGTTACCGGTGCTGGTAACCGCCCACTTAAATCATTAAGTGATATGCTTAAAGGTAAACAGGGAAGGTTTAGACAGAACTTACTTGGTAAAAGAGTTGATTATTCCGGTAGATCTGTAATTGTTGTTGGTCCTGAATTAAAGATGCACCAATGTGGTTTGCCTAAGAAAATGGCATTGGAATTGTTTAAGCCATTTGTCATGAAAGAATTAGTAGAAAATGGTCTGGCCCATAATATAAAGAATGCTAAGAAGATGGTTGAAGATGTATATGATGAAGTCTGGGAAGTTTTAGAAGATGTTATTGAAGATCATCCAGTCTTATTAAACAGAGCACCGACCTTGCACAGGCTTGGTATCCAGGCCTTTGAACCAGTCTTAGTTGAAGGGAAGGCTATTAAACTTCATCCACTGGTTTGCCCGGCATATAATGCTGACTTTGATGGAGATCAAATGGCAGTTCATTTGCCACTTTCTTCAGAGGCACAGGCTGAAGCCAGATTATTGATGTTATCGACAACAAATATTTTGACTCCTTCAGATGGCAGCCCAATAACTATTCCAACCCAGGATATGGTATTAGGTATTTTCTATCTTACTACTATGAAAGAAGGTTTAGAGGGTGAAGGTAAGGCCTTTGCAACATCTAATGAGGCTATTAGAGCTCATGAAAATGATAAGATTAATTTGCAGTCAAAAATAAAAGTTCGTTATAACGGCGATATTATTACTACTACAGTTGGTAGGATTATCTTTAATGAGGCATTGCCTGATGATTTGGACTTTGTAAATGCAAGACTGGGGAAGAGTGAAGTTGAAGAAGTAATTGCAGATATGCATGAAGAATATGGTAATGATGTTACTGCTAATGTTCTTGATGAGATAAAAGAGCTTGGATTTTATTATTCTACTATATCTGGGATTTCAATTGCAGTTCAGGATGCAGCAGTTCCTGATGCTAAGCCTCAAATTATAGAAGATGCCGAAGATAAAGTTTATCAGATTGAAAATCATTATCGCCGAGGTGCTATTACTGAGGATGAAAGGTATCAGAAAGTAGTCAGTATCTGGGAAAAAGCAAAGGATGATGTTACTGGGGCTTTATTAGATCATTTAACTGAAGAAAATAATATTTATATAATGGCTATATCAGGTGCTAGAGGTAGTACTTCTCAGATATCCCAACTTGCAGGTATGAGAGGCTTGATGGCTGATCCTTCTGGTAGAATAATTGATATCCCAATTAGATCTAGTTTTAGAGAAGGACTTGATGTCTTAGAATATTTCTTATCTTCACATGGTGCAAGAAAAGGTCTAGCAGATACAGCTTTAAGAACTGCTGACTCAGGATATTTGACAAGAAGACTGGTTGATGTATCTCAGGATGTAATTGTTCGGGAAGAAGATTGTGGCACTGAAAAAGGCATAGAGGTATCTGCTATAGGTGGAAAAGGTGAGACTGCAATCGAAACCTTAGCTGAAAGATGTATTGGCAGGATTGCAGCTGAAGATATTAATAACCCTGATACTGATGATGTTATAGTTGAGAGAAATCAATATATCACTAAAAAGTTGATGGAGAAAATAACTGAAGCAGGAATTGATCAGGTTAAGATAAGAACGGTCTTAACTTGTGAGACTAAACATGGAGTTTGTCAGAAGTGTTATGGCCGAAACTTGACAGATGGTAATATGGTTGAAGTTGGAGAGGCGATAGGTATTATTGCTGCCCAGTCAATTGGTGAGCCAGGTACCCAGTTAACAATGCGTACATTCCATACAGGTGGAGTTGCTGGCGATGATATAACTCAGGGTCTTCCAAGAGTAGAAGAATTATTTGAAGGTCGTTCACCTAAAGGCCAGGCTATAGTAACTGAAAAGACTGGTAATACAACAATATTGAAAAAGAAAAACTCAACAAAAGTTGTAGTTAAGAATGACGATAGTAAAAAGACTTATCAAATTCCTTATGGTTCTAAATTAAAAATTAATGAAGGAGATCATGTAACTGCAGGAGATAAGCTTACTGATGGCCCTGTTGATCCTAATATTATATTGAAGATAAAAGGTGAAAGAAGAGCACAGCAGTATTTACTTGCAGAAGTTCAGAATGTTTATCGTTCTCAGGGTGTTGAAATAAATGATAAGCATATAGAAGTTATTATTAGACAGATGCTTAAAAAAGTTAAAATCATTTCTTCTGGAGATACAGATCTTTTGCCTGGAAGCATGGTTAATAAATTTGAGTTTAAAGAGGCTAATGCTAAAGTAATAGAAAAAGGATTAGAACCTGCAGAAGCTAATCCTGCTCTATTGGGAATAACTAAAGCTTCGCTTGCAACAGATAGTTTCCTATCAGCCGCATCATTCCAGGAAACAACAAGAGTCCTGACTGAAGCTTCATTAGAAGGAAAAGTTGATCCTTTGATCGGTCTTAAAGAAAATGTAATTATTGGTCAGTTAATTCCTGCAGGTACTGGCATGAAATATTATAGGAATATAGAAATATTAGATGATAATGATCAACCTTTAACTGGCTTTACTGAAGAGAGTTCAAATTACGAAAATTAATTTGGATAATAGTTGACAAGCAAGTTATAAGATGTTAAAATATTTTAGTGTGTGCGAGTAATCCTTGTTGTTAAGGCTTAAATATATTGAATGAGTAAAAATGAAGTGTAGAGAAGCAGAGAATGTTTATGTTTTGTTTCTCTACACTATAAAACCTGGGAAGGAGGTGGAGCTGAATGCCAACAATTAACCAGCTTATACGTAAAGGAAGAGATAGTGTTAGTAAGAAAAAATCAGCCCCTGCATTAGAAGGTTGTCCTCAGAAGAGGGGAGTTTGTACAAGAGTATATACTGCAACACCTAAGAAACCTAACTCTGCTTTGCGTAAGATTGCCCGGGTTAGATTGACAAATGGTAAAGAAGTTACAGCTTATATTCCTGGAATTGGTCATAATTTACAGGAGCACTCCGTTGTTTTAGTAAGGGGTGGAAGAGTTAAAGATTTACCAGGTGTTAGATATCATATTGTTAGAGGAACACTAGATACTGCCGGTGTAGAAGATAGAAAGCAGGGAAGGTCAAAATATGGTGTAAAAAGACCTAATTAATATATAAATGAGCAGAAAGTCATAAATTATTTCGAAAAGGGGGGTTGAATATGAGAAAAAATCGTGCTGAAAGAAGAACTGTTAAGCCAGATCCAGTATATAATGATGTTATTATAAATAGAATTATTAATAAAGTTATGCTTGACGGGAAAAAAAGTTTGGCTGAAAGAGTAGTTTATGAAGCTTTAGATATAGTTTCTGAACAAACTGGTGAAGAACCATTAGAAGTAGTAAAGGAAGCAATAGATAATATTATGCCTGCTCTTGAAGTGAGATCAAGAAGAGTTGGTGGATCTAATTATCAAGTTCCAGTTGAAGTTGATGAAAACCGTAAATTAAGTTTGAGTTTGCGCTGGTTTGTTCAGTCTACAAGAAAACGTGGAGAGCGGACAATAGTTGAAAGAGTTGCTGGAGAATTAATGGATGCATATAATAATACAGGTGGAGCGGTAAGAAAGAAAGAAGAAGTACATCGTATGGCAGAAGCTAACCGGGCTTTTGCTCACTACAGGTGGTAAACTAATTTGCACCTGAAAGTTTTTGTAAGGAGGGAGTATTATGGCCCGACAATTTCCGTTGAAAAAGACGAGAAACATTGGGATAATGGCACATATAGATGCCGGTAAGACAACAACAACAGAAAGAATGTTATATTATACAGGTAGAGTTCATAAGATGGGGGAAACCCATGATGGTGCTTCAGTTATGGACTGGATGGAACAGGAGCAGGAGCGAGGTATTACTATTACCTCTGCTGCGACAACTTGTCAGTGGAAAAATCATAGAATAAATATTATAGATACGCCCGGACATGTTGACTTTACTGTGGAGGTTGAAAGATCTTTAAGAGTTTTAGACGGAGCTATTGCATTATTTTGTTCCGTTGGTGGTGTTGAGCCTCAATCTGAAACTGTCTGGAGACAGGCTGATAAGTATCATGTTCCTAGAATTGCTTTTGTAAATAAAATGGATAGAATGGGTGCCGACTTTTTTAGAGTCGTTGAAATGATGAGAGAAAGACTAGGTGCCAATGCAGTACCTATTCAAATTCCTATGGGCTCCGAAGATGAATTTGAAGGAGTTATAGATTTAATAACAATGGAAAGTATTGTTTATGAAGATGAGCTAGGAATTGAATATAGTCGTCAGGAAATACCTGATGAATATAAAGATATTGCTGAAGAAAAAAGGGAACAGTTATTAGAATCATTATCTGATGAAAATGATGAGTTAATGATGATGTATTTGGAGGGCGAAAAAATTCCGGAAGAAGAAATAAATGAGACTTTAAGAAAAGCAGTTTTAAATGTTTCTGTTATTCCGGTTTTATGTGGTTCGGCCTTTAAAAATAAAGGGGTTCAGCTTTTATTAGATGCAGTTATCGATTTCATGCCTTCTCCAGTTGATGTTCCACCAGTAAAGGGAATTAATCCTAATACTGAGGAAGAAGATACAAGGGAAGCAGACGATAATGCCCCGTTTTCAGCCCTGGCATTTAAAATCATGTCAGACCCTTATGTAGGTAAATTGGCTTTCTTTAGAGCCTACTCAGGTAAGCTTGAGGCGGGATCATACATTTATAACTCTACCACAGAAAAGAAAGAAAGAATAGGTCGGATACTTCAGATGCATGCAAATCGCCGTGAAGAAAGAGATATGGTTTATGCTGGTGATCTGGCAGCTGCTGTAGGTTTGAAGAATACAAGCACAGGCGATACACTTTGTGATGAAGACCATCCGATAGTTTTAGAGGCAATGGAGTTTCCAG
>Ga0207414_1000776_pt1 | contig 13191 bp, 10 predicted proteins | sample PonA231FremontCA_2_FD_187269 | JGI IMG/M metagenome (GOLD analysis project Ga0207414, IMG submission 187269) | Marine sediment microbial community from Fremont, CA, USA - Pond A23 Sediment 1 (SPAdes) | ecosystem: Environmental > Aquatic > Marine > Unclassified | place: USA: Fremont, California... | reverse complement strand
GATGAGATTTTTGAATTATCCCAAAATTTGCGTGAGGAAAGTAAACCGGTCTTGCTTGGAGCTAATAAAGTTGATATGGAAGGTGGAAAGGAGAACTATAAGAAGTTAAAAGACCTGGACTATCCTGTCATACCGATGAGCTGTGAATCAGAGCTTGCTCTTCGTAGAGCTGAGAATAAAGGTCTGATTGAGTATACACCGGGAAGTTCTGACTTTGAGATTTTGGATAAGGATAAACTCTCAGACGGTCAGAAAAAGGCGCTTGAATCTGTTAAGGATTTTTTGGAGGAATGGGGTTCGACTGGAGTTCAAGATGCGATTGATAAGGCTATTTACGATATGCTGGGCATGATAGTTGTTTATCCTGTGGAAGACGAGAATGATTATACTGATAATAAGGGAAATGTGTTACCTGATGCCTATCTAGTGCCTGAAGGCACGACGGCGAAGGAATTTGCCTATGAGATTCATACTGACATTGGCGAATCTTTTATACATGCTGTAAATGCTAAAACAAATAGACGAGTTGGAGAAGATTACGAATTGGAAAACGAAGATATAATACGTATAGTATCTTCAAAATGAAAAGGTAGATAAAAATGAGAGTTTTAGTTTCAGACCCAATTCATGAAGATGGAATAGAAAGATTAGAAGAATTTTCAGAAGTAGATATAAAGACGGACTTATCTCATGAGGAGCTGTTAGAAGCTGTGCCAAAATATGATGCTATGATAGTTAGAAGTGGGACGAAGGTTGACGAAGAAGTAATTGATGCTGGTGAAAATCTAAAGTTAGTTGTGAGAGCTGGAGTAGGTCTCGACAATATAGATTTGGATTATGCTGAGGAGAAAGGTGTGAAAGTGGAAAATACTCCGACCGCCCCTACAAATGGTACATCTGAGCTTGCTATAGGACTAATGTTCTCTTGGGCAAGAGAAATTCCGAAGGCGAACGAGAATTTGAAAAAAGGCAAATGGGTGAAGTCAGAGATTTCAGGCACGGAATTGGCTGGTAAAACATTAGGTGTAATTGGCACGGGAAGAATCGGAACAAAAGTCGCGGAGAAGGGGGCTTGTTTAGGAATGAGTCTTTTGGGATTTGATCCTGAGAAGAACGAAAGGTTTCGAGAAATTGGCGGTGAGTATGTGGATTTAGATACTCTTTTGGAGAACTCAGATTTCATTTCCTTACATGTTCCTTTGAATAATTCTACAAAACATTTGATTGGGAAAGCGGAGTTTAAGAACATGAAAAAAAGTGCTGTTCTAGTTAATACATCCAGAGGAGCAGTCGTTGATGAAGGGGCTTTGATTTCTGCATTAGATGATGAAGAGATTGGGGGAGCTTGTTTGGATGTTCACGAGAAGGAGCCCTCTGATAAGGAGGAATTATTAGAAATGTCAAATGTTATTTTAACTCCTCATATCGGTGCGACTACAATAGAAACTCAGAGAGATACTGCTACTTTGTCAGCCGATAAGATAAGAGAGATTTTAGCATAAGTTTAAAGTTCAAAGAGTATTAATAAGAAGAGCTAGGATTTTAGTATCAAGTGAAAGAGTATAGAAAAAGATTTGGTGTAAAAATGCGAAGAGAAACAAAAAAATTAAGGCAAGAAAAGACCAGGGAGTCCCTGAAGAAAAGTAGGAGTAAGTGGAGAGATCAGAGCGCAGTGCAAAGAATAGAAAACCCGAGCAATCCTAAAAGGGCCAAACAGCTGGGATATAAGGACAAACAGGGTGTGGTAATGGCTAGAGCTAGAGTTTCAAGGGGTGGTAGAAAGAAGAAAAGGCCTAAGAAGGGTCGTAGAGCCAAAAGAATGGGTGTTAACAAACTAACTCCTGAAAAAAGTAAAAAAGTAATAGCTGAGGAGAGAACTGCGAAGAAATTTCCGAATTTGGAGGTTTTGAACTCTTATAAGGTGGGGGAAGACGGCATGTATCATTATTTTGAGATAATTATGGTGGATCCAGATCATCCTTCTATAGAGAATGATGAAGAGTTGAATTGGACGTCGGATTCTTCGAATACAGGGAGAGTTTATCGAGGGCTTACTAGTGCTGCGAAGAGTTCCCGAGGTTTGACTACTAAAGGTAAAGGCAGTGAAAAAATAAGACCTAGTAAGAGAAGTGCAAGCCGCCAATGAGGCGGTGACCATGAAACTTCCCTTCAAATCTATAGATATTAGCACTATTCTGCATGCTACTGAAGATGAGGAAAAAGTTTCTCATGCCTTAAGTTTGTTTTTACCTGAAGATGTGGGTTTGGAGAGGGAGGAGGCTGAGGGACATTATGGGGATTCAAAAGTTATCCTTTCGGCAAGTATAGAAAACCGTCCCCATATGAGGAAATTTTGGGATAAAGTTCTAGAACTGTTGTCTGAAAGCGAAATGGATTGGCTTTCTAGAAATGCTGTCGATAGGATAGCTGATGATTGCACTTTGTATCTTAGGTTTGATAAGCAGTTTTTAGTTGGTGAAGAAGGATTGAAGTTTTCTAAAAGTGGGGACATCATTCATGTTAGGATGAATGTTTCAGCTTATCCTGCAAAGAAAGAACTGGCTGTTGAAAAGATGAGAGAATTCGTAGAAGCAGGCCTCGATTATGACTAGGTGAATCCATGTCGGCACCCCAAAAATATAGGCAGAGATATATTGCATTTAAAGTTGATCAGAACATTTCCAAAGGTAAGTTGATAAAGATAATTTCTCAAATGGGGTATGAAGAGGACTTTTCTCCTAATCCCTGGTTGGTTTTGTATGATGTTGAGGAATCGAAAGGTTTGATTAAATGTGGTCACGAGCAGGTTGAGAGATTGAAAGTTGAGTTGAAAAAGTTGGATGGTCCGAGCTTTGAGATCTCGGGTGTTTCAGGTACTATAAAGACGGCTAGACAAAAGTTTTTGTCTGACCACTGAATGTATACGTGTTTAGTCAATTTTTATTTTTCAAAATAGTTTATTTACCAAATCAGGTTTTTAGAAAATTACAAAAATAAAAAGAGGGTTTGTTTAACTGAGGCTTTACTTTGTCTGGTTCTGCAGAGGGTATAGAGGAAGAGATTGGGAGTGAAGTTCCCAATTCCGATATTAAGGTAAGAGTAGAGGATGGTATTGCTTATTTGTCCGGAAAGACTGAAACTTGGGAAGAATATGTAGGTGCAGGTCATATAGCGGGAGAAAATGATGATATTAGAGGGGTCGTGACCGATGTGGACGTGGAAGAAATCGAAGATAATCAGTCAGAAAGCATGGAAAGGCAAGAGCCTGATGAGGTAATCAAGGAAAAACAGGATATTGTAATAGTTGGAGCAGGTGTAAGTGGTTGTTCTATCGCTAGAGAACTATCGAAATATGATTTAGATGTTACTTTGGTGGAGAGGGAGCTCGATGTTTCTTTAGGAGCCAGTAAGGCGAATAATGGTTGTGTTCATGTTGGAATAGACCAGGGTAAGGAGACTTTGAAACATAAACTTTGTTTGAGAGGGAATGCCATGTTCGATGATTTAACTGAAGAGTTGGACGTACCTTTCAGAAGAATAGGAACGTTATTGACAATTACAGACCGAACTCTGCCGGAGAAAGTGGAATCCTATTTGCCTTCTTTTGTCAGAAGTATTTTGTTGAAACACGTAATTCCGAAACTGGTTACGTTTTATGGAAAGATGAAAAATGTGCCCGGCCTGGAGACGCTTTCGGGGAAAGAGGCGAAAGAGTTGGAACCTAATCTTAAAGACGATATCTATTCAGGAGTTCTGATGTCTACGATGGGAATAATATCACCTTATGAGTGGGTTATAGCTTTGGCAGAGAACGCGGTGGAAAACGGTGTAGAACTCATGCTGGACACAGAAGTTATTGAGATTATTTCAAATGAAGAGAACGAGGTCGAGGGGGTTCAGACGGATAGGGGGATTATAGAAGCTGATTACGTCATTAATGCGGCCGGAGTATATGCAGATGAGTTGGCGGAAACAGCTGGAGCCAAAGAGTTTACTATACATCCTAGGAAAGGATCTTTGATAATTTTTGATAAAAACAATTCAGATTATAACGACCATGTAGTTTCGGAGTTGCGTTTTGGAGGAGATGAATATACGAAAGGGGGGACAGCCATGAAAACTCCCGAGGGAAACCCTGAGTGGGGCCCTACTGCAGTGGAGGTGCCGGATAAGGAGGATAAATCGGTTACAGAAGAGGAGATTAATCAAATTCTAAATAAGTACGGATTTTTATTTCCTGACTTTGAAACGGGGGATATGATTAGGTATTTTGCGGGCGTTAGGGCTTCTACATTCACGGAGGATTTTTTCATTGAAGCTTCCGATAAGGCCCCTGGATTGATAAATGTGGCAGGTATTCAGTCTCCTGGATTGGCTTCTTCTCCTGCTATAGCTGAGTATGTGGTTAGGATACTCGGTTCGGAAGGTTTGGAGCTGGTGGAAGATCCGGATTTTGATCCGGAGAGAGATGGAGGACCGAGGTTTGAGGAGATGTCCGAGGAGAGAAGGAAAGAGTTGATTGGAGAAGATTCGGAGTATGGTAGAATCGTTTGCAGGTGTGAGAAGGTCACTGAGAAAGAAGTTCTAGAGGCTATAGATGAACCGGTGCCTGCTTTGACCGTTGATGCGGTTAAGAGAAGGACTAGAGCCGGTATGGGTAGATGTCAGTCAGGATTTTGCCGTCCCAGAGTGATAAACATAATTTCTGAAGAGTTGGGTATTCCGATCGAAGAGGTTAAGAAAAAGAAAGGGGCGAACTCCGTTACTCGTAGAACCAAGGAGGGATAAAATGGATGTTAAACTAGCTGTTATAGGAGCAGGGCCTGCTGGGCTGGGCGCCGCTTTGGCTGCGCATGAAGAGGGGATCGACGCTGAGGAGATACACCTTATTGAAAGGGATGTTGAGTTGGGAGGTATTCTTCCTCAATGTATCCACAATGGGTTTGGAAAGTTCAACTTCGGTGAGAGAATGACCGGCCCTGAGTATGCTACTCATTATGTTGAGGAGGTGGAGGATGCAGGTATTAATTATCATTTGAATACTATGGCTTTGGATATCAGTGAAGATAGGGTGATAACGGCCGTAAATCCGGAGGAGGGGTTGATGAGAATAGGCGCTGATGCGATTATTCTCGCTATGGGTTGTAGAGAACGTTCGAGGTATCAGATTAGGATACCGGGAGAAAGACCAGCCGGGGTGTTCCCCGCGGGAACGGTCCAGCGTTTGATCAATATGGAAGGGGTGATGCCAGGTGAGAAAGCTGTGATTTTGGGTTCTGGAGATGTGGGCATGATTATTGCTAGAAGGTTGGAGTTAGAAGGTGCCGAGGTTGAAGGGGTTTATGAAATTATGAGTTCGCCCAGTGGCCTCCCTAGGAATGTGCAACAGTGTTTGAGAGATTATGACATACCGTTTCATTTGAATCATACTGTTACAGAGGTTCATGGGGATAAGAGGCTGGAAGGTGTGACTGTTTCCGAGATAGATCCGGATACTTTTGAACCTATTCCTGGAACTGAGAGATATGTCGAATGTGATACTTTGGTACTATCGGTGGGTCTTATTCCTGAGAACGAATTGAGCAAGGAGGTAGGTATAAGTTTGGATGGTAGGACCGGTGGTCCTATAGTTGATGAGGAGAGGGAAACTAGTGTGGATGGTATTTTTGGGTGTGGCAATGTGGTGCATGTTTACGATTTGGTGGATGACGTCACCAAAAATTCGGAGTTGGCAGGTAAGTCTGCTGCTAGATTTATTCAAGGTGGGACGGATAGGAGAGTGGAAAATATCTCCATTAACGCCGGAAATAATGTCGCTTATACGGTTCCGCAGGGAATAGAAAAATCCAATGAAGAGCCTGTTGAGGTTTTTTTTCGGGTTGAGCGAGAGGAGGAGAATGTGAAGACACAGGCTGTGGTCAGTGGGAAGGTCATTGAAGAGAATGCGAAGAGAGTAGTGAAACCTCCTATTATGGAGAGTTTGTCTATTTCGAGAAAGGATTTGTCTGAAGCCGAAGAGGTTCTTATTCGGGTGTTTGAAGAATGACGGAAGAAGAACAAACTTTCACTTGTATAAATTGTCCTATGGGATGTACTATAGAGGCGGTTACGAGAGATGAAGAGATAGTTGAGATAGAGGGCAATATCTGTGAAGCGGGAGAACAGTATGTTAAGTCGGAGTTGAAAAATCCTACGAGGTTTTTGACGGGGACGGTCAAGGTTAAGAATGGGTTATTACCTCGGGTACCCATTAAGACCGAGAAGGAGATTCCTAAGGAAAAAGTTGAAGAAGCGACTGAAGAGCTGGAGAATGTGGAATTAGAGGCCCCTATAGAGCTCCATCAAACAGTTATCGAAGATATAAAAGGTACGAAGGTAAATGTGATTACAACTCGGCCTATGCCGGAGAAAGAGTAATATGGATATAGAAACTGTTTATCAAAGCCCATATGATGAGGAAGACAGGCATAGGATTTTGGAGGAGCTGGAGAACGAGATTGGTTCTGAGAAAGTATCTATTGACAACGCTGACAGAGTGTCTTCTTCTCATGGGTTTTGGATGATAGGTGAAAGATGGACCGTCGAGGGAAAATCTCCAGCTTTACCAGATGTAGTAGTTTGGCCCGATGAGACGGAGGATGTTTCTAAGATACTTAGCTATGCTAATGAGATGGGTATTCCGGTGATTCCGTATGGTGGCGGATCTAATGTTTTAGGTAACTTAGTGGCGAGGAGAGGTGGAATCAGTCTTGATATGAAAAAGATGAGCGATATCGTGGAGATTGATGAGAATAATTTGAAAGCCACTGTGCAAGCCGGTATGAATGGAATGAATTTTGAACAGGAACTCAGGAGAAAAGGGTATACTACTGGCAATATCCCTCAGTCTCTTTATTGTTCTTCGGTTGGTGGTTGGTTAGCTACTAATGCTACAGGTCAGTTTTCAACGAAGTATGGAGGGGTGGAAAAGATGGCTTTAGGTTTGGAAGCGGTTTTGCCGGACGGTGAGGTTGTTGAGGGAAGTTTGTCCCCGCGTCGTTCAACTGGTCCAGAAGTATTTCCTCTTTTCATAGGTTCAGAGGGAACTTTAGGGACAATTACAGAAGCCACTTTCAAGATAAATAAAGAACCTTCAGGTCGTTATTTTGCTTCTTATGTTTTTGATGATATTTCTGATTCGATTAACTGTGTTGAAGAGATAATGAAGAACGATTTGAGGCCTGCAGTTGTAAGAATTTACGATAAGATTGAGACTAAGAGGCATTTTTATGAATTCCCGGAGTGTGAAGATAAGGTTGTTACAGTTTTTGTAGTGGAGGGAAATGAGAATGTGGCTGAGGAGGAGATGAAAGAAGTGAAGGATATTTGTTCTAAGTATGGGGTAAGTTTGGGTGAGAAGCCTGTACAGCATTGGTTGGATACGAGATTTGATGTAACTGAGACTTCTAAATATCCGCAGTATGGTCTTATTTTCGATACAATTGAAGCGTCGGTCGGTTGGGATAACGCTGAGGAATTTTATAGAGGCGGCATTGAAGCGATGGAGTCGGTTGATGGAATAGTGTTAGCAAGTGCACATGCTTCACATTTTTATCCTCAGGGAGTTTGCTTTTACTTTACGTTTGGTGGGATTCCGCCTAGTAGTAAGTCTTCTCAAGAACTTTATGAGGAGGCTTGGGATGCAGCTGTGAAGAGCTTTTTAGATAATGGAGGCCATATAAGTCATCATCACGGAATTGGACTTAATAGAGGCCGTTGGTTATCAGAAGAGAGGGAAAGTGAGGTTAATTTGCTAAAAAAGATAAAGGAAAAAGTTGATCCGAATAACATAATGAATCCTGGTCTATTTCAGTTGAGGGAGGATGATTGAATGGATGAGAATTCATGGTTGTTTGATATTTTAGATCCTAAAATTCTTGGAGAAATAGGTCCGAAAAAGGTTTTTGATATATCTGCAGACGCTATTCGGAATAAGTTAAAGAATGAAAATGTAGAGGAATTGTTAAAATGTGCTCTATGTCCAAATATGTGTGAATTTTCTTGCCCTGTTTTGAGGTCAGGTGGTAGAGAAACTATCTCCCCTGCACGAAAATCTAAATTGGGTTATTTGTATTCCAGACAGAATTTGGAGGCAGACGAGCTCGGTGATAATCCATATTATTGTGTTTCTTGTGGCGCTTGTGAACATAATTGTCCGATGGACATCAATGTAAGTGATTTGCTTGTTCCGATTAGAGAAAGGATGAATTATCAAGGAGTTACTCCTGAGGGAGTTCTTGACGTGAAGAAAAATTTGAAGGATACAGGGACGATTTACGAAGAGATTGAGGATGAAATGAAGGAGGGTGAAGAAGTCGGTGATGGTAAGACTCTTTATTTTCAGAGTTGTGTCGCTAGACAGGAGTCCCCTGAACTTGTGAATGCTACATTTAATCTTATAGAGAAAGTTGATGGCGGTGTTAAGACTTTGGAAGAGGAGAAATGTTGCGGTTCTCCAGCTCTTTCTTTAGGATTTGAGGAAGAATTTTCTAAATTGGCTGAAGAGGTTCAAGAAGCTTTGAATGATAGTGGAGCAGAAAGGATTGTTTGTTCTTGTCCTACATGTACCAAGACTTTGAGGGAAACTTATTCTGATGAAGGGTATGAGATAGAGGCCGAAATTTTGCACATTTCGGAATATTTGGCTGAAAAATTAGAGGGCATAGATTTGGAATTGGAAGAATCAATGGAAATTACATATCATGATCCATGTACATTGGCAAGAGATCTAGAAGTCACGGATGAGCCTAGAAAGGTTCTGGAAGAAATTGATAATTTAGCTCTCGAAGAGCCTTACTTTTCTGAGGAGGATACTAGATGTTGTGGGAGGGGTGGGACTTTAAGCTATGTTGATGAGGAGCTCTCAGAAGAGATAGCGCGTGAGAGGATTGATCATTTGGAGGAGTGGTCGGGCACGATAGTAACTAGTTGCCCCTCCTGCAAGGTTTCTTTTGAAGAAGCGGGTAAGGACGAAGTTTATAATTTGTCGGAAATAGTGTTGAGGGCTTTTGAGTAGTGGGGAGGTTTAGTTTGGGTTATATACTTGTTTTGGATGTTGGAACCACCAATATCAAGGCTGTGGCTTTTTCTAGAGAGGGTGAGCTTTTGGAAAAGAGGGAAGAGAGGACTAAGCCTATATATCCTAATCCAGGATGGGCTGAGCAGGACCCCAACGAGATAATGGATACAGTTTATGGTCTGTTGGATGAGTTGGTGGATGTTTTAGGAGCTCCTGATGGTATAGCTTTGACGAATCAGAGAAGCACTACCACTGTTTGGGATGAGGAATCTGGAGAACCTCTGCATAATATGATTACTTGGCAGGATACGAGGACGGAGGAGTTGGCTGAAGAGTATTCTTCAAATACTAAAATAAAGATTGGCAGAGGAGTGGGAAAGTTAACGAGAGCTCTGTCTAAGGTTTTTCCTTCTTTGAAAAAGACTAAAAGAGGGGCTTATATTTCTACCTTGGCAGATTTTGATTTTGAAACTACACATTCTTCCATGCATTTGAAGTGGTTGATGAATAATGATGAGGAATTAGAAGAGGCTGTTATTTCTGGAGATGCTTTGTTTGGAACGATCGATACCTGGGTTGGGTGGAATCTAACGGGTGAACATGTGACGGACTATACGAATGCTAGTGCTACAGGTTTGTTTGATCCTGTTTACCTCAAGTGGAGTGATAATTTATCCGATATTTTGGATATTCCGAAAAATATTTTGCCAGAATTAATTCCTAATGATAGAACTATTGGAACTATTGATAGGTATGATGTTCCGTTGATAACTACGATAGCGGATCAGCAAGCCTCTTTGTATTTGAGTGGAGTTGAGAAGGGAACTTTAAATATTACGAATGGTACAGGAAGTTTTTTGGATTTGAACGTTGGTAAAACTGCCTTACCTGGGACTAAGGGTATCTATCCGATGGTTGCTATCAAGACTGGAGATAATGTTCTTTATCTTTTGGAGGGTTCTGTGAATTCGGTTGGAACGGCTGTGGATTGGTTGAAAGATATTGGGATGATGGAGGATTATTCTGATATTTCGAAAGCATTTGAAGAATCAGGTGACGACTGTAATTTAGCTTTTCTTCCGTCTTTGTCCGGATTGAGTTCCCCCTATATGAAACCAGGGTTGAAAGGAACTGTTTTTGAACTTACGACGGATACCACGCGTTCTGATCTGATAAAGGCCTTGATATTGGGACTGGCGAAAAGGTGTTCGGAGGTAACTAATGCTTTGGAAAATGTTTCTGGAATATCGGCGAAAAATATTATTTCTGATGGGGGCGTTTCGAACAGCGATGATTTCTTGCAAGCTTTGGCAGATTTTGCAGGTAAAGAAGTGTCCAGACCGGAAATGCTAGATGGTTCACCATATGGGTCATTTTTATTGGCTAAAAATGTTCTCGAAGAGAAAGATCCTATTGAGGAATGGGATTCTGTGGAGATAGATAAGTCTTTCCAACCGAATGAACAGGTTCGGATGAACTTTGAGGAGTCTTGGAAGAAGAGGGTAGAGCCTTATTGTTGTGAGATGAAATAGCTTTTCGGATAGAGATTTGTTAATAGTTAGTTGGGAAATTGTTATACGAAAACTCATCAATAATTTATTGTGCAGTTTAACCATTTGTCGTCCTATGTTGAGGAACTTTGATGAATATTAGAAAAACTAAGAGTTTAGATGAAATTTACGATGAAGCTAAGGATTATGATTTAGTGTTGACAGTTCAGGGGCCGTTGGCTGATGCTTTGAATGGGAGGTTGGATCGGTCTAAGCTTGGGGATTATTCTGTTACCCCTAGGAGAATGGTTCGTGAGATGTATTCGGGTGGGGACTTGGCAGGTAAGAGGGAGCTTTTTTTGAAAGCTATTCAAAAAACAGATCTCCCTTGGAAACAGGTTTTTTATCTTCTTGAAAACATCATTGACTGCTGGCAAAAAACTGGAGAGTTACGAGGTATTTTGGATTATGAGGATTTTGATTCTTTGGCAACTAGAGAGGTGATTTCTGTAATAGAAGAAGTTCCGAACATATTCAGTGAGATGCAGGATTTTGAGTTGGAAGATAATCTTTCAGTTTGTGTGGTGGGTCTTTATCAGTTCGATGAACTTGATAAACAGGTTTTTTCCGAAGATTTTGATGAGGTCAAGGTTTTTGAAGAAGGTAGAGAAGAGCTTCCGGAATTTAGCATTTTTGGAACGACTAATGCTATGATTGAGGCTATAAACCGAAATGTAACTGATTATAACTTTCACGATGTTGCGATTGTTACTCCTTCTGAAAGTGAATACGAGCCTCTCGTTCAGTCTTTGTTTGATTTCAGGAATATTCCATATATGTCTAGAGTTAATTTTTCTGAAAATGAGAATTTGAGGACTTTTCTCTCATTTCTGGAGTTGGCTTTGAGTGAGGACTCTCTTAAACTTAGGGATGTTAGGCCCGTTTTGACGAGGTTTGATATAGAGGTTTCATTTGGCAATAATGAAGAGTTTTTGAAAGATTCGACGGCTGAAGGTTTGGATGATTTCAGAAAGGCGATTGAAAAGATAGAGGGTTCGTCTTTCGAGAAAGCTTTAAATGTCTTTGAAAGTTTTGTTGGGGATCAAGATGAGATTCGGGGGGAGTTTGAAGATTTAGGAATTTTGGGAGAAGAGGTAAGAGAAGAAAATATAAATCGGTTGGAATATTATCTTGACTCTTTTGATATAACGGTAGATTCTAAGAATGCCGGAGTTTTGTTTGCTTCCCCTAAGTCGGCGCCTTTCATAGACCGTTCTGTTATATTTTACTTAGGAATGGATTCCACTTGGGTTCAATCACCCTCTGAAAAACCTTGGATAGATCGTGATGATTTTAACTCTCAAAAGCTGAAAAATTTTCTGCTGCTTTTACAAAATGGTCAAAAGCGATATTATATGGTTAGAAATGATTTTATGGGAAGCAATATTACTCCTTGTCTCTATTTGAATGAGGTTTTAGATGAAGATTTTGATTCATTTTCCGATCTTCCTCACAGGGAATATTGGCAAAGAGAGAGGGTAAGGGAGGAAAATTTCGAGAAGGAAGTTATGGATGTTGAGACAGAGGTTGAGCGGGTATTTAGCCAGTCCAGTTTAAACAACTTTGTTCAATCACCGAAACAATACTTTTTTTCGAAGCTGGTGATTCAGGAAGAGAAAGATTATCTTAAGAAGGGGATTTTGTTTCATGATTTTGCTGAATTTTATGTGAATTATCCTGACTTTGTTGAAGATGAAGGCGTTGAGTCCTTTGTGCAGATAATGATTGAGGAGATAAAGCCTCTTGTGGAAGATTATGCTTTAGACAAAGTTAGAGTAGAGTTTCGGTTAGGAATTGAAAACATTTTAGATTATTTGAATCGGGAGGGCTATCAGGAAACGGAATTTGAAGGCTATGGGAGAAAGGATAATGCAAACTTATTTTCTCAGAGGTTTCAAAAAGAGGTCCATAATCCTATTACCGAGGCATGGTTTGAGAATTTAGATATAGGTGCTAGAGGGAAGATCGATTTGATAAAATCGCCGGAGGAATTGGTGGACTACAAAAGTGGCAGGAAAAATAGCCAGAGGAGCATAGTTGAAGGTTCTAATGTCGACTTGTTCGAAGACAATCCTAATTTTCAGGCGATACTTTACCTTGCACATCACCGGAAGGTTCGACCAAATTCAAAATTAAAATTTACTTTCTATCATTTCATGGAGAATATAGAGGAAAAGATTTCAGGTGAGTCTGATTTAGACGATAACATTGTAACTGTGACATATTATCCGAGAAATTTTGAGGAGCAGTTGTTTGAAAAAGATACTTTTAATGAGATTATTGGAGATGTTTCGGAATCGAATGATCGTCGAAAGGTTTTGGAGAGATTAGGTTTTGAAAATTATTGTAAGTTTCTTCGAGACCATGAAATTCCTCAGACTTATGATAGGGATGAATTATTGGGTTCTGAATTTGCCAATGATTTCATTGATTTTTCTGAAGGGGTTATTGGAAACTATAAATATGTGGAGAAGGGTTGTCAGAAGGCTTTGAAAAAGATGATGAGATTTCGAAAAGAAAATTATTTCAAAGAGGATTTGGACAAGTTTGAAGATTTTCTGGAAGATCAGATTGAAAATTTGA
>Ga0207414_1000775_pt1 | contig 13200 bp, 17 predicted proteins | sample PonA231FremontCA_2_FD_187269 | JGI IMG/M metagenome (GOLD analysis project Ga0207414, IMG submission 187269) | Marine sediment microbial community from Fremont, CA, USA - Pond A23 Sediment 1 (SPAdes) | ecosystem: Environmental > Aquatic > Marine > Unclassified | place: USA: Fremont, California... | reverse complement strand
GGACGGGAACCTGTGGCTGTACCACGGTCGTCGGTGTACTCACCGGCTACGAGTCCCAGCACCAGACGTGCGTACAGACCGAGCGCAACCGCCATGATGACCGCAAAGACGGGGTTCGCCTCAAATCCACGGAGCAAGACGGTTACCGCGAGAGTAAAGATGAGGGCGTTTACGCCGCGTCGTCTACCCGTTCGGTTTCGCGGTTGTCGAATAGGATATATATTAGATCCATCAAAAAGGCAGATAATTACGAACCCGTAACCAAGCCAGACGTCGTTCAGTACCGGACGGTGGACATCTTTGAGGGGGGTTCAAACAGAAGAGGAGGTGGGTCTGCGATGGGCAGTTGAAGAGTGCGAACCGATAGCCCGCCGAAGGATCACCCGTACAAGCGCTTGGTTTTTACGAAGTCACGGGAATTAGAGAATCTTCCTTACACCGTCTTGTTCCTATCCTTTTCCACCTACGCCTATACGTCTAAGATGGAGTGGTCTTTCTTCCGAGCTACAAACCTTCTCCGGAATGGGGCTAGTGACAGTTGGGCGTAGATATGGTCGAGAAGACAAGAGATCGTATGATAGTAGTATCATCTATGATAACTACGGGGCTGGACTAATGTGTTCTAGCTACGTAGAAAGAATTGGTAATGAAGTCGGTTATACACCCTATACTGTGGCACTCTTTCGCCACATACTCAGCAGTCAAATATGATATTAAGGCGATTCGAGCTACGATGGGGTGGGGTAAATGAGCATAGTTACCGTGGGTGCCTTAGCCGTAGGTATCGTTAGTGTTCTCTCAATGGTCTCTGTATCGCCTGCGGTGTTCACGATAGAGTACCTACGAACGACAGCCAAAAGGGAGACAGGAAAGAACCTACCCGGTGGTGCTGTTGTACTCGCCAGCATAGCCGGGTTTGGTGCGGTAGTGCCGACCTTTTATTTAACATCAGATATAGGAGGAGCCGGTTTGGCGGGCATGACACTCACCTCCGCTGTGTACATACACATCCTTGCGGTTCCGGTGGAGGAGATTGTAAAATCCTCCGTGGCTTACTTCATAGGCTCCGGTTACCGTCTGTCACCGATAGGGTATGCCGTCGCAGGTGCCTTTGTAGGGCTTGGTTTCTCCTTTGGCGAAAACGCCATGTACATACTGTCGGACGGAATCCTTGGTGGAGGTTTAGTCCAGACGGTACTGGAAAGATCCGTGGTGGCTTCTTTCCATGTGCTTCTTTCTACGGTCGCAGGGTACCACATCGGTATGGCTAAACGCCGCCTAAGAGCCATTGACGCCGTAAAGGGGATTTCGGTCGCAGTATCTGTTCATATGGCATACAACCTGACAGCGTCCGTCTCCGGGGTAGCGTCGGTGGCTCAAAAAGGCACTGTTCTTGTCATGTTCATCGGTCTCCTGTGGATGAGTGTACAGAGGGTTGGAGAGTACAGCCTCAAGGGGTTTGTCGGTTCGGGATGACTACAGCTCCTCAGGTGTCGGCTAGTTCCGTTTCGTATCTCTTACCCCGGTTCGACAGGTCTCAGGCGCACCGGGTTTTGATGTCGTACGCTATTCAGTCTGAGACCAGCCGTTGAGACACAAGCCGGGAGTTCCGACGACCTACATCAGCGGGTAAGGATCTTCACGTCGGTCACCGCGTAACCGACAGCTATCCTTACACCATACCTTCTTCTTATATTACTCCATGTACCATGGTTCGCATAGTTATCAGTATCGGACTGTATCTATATGTATCAGTTCACATAACACCATCGCATCTTACCGTACCGTCTGTTGTGGTAGGCGCGACCGAAGGCTTCTCAGTCGTTTTACTCGTGGAGAACCCCTGAATAGAGCGAATCCAACGTGTTACCGCCCTCCGCGTACTCTTCGAACAGTACCCCTAAGATGAAACGTGCGTACAAGCCAATGGCTACTGCCATCACGGCGGCGAACGTGGGATCCGCATCGAAACCTCTGAGTAGTACGGTAACGGAGAATGAAAACACAACAGCGTTGACCCCACGCCGGCTATCTTTGTCATCTATATCCCATGCGCGTCGCACCCGGTACAACATCCTATCCATCATCGTTAATTTGTTGTCAGCGGAACGACTTAACCCCTGTCTCGCCATTTTCAGATATGATAGGACAGGGTGCAGTGTACAGGGATACTCGGCTAACCCGAGTCCAGTTGTACCTATCCGACCGGCTTACTACCCCACCAGCTATGGTATAACACGAGATGTTACTCGGCGTTACTGCGCCGTATCCGTCTACGGTTTGACTGCTGTGGATTCAGATCTGATAATATCGGCAGAAGGTGTATATTACAACAGGTGTATCAAAATATATGAGGAACAAAAACAGAGGTATATTTGAGAGGTTTCTGTTAGCCGTCGGTGTGATCCCTATGAGTATCGAGAGATACCTTCCGGATGTAATAAGGAAGAACTTCGCCGCGAGGATATTCCTGCTCGCCTTCGTTGGTATGGTGGCAGGACCGGTGGTTGCTGTGATCCTGTTCAATGACATAGTTGTGGCGGCTGTTTTCATCGCATCCGTGGTCGGTCTGACAGGATTCCTCGGATACTGTGAAATGTACCGTGCTCTACGGAGCATAAACGACCGTGTGACCTCTGTACAGGACGGTGAGTTCAGTATATCGTTCGAGTCCGACAGGGTGGACGAGATAGGCGAGACGTACTCCGCACTTGAGGACACAGCAGAGTCACTAGGTACGTCCATACAGGAGGCTGAGGCGGCGAAAAAAGAAGCTGAAAAGGCTCGCGAGCAGGCAGAAGAAAGACGAGAGGAGGCGGAAAAGGTGAAGCGGAGGGTGGAGGAGAAGGCGGACGAGTTCGGTTCGGTAATAGAGAGTGCGGCGGAGGGTGACTTCACAGTCCGTATGGATCCGGACACGGAGAGCGACGGGATGAGGACGGTAGCCGAGAGCTTCAACAAGATGGTAGAGGAGGTCTCCTCGACCGTACGTAGGATACAGGGGTTTTCCAAGGAGGTAGCCGGTGCCATACAGGAGGTGAAAGAGAAGTCAGGGTCGGTCAGCCGTTCCACACAGGAGACCCTCGCGTCGACGAAGGAGATACAGGAGGGTTCGGCAGAACAGAAGGAGAAGCTCGGTGTAGTCTCGGACGAGATGGGTGACCTCTCTGCCACAATAGAGGAGGCGGCGGCGACCGCGGAGGACGTGGCAAAGAGATCGAACGAGACCTCGGAGGTTGCCAGAGAAGGCGAGCAGAAGGCGGAAGACACCGTAGAGAGGATAGAGTCGATCGGTGAGACCATGTCCTCAACCGTCGAGAAGGTGGATGACTTGGAAAGGCTCGTCGGTGAGATAGACGAGGTGGTTGAGCTGATAGCAGAGATAGCTGAACAGACGAACGTGCTCGCTTTGAACGCGAACATAGAGGCGGCTCGGGCAGATAGCGGCGAAGGCGCAGGGGATGGATTCGCCGTCGTCGCGGAGGAGGTAAAGGATCTAGCGGAGGAAACGCGTGACTCCGCCGATGAGGTCGCTGAACTCGTGGCGGATGTCCAACAGCAGACAGGAACGACGGTGGAAGAAATAAAGGAGGCGGAGGATGAGATGCGGAACACGGCTGACTCTGTACGGGAGGCGAAAAGGGCGTTCGGTCGGGTCGTAGAGAGCGTAGAGGACACCGACAGCGGTGTACAGGAGATATCACAGGCGATGTCGGAGCAGGCGGCTAGCTCCGAGGAGGTCGTCTCTATGGTGGAGGAGGTGACGGATATAAGCGAAGCGACCGCCGACGCTTCCCGTTCGGTTTCTGACTCCATGGAAGAACAGACCACTTCCATCTCCGAGGTTGCCTCAAGTGCCGACGAGCTGAAACGGAAGGCGGATCAGCTAACCGAGGAGTTACAGAGGTTCGAGACGGAACAAGGAGCTACCCATACTAAGGGATCCGCCGTAGCCACGAACGGATCCGGTAATATAAGCTGAATTATCCTCGGCAGAGGTATAGGCTTTTGATTGCTCGTTTCGTTCTTATGTAACGCATACCACATTCATATACGAAATAGTCTAACCCTCCGGACTAACCCCCTTCGTCATCCCTTGCTGGTGCGCGGTCGGAGGGCTGACCCTGTCCGGAGGTACACCGCGCCGGGGTTCTCCCCGTCTCATCGTACGCTCGCGCTCCCTCAACGGAGGGATTACGGCGCGCGTCGGACGTACGGCGGACGGGTTGATAGGCTTTAGGGAAAAGTAATATACACCGTCCGGTAGTACGACGGGCATGGTAGAGTTAGATCCGCTCAGTCTCGGTCTGGAGGTCGGGGGCGGCGGTATACTCGGCTTCCTGACCGGGTACGCCGCAAAGAAGGTTGTCAAGATAGTCGCTATACTCATCGGTGCTCAGTTGGCGCTTTTCAAGTTCCTCGAAACCCGCGGCGTCCTCGAAGTTAACTGGGACGCGCTGTACACGGGAGCGGCGAACACGACACGCGCCGCGGCGAACGCCACCATGGGTGGCGGGAACGCAAGCGGAAATGCGACGAACGCGACGGGCAACGCGACGGCGGAGACGGCGGGAGCGGGCGGCGGTCTGTTCGAGAGCCTTCTGAGCGTCCTCCCCGTCGGCGGAGGCTTCACCGCGGGCGCACTCATCGGCTTCAAGAAAGGATGAGCGCAGGAGCAGGAACCGAAATTACTTTAGACGCCTTCCCCGTATACGAACCGAGGGGTCGTGGCCTAGCCCGGGAAGGCGACTGGCTCCAGAGGAACACCGTCTCGGCGGACGGAGCCTGTCTCCGCGTCGTTGATGAAACTCCAGACTGGTCTACCGAGTCCGTGTCTGATCAACGCGGACGTTGACGACCCTCTGGAGCGCTGAGGCGTTACCGGGGAGACCAGTCGATCGGGGGTTCAAATCCCTCCGACCCCATTCTTACTTAGACGTTCAGACCTCTTCGGTATAGACGACGGTTGAGTAGAAAGCGGAGAACGTACCTACAACGGATTCTACGGGATAGATGTAAAGAGGCTTCTCAGAGCGAAACGTACTTCGCCGAGACGATGCCTTCCACGTCGGTCAGTTCGTTACGTACGTCGCGCGGAACCTCGTCGTCGACGTTGAGTACCATTATAGCCTCGCCGCCTATCTTCTCGCGTCCGTTGTGCATCCCCGCGATGTTGATACCGTGGTCTCCGAGGAGAGAACCCACGCGTCCTATCATACCGGGCTTGTCCTCGTTGTGTACGATGAGCGCGTGTCCGTACGGCGGTGCGTCGACGCGGTAACCGTCGACGAGGACGATGGTGGGGTCGGTGCGTCCGAACAGCGTACCCGCAACCTGGTGCTCCTCGCCGTCCTGGGTACGTACAGTGATGAGCGACACGAAGTCCTCCGTATGCCCCGTCTTGCTCTCCGTTACACGTACGCCGCGATCCTCGGTCATCGTAGGCGCGTTTACGTAGTTGACGGGGTCGTCGAGTATAGGTTCGAGGAAGCCTTTCTGTACGGCGACCGTGAGAGGTTCGACGCCTTTGTCTGCTATCTCACCCGCGTACTCGACCTCTATCTCGTTGACGTTCGACTCGCCTATCTGTACGACGAGTCTACCGAGCGTCTCCGCGAGTTCGAGGTAGGGCTGTAGCTCCTCGTCGGCGACGTTCGGTGCGTTCAACGCCGTCTCCGCCACACCGCCTTCGAGTACCGCAATAACCTGCTCGGCGATCGTCTCGGCGACGTTCAGCTGTGCCGACTCGGTCGAAGCGCCGAGATGGGGCGTGACGATAACGTCGTCCTCGTGAAGCAGAGGGTTGTCCTCGGCGGGGGGTTCCTGACCGAAGACATCGAAAGCCGCGCCCGCGATCTCGTCCTCGCGTACGGCGCGCGCCGTCGCCGACTCATCGACAACACCGCCGCGCGAGGCGTGTACGAGGCGCACATCGTCGTCCATCGCGGCGAACTCGTCGTCGGAGATCATATGCTCGGTGTCGTCCGTGAGGGGTGTGTGGACGCTCACGAACTCGGCACGCTCCACAACGTCGTCGAACTCGGCTAGCTCTGCACCCAGTTCGTCCGCACGGTTCTGGCTAACGAACGGGTCGTACGCGACAACGTCCATACCGAGTGCGTCGGCGCGTTTAGCGACCTCGCCGCCTATACGTCCTAAGCCGAAGACGCCGAGCGTCTTACCCTTCGCCTCGACTCCCACGAAGTCGCTCTTCCGCCACTCTCCGCGTTTGAGCGACGCGTTCGCCTGCGGTATGTTACGCGACATGGAGAGAAGGAGAGCGATAGCGTGCTCCGCCGCCGCGACGGTGTTCCCCTGAGGCGCGTTTGCGACGATGATACCTTTACGCGTCGCCGCCTCTATGTCGATGTTGTCGACGCCCACGCCCGCGCGTCCTATGATTTCGAGGTCTTCCGCGGCGTCGATGACGCGGTCGTTCATCTCAGTACCGCTACGGACGACGATAGCCTCATATCCGCCGATAACCTCGACGAGTTCGTCCTCCGAGAGTTCGGTCTTTACCTCGACGACGTAACCCGCGTCCCGAAGCCTTTCGAGACCCTCGTCGTCGATGGGATCGCTAACGAGTACCTTTGGCATGGTCGTCCTATCCGAGAACCGGTATTCAGGCTTTTGGTGTCGGCGGACGCCCACTGTACAGACACGCAAAGCATTATACGCTCCGTCGCGTACCGACAGTAAGGAATGTTCGACTCCTACGTCTTCGACCTCGACGGCGTCCTCGTCGACGTACGTGACTCGTACCGACGCGAGGTCTTCGAGGAGGTCGGCGACGAACTCGGACGTGGGTTCACCGATGACGAGGTAGACCGTCTCTGGTACGGATTCGGCGACGACCGCGCGGATATACTCGCTGACTGGGGATTCGACCCGCGCGAGTTCTGGGACGTATTCGACGGTATCGACACGCCGGAGCGCCGCGTCGAGCACACGTACGCTTATGATGATATCGACGTACTCGACGATATAGAAGGACCCAAGGGCGTCGTAACCCATTCGCCGCCCGCGCTCGCAGACCGTGCGCTCGAAAAGACGGGTCTCGCAGGCAGTTTCGACGCCGTCGTCTGCTGTTCGTACGACCTCGGCTACAAGCCCGAACCCGCGCCTATACGCGCGTGCATAGAACGTATGGACGCGTCCGACGACGCCGTTATGATAGGCGACTCCGTGACCGACGTACGCGGCGCGTGGAACGCGGGACTCGCCGCGGCGCACGTCAACCGCGTCGGTTACAGTGTCGACGCCGATATGAACATAGAGAGCCTGCACGAGGTACGCGACTTCGCCCGATGCCGCGCGTAGACGAACGCATCGACGTGACGAACACGCTCGAAAGCGGGCAGTCGTTCCTCTGGACGCGCGAGAACGACGAGGACGACAACGAAAAGCCGTGGTACACCGCGGTCGTAGACGGTGAAGGGATACGCGTACGCGATCCGCCCGACGGACGAGGCATCGAGTACGAGACGACGGGTTTAGACGAGTCGCGTATCCGCGAACTCCTCGGACTGGACGACGACCTCGGTGAGATACACGACTCTATCACCGACGACGAACACGTCGCGCGCGCCGTCGACGAGTACGGCGGTATGCGCGTCGTCTCCGACCCGTTCTTTCCGTGCACGGTCTCGTTTATCGTGAGCGCGCAGAACCGTATACCGCGTATACGTAGCCTCGTTAACGCGATGGCGCGCGACTGGGGCGAGACCGTCGACGGCTACGGAGACGGATTTCCCGACGCCCAAACGCTCGCGGAGGTCGGCGAGGAACCGTTACGCGAACTCGGACTCGGATACCGCGCGCCGTACGTCGCCGAGTCGGCGCGTCTAATCGCCGACGGAGCGGTGGACGCGGACGAGATACGCTCCCTACCGTACGACGAGGCACACGACGCCGTACAGGAACTCGTCGGCGTCGGCGACAAGGTCGGTGACTGCATACTCCTGTTCTCGCTCGGTTTCGGCGAGGCGGTACCTCTCGACACGTGGATGTTACAGGTTGTCGAGGAACACTACCCTGAGGTCGAAGGCGACGGCTACACACAAACCGCCGACGGCTTCCGCGAACGTTTCGGCGGGTACGCGGGGTACGCGCAGAACTACCTTTTTCATTACGCACGACAGACAGAGTTCATGTAACCGGGAGCCATACGTTCAGTATGGATGATATATACGGATAGATCACCGGTGTAGAACTCAGTCTATTATGCTATCATCTGTATAGGAAATTATCAAGCAACAGTGGATCCCTGACAGAGTTAGATATCTCCGTCGGAAAACCCGTATCGGAACCGATCCGGTAATGCCCCTAAACCTCCTCAATGAACCCGGCAGGCTCCATTATCCCAACTCCATCGTGCTCTTCCAGTTCAAGCAGGTGCCTGTCACCCGACACAACGTACTCAGCGCCTGCCTCTAACCCACAGGCGAGTATCCTGTTGTCGCTTGGATCGTCCTCTATAACATCCGGTTTATCATCAGGTGTGACCACGGTGGCGGTAGTGAGAATCTTATCTACGAACCTCTCCGTGTCCTTTTCCTCGAACGGTATCTTGTCCCTGCCGAGAACGTCCTCTATCTCGTGGAGTATGAACGGAGATATGTACAGGTCTGTCTCCCCTTTCTCGGCGGATTTGAGTACGTGGTATGGATTCCCCTTTGAGAGCGTGGCTGAGACGTAGACGTTTGTATCAAGGACTATCTTCACCCCTCGACTCCCCTACTCTCGTGTACGAGGCTCTCTGCGTCCTCTTCATCCAGACCTTCCTCTTCCGCCTTCCCCCACATCGGCTTCAGGATGTCCTCGAACGAGTCTTTGACAGTAGACTCGTCCACCTTCCGAAGGAGTATGTTGTCTCCCTCCGAGACCACCAGTAGCTTCGTTCCTTCGTCTATCTCCATCTCTCTACGCAAGTCTGCGGGTATGGATATCTGTCCGCGCGAACTGACCGTCACCATCTCAACTTCGGACATGTAAGATATATCTTACTTGTAAGAAGTTATGTATTGGGGTTGTGTGGTATGCTCTTGACAAGCGCGGAGGTATCGAAGAACAGGTGGTTCATCTAAACCCTTTCTTGGCGTCCTTCGTCGACTATCTCGGACATATCCTTTCCACCGTTCCTTCGCAGGTCTTGGTCGGTCTTTCCGTGTCTTTCGGCGAAGCCCTCCGTCTTCGACCTCAACGGTTCTGTACGTGACCTCTGAAGTAGACGACGACCAAGTTCAGCTGTGTCGGTGGTTTCGCTCATCTTGGGTGAGATTGGTGCTTGAGTTCTAAAAAGGGTTCGTACCGGGTTCTGTCAAAGACACCCATCATAGCTGGCGGCTATATACTCCGTTAGCCCCCCTCCGCCGGCGGCAGTGCGCGTAGCTTACGCGGAGGGACGACGTACGCCGCGCGGTTAGGTAGCCTCGAAGAAGTTGATTATACCGTTGCGTTCGGGCTTGGCGTCAAGATGCCCCGGCGTCTTCTCATACATACCGGTGTTTCCGCCTACGCAGGTGCCGGCTCGGAACCCTCGTTGACGAAAGGACGTATCAGTAGGTCGTCGTACGGGAAAACCGGCTTCTTCGCCTGCCCGTCTTCCTCAAACCGCACGACACCCAAGGCTTCGAGCCTGCTGAGTTCACGGTGGACGTTCTTGATATCACGTCCGACGAGGCGTGCCGTCTCGCGTATGCTCCCCGGCTCTTGGTTACGGATAACACGTAGGATGCTGTACGTGTGTCCGTCGAAGACTTCGGCGAGCTGTTCCTCGTCCGCGAACGACAGCACCGATGGCTCTTCCACCGGTTCGTCGTCGGTCATCCGTCGTATAGCCTCTTTCCCCTCCTGATAGATGCTGTCGTCACCTACCGTTACTATGAGTACATCTTTCTGTGTCATTTCTTATCTGCCTCCGGATGGTTCGAAACGGGGCTTGGGTATCTCGTCCCAGAACCTCTCGTAGAGTTCCTCCATTCCGGCGAACTCTACGGTTCTCGGCTCCGGGTCGGGCGCTATGTGAAGTTCGTGTCCTTTGGTATCCTCGTGGGAGTTGTCGTACCTCCGTAGGGTTCCGTCTTCGAGCGTCCCTGACCCCGGCGTGAGTCTTCCGTAATGTAGGGTGTACTTCCATCCCGATGGATACGCCGAGTCCTCCGTCCGACGGACCGATACGCGGACTATCTCGTCGTCCTCGTAAACCTGGGTTCTCGTGTATCCATCTAATTCGTCCACGTCCGAGACCATCGTCTGCTGTTGGTAGGTGACCAACACATATAGCTCTGTTCCCTAAGACTCCGCCGGCGGCAGTGCTCGTAGCTTACGCGGAGGGACGACGTACGCCGCGCGGTTAGGTAGCTACAGCTGTCACGGGTCGAAGAAGTCGTCAGCCCTACCCTCCAGCTTTCCGGTGCTACCGTGGGCACCTTCCCTCTTGTCGAGATGAAGAATAGCGGCAATAGGTTTCTCAACCACAAAGAAGACGCGGTATCCGCCTATCCGTGTTCTATAGACGTCGTGACTACATCCCTGTACAGGTTTGACGTCGTAATCAGTTAGCTCGCGCCACTCGTTCGTCACCATCTCTTTGATTTTGTTTCGTACCCTCTCGTCGTCTTCCTTGGTATCTTGCTCAGTTGTTTGTCCCCCGCGGATGGAGAACGAAGCTATAGGACATCTAAAAAGAAGTCGGGCTTCCGCGTCAGTCCCTTCTCTGGGCGTGTTCCTCAAACGTGACGAACTCACCGTTTAGAGCCTCTTCGGCGAGTTTGTCAAGCTCTTCGGCGTCGGTATCCTCGCCATTATCGTCGTCACGTGTTACGCTCATGATACTACAGATAGCCGTCTTTCGGATAAATAGCTTGAGGTGCTAACCCGTCTCCGCCGGCGGCAGTGCTCGTAGCTTACGCGGCGAAACGGCACATCGTTCGGTTAGTACGTTTCGACTTCCAGTTCCGGAATACGTTCGAACTCGGCGACGTTCCGCGTTAGAACCGGTCTGTCGTGCAGTACACCCGTCGCACCGATTACGGTATCAGCCTGTCCGACCTTTTCGCCATCTCTTGAGAGTTTTCCGTCTATCCTCCCCGCCTTCCTCATTACAGGTGCATCTGCGGGCAGAACCTGTTTGGAGCCTATCACCGAGTCTATCTTTTCTTTTTCGCCACTCCCTTTGTCAGTGTAGCCAACGCCGTAGTAGAGTTCATAGACCGTCATGGATGAAAGAGAAACGTTTCCGCTTTCGTCGAGTTCGCGTGCCTTCTCGACAGCGTTATCCTCGCCGTACATGAGGTCATGGAGAAACGTCGTTTCGAGTATCACCGTCGCTGTGTCTCCGAGATACGCTCTTTTCTTTCGCGTTCGTATTTGTCATCCAACGCTTGCTCTATCTCGCGTACCTCGTCCTCGGTATACACCCCGTCGAGTTCGACTAGTGGTCTGCCGCCGACGAGCCTTTCGACGGCTTCCGAAAAGGTCTCGTCGTCGCGTTTGCGCTCCGCGAGCATCTCGTAGACGTCCTCATCAAGGCGCACGGTCTTGGTGGTCACATGTATATGTCTCGTTTACAGGCAGATAAGGCTAACGAGGGGTCCTCGGGTTCACGGCTCCGCCGGCGGCAGTGCGCGGGGTTTACGCGGAGGGACGATGAACGTGGCGCGGTTCGGCGCGTCGGAAAAGCCGTGCGTCGTCGTCGGGTTCGGCGTCGGGGTGCTTCGAGCTGTATTAGAAGAAGACGGTTTCTAAACGGTCTGATAACGTCACACCCTACGAGTTTGTTAGCCGTGAACCCTCGTCCTGCTGTCCGAGAAACCCGTCCGGGGTGACCACTTCAGTACCCCGGAACTTCCCGAGTTCGAGTAGGTCGCTGTCGCCGGAAACGAGGTACTGTGCGTTGGCTTCAAAGGCACACTCCAAGAACTTGTTGTCATCCGGGTCATCGGACTCATCTACCGAAACCTTAGGTTCAACGGGTACCCCTTCATCCCGCATAACCGTGAGAAACAGTTCCGACTCATCTTCCCTAACCGGTATCTTGTCGTACCGCATGACACGCTCGATTTCGGACAGTATCTCCTTTGAGAAGTACATGTCCCATACCCGCGTGAATCCTGTAAGAAGGGCTGTCTGTGGGGTTCCTCCGAACCCCAGAGCCGATACGACGGTGTTCGTGTCGTAGACTACCGATCTCTCGCCCACTCTATAGCCTCCTCGACGTCGTCCTCGGTGGTACCTGTCTCGTCAAACCTTTTCTGTACGTCGTCGAAGAGCCTATTGAGCGTAGCGAGGTTGCTTAGATGCTGTGCGAGTTCCTCAAGAGCCTCGACGTACGTCTCGGCGGTGACCTTCTCGCCGGTTCTTTCGTCGATTACCGTGACGCCTTCGGCGGTATCCTCGCGTCTGATGCTCTGACTCATACTGTCCCTGTACAATAGAAGGTGGTGTTTAGGTATACCTCTTTGGTTGGGTCGGCACCGGGTCGAAAGGTGGACGGCTTTCCGGGACTGTCACGGATCCGTTGGTGGTAGAGCGCGTAGACGACGCGGAGGGACGACGTACCATATCTCTCCGGTTCTCGCTATACCTCTTGTACTCATCACCTCCCGCCTCTTGCCCGCAAGAACCGGTCCCGGGTTCGGCATGTGGCTCTTAATCCGCCTCGCGGACGGCGTCGTTCCACGACCCAGCGCGAACGTACGCTGAAACTGAGTATTCGCCCCTCTCGGTTATCCCCGGTGACGTCGGCGAACCATCTTTTTCAGCCATTCTACCATCCTACCTTTCACGCCGGATTCGTCGAAACCGTCGAAGCTGTCGCTCATTCTTTATCCTAAATCACGTGGGTCGATATGTTCGACCTCGTCTATGTCGGGGTAGAGCGTGTCGGTCGAGAGTGTCGGCTCGTCGTTCGTCCACGCCACACCGAGATGTATAGAGTCGAAGACACCGAGCGCGTCGTACCTCCCGCGTAGCTCCTCCGACGCCTCGACGTTCTCGCGTGTCAGCGGCGAGAGTTCGATACCCTCGTCCGCGATCCGTTCCGACACCTCGGTGAGCCTGTCGAGTTCCCATTCGTCCCCCATAACGTACTGAACCTCGATAGCCGTCGCGGTCGAGGTAACCGGAGATTCGAGAACGTCGGGCGAGACGAACGACCGTAGCCAGTCCTCAACCTTGAGGCGCGCGAGCACGGCG
>Ga0207414_1000774_pt1 | contig 13204 bp, 8 predicted proteins | sample PonA231FremontCA_2_FD_187269 | JGI IMG/M metagenome (GOLD analysis project Ga0207414, IMG submission 187269) | Marine sediment microbial community from Fremont, CA, USA - Pond A23 Sediment 1 (SPAdes) | ecosystem: Environmental > Aquatic > Marine > Unclassified | place: USA: Fremont, California... | reverse complement strand
TCAGCTGCTTGGTGCCCGCGTGCAGGAAGGGCGCATAGACCCAGTGTGGCGTCAGCATGCCGAACAGGTGGCCGAAGAAGATCACGATGATGCCGATATGGAAGAGGTTGCTGCCTAGACGCATGTTCTTCGAGGAGAGCATCTGGCTGGAGCCGGTCTTCCAGGTGTACTGGCCATGGTCGTAGCGCAGCAGGCTGCCGACCAGGAACACCGTGCCGGCCAGATACGGGTAGTAGCCATAGATGAGGTGTTGCAGGTATTCGCTAAACATGACGTTTCTCCATTAGCGATCGGTCGGGGCGCGGTCGGTGGGGCCGCTGTTGGGCATGATGGTGACGGGATCGCTGGGCACATCACGCTTGCGCTCGGCGAGCCGGCGACCCTCGGCAGATTGCAGGGCACAGTCCTGATCGGAATCGGCACTGAAACGCACCGCCTCCTCTTCCCAGACCTCATCCAGCGCCTCGGGGGTGTCATCAGGGGCTTCGTCCTTCACCGTATCGCGGTGGGCGTCGACGTCCCCTTCGGCACCGATCAGCGCCAGCAGCGCCAGCGGCACCAGGGCGTGGTCGGCACCGCGTTCTTCGAGGCGCGCGCTGAGCAGCGCCAGGATATGGCGGATCTCGCCCAGCCAGCGGCCGATATCGCCCTCCGGACGGGTCGAGAGGTACTCCAGGAACATCGGCAGGTAGTCGGGCAGTTCACGCGCATCGAGCTCGAAACCGGCGGCGCTGTATTCGTTCATCAGGTCGACCATCGCCTGGCCGCGTTCGCGCGACTCGCCATGGACGTGCTCGAAGAGCAGCAGCGAGGTGGCCCGCCCCTTGTCGAACAGCGCCACGTACTCGGACTGCAGCTCCAGCAGGTCGGCCTCCATCAGGCGCTGGCACCAGTCCATCAGGCGAGCCCGCAGCGCCGCCTCCCAGCGGCGCTCGGCGTCGAGGATCTCGATCATCTCCGGTGCGGCCGCCTGCAGCGCCGATGTCGGGTAATCGAGCAGTCGCGCCAGCACGCGCAGGCTCAGCATGTCCGGCTCCGCCACGGCGTATTGGATAGCGGCTTCAGCCATGACGCACCTCCTCGCTCTGACGCTTGCCCTTGGGCTCGGGATCGAAGGTCTCCACCGGTTGCACCAGGGTGGTGGTCTGTGAACGACCGTTGAACAGGCTCGGCTTGCTCTCGCCGTGACAGCCGTCGCCGAAGGTGAAGCCACAGCCGCCGCGCTCCGGGAAGGCCTCGGTGGCCATTTCGCGATGGCTGGTGGGGATCACGAAGCGATCCTCATAGTTGGCGATGGCCAGATAGCGGTACATGTCCTCCACCTGGGCCTCGCTGAGGCCGACGCTCTCCAGCACCTCGGTCTCGGCCTTGCCCTCGACGTGCTTGCCGCGCATGTAGAGGCGCATCGCCATCAGGCGCTTGAGCGCCAGCACCACGGGTTCCTCCTCGCCGGCGGTGAGCATGTTGGCCAGGTACTTGACCGGAATACGCAGCGACTCGATCTTGGGCATCACGCCGTCGAACTCGACGTTGCCGGCCTCGGCGGCCGACTGGATCGGCGACAGCGGCGGCACATACCAGACCATCGGCAGGGTGCGGTACTCCGGGTGCAGCGGCAGCGCCAGGCCCCAGTCCATGGCCAGCTTGTAGACGGGCGAGGCCTGGGCGGCAGCGATCACGTTGCCGGTGATCCCATCCTTCTTGGCCTGGGCGATGACTTCCGGGTCATGGGGATCCAGGAAGATCTCGCACTGGCGGTGATAGAGATCACGCTCGTCCGGCGAGCTGGCCACTTCCTCGATGCGATCGGCATCGTAGAGCAGCACACCGAGATAGCGAATCCGGCCCACGCAGGTCTCGGAGCAGACGGTGGGCTGACCGGCCTCGATGCGCGGATAGCAGAAGATGCACTTCTCGGACTTGCCCGTCTTCCAGTTGTAGTAGATCTTCTTGTACGGGCAGCCGGAGATGCACATCCGCCAGCCGCGACACTTGTCCTGGTCGATCAGCACGATGCCATCTTCCTCGCGCTTGTAGATCGCGCCGCTCGGACACGACGCCACACAGGTCGGGTTGAGACAGTGCTCACACAGCCGCGGAAGGTACATCATGAAGGTGTTCTCGAACTGGCCGTAGATATCGGCCTGCACCTTCTCGAAGTTCATATCCTTGCGGCGCTTGGCGAACTCGCCGCCGAGGATTTCTTCCCAGTTGGGCCCCCACTCGATCTTGTTCATGCGCTCGCCGGAGACCAGCGAGCGGGGCCGCGCGATGGGCTGGTGCTTGCTCTCCTTGGCCGTGTGCAGGTGCTGGTAGTCGAAGGTGAACGGCTCGTAGTAGTCGTCGATCTCCGGCAGGTCGGGGTTGGCGAAGATATTCGCCAATACCCGCCACTTGCCGCCGATGCGCGGCTCGATGCGGCCATCCTTGCGGCGCAGCCAGCCACCCTTCCACTTGTGCTGGTTTTCCCACTCCTTGGGGTAGCCGATGCCGGGCTTGGTCTCGACGTTGTTGAACCAGGCGTACTCGACGCCCTCGCGGCTGGTCCAGACGTTCTTGCAGGTCACCGAACAGGTATGGCAGCCGATGCACTTGTCGAGATTGAGGACCATGCCCACTTGCGAACGAATCTTCATTTCACGGCCTCCTGCACGTAGTCATTGCCCTCGCCATCCAGCCAGTCGATGTTCTTCATCTTGCGCACGATGACGAATTCGTCACGGTTGGAGCCGACGGTGCCGTAGTAGTTGAAGCTGTAGGAAAGCTGCGCATAGCCACCGATCATGTGGGTCGGCTTGGGGCAGATGCGCGTCACGGAGTTGTGGATCCCCCCGCGGGTACCGGAGATCTCCGAGCCGGGAATGTTCACCAGGCGCTCCTGAGCGTGGTACATCATCACCATGCCGGTCTTGACCCGCTGGCTGACCACGGCCCGGGCCGCGATGGCGCCGTTGGCGTTGTAGAGCTCCATCCAGTCGTTGTCCTCGACACCGATGGCCTTGGCGTCCTCCTCGGACATCCAGACGATCGGCCCCCCGCGCGACAGGGTCAGCATCAGCAGGTTGTCGCTGTAGGTGGAGTGGATGCCCCACTTCTGGTGTGGCGTGATCCAGTTGAGCGCGATCTCGGGATTGCCGTTACTCTTGGGCGCCTTCACGCTCGATACCGCCTTGGTGTCGATGGGCGGACGATAGACCAGCAGGCTCTCGCCGAAGGCGCGCATCCAGGGGTGATCCTGGTAGAACTGCTGGCGGCCGCTGACGGTACGCCATGGGATCAGCTCGTGAACGTTGGTGTAGCCGGCATTGTAGGAGACGTGCTCATCCTCGAGACCGGACCAGGTCGGGCTGGAGATGATCTTGCGCGGCTGGGCGACGATGTCGCGGAAGCGGATCTTCTCGTCCTCCTTGGGATGCGCCAGGTGGGTGTGATCCCGCCCGGTGATCTTGGAGAGCGCTTCCCAGGCCTTGACCGCGACCTGGCCATTGGTTTCCGGTGCCAGCGTCAGCACCGTCTCGGCGGCATCGATGGCCGACTCGATGCACGGCCGTCCCTTCGAGGTGCCTTCCAGCTTGCGATGGTTGAGCTTGCCGAGCAGTTCGACCTCGGACTCGGTATTCCAGTTAATACCCTTGCCGCCATTCCCCAGCTTTTCCAGCGCCGGGCCAAGCGAGGTGAAGCGCTCGTAGGTGGCCGGGTAGTCGCGCTTGATCTCGATCAGGTTGGGCATGGTCTTGCCCGGGATCGGCTCGCACTCGCCCTTCTTCCAGTCCTTGACCTCGACCTGAGAAAGCTCCGCCGGGGAGTCGTGCTGGTGCGGCAGGGTGACCAGGTCGGTCTCCTCGCCCAGATGCCCCTGGCAGACCTTGGAGAACGCCTTGGCGATGCCCTTGTAGATGTCCCAGTCGCTGCGCGACTCCCACGCCGGGTCGGTGGCTGCCGTCAGCGGGTGGATGAAGGGATGCATGTCGGACGTGTTGAGGTCGTTCTTCTCGTACCAGGTAGCGGTGGGGAACACGATGTCCGAGTAGAGGCAGGTGGTGGACATGCGGAAGTCCAGGGTCACCAGCAGGTCAAGCTTGCCCTCAGCGGCCTCCTCCTGCCAGTTGACCTCCTCGGGCAGCACGCCGTCCATCTTGCCCAGGTCCTCGCCCTGAATGCCGTGATTGGCACCCAGCAGGTACTTGAGCATGTAGTCGTGGCCCTTGCCGGAGGCACCCAGCAGGTTGGAGCGCCAGATGAACAGGTTGCGCGGGAAGTTCTGGGGGTTGTCCGGGTCTTCCGCAGCAAACGCCAGCTCGCCCTTCTTGAGCTGGTCAACGGCGAAGTCCTTGGTGGACATCCCAGCCTGTTCGGCCTGTTTCGCCAGGCGCAGCGGGTTGGTGTTCAGCTGCGGGGCCGACGGCAGCCAGCCCATGCGCTCGGCGCGCACGTTGAAGTCGATCAGGCTGCCCTTGTAGTCATCAGGGTTGGCCAAGGGCGAGAGGATCTCCTTGATCTCGAGCTTCTCGTAGCGCCACTGAGAGGAGTGGTTGTAGAAGAACGAGGTGGAGTTCATGTGCCGCGGCGGACGGGTCCAGTCGAGACCGAAGGCCAGCGGCAGCCAGCCGGTCTGGGGACGCAGCTTTTCCTGACCCACGTAATGGGCCCAGCCGCCGCCGCTCTGGCCGATGCAGCCACACATGACCAGCATGTTGATCAGGCCGCGGTAGTTCATGTCCATGTGGTACCAGTGGTTCATGCCGGCACCCACGATGATCATGCTGCGCCCCTGGGTCTTGTGGGCATTGTCGGCGAACTCACGGGCGATGCGCTCGGCCTGTTTGGCAGGCACGCCGGTGATCTTCTCCTGCCAGGCCGGCGTATACGGGCGCACCTGGTCGTAGGAGGTGGCGCCATCGTCCTCGCCATCGCCCTTGAAGCCACGGTCGATGCCGTAATTGGCACACATCAGGTCGAAGACGGTGACCGCCAGCATCTCGCTGCCGTCGGCCTTCTTCATTTTCTTGACGGGCAGGTTGTGGAACAGCAGATCATCCGCCGCACCCGCGCCTTCGCCTTTCACGTGGTCAAAGTGCTCGTGCTCGATGCCACCGAAATAGGGGAAAGCCACCTTGGCCACGCTGTCGTGATGGTCGGCCAAGGTCAGCAGCGGCTTGATCTCGGTGCCCGCGGCATCGAGGGGCTCAAGGTTCCACTTGCCGACTTCGTCGCCCGTCTCGCCCCAGCGGAAGCCGATGGAACCGCGCGGCACCACCAACTGGTCGCGGGTCTCGTCCCAGGCGACGGTCTTCCACTCGGGGTTGTTCTCCTGGCCCAGGCTGGCATCGAAGTCGCTGGCACGCAGCTGACGCCCAGGCGCATAGCTGCCGTCCTCGCGGGCCTCGAGCTCGACCAGGAACGGCATGTCGGTATAGCGCCGCACATAGTCGGTGAAGTAGGCGCTGGGGGAGTCGAGGTGGAACTCCTTGAGGATCACGTGGCCCATGGCCATCGCCAGGGCGGCATCAGTCCCCTGCTTGGCGGAGAGCCACTCGTCGGTGAGCTTGGAGACCTCGGCGTAGTCCGGGGTGATGGACACGGTCTTGGTGCCCTTGTAGCGCACCTCAGTGAAGAAGTGGGCGTCCGGCGTACGGGTCTGGGGGACGTTGGAACCCCAGGCAATGATGTAGCCGGAGTTGTACCAGTCGGCGGACTCGGGCACGTCGGTCTGCTCGCCCCAGGTCATCGGCGAGGCCGGCGGCAGATCGCAGTAGAAATCGTAGAAGCTCATGCAGACGCCGCCGATCAGCGACAGGTAGCGGCTCCCGGCGGCGTAGCTGACCATGGACATGGCGGGAATCGGTGAGAAGCCGATGATGCGGTCGGGGCCATACTGCTTGGCGGTGTAGACGTTGGAGGCGGCGACCAGCTCGTTGAGCTCATCCCAGTTGCCACGCACGAAGCCCCCGCGGCCGCGGGCACGCTTGTACTGCTTGGTCTTCTCAGGGTCCTCGACGATGGAGGCCCAGGCATCGACCGGATCGCTGTTGACCTCGAGGGCCTCGCGCCACAGCTTGAGCAGCGGCTTGCGGATCAGCGGATACTTGAGGCGGTTGGCGCTGTACATGTACCAGGAGTAGCTGGCACCGCGCGGGCAGCCACGCGGCTCATGGTTGGGCAGGTCCGGCCGGGTCCGCGGATAGTCGGTCTGCTGGGTCTCCCAGGTGACCAGACCGTTCTTGACGTAGATCTTCCAGCTGCATGAGCCGGTGCAGTTCACCCCGTGGGTGGACCGCACCACCTTGTCGTGCTGCCAGCGCTGGCGGTAGCTGTTCTCCCACTGGCGGGACTCCTGGCGCACTTCGCCATGCTCGTTGGCGAAAGGTTCGCGGGCCTTGCGGAAGAAGTTCAGCCGATCGATGAAGTGACTCATGGTCGCTCTCCAGGCTCCTGAAAAGATGCGTGGCCGCTCCGGGCCGCTCGGACTGCCACTCCCTTGCAGGGCTCAGGCAGCTTCCATGGAGTGAATTCTGGAGGATCGAAAAGCGGAATACTGCCTGGTTACCTCCATATACATCGCCCCTACCACCAAGGAGATAGGCCGTGCTGAAAGAGGGGTTAGCCGCCGGCCGGCCGCCCCCCGCGGGCATGGTCAGCCAGCATGACCAGCATGCACGCCACCAGCGCGGCGTAGAGGAACATGAAGCCTGCCGTGCGCAGCCCCAGCCACTCGCTGCCCAGCACGAAAATCGGCGGCAGCAGCGCGGCGAAGAGTCCGCCCAGGGTCAACGCCAGCCCGCCCACCAGCGCCATGTCGTTGGCGTGGTCACGGTGGATCAGGCGCATCAGGCTGCCCTGACCGATGCCCATGGCGATGCCCATGGCCACCAGCAGGCCCAGAAAGCCCCATAGCGGCGCCGCGTAGTGCAGTACCATCTCGCCATGCGCGCCCTCGATGCGCATGGTGAACGGGGGGTAGGAGAGCACAAACAGGCAGACCAGCACGAAGGCGCTGACCCACCAGCGCAGGCTGCGAAAATCGCGCCGGTCGGCCAGGGCGCCGCCGACCACCTGCCCCACGCCGACGGCGAGCGTGAACGGCAGCGCCCAGAGCGCTGCGGCCTTGAGCGAGAGACCATAGCGGGCGGCCAGGTGGCTGGGCAGCCACAGCGCCAGCGCCACGAAGGCGCCGAAGAAGAAACTGTAGGTCAGCGCCAGCCGCCATCGCTGCCAGTCGGCGAGGCGCGCGGTGAGCTGCCTGACGCGCGCTTGCCACGTCGTCCGCCCCCGCAGCGACACGCCCTGCGGCGCATCGCCGTCATCGGCGAACAGCCACAGCAGGGCCGTCACCAGCAGCACCGGCAGCAGGTAGAGCAGCGGAGCCAAGCGCCAGCCGTAGGCCTGGCTGACCAGCGGCAGCAGCAGGTAGCTCAGCCCGGCGCCGACCATGCCGGCGCCGTAGAAGCCCAGCGCCAGGCCGGCATGGCGCGGCGGCCCCAGGGCTGCCACATAGACCAGGCCGGCGGCCAGTGCGCCGGCCCCCAGCCCCAGCCCCAGGCCGGCCAACAGGAACTCCAGATAGTGGTGCGCCTGGCTGATCCACCACAGGAACGGACAGATCAACAGCAGGCAGCCCAGCATGACGCGGCGCCCGCCGTGGCGTTGCGCCAGCAGCGCCATGGGCAAGCTGGCCACGGCCCCGGCGAGCACCGGCATCGCCAGCAGCGCGGCAAAGCCGATCTCGCCCAGTGCCAGGTCACGACGCAGCTCCACGCCCAGCACGGCGAACAGCGTCCAGCAGGCAAAGACCAGCGCAAACGCCAGCGGCGAGAGCACCACCACCACCAGGGAACGGTAGCCCGGTGGCGCCGAGTCGCCCGGCGCGTGGCGGGGCTCGCTCAGGGAAAGATCGCAGTCACGGGTCATGAGGCCGGGCTCGAGAAATATGGCTGAATTCTCGGCAGGCCGGCAGGGCGGGTCAAAAGGGCATGGGAGGTACACCTTTGAGGGAGGCGCATCTACCCACTAGGGTATAGTGGTAATATCCATCTGACTTTTAGTGGCGCAAGCGGAGGACCCTCCCGCCGATGAAACTGCTGCAACGCTCCCTGGTGGCGCGCATTGTCGCCTCGCTGCTGTCGATCAGCGCCATGGCGCTGATCAGCATCGTGGTGACCATGACGGTCGCCAACGGTAGCCGCGGCGATGCCGCCGCCATCAATGTGGCCGGCTCGCTGCGCATGAACACCTACCAGCTTGTTGCCGCCCTGCAGCGCTACGCACAGGCGCCCGAGGCGGGCCAGCGCGAACGCGTCGAGGCGCTGCGCGAGCGCTTTAGCGAACGGCTCAACAGCAACCGCCTGACCCAGGCCCTGCCCAATGAGCAGGATCATCCGCTACAAAGCCAGTATCGCAACCTGCAGCGCCACTGGCAGGAAGCGCTGGCGCCTCAGGTCACCCGCGCCATCGCCGGCGATAACGTGGCGAGCGATGCGCTGCGCAGCAGCCTGGACGCCCTGGTGGGCGATATCGATCAGCTGGTGACCGAGCTGGAGCAGAACAGCGAGGCGAAGATCCAGCTACTCAGCGCGCTGCAGATCCTGTTTCTCGCCTTGACCCTGGTGGTGGTCGCGATCGCCCTGTACGACATTCGCCACAATCTGGTCGCGCCGCTGCACCGGCTGGTGGTGCTGGCCCGCGAGGCCGGACACCGCAACTTTCTCAACCGCACTCAGCTCTCGGGCAGCGATGAACTGGCCCTGCTCGGCCGCACCTTCGACGCCATGGCCGAAGAGCTGGGCGCCAGCTACGCCGAGCTGGAGGCGCGCGTGTCGCGCAAGCAGGCCGAGCTCGAACGCAGCAACAGCGTCATGCGGGTCCTCCACGAGGGCAGCCGCGCCCTCTACGGGGGCGGCAACGACCTGTGTGCCAGCGCGGCGCCGATGCTGCGCCATATCGAGCAGCTGCTCGATATCGGCCCGATCAAGCTCTCGCTGCACGACCCCTATGATGAGCGCGAGGTGCCGATCCTGGCGACCCACTCGCGGAGCCGGCCGGCCTACTGTCGCGACCACGACTGCCATGCCTGCCTGATCGACCCGGAACCGCTGGCACTGTCCGAAAGCGGCCAGTCGACGTGCCTGCTGCTGCCGGTCAGCGTCGGCGCGACCCTGCTCGGCACCTTGGAGGTGTGGTATCCCGAAACGCACCCCCTCTCCGACAATACGCACCGGCTGCTCAACGCCCTGACCGACCAGCTGGCCACGGCGGTCTACCTGCAGCGTCGCATCGAGGAGCAGCAGCAGGTGACGCTGATGAACGAGCGCACCATCATCGCCCGGGAGCTCCACGACTCCCTGGCCCAGTCGCTCTCCTACCTCAAGATGCAGGTGGCCAGGCTCGAGCGCATGCAGGCCAAGGCGATGCCGCGCGAGGCGCAGACGGCCGTCTTCGGCGAACTGCGCACCGGCCTCGATAGCGCCTACCGCCAGCTGCGCGAACTGCTCACGACCTTTCGCCTCAAGCTCGAGGGACCGGGCCTGCAGAGCGCCCTGCGCCAGACCACCGAGGAGTTCGCCGAACGCCTGGGCTTTGCCGTGGAGCTGTTCTTCGATGTCCCCCCCTACCTGCTCAATCCCAACGAAGAGATTCATGTGCTGCAGGTGGTCCGCGAGGCGCTGGCCAATATCCACAAGCATGCCCACGCCCACTGGGCCGTGGTCACGGTGCGCTTCCAGCAGGCGCGGCTGCACGTCATGGTCGAGGACGACGGCATCGGCCTGCCGGCAGAGGGCTCGCCACCGATGCACTATGGCCTGGTCATCATGCGCGACCGGGCCGAGACCCTGGGCGGCGAGTTCACGGTACGCAATCGCCAGGCCGGGGGCACCATGGTCCAGCTCGTCTTCTCGCCCAAGACCGCGCGCCTGATCGCCCAGCAGCCGGCCAACGAGCTGGCAACAACCGTTACTCACCCCGACCACAGGAACTCGCCAGGATGACCACCACTGCACACGAGACCCCTGCCACGATCCTGCTCATCGACGACCACCCGCTGCTGCGCCGCGGCGTGGCCCAACTGCTCGAACTGGAGGATGACCTGGTGCTGGCCGGCGAAGCGGGCGAGCCGGAAGTCGGCATTCGCCTGGCGGGCGAGCTCGACCCCGACATGATCCTGCTCGACCTCAACATGCCGGGCATGGACGGCATTGAAACCCTGAAGCGCCTGCGCGAGCAGGAGTATGCCGGTCGCATCGTGATGTTCACCGTCTCGGATCACGAGGAGGACGTGGTGTCGGCGTTGCGCAACGGTGCCGACGGCTACCTGCTCAAGGACATGGACCCCGACGAGATGGTGCGCCAGCTGCGCCAGGCGGCCCTGGGCCGCATGGTGATCAGCGAGAGCCTCACCGCCCTGCTGGCCGAGGCCCTGCGCAGCCAGCGCAGCCAGCCGGCAGCGCCGGACATCCAAAGCCTGACCCAGCGTGAGCGCGAGATCCTGCGCGAACTGGCCGCCGGGCTATCTAACAAGCTGATCGCCCGCAAGCTGGATATCACCGAGGGCACGGTAAAGGTGCACGTCAAGCACCTGCTCAAGAAGCTCAACCTGCGTTCGCGGGTGGAAGCGGCGGTATGGGCCGTCCAGGAGGGGGTGGACAAGTAGGTTCTGTGTGGATACCTCCAAAGACCACAGGCGTCGCCCGCACCCTGTAACGGGGCTCGCATAGCCCAAAAAAACACTTAAACATCAATAATATATAAAAAAATACCTCCTACCTCGCTGGAGGTATCCCACGGCGTTTCCGGCGTTTTCTGCCCGTTTCGCGTCTGCGCGACGCGGCGTATCTTTCGCGTCAAAGCTCCTGCTCTTGATATCGGTCAACGACCTTGGGCCGGAGCCTAACGCAAGCGCTCTGAGGGAAACGCCATGACCAGAAAGAATGCCGACATCGAACGCTGGGATGTCGAGAACGAGGAGTTCTGGGAAAAGGAGGGCAAGAAGGTTGCCAATCGCAACCTGTGGATCTCCATTCCCAGCCTGCTGATGGGCTTCGCCGTGTGGCTGATGTGGGGCATGATCACCACCCAGATGCAGAATCTCGGCTTCCCGTTCACGATAGATCAGCTGTTCACCCTGACCGCCATTGCCGGCCTTGCCGGCGCCACCCTGCGCATCCCGGCCTCGTTTATGATCCGCATTGCCGGCGGGCGTAACACCATCTTCCTGACCACCGCCCTGCTGATGGTGCCGGCCCTAGGCACCGGCATCGCGCTGATGAACCCGCAGACGCCCTTCTGGGTGTTCCAGGCCCTGGCGCTGCTCTCGGGCATCGGCGGCGGCAACTTCGCCAACTCGATGAGCAACATCTCCACCTTCTTCCCCAAGAAGCAGCAGGGCTATGCCCTGGGCATGAACGCCGGCCTGGGCAACTTCGGCGTTACCACCATGCAGATTTTGATTCCGCTGGTGATGACCGTGGGCATTTTCGGTGCGCTGGGCGGCGACCCGATGGAGCTGCAGAAGGCCAGCGGCACGCTGATCGGCCGCATCGAGGCGGGCACTGATACCTGGATCCAGAACGCCGGCTTCATCTGGCTGGTGTTTTTGATCCCGCTGGCCTTCGCCGGCTGGTTCGGCATGAACAATATTCGCGCCATCACCCCCAACCCTGGCTCGCCGCTGCAGGCCTTCGGCAAGATTCTGGGGCTTTACGGTGTGGGGCTGTTGACCTCAATCATCGGCGTTGTGGCACTGGGCTGGCTCAACATGTGGATCGCCCTGCCGCTGACTATCGTGCTGACCCTGCTCCTGCTGCGCCTGATCCCGGGTGACATCAAGCCCAACATCCAGAAGCAGTTCGCGATCTTCTCCAACAAGCACACCTGGGCGATGACGGTGCTCTACATCGCCACCTTCGGCTCCTTCATCGGCTTCTCCGCGGCCCTGCCGCTCTCCATCAGCGTCATCTTCGGCAACATGATGGAAGTGGGCGCGGACGGCAGCCTGGCCCGCGTCGCCAACCCCGATGCGCCCAGCGCCCTGACCTGGGCCTGGATGGGGCCCTTCGTCGGCGCACTGATCCGCCCGGTAGGCGGCTGGATCTCCGACAAGGTGGGCGGCGCCATCGTTACCCAGGCGATCTCCGTGGTGATGGTGCTGGCTTCCGCCGCGGTGGGCTACGTGATGATGCTGGCCTACAACGCCACCGATCCCAACCAGTACTTCTGGATGTTCCTGCTGCTGTTCATCGTGCTGTTCGCCGCCAGCGGCATCGGCAACGGCTCCACCTTCCGCAGCATCGGCTTCATCTTCAACCTGCAGCAGAAGGGCCCGGTGCTCGGCTGGACCTCCGCCGTGGCCGCCTACGGCGCCTTCATCGCCCCGCGGGTGATGGGCGAGCAGATCAAGGCCGGCACTCCCGAGATGGCCATGTACGGCTTCGCGGTCTTCTACGCCCTGTGCCTGGTCGTCAACTGGTGGTTCTACCTGCGCAAGAACGCCTACGTGAAGAACCCCTGATCCCCCAGCCGGCAGCGCCCGGGAGCTTTCCGGGCGCCCTACTCACCCGATGTGTCGAGAACTGCCATGAAAATCATGCTTGCCTACGACGGGTCGCGAAATGCCAGGCTGGCCCTGGATCAGACCATGCAGATGTTCCACCACAACGCGCCCACCCTGATGCTGGTCGGCGTCGTCGAGAACCCGCGGGATAGTACAGATGCCAACGAGGAGCTCTTCAAGGAGGAGTATGAGGAGCTCAAGGGCCACCTGAAGACCGGCGTCGAGGTCGCGGTCAAGGGAGGCTTCGAGGCCGAGTATCTGATCGCCGAGGGCGATGCCCGCAAGCTTCTGCTGCAGGCCACGCACCGGGAAAGACCCGACCTGCTGGTGATCGCGCGCCACAGCCATGAACCCGACCCAAGCTTCATCGCCAAGTCGCTCAACGCCATCTTCGATGAGTTCGACTACATGACCTTCGGCAGCGTCAGCTCCTTTCTGACCCGCCGAGCCGAGTGTCCGCTGCTGATCCTGCCCACTGGCGACACCGGAAAAGAGGAATAGACGACCATGAAAGCCTCCGCCGTCTTCAAGGTGAAAAATCCCGAGATCAGGGCCCTGCACCTGACCTGGATCGCCTTCTTCATCACCTTCTATGTCTGGTTCAACATGGCGCCGCTCGCCTCGAGCATGCTCAAGAGCGTCGACTGGCTGACCCAGGAC
>Ga0207414_1000773_pt1 | contig 13213 bp, 10 predicted proteins | sample PonA231FremontCA_2_FD_187269 | JGI IMG/M metagenome (GOLD analysis project Ga0207414, IMG submission 187269) | Marine sediment microbial community from Fremont, CA, USA - Pond A23 Sediment 1 (SPAdes) | ecosystem: Environmental > Aquatic > Marine > Unclassified | place: USA: Fremont, California... | reverse complement strand
GGCGGGCGCCGCCGACCCGGCCAGCCGCACCTGGCAGGCCCGCTATCAGCTGGTTGACCCGCTCGACGAGCGCGGCCTGGGGGACGTCGCGCAGGCCCGCTTCACCCTGGCAACGGCCGACGCAACCGAGCGTTTTGCCGTGCCGCTGGCGGCGCTGGACGAGCGCGGCGAGGGCCCGCAGCTGTGGCATATCGTGGCCGGCAAGGCGCAGCCCGTGCCGGTGACGCTGGAGCGGGTGACGCGCGAGCACGCCTGGGTGCGTGGCGAAAGCCTCGCCGCGGGCCAGACGGTGATCAGCCTGGGCACCCACCTGCTCACGCCGGGCATGGCGGTGCGGCCGCTGGACGAAAAGGACGCCTCGTGAGCTTTCCCAATCTCTCTGCGCTGGCCGTGCGCGAGCGCGCCGTGACGCTGTTCTTGCTGATCATCTCGCTGGCGGCGGGGCTTTATGCCTTTGCCTCCATGGGGCGGGCGGAGGACCCCGACTTCACCGTGCGGGTGATGATGGTGTCGGCGCTGTGGCCCGGCGCCACGCCGGAGGAGATGCAGGAGAGCGTGGTCGATACCTTGGAAAAGCGTATCCAGGAGGTCGATGATCTCTATCGCATCGAAACGACCATTCGCCCCGGGCGTGCCGACCTGCAGGTGGAGTTCGAGGACGATACGCCCAGCGAGGCCATGGCGGAGCGCTTCTACCAGGTGCGCCGGCGGATGCAGGACGCGGCGCCGCGCCTGCCCGAGGGGGTGGTGGGGCCGCTGATCAACGAGGACTTCGGTGACGTCTACTTCTCGCTGGTGGCCCTGCGCGCCCCGCAGCTGCCGATGCGCGAGATGGTGCGCGAGGCTGAACAGATCCGCGACCGCCTGCAGCGGGTGGAGGGCGTCAACAAGGCCCAGGTGCTCGGCGAGCGCGACGAGCGCATGCACGTCGACTTCGACATGGCGCGCCTGCACGGCCTGGGGATCTCGCCGCAGCAGGTCTTCGCCGCCGTGGAAGCGCACAGCCGGCTGCTGCCCGCGGGCCGCGTCGACACCGACGGGCCGCGGATGTACCTGCGCCTGGACCAGGACCGCGCCGACCCCGAGGCGCTGGCCGCGGTGCCTATCCGCATTGGCGAGCGACTGATTCGCCTTGGCGACATCGCCGAGGTCTCGCGCGGCTATGAAGACCCGCCGAGCTACCTGGTGCGGGCCTTCGGCGATGATGCCCTGCTGCTGGGCGTGGTGATGCAGAACGGCGCCAACGGCCTGGCCTTCGGCGAACGCCTCGAGGCCTTCTGGGCCGAGGAGCGCGAGCGCCTGCCGCTGGGCATGTCGCTCGACGTGATGACCAATCAGGCGGACGCCATTGCCGATGCCGTCAACCTGTTCCAGGTGAAGTTCCTGGTCGCCGTGCTGGTGGTGATGCTGGTCACCATGCTGGCCGTGGGCCTGCGCGCCGGCATCGTCGTGGGCATCGCCATTCCGGTGACCCTGGCGCTGACCTTCGTGGTGATGCTGGCGATGGGCATCAACCTGGACCGCATCACCCTGGGCGCGCTGATCATCGCCCTAGGGCTGCTGGTCGACGACGCCATCATCGCCATCGAGATGATGATCGTGAAGATGGAGCAAGGCTGGGACCGGCTCGCTGCCGCCTCGCACGCCTGGAACGTAACGGCCGCGCCGATGCTGTTCGGCACCCTGGTCACGGTGGTGGGCTTCGTGCCGATCGGCTTTGCGCAGTCCTCGGTAGGCGAATATGCCGGCAACATCTTCTGGGTGCTGGGCATCGCCCTGCTGCTGTCGTGGATTGTGGCTGTGGTGTTTACGCCCTACCTGGGGGTCAAGCTGCTGCCCGCGCAGCAGGCCACCCATGCGCCGCACGAGGCCTACCAGTCGCGCGGCTACCGGCGCCTGCGCCGGGTCATCAGCGCATGCGTGCGCTATCGCAAGAGCGTGGTGGCGGTGACGGTCGCGCTGCTGCTGGTTGCCGTGGCAGGCATGGCCGGGCCGGTGGAGAAGCAGTTCTTCCCCAGCTCCGACCGCCCCGAGGTGCTGGTCAGCGTCTACCATCCCCAGGGCACGGCCATTGGTGCGACGAGCGCCACCACGCGGCGACTCGAGACGCTGATCAACGAGGCCGAGGGCGTCGAATCGCTCTCTGCCTACGTGGGTGCGGGCGCGCCACGGTTTTTCATTTCCGCCAACCCGGAACAGCCCAACCCGGCGTTTGCCAAGCTGATCGCGGTGACCGACGGGGTGGCGGCGCGCGAGCGGCTGATAAAACGCCTCGACGCGCGCATCGCCGCGGGCGCATTTCCCGAAGCGCGGGTGCGCGTGCAGCGGCTGCTCTACGGCCCGCCGGTCGATTGGCCGGTAAGCATTCGCGTACTGGGTGACGACGCCAATCAGCTGCGCGCGCTTGGCCACCAGGTGCGCGAGGTGATCGAGGCGCATCCGGCGACGCGCGACCCCCACCTGGAGTGGGATGCGCGGGCCCCACGGCTGCACCTGACGATCGACCATCACCGCCTGCGGCTGATCGGCCTGACCCCGGACGAGGTCGCGCGTCAGCTGCAGTTCCAGCTCGACGGCGTGACGCTCACCCAGCTGCGCGACGGCATTCGTCTGGTGCCGGCCGTGGGGCGCGCCGCCGCGCAGGACGTTGCCCAGCTGCAGAGCCTGGAGCTCGTCACCCGCCAGGGCCAGCGCGTGCCGATCACCCAGCTCGGCGAACTGGAGACGGTGTTCGAGGCGCCGGTGATCAAGCGCTACAACCGCCAGCCCTTCGTGGCGGTGAATGCCGACATCGAGGACGCGCAGGCCAACGACGTGACCCAGGAGGTGTGGCAGGCGCTCGCCGAGATACGCGAGCGCCTGCCGGACGGCTATGCGCTGCAGGTCGGCGGCTCGGTGGAGCAGTCGGACAAGGCGCAGGCCTCGATCCAGGCCCTGCAGCCGCTGATGGTGGTGCTGATGCTGATCTTCATCATGCTGCAGATGCGCTCGTTTTCCGGCACCTTCATCGTGGTGGCCACCGCACCGCTGGGGCTGGTCGGCGCGGTGGTGGCGCTGCTGCTGTTCGACCAGCCGTTCGGCTTTGTGGCCACGCTGGGCCTGATTGGTCTGGCCGGCATCCTCATGCGCAACACCTTGATTCTCACCCAGCAGGTGGCGGACAACGCCGCCGAGGGCATGGCCATGCGCGACGCCGTGGTGGAGGCGGCCGTGCAGCGCGCACGTCCGGTGGTGCTGACGGCGATGGCGGCGATGCTGGCCTTCATTCCGCTGACCCTGGACAGCTTCTGGGGGCCGCTGGCCTACGTGCTGATCGGTGGTGTGGCAGCCGGCACGCTGATCACGCTGCTGTTCGTGCCGGCCCTCTACGCGCTATGGTTTCGCATTGCATCGCGTAACGTCTGATACGCTGGGTGCGTGACGCCTGGGCGCCACGAGGAGGAGAGATGGCAAGACTGAGCAGCGCATTCGTGATGCTGGCGGCTCTCTGCTGGGGGCTCTCCGGCGGCATCGGCGCCGTGCTGATGGACGACGGCTGGGCGCCGCTGGTGGTGTCGTTCTATCGCGGCGCGATCGGCCTTGTGTTCGTGCTCGCCTGGCTGGCCCTGCGCCCGCAGGGCAACGGGCTGGCAAACCCCCGGCTATGGGGCTGGTCGGTGATGGCCGGACTCGGCGTGGCCGGCAACTTCACGTTCTACTTCATCAGCATTTCCGAGGGCAGCGTGGCGGTGGCTGCCACGCTGATGTACTGCGCGCCGGTGTTCGTCTACCTGGTCTCGTTCGCCCTCGGGCTAGAGCGTCCCTCGCTGCTCAAGGGGGCGGCGATTGTCATGGTCATGCTGGGGATCGTGCTGCTGACGCGGATCTATGACGTTCAGCCCGGCGGCGTCACGCCTATCGGCGTTGCTGCGGGACTGCTCTCCGGGCTCTCCTATGCGGTGTTCATCTTCGGCTTCAAGTACGCCGCCCCTCACGGTAGCCCCCAGGCGGTTCTGGTCATTGCCTTCGCGGCGCTGTCGCTGATCTTGTTCTCGCTGGGCGATAGCGCGCAGACCCTGTCGGTATTGAGCACCTCGAGCTGGCCGCTGTTCGTGACGCTGGGCGTGCTGGGCGCCGGGCTCTCGTTCATCCTCTACATCGTGGGGCTCAACTATACCGCCCCGGCCGTGGCGTCCATCGTGGCCATGGTGGAGCCGGTCACGGCATCGCTGTTCGGCGTGGCGGTGCTCGACGAACGCCTGGTCGCCATCCAGCTCCTCGGCATGGGCCTGATCCTGATCACGGTGACGGCGCTCAGCGTGGTGTCGAGCTCGCGCTAGGCGCGCTGCCCGCTTGCTCCGGTGCGGCGAATTCATTCTATGAGGCAAGGAGATCGACATGATGGGATGGGGCAACGGGCATGGTTGGATGGGGGGTGGCGGCATCTTCATGCTGCTGTTCTGGGGGCTGGTCATCCTGGCTGCCGTCGCGCTCATTCGGTGGCTATGGACGAGCGGCAAGGAGCAGGGCGTTGATCGTGGCAAGGTAACTGACAGCGCGTCCGGAAAAACAGCGCTCGAGATCCTCAATGAGCGCTATGCCCGCGGTGAGATCGAGCGGGAGGAATACCAGCGCAAGCGCCAGGACCTCGAAGAGTAGGCAGCCAGCGTGACGGCCCGGCAGGGCCCTTCCTGCGCCGCTGCGACCGCCAAGCTCGCGACCCATAGCCACCGGACTGCTTGCCATGCTGCACCGCGTTTTTCGCTATTTCGAAACCCGGGTCAATCCCTACCCGACGGACACCCAAGGCACGCCTCCCACGGGGCTATTCGCCTTCATCCGCCACTTCTCGCGGCCGGTGCTGCCGCTGCTGATCGTGATGTCGCTGCTCACCGCCCTGGTCTCGGCGGCGGAGGTGATCTTTTTCGGCGCCATGGGCGAGCTGGTTGACTGGCTGGCCGATGTCGAACGCGAGAATTTCTTCGCCGAGCATGGCTGGCGCCTGGCGGGTATGGCGCTGCTGGTGGTGGTCGGCCTGCCGCTGCTGACCCTGCTGCAGTCGCTGGTGACCCACCAGAGCCTGTTCGGCAACTATCCGATGATCGGCCGCTGGCTGGCCCATCGCCATATGCTGGGCCAGAGCCTCGCCTTCTATCAGGATGAATTTGCCGGGCGCGTCTCGCAGAAGGTGATGCAAACCGCGCTGGCGATGCGCGAGACGGTAATGAAGCTGATGGACCTGATGGTCTACGTGCTCGTCTACTTCACCGGGGCGATGCTGCTGATGGGCCGCGCCGAGCCCTGGCTGATGCTGCCGCTGGTAGTGTGGCTGGTCGGCTATATCGCGATCATCTGGGGCTTCGTACCGCGGCTGCGGGCAGTCTCCATGGCCCAGGCCGACGCCCGGGCGGTGATGACCGGGCGTATCGTCGACAGCTACAGCAACATCCAGACCATCAAGCTGTTTGCCGATACCCAGCGCGAGCAGGCCTACGCCCGCGATGCCATGGAGGGCTTCATGATCACGGTACACCGCCAGATGCGCCTGGCCACCGGGCTGACCTTGAGTCTGACGGTGCTCAATTCACTGCTGCTGGTCGGCGTGGCGGCCATGGCCATCGGCGCCTGGTACCTGGAGGCGGTCTCGCTGGGCGTCATCGCCGTGGCCATCGCCCTGGTGATGCGCATCCGTTTCATGTCCGACTGGATCCTCTGGGAGGTGGCCGGGCTGTTCGAGAACATCGGCACCGTGCAGGACGGCATCAACACCATCGCCCGCGAGCCGGCGGTGCGCGACGCCCCCGACGCCGCGGCGCTGTCGGTGCCCCGCGGCGAGATCCGCTTCGAGGCGGTTTGCTTCGGCTATGCGCGCCCGGATGGCGAGGGCGTTCGCGTCTTCGACGGCCTGAACCTGACCATCGCGCCGGGCGAGAAGGTGGGGCTGATCGGCCGCTCCGGCGCCGGCAAGTCGACGCTGGCTAACCTCTTGCTGCGCTTCTATGACCTGGAGGGCGGGCGCATTCTGATCGATGATCAGGACATCGCCGGGGTGACTCAGGAATCCCTGCGCCGCCACATCGGCATGGTGACCCAGGATACCTCGCTGCTGCACCGCTCGGTGCGCGACAACATTCGCTACGGCAGCCCCGAGGCCAGCGAGGCGCAGATCCGCGAAGCGCTGCGGCGCGCCCATGCCGACACCTTTATCGACGACCTGATTGACCTGCAGGGCCGGCGCGGCCTGGACGCCCATGTGGGCGAGCGCGGCGTCAAGCTCTCCGGCGGTCAGCGCCAGCGCATCGCCATCGCCCGGGTGCTGCTCAAGAACGCCCCCATCCTGGTGCTCGACGAGGCCACCTCGGCGCTCGACTCCGAGGTGGAGGCGGCGATCCAGGAGCAGCTCTACACGCTGATGGAGGGCAAGACGGTGATCGCCATCGCGCATCGACTCTCCACCATCGCCATGCTCGACCGCCTGGTGGTTATCGACGAGGGACAGATCGTCGAGAGCGGCACCCATGGCGAGCTGCTGGCGCGAGACGGCCTCTACGCCGCGCTGTGGCGGCGCCAGTCCGGCGGCTTTATCGGCGTGGATGCGGAGGAGAGTGAAGCACAGGCAGAGCGAGGACAGCATGGCACTTGATTACCGATGGCTACACGACATGGTTCGTAAGCGTTTTGCTTCCGACGCCGCCATGGAGGCCTGCCTGCCCCGGGCGCTGACGCTGGATGAGCTCAAGCGGCTGGGGGATGACCGCTACCTCTCCGCCATGAGCCGGCGGGTGTTTCGCGCCGGCATGCAGCATGCAGTAGTCGATGCCCGCTGGCCGGCCTTCGAGGCGGCCTTTTGGGGCTTCGAACCCGAGACCCTGGTGCTGCTCAGCCCGGAGCAGATCGATGGCTTCATGCAGGATGAGCGCCTGATCCGCCATCGCACCAAGCTGCAGACGATTCCCCGCAACGCGCAATTCATTCTGGATATCCGCCAGGAGCAGGGCACAAGCTTTGGCGAGTTCATCGCCGACTGGCCGAGTCACGACATCGTCGGCCTGTGGCGTCTGCTGGCCCGGCGTGGCGCGCGCCTGGGCGGACGCTCGGCCGCCGGCTTTCTGCGCCTGGTGGGCAAGGATACCTTCCTGCTGACCAGCGACGTGGTGGCCCGCCTGGTTGCCGCCGGTATCGTGGACCGCTCGCCCACCAGCCAGCGCGACCTGCAGCGGGTGCAGGACGCCTTCAACGCGCTGCAGCAGGCATCAGGCAGGCCGCTGTGCCAGCTCTCGGGCATGCTCTCGCTGAGCATCAATCCCAGGTTCTAAGCGATCAAAGAGGTGCCGCCATGCTGATGCACAATCCTCCCATCCTGGTGAGGTATTGCGAGAGCGCTGTCTGGAGCCGCTGGGCCTTTCCGTCACGGCGGCGGCAGAGGCCATTGGGCGTGAACCGTAAAACGCTGAGCGCCGTGCTGAACGGCAAGGCAGGTATCAGCCCCGAGAGGGCGATTCGCCTCTCCATTGCCTTCGATACCTCGGCGGGATCTGGCTGAACCAGCCGTCCCAGTATGAGCTCTGGCACGCCGAACAGCATCGCGATGGGCTCAAGGTGAAGAGGCTCGTGGCGGCCTGAACGCACATCGGGTCACGCTATCTGGGTTCTCGGTCAAGGAGGGGAGACGAGGAAAACGATAGGGCTGATCGGCGGCATGAGCTGGGAATCGACCCAGACCTACTACCGGCTGATCAACCAGGGCATTAAGGCGCGCCTTGGTGGGCTGCACTCCGCCCGGCTGGTGCTCTACAGCGTGGACTTCGCCGAGATCGAGGCGCTGCAGCGCCGCGGCGACTGGGCGGAAACCGCGCGCATCCTCGGCGTGGCCGCCCGATCGCTGGAGGCCGCCGGCGCCGACTTTCTGGTGCTGTGTACCAACACCATGCACAAGGTCGCCCCGCAGCTCGAGCAGGCCGTGGACATTCCCCTGCTGCATATCGCCGATGCCACCGCCAACGAGCTGCACCGTCAGGGCGTGACCCGGGTGGGGCTGCTCGGCACCCGCTTCACCATGGAGCAGGCCTTCTACCTCGAGCGCCTTGAGGCGCAGGGCATCCGGGTGCTGATTCCCGACGCCGCCCAGCGCGAACGGGTGCACGCCGTCATCTACGACGAGCTCTGCCGCGGAGAGATTCGCGCCGACTCGACAGCTGCCTACCTGGAGATCGTGGCCTCGCTGGCCAGGCAGGGCACCCAGGGCGTGATCCTCGGCTGCACGGAGATCGGGTTGCTGATCCAGGCCGACGATACGGACGTGCCCCTCTTCGACACCCCCGCCATCCACGCCGAACAGGCGGTGGAGGCGGCGGTTGCGACCAAACTCGACTTTGCAACCCCGCACCCGCTCACATAGGCTCTTCTAATGAATATCCCGCAGGGAGCTTGGAAGGCACAGAGAGACCCCCAAGGACTACCGCATGGATGGCTGCAGCTCGTGATCGTGCCCAGGTAGGGGCGGTAGCGTGCCGAAAGTCCGTTGCAGAGTCCGCAGCGCCTCACGTAGCTGCGCTCCAAACTAACCGAAAATGCGAGCGTTAGCACTTTATGAATCATCTCGAACAGCTCGTTGCCGAATGGTATGAATACAGAGGATACTTCGTCCGCCGAAATATTCAGGTTGGGCCTCGAACGAAAGGTGGCTACGAGTGCGAACTTGATGTGGTGGCTTTTCATCCTGGGCAACAACATCTGGTTCACATCGAACCATCTATGGATGCGCATTCATGGGCAAAACGCGAGCAGCGTTACGGTAAAAAATTTGAAGCTGTGCGGCAACATATCCCAGCGCTGTTTGAAGGCATAAGCTTACCCAAAGAGATTGAGCAAATTGCACTCCTTGGGTTTGCCAGCAATGCGAACGTGAAGCTGCTGGCAGGTTGTCGAGTAATGACTACTTATGATCTGTTTGCCAAAATCGCTGCTGGGATTGGAGACAAGAAAATTGCCAAGGCGGCTGTGCCAGAGCAGTTTCCGCTGCTGCGAACAATTCAGTTCGCCAGCGAGCACCGTCATGCTGCTGGCTGGTGCTAATAGTGAGGTCAACGGGGCGCCAACTGCGCTGCGATCCGTTGGTGCCAATTACCACTGGCGTTAAATTGCTCATGGAGTCTTCATGACACTAGTCCAGACTATGTGGGTATTGCTGTGCACCGTTGGGCCGGCAATATATGTTGGCTATGCTGTGAACTGGTGGTCGGGAGTAATAGCGTGCGTTGCGCACATCTTTCTTGGAGGTGTTCTCGGCTGGTTTCTGGTAAGTATGGTTCCCGTCCGTTTTCTTGAAGTCGGTGGCTACTTAAAGAATTTGGTCATCGCAGTCGTCATCGTTGCATCGGGTTACTATCTCGGGGCTTGAAGTGTATTTTAAAAAATCACTGTACTACGCCGCCGGTGGCCGCCGGGGCGCCCTTTGTATCGCGGCTTCGCTTCCTTTTCAAGGGCACCGCTAAGCTCAGCATTGGTCGGCAATGCACCCTTCCGGTTGCTGGATGCTTGGCAATCCATTTCTAGGAGCGAAAACGAAACGGCCATGAGCACTATCCAAGCTGAAGTCATCGAGAGAATGAAAGCGGACCTTCTTGCACGCCTAGAAGAGTGGGTCGGTATGGATCTGCCTGTGAAAGGTTCCGAGGATTACGAATCCTGGCAGTCAAAGCTTGCGGAAATCGATTCAATAGAGAATGTTCAAGATGTAATCGATTACGTCGATTGCGAAGGACTCGACCTCAATGATTTTTTCTTGTGTGGTGAGTATGAGGTAATATCAGCAGGCTTAGATCCTAGTTCGGTGCCGAGCGACCTTTACATAGAGTTAGGAGAGCCAGTTTCTGAACAGACTTGGTCTGGCGGCTCATGGGTGAGTATCTACTTGTATGATGGCAAGTATTTTGTAGTGAACGAGGTGGAAGTCAAGATTGCCGACACTGAGGCTGACGCATTCAAGATCGGTGGAATCGACAATGATGCTTTCGACGATACCTCGCACTCACAAGTACGCCCGTCGGAACCTGATGCTCAGGTCGAAGTGCCTCGTGCTATGAAAGAGCCACCAAAAAAGGCTTGGATAAGGAAGAGGCCTGTACTGGTTGTTGTTACGGAATGGCCGGGCGGAACAATGGCAATCAAATTCGGCGGTGCAATACAAGCGGCACTCGATGTCTCGAAAGACGACATGAGTCTTGTGCAAATGGCTCCCGAACGTATATTCAGGGTCGAAACAAAGGTCAGTGAGGCCGAGTTTCGCAAAGCCATGCGGGTCAGCGATGTGGCATCAGGAGGCTGTGTCCTCTTCATCGAGATTCCTAAGTCGTAATCGCTGAAGAGTTGCCGCCCAACTCAGGCGTTAAACTGTCTAAAAACAAAGCCCCGAGTCAGTTACCTGATTCGGGGCTTTTGCGTTTTGGCGTTGCGATTACCTGGCCGCCAGTGCCACCCCCACCTTGGAGCGGTTGGGCCGGCCGATGGTCTGGGTAATCCAGGTGCCGGTGTCGGCCAGAGCGTCGAGGTCAATGCCGGTCTCGATGCCGAGGCCGTTGAGCAGATAGACCACGTCTTCGCTTGCCACGTTGCCCGATGCCCCTTTGGCGTAGGGGCAGCCGCCGAGGCCGGCGACGGAGCTGTCCACCACCGTGATGCCTTCCTCCAGTACGGCGTAGAGGTTGGCGAGCGCCTGGCCGTAGGTGTCGTGGAAGTGGGCGGCGAGCGTGTCCATGGGAATGTCGCGGCTCACCGCCTCGATCATGCGCTTGGCCTTGAGCGGGGTGCCGGTGCCGATGGTGTCGCCGAGCGAGACCTCGTAGCAGCCCATCTCATAGAGCGCCTTTGCTACCTCGGCCACCTTGGCCGGGGCGATCTCGCCCTCGTAGGGGCAGCCCAGCACGCAGGAGACGTAGCCGCGTACCCGCACGCCGGCGGCCTGGGCGCGCTCGAGCACCGGGGCGAAGCGCTCAAGCGATTCAGCCACGGAGCAGTTGATGTTCTTCTGCGAGAAGGCCTCGGAGGCGGCGCCGAACACGGCGACTTCCTCGACGCCGCACTCTAGCGCGCCTTCCAGCCCCTTGAGGTTGGGCGTAAGGGCGGCGTAGGTCACGCCGTCGCGGCGGGCGAGGTTCTTCATCACCTGCTGATGGTCGGCCATCTGCGGCACCCACTTGGGCGAGACGAAGCTGGCCGCCTCGATGTAGCGAATGCCGGCCGCGCCGAGGCGCTCGATCAGCTCGAGCTTGGTGGCGGTGCTGATCGGCTCGGGCTCGTTCTGCAGCCCGTCGCGGGGGCCGACTTCGACCAGGCGGACGTGTTTGGGGAATGCCATGGATTTCTCCTTACTCATCCGGGGCGAATTCGAGCAGCACGTCGCCCTGGCCCACGGTGTCGCCGGCGGCGAAGTGGAAGCTCGCCACGTGGCCATCGGTGGGGGCGGCCATGGTGTGCTCCATCTTCATGGCCTCCATCACCATCAGCGGCATCCCTTTTTCCACCTGCTGGCCCGGCTCCACCAGCAGCGCCACCACGGTGCCGTGCATGGGCGCGGTGAGGGTGGATTCGGCCTCGTGGTGGCCGTGGTCGATGGCGTCGATGCGCCGCCAGAACAGGCGGGTCTCGCCGCGCGGGTCGACCATTACCACCACGTTGCCGTCGCGGCGCGCCTGCAGGCGGCGGCGGTGGCCGTCCAGGGTCATGGCCACGGCATCGCCGGCCAGCGGGTCGAGACGTGCGGTCAGCGTCTCGCCGCCGATGGTCAGGTGCCAGGGGCCGCTATTGTCCTCGCGGGTGCCCTCGACCACCACCACGGCTTCGGAGTCGTCATCGTCCTGGGCGTGGGCCGGGTCACACAGCGCGATGCGGATGGTGCGCGGGGCGTTGACGCGGAAGCCGTCGTGGCGATCCCAGGGCGAGTCGCTCTCGCACTCGCGGGAGAGCTGGTTGAGGCCCACGAGGGCAGCGCCGGCGTACTCCTCGGTGCGGTAGCGGCGGGGCGCGAACAGCGTTTCCTCGTGCTTCTCGATAAAGCGGGTATCGAGCTCCGCGTCGCGGAAGGCGGGGTGAGTGGCCAGCCGCTGCAGGAAGGCGCGGTTGGTGACCACGCCCTGCACGTCCAGCGCGGCCAGCGCCCGGTTGAGTGTCGAGAGCGCCTGGTCGCGATCGTCGCCGTGAACGATCAGCTTGGCGAGCATCGGGTCGTAGTGCATGGAGACGACGTCGCCGGTCTCCACGCCGCTGTCCAGGCGAACGCGATCAGGCGCCAGGCCGGCGCCTTCCAGGTCCATGGCGAAGCGGGTCAGGGTGCCGGTGGCGGGCAGGAAGTCCTGCTCGGGGTCCTCGGCGTAGAGCCGCGCCTCGAAGCTGTGGCCGGTGATGGAGAGCTCCTCCTGGTCGAAGGGAAGTGCTTCACCCCTCGCCACGCGCAGCTGCCACTCGACCAGGTCCTGGCCGGTGATCATCTCGGTGACCGGGTGCTCCACCTGCAGGCGGGTGTTCATCTCCATGAAGAAGAAGGAGCCGTCGATGTCCAGCAGGAACTCCACGGTGCCGGCGCCCACATAGCCGATCTCCTTTGCGGCGCGCACCGCAGCGTCGCCCATCTCGCGGCGCAGCGCGGCGGTCATGCCCGGGGCCGGGGCCTCTTCCAGCACCTTCTGGTGGCGGCGCTGCACGGAGCAGTCACGCTCGAAGAGGTAGACGCCATTGCCGAGGCTGTCGCAGAACACCTGCACCTCGACGTGGCGCGGCTGGGTGAGGTACTTCTCGATCAGCATGCGCTGGTCGCCGAAGGCGGCCTGGGACTCGCGGCGGCAGCCCTCCAGCGCGGCCTGGAAGTTGGCCGCCGACTCCACCACGCGCATGCCCTTGCCGCCACCGCCGGCGCTGGCCTTGAGCAGCACCGGGTAGCCGATCTTGTCGGCCTCGGCCTTGAGCAGGGCGTCGTCCTGGTCGTCGCCGTGGTAGCCCGGCACCAGTGGCACGCCGGCGTTGGCCATGCGCGCCTTGGCGGCGGACTTGTCGCCCATGGCGGCGATGGCCGAGGCGGGGGGGCCAACGAAGACGATGCCGGCCTGGTCGAGCGCCTCGACGAAGGCGCCGTTCTCGGAGAGAAAGCCGTAGCCGGGGTGGATGGCACCGGCGCCGCTGCGCTGCGCGGCCTCGACCACGGCCTCGACCTTGAGGTAGCTCTCGCGGGCCGCGGCGGGGC
>Ga0207414_1000772_pt1 | contig 13213 bp, 9 predicted proteins | sample PonA231FremontCA_2_FD_187269 | JGI IMG/M metagenome (GOLD analysis project Ga0207414, IMG submission 187269) | Marine sediment microbial community from Fremont, CA, USA - Pond A23 Sediment 1 (SPAdes) | ecosystem: Environmental > Aquatic > Marine > Unclassified | place: USA: Fremont, California... | reverse complement strand
CTATTTTTTTTCAACCATAATGTCTTAAAACTCTAAAACATAAAACTTTTTTCATGTTATATTAACTCCCATGCCCTGGCGGGCACAACGAATGATGAAAAGTCTTATTCTACACCTTAAAACCTTAAAACTCTAAAACATAAAACTTTTTTCATGTTAACAGGCATAGCCTACATTCCGGAAGCAACCCCCAATTCAGGAAAATATTTGATGGGGAGTAGCTAGAAATAATTGGGCAAGTCTCTTTTCACGGCAAATAAATAGAAAGTAATTTTATCCGTAAATTGGCCTTTGTGTCAAGATTATAAATTATAATCCCCACGGTAATTTTGTTCTAAATAAAATATTCTTTCTTATCAATAAGTTATTTTTTTACTCCAGTTTTGCTTTGAAAATTTATAACTATTTAAACGCTTGATGTTCAAGTTTTCATTAACTCTTTTATTTTATTTTGAATTTCGAGATTCGATATTCGAATTTAATTCCTGCAACAAGAAAAAATTCAAATACAAACAGCTAATTGAGGTCTAGAACAAAAAAGCCGTGTTATAATCCCTGTAGAAAAAAAAACAGGAGCAATCTACCGAAATGATTGGTAGTTTTGATAACATTGCCTTGACTAAAACTTTTTGGGTATTATTTTAATAAAAGGTATTAAGGTTGCCTACTGTTTTTAGAAAATCTAGTGCAAGGAGAGGGACGCCTATGAGTGTGGAGTACAAGGATTACTATCAGATATTGGGAGTAAGCAAGAACGCCTCTCAAGATGAGATAAACAAGGCCTATAAAAAATTGGCCAGGCAATACCATCCGGATTTCAATCCGGATGATAAAGAATCGGAACAAAAATTCAAGGAAATAAATGAAGCATACGATGTCTTGAAGGATCCGGAAAAGAGGCAGAAATACGATCACTTGGGTGCTAATTGGGAACACGGACAGAATTTTGACCCCAATTCTTTTCAGAATATGCATTTTAATTTCGGAGGTGCCCAAGGGGGTCAAAGTGAATTCAGCGATTTTTTCGATCTCATATTCGGTAATTTCTTTGGCGGAGAAAGTGCTGGAGCCAGAGGTGGTCAAAGAAGCTATAAACAGCGATTTGACGGTTTCCAGGGTGATCCCTTCTCCGGTATGGGAGCTGATATGTTCGGAGGAGGCGGTTTTGCAAGCGGGGGACAGGATTCGGAAAGCACCTTGGAACTGACCCTGGAAGAGGCTTACAAAGGGGGAAAAAAGAGTATTAACCTGCAGGAACAGGTGCAAGGCCCAGATGGAATGCCCAGGTCCAGGAACAGGACCCTGGATGTCAATATTCCTCCCGGAGTGCAAGATGGATCCAAAATTCGGCTCTCCGGGCAGGGAGGTAGTGGATCCGGCCGTGGCAAGGCCGGAGATTTGTACCTGAAGGTGAAATTAAAGCCACATTCCAAGTTCAAGGTGGATGGTAAAAACGTGATTTTGGATTTGCCGGTAACTCCATGGGAAGCCGCATTGGGTGCCAATTTGAACGTTCCCACTTTGGACGGGCAGGTGGAGATGAAGATACCTGCAGGAACCAGTAGCGGCCAAAAATTGCGGCTGAAAGGCAAGGGACTTGGAAGAGGAAACAAAAAGGGAGATCTGTTGGTCAGTCCCCAGATCAAGGTACCCAAGCAATTGAGCGAAAAGGAGAGGGAATTGATGGAGGAGCTTTCCCAGGTGTCCAAGTTCAACCCTAGAAGCAACTGATTAGTTATCTGATCAATAACAAATAACTGATAACAGACTATATATACATAACTAAAGGAGGGAATTATGGATCCCAATAAATTTACCCAAAAATCACAGGAAGCAATATCGGAAGCTCAAAATATAGCAATTCGATTCTCCAATCAACAGGTGGATGTTGAACATCTGACCCTCGCTCTTGTGGAACAGGAAAACGGCCTTATTTCCAGATTGTTGGAAAAGGGCGGAGTTGATGTGGAGAGCTACAAGAATGCACTGAAAGTGGAAATCAAGAAATTCCCGCAGGTTAGCGGTCCCGGCGCAGAGGCCGGAAAGATATACGTTACCCAGAGGCTCAACAATGTGCTGGTCAAGGCACAGGACCTTGCCACCAATATGAAGGACGAATACGTGAGCGTGGAGCATATCTTCCTGACCGTGCTGGACGAGGCCGAGTCCACGTCAATTGGAAAGGTCAACAAACAGTTCCGGCTGGACAAGGACAAGCTACTTTCCCTGCTTAGTGAAATCCGGGGAAACCAGAGGGTGACCTCTGCGGACCCGGAAGGAAGCTACGAGGCCCTGGAGAAATACGGCCGGGACCTGGTGGCGGAAGCCAGGGAAGGCAAGCTGGATCCGGTTATCGGCCGGGACAGCGAGATAAGGAGGGTCATCCGGATATTGAGCCGCAGGACCAAGAACAACCCCGTGCTGATCGGCGAGGCTGGTGTCGGGAAAACCGCTGTTGCCGAGGGTCTTGCCCAACGCATAGTCAAGCAGGACGTGCCCGAGGGCTTGAAGGATAAAATTATTTTCGCCCTTGATATGGGCTCCTTGATCGCTGGTGCCAAGTACAAGGGAGAATTCGAGGAAAGATTGAAAGCCGTGCTCAAGGAGATCCAGGAGTCAGAGGGCAGGATTATCCTGTTTATCGACGAGATGCATACCATAGTGGGAGCCGGAAAATCCGAGGGCTCCATGGATGCCGGAAACATGCTCAAACCCATGCTTGCCAGGGGGGAGCTTCATTGCATCGGGGCCACTACCCTGGACGAATACAGGAAGAATGTGGAAAAAGACCCGGCACTGGAACGCCGGTTTCAACCGGTTATGTTGAGTGAACCCACCCTGGAGGATACCATCTCCATCCTCAGGGGACTCAGGGAGAGATTCGAGGTCCATCACGGCGTGCGCATAAACGACAGCGCCCTGGTGGAAGCGGCCAGGATATCGAACAGGTATATAACTGACCGGCACTTGCCGGACAAGGCTATAGATTTGATTGACGAAGCCGCAGCCATGATCAGGACGGAAATAGATTCACTCCCCACGGAGTTGGACGAGATAAACAGAAAGATCATGCAGTTGGAGATCGAGCGTGAGGCACTGAAGAGGGAAACAGACACTTCCTCCCAGGAAAGGCTGGAAAACCTGGAAAAGGAACTCGCGGAAGCCAAGGACTACCAAAACGAACTCATGGCTCAATGGGAAAAGGAAAAATCCGATATAAAGGGCCTGCAGCAGCTAAAAGAGGAGCTGGAGAGAACCAAGCTGGAGATCGAGGAAGCGGAGCGCAACTACGACTTGAACCGGGTCGCGGAGCTAAGGTATGGCAAGATGCCGGAATTGGAAAAGCAGATAGCTGAAAAGGAAGCCTCCCAGGAGGAAGGCGCATCCGAAAAACAGTTGCTCAAGGAGGAAGTGGGACCGGATGATGTTGCTGAGATAATCTCCCGTTGGACCGGTATTCCCCTGTCCAGGCTCCTGGAGGGAGAACGGGATAAGCTCCTGCGTCTGCCTGAAGTGCTGCACGAACGTGTAATCGGCCAGGACGAGGCCGTGGACTCGGTTTCAGACGCAGTAATAAGGGCCAGAGCAGGATTGAAGGATCCCAATCGCCCGATAGGATCGTTTATTTTTCTGGGACCCACGGGCGTTGGGAAAACCGAACTCTGCAAGACCCTGGCGGACACCCTGTTCGACTCCGAGGAAAACATGGTCAGGCTGGACATGTCCGAATACATGGAAAAGCACACTGTATCCAGGCTGATCGGTGCACCTCCCGGATACGTGGGATACGAGGAAGGTGGCCAGTTGACCGAGAACGTGCGCAGGAAACCCTATTGCGTGATCCTGTTCGACGAGATAGAAAAGGCGCATCACGACGTGTTCAACGTGCTCCTGCAGATCATGGACGAAGGAAGGCTGACCGACAGCCACGGCAGGGTGGTGGATTTCAAGAATACCATAATAATCATGACCTCCAATATGGGTTCGCAGTACCTGCTTGAAGGAATCACAGACAAGGGAGAACTAAAGGAGGACACCAGGAACCAGGTTATGTCCACCCTGCAGTCCAATTTCAGGCCCGAATTCCTGAACCGGGTGGATGATATAGTAATGTTCACTCCGCTGCTGCAAGAAGAGGTCAAACAGGTTGTTACCCTATTGATGCAGCGTATCCAAGGTAGATTGGAAGAAAAGAAAATGAGTGTGGAGTTGACTGACAACGCCAGGGATCTGATTGCGCAAGAGGCCTATGATCCTGTTTACGGAGCCAGGCCACTCAGGAGATACTTGCAGACCCATATCGAGAGTGCACTTGCTAAGAAATTGATAAGTGGAGACCTGCAGGAAGGAGACAATATAGTAGTGGATGTGGTGGACAATGAACTGGTCTTCCATACTGAGGCTTCTACAAAAGCCGCGTAAGGCAGAGGACAGATGACAGAGATCAGAGGTCAGAAGACAGAAGAAAGAGGGTAGAGGTCAAAAGGCGGGAACTAAATAGTTCCCATCCGGAAATTCTTAATTTCCGGATACGGAAATAGCATGTTTTCAATTCGGAAATTGGATTTTTTTTCGTTTGACAAGGAAATCAAGAAATTATGAGGAGGCGTATCTTAATACGTCGACGAATAATTTTGAAGATTGACGAAGACACACGGAAAAAGGGCAATTTCCGGTTGAAAACTAAATAGATAGAATAGAAAAAAGTCCCCAAGGTTGCAGGTTTTAGTTTAATAGTTGTTGAACAGTGAAACTATTAAAAATATGACTAATGCTAGCTGAGCCCCTGAGGTGAATATTTGCTTTGGGGGCTTTCTTTTGAAGACAGGAAAAAAAGACTTCCTCTTGGTTGCAAGATATGTCAAGCAACCTCGAGGAAGTCCCTTTCAGGGTAGGGCTGATTAAGGAGTAGGGCCTGATTTATGATCTTTTACTCACCAGCCTGAACAATCCAGCAATCCAGCCACTTGTTTAATTACCGGATACCGATTTGCCGGAGATTGATTTGATAACGTGGTTTTGGGGAGTGTATTTGACATTGACCTGATTGCCTTTTTCCACGTGTGTCAGATCCATATCATCATCAGCAATCAGTGTCAGTTTTTTTCCGGAGGCGCTTTTCAGTATAATGTTTTGGGTCTCCCCGTTTTGGTCTTTTTTTACTATGGTTCCCTGTGCCTTTTCAATTCCCTGGGACTGTTGCGAAGCAATGGACAAGGAAATGCAGGAAATTACGAATATTGCAGCAATAAAGATGGAAGCTGTCTTTTTAAGCATATATACCTCCTTGGTTTATTATGATCTTAGAAATATTTGTAGATTTATCTGAGATCTTGTTAAACGAATTCAGATATTTTTTGGATGTTTTCCTGCCTGAAGCAAGTCATTCATAACTTGTCACCTCCTTATCAAGATTTTTACATCTAACTGTTGAAGCAATTTCTTACTAAATAATCTAGCAATTATAATGCCAAAAAAAAGCAATTGGTTGAGCAGCTGTTTGACAGGAGTAGAGAAGGGGTGTCCGGACAGGTGGATTGTTTGGTTCTGTAGGATTTTTCCTACACTAATTTGGATACTACAGGATTTATACCTTTATTTCTGTTTTTTTAGTGTAGGTTGTTTCCTGCACCTCTTATTATTTTGAGGATTTGAAATTCGAAATCTTTAAATTATGTTTTTTCAACAATTCATAAAAATCGGCCCGATACTTGCCAATTAGGCTGGCAGCCCTGCTGATGTTTCCGTCTGTAAGGGACAAGGCCTTGGAAATATAATCCTTTTCAAATTTGTTCTTTGCTTCCTTCAGGGATTTGACTCCGGAATCTTCGACTTGTTGCGTCTGAAGGATCAGATTCTCTTCGATGACTTCCCCGCTACTCATAGCTACCGCATATTCGATGGTATTTTTTAATTCTCTTACATTGCCCGGCCAATGATAGGATAATAATTTTTGCAGGGCATTGGGAGTGAGCTTCTTGAGTTCCCCTCCCATTTCTTCGTGAAATATTTGCAGAAAATGGTTGGCCAATAGGGGGATGTCCTCGGTCCTTTTTCGTAAAGGGGGCAGGTGAAGGGGGATAACATAAAGTCGATAGTAGAGATCTTGTCTAAACGTGCCATTTTCAACTTCTTTTTCTATATCCCGGTTGGATGCAGCCACTATTCGGACATCAACATGAATCGGTTTTTCTCCTCCCAAGGGATAAAACTGCTTCTCCTCCAGGACACGAAGTAGTCTCGCCTGCATTGCTTGAGGGGTTTCCAGGATTTCATCCAGGAAAAGAGTACCGGTATGGGCTTGGCTGAATACCCCCTTTTTCTTTCCGGCAGCACCGGTAAAAGCTCCTTTTTCATATCCAAAAAGCTCGGATTCCAGCAAGCCTTCAGGAATAGAAGCGCAATTTATGGCCACAAAGGGTTTGTCTTTTCTAGAGCTTAATAAATGCAGGGATTTGGCTATAAGTTCCTTGCCTGTCCCGCTTTCCCCGGAAATATACACATTGGAATCTGTTTCTGCAGCGCGGGAAGTTTTGTCCAGAACTTCCTGCATGGTATTGCTCTTGCCAATGATGTTGTTTATGCCATATTTGTCTGCTATCATGGACCTTAGTCTCTTTACTTCTCTGGACAGGTTGGTTTTTTCCAAACCGTTCTGGATTTGTTGGAGGAGTTCGTGGTGATCAAAGGGTTTGGTCAAGTAACTGTATGCACCGCGTTTCATAGCATCCACTGCACTGGATATGGTTCCGTATGCCGTGAGGATGATAATTGGCATCTCCGGATTGATTTGATGTAAATTTTGCATCAGCTCGATGCCATCCTCTTCTCCCTCAGCTAGTTTAAGATCCAGCAAGGCTACGCCAAAAAGATGATCCCTGGCCAATTGCAAAGCCGTATCTGCAATAGAAGTTACTGTCACATCATAGCCTTCGGATTCCAGTCTGATCCTTAAAACTTCCAGTATGTTCTTGTCGTCATCAACTACTAAAACCTTTTCCATTGGGATTTTTCCTTTGTTGGACTGGTATGTTATTTCTTCTTGTTTAGTTCCAAGTCAATTTGCTTTAATCTTTTGAGCTGGTTTCTCAAGTATTTAATAACGCTTTCCTTGTGCTGAACTTGAGCTTGGAGTTTTTTGATCCTGGATTCTTGCTCGGAGTTCGACTGTTTCAGCTCCTCTATTTGATTCTGTTTACTGATCGTTTCTGATAAAAGTGTTATCCAGGCTTTAGCCTCTTCTTTAAGGTCGCTTTCAGGGAAGTTGTTAACCAGGCATCTGAAGTGCTCACGGGACGTTCGGTAGCTATTTTTTTGATTCGGAGTAAGTATCCTGGCTTTACCCAGGTTGTACAAGGCCTGGTCCCCGGGTGTACTGTTGCCTGCAGCTTGCAGAGCTTGTTTGTTTTCCTTAATGGCTTGGTTATATTTACCTTTTTCCATAAGTTTTTCTGCCCTGTTCAAATGTCTCCAACTCCGATCTGTTTGAGCCAGGTTGCCCAATTGGGCACAAGCAGTAATAGAGATCAGTATCAGGAAGAGACTGGCAAGGTAAAACAGAAGGAGCTTCCCTGACCTGGTTCGCTTTTTACCCATATATTCCCTCCATGGGCTGTGACTATGTTTTTTGCAATGGAAAGGCCCAGTCCAGTACCTTTACCATGAACCTTTTTGAACTTGTCAAAAATCTCGGTTTGATCTTTTTCAGAAATACCGCATCCATTATCAGAGACGCAAATTTCAAGCATCTTTTGCGAGCCTTTCTTTTTGTTGTATTCATCTTTTCCTTGAGCAGACAATGTTACTTTTCCCTGACTCGAACTAAATTTCAATGCATTGTCAAGCAGGTTTATTATAACCTGATGGATCTTTTCACTGTCTATATATACCTTGGGCAGTTGCTCAGGCAAATTCATCTCCAAGATAATCCCTTTTTTGTCTGCAATTGGTTTCATTTTTGCAATGCTCTTTTCCGCTAGGGGAGCGATGCCGATCTCCTGCATTTGGAATTCAGCCATGCCGGATTCCATGTGGGAGAGATCCAGTATGTTATTTACCTTGGAAATCAAGCTTGCGCATTCTTCCTGGATAATCAATAAAAGATTGTGTTGATTTTTTGAGGATTCTTTCAAGTCCCCTTCCAGCAAAAGATTGCTGGCCTCCTTTATGGATGTAAGTGGTGATCTCAATTCGTGAGACACATGCGCAATAAGCCCCTCCTTCATTTGGTCCAGTTCCTGGAGTCTGGAACTCATGTGATTGAAAGAATCCGCCAGATCTTTTATCTCCGGGGGAGAAGAAATCTCAAGGGTCTTGTCAAATTCTTTGTTAGCGATTTTTCTGGTTCCCTGCATCAAGGAAAGAATAGGCCTGTTGATGGTCCTGGCATTGAAATAGGCTATTATTATAGTCATGACAAGGGCTATCAGGATGGCGGATATATTCAGTTTTAGGGCTTGTGAAGCAATGGAGTTGGAGGTGTCAATTTTCGTGTTCATCCTTGCCTTGGTCAATTGGTTTATATGGTCCAACTCGGAAATGATTTTATTAAAGAGCTGCTCCTTGTCTTCTTGTAGCTTCCAGGGAATGGAACTAGCTTCTTTATCCACGGTGCTGAATTCATTTCTGGAAATAGTCAAATACTTTTGGTAGTTATCCTGAAGCGGTTTGAAGACGTTTTCTTTTGTGGGGTTGTCCAAGTGTTGCTCTATCTTATCGAACTGCTCGTATATGATTTTTTTTGTCTGCAGGAATTGATCATGGAAGTCCTGGTCCTGCGAAACCATGTATTTTCTGCCAAATCTGGCCTGTGAGAGGAATTTGTCTTTTGTGTGATTCACGAGGCTTATGATTTCGCTATCTACTGCGCTCAGGGAACTGGAAATCCGGTTTAACTGGTCCAGTCTCCAGGTTGTATAGATCCCCATGAAAATTACTATTAACGACAAGGTCAGGTAGCTCAAGCTGAGCCTTTTGAATATGGTAAATCCTTGCATTTTGATGCTTTTTAGGCGTAGTTTCATATTTGCCCTCAAATTGAGTTGTCCAGCCCTCTCAATAGGGTTGGATAGGAGTTAACAACAGTTTTATGTGGTTACGTGATTACGTATGAATAAGAGCCTAAAGTCTATTACTCAAGAATTATCAGCCAGTTCAGTCGCCGTTTTGTACTGCACTGCACAAGGGGTAACATTAAAAAACTGTTCTGGCAATGTGGCTTGAAATAGCTTTGTACTGGAATTTTAGCCACTTGGATCCTTGTTTGGGAACTATGGACCAAGTTCCGGCTTCTGCCGCTTCAAAATCCGTACTTTGGTTTGGTCATAGTAAAACAACAGCAACAGCGGGCCGCTAGGCAAGCCTAAAAGTTGCGTGGGAGTGGTGATGCTTCAGGATGAAGGGATGTTTTTGTTTGGGATTTGTCTTGACCTGACAGGAGCAGAGATTATAGTGGACTTATATAAAAGTGTATAAACTGGAGTTAAGCGGTATGAATATTCTCTGTATAGATATCGGCAGTGGAACACAGGATGTTTTATTGTACAACCCGGATAGGGAACTGGAGAATTGCCCCAAGTTTATCCTGCCCTCTCCGGCCAGGAATATTGCTGCCCAATTGGAGAGGCTCGGGAATGCTGGCAGGGATGTTTATCTTTACGGGAGCAACATGGGTGGTGGATTCAAGCCGGAATTAAACTCTGTCTTGAGCAAGGGGCGGAAGGTTTCGGCCCATCCCGAGGCAGCCAAGGCACTTTCAGACCATCAGGAAAAGGTGCGTTCCCTGGGGGTGGAAATAACCGAGACATGCCCAGGAAATGCAGCCCCGGTATACTTGTCTGATTTTGATCCAGGTGCTTGGCGTGCGTTTTTTGATATGTTGGGTCTGGAGCATCCGGACATGACCATGATAGCGGCCCAGGACCACGGATATCATCCCGAGATGAGCAACCGGCAGGGCAGGTTCGGGATCTGGGAGAAACTATTGTCACAGCAGGAGTTGAAGTTGCAGGACCTGGTCTTTACTGATCCCCCGGAGGAGTTTACCAGATTGTGTACAATACAGGCCTCAACCGGAGGCGGACCTGTTTCAGACTCTGGTACTGCTGCAGTTCTAGGGGCACTGTTTGTGCCGGAAATAGAGGCAAAAAACAGGGAAAGGGGAGTTTGTTTGGTGGGCATCGGCAACAGCCACACAGTGGCTTTCCTGGTCTACAGGGAGTGCATTTACGGTGTGTATGAACAGCATACCGGATTGCTAAGCGGGGATAAACTGTGGATGGATCTGCAGGGGTTCAGGAAGGGGGATGTCACTTTTGATCAGGTGTTTGCGGATCAGGGACACGGTTGTCTGAACTTGCAAGCCCCGGCAGCCGCTGACAACTTCCCGGAAACCTACGTAATTGGTCCCCAGAGAAGTATTTTAAAGGGATACGATGTGCAATTTCCCGCTCCGGGAGGGGATATGATGTTAACCGGCTGTTTCGGTCTGCTAAAGGCGTGGCAAAATATGTCAATTTGAATAATGTTACTGATATAAGCCTCTGAAATTAAGCGTTTTTGTTGTTCTTGAATCTACTTGATTCCTTGTGACACAATCTATTGTTTTGACTTGAAAATTTCGGGCAATTTTCTTGTCCTTGCCGGACAAGATTTTTGTCCGAAGGCACAAGAACATCGAGCAATCTCGGCCCCGCCCCTGCCTTGACAGCCGGGGGGACTTCGAATTCTTTAGTTCAGGTAAAAGGAGAATGATCCATGCAAGAGCCAACCAATACTTCGGCCTGGCAGGTGCTTTGGTCTCATTACCAGGAGATAAAGCATGCTCATATGCGGGACTTGTTCCGGGAGGATCCGGGCAGGTTCGAGGTTTTTTCCTTGCAGAACGGTCCGGTATTTCTGGATTATTCCAAGAACCGCATCAGCTGGGAGACCATGGAATCGCTGTTCGATCTGGCCCGGGAAATCAAACTCCAGGACAAGATCCGCTCCATGTTTGCAGGGGAGAAAATAAATACCACTGAAGACAGGAGCGTGCTCCATATAGCCCTTCGCAACAGATCGAATCGTCCGATATATGTGGACGGCGAAGATGTGATGCCTGAGGTGAACGCGGTACTGGAACAGATGCGTGAGTTTTGCGGTAAGGTCAGAAGCGGCAGGTGGAAGGGTTATACCGGAAAGCCGGTGACTGATGTAGTGAATCTGGGTATTGGCGGTTCCGACCTGGGTCCCAGGATGGTGACCCGGGCGCTGGAGGATTACGTTCCGCCGGATCTCAATGTGCACTTTGTATCCAATGTGGATGCGGTGGATATCAGCCGGACACTGCAAAATCTGTCCCCGGAGACTACGCTTTTTATTGTGGCCTCCAAGTCCTTCACCACCCAGGAAACCATGGCCAATGCCAGAACAGCCAAGCAGTGGCTGCTCAAGGAATTGGGTGACGAGCGGGCCGTTTCCGAGCATTTTGTGGCAGTTTCCACCAATACCGAGAAAGTGCGGGAATTCGGAATAGATCCGGAAAACATGTTCAGGTTCTGGGACTGGGTAGGTGGACGGTATTCGCTATGGTCAGCCATAGGCTTGCCCATAGCAGTGGCAGTAGGCATGGACCGATTTGAAGAACTGCTCTCAGGTGCGCATGCAATGGACGAACATTTTCGCAGCGCGGATTTTGAAAACAATATCCCGGTGATTATGGGCCTGCTCTCGATTTGGTATGTCAACTTCTTCCAGGCCGGAACCCAGGCGATACTTCCCTATGATCAAAATTTGCAATATTTGCCAGCCTACCTGCAACAGGGTGAGATGGAGAGTAACGGCAAAAGGACGACTCTGGCTGGAGATGTGGTGGATTATCATACCGCGCCGGTGATCTGGGGAGAACCGGGCACCAACGGTCAGCACGCCTTTTTCCAGCTTATGCACCAGGGAACTAGATTGATCCCTTCGGATTTTATAGCCTTTGTCAATCCATTGCATTCCCAGCAAGAGCACCACGAGATGTTGCTAGCAAATTTCCTCGCCCAAACAGAGGCCTTGATGCTGGGTAAGACCGAGGAGGAAGCAGATAGGGAGATGTCTGAAAATGGCAAATCCCGAAGCGAGATTTCCAGGTTGCTCCAGCACAATGTGTTTCCCGGAAACAATCCCTCTAATTCGGTTTTGCTGCAAAAGCTCACCCCGTATAACCTGGGGGCCCTGCTCGCGGTTTACGAGCACAAGATATTCGTGCAGGGAGCGGTATGGAATATCAATTCTTTTGACCAGTGGGGAGTTGAACTGGGCAAGCAGTTGGCCAAGAGGATATTGCCCGAACTGCGGGAGAAAAAGCGGTTTGAAGATCACGATTCCTCTACTAGCGGATTGCTCGAGTTTATAGCAGGTTTTCAATTCGGAAATTAGATTTTTTTTCGTTTGACAAGGAAATCAAGAAATTATGAGGAGGCGTATCTTAATACGGCGACGAATAATTTTGAAGATTGACGAAGTCAAACGGGAAAAGGGCAATTTCCGGATGAAAACTGACTAAAACTTTTTAACCAAGAGTACCCCGCAAAACAGGAGCACTATACCCAGAACGCGCCAGATGTTTATAGAATGTTCCGGGAAGCCGAGAAGTCCGAAGTGGTCCAGTACCAAGGAGGCCAGGAGTTGTCCACCCAGAAAGAAAGCGAACATGGTGGTGGCTCCCAACCTGGGTGCCGCGGCGATAGTTGTGGTAACCAGGTAGGCGCCGCAGAGTCCGCCCAGCCAACACCACCAGGGTATTTTGAGCAGAGATGACAAGGGAGGCCAGGAAAAACGCATCAATTGGGTGTATATAAGCAGGGCGCTGGTCCCCACAAAAAATGACACGAATGCGGCCAGGAAATCGTTTTTCAAATAGGAACTCAGGCTTGCGTTTACACCTGCCTGAGTAGGGGCCAATACACCTGCTATTAGTACCAGGAAAGCGAAAAGTAGTTCCATAGTTGCCAGTTATAGGTTATAGGTTGTATGTGTTATAAGTTTTATGTTTTTGTTTCTAACACTACAGCGAAACATTAGCTTAATATGAAAAAGTTTTAAGGTGTTAGGGTGTTAGGTTTTAAGTAAGAAAAAGAACTAATAGGCTGTTTATTCTACAAGTTGAGCTCCTTTTCTCGCAACGAAAGTGTTCGTTGACGAGATTGCCCATGTTTCGTTGTGCCCGCTAAGGCATGGGAGTTAA
>Ga0207414_1000770_pt1 | contig 13236 bp, 7 predicted proteins | sample PonA231FremontCA_2_FD_187269 | JGI IMG/M metagenome (GOLD analysis project Ga0207414, IMG submission 187269) | Marine sediment microbial community from Fremont, CA, USA - Pond A23 Sediment 1 (SPAdes) | ecosystem: Environmental > Aquatic > Marine > Unclassified | place: USA: Fremont, California... | reverse complement strand
TGCTGGTATTCATCACGCCCCGAATACTGGACGACAACCTGGCCATTCGCTGATGCAGGCACTACCCAACCTGATCCTAGTCGGCCCCATGGGGGCCGGTAAGAGCACCATCGGCCGCCTTCTGGCGGCCGAACTGTCACGCAACTTTTATGACAGCGACCATGAGATCCAGGCGCGCTGCGGCGCCGATATCCCGTGGATCTTCGATGTCGAGGGCGAAGCGGGCTTTCGCGACCGCGAAACGCAGATGATCCGCGAGTTGTCGCGTCGCGAGGGGGTGGTCATCGCCACCGGGGGTGGCGCCGTGCTGCGCGAGGCGAATCGGCGGATGCTGCGCGAGAGCGGCACCGTCATCTACCTGCTGACCACTGTGGAGCAGCAGCTCAGGCGCACCGCCAAGGACCGCAATCGCCCGCTGCTGCAGCGCAGCGACCGCGAGGCGTTTCTGCGCGACATGTTCACACAGCGCGACCCGCTCTATCGCGCCACGGCCGACGTGGTGGTGCGCACCGACAAGCGCGGCCCGCGTGCCGTGGTCAACGAGATCGTTCGGCGCGTCACGCGCCTGGTCGATCCCCTGCAATGCAAGGCCTGACACCATGAACGACTTCCAACCGGCCCCGTGCACCCTCGAGGTGGCGTTGGGCAGCCGCAGTTATCCCATCCACATCGGTCCCGGCCTGCTCGGCGACCCACGGCAGCTGTCGCCGCACCTGGCGGGGCGTCAGGTCATGGTGGTGACCAACGAGACCGTGGCGCCGCTCTACCTGGCACGTTTGAAGCAGGGGTTGGCCGGAGACCTCGACGTGCGCGAGGTGATCCTGCCCGATGGCGAGGCCACCAAGACGCTGGCCAACGTCGAGTGTATCTGGGACGCCCTGCTGGCGGCCGGTTTCAACCGTCGCTGTACGCTGATCGCCCTGGGAGGCGGGGTAATCGGCGACATGGTCGGCTTCGCCGCGGCCGCCTATCAGCGCGGGGTAGCCTTCGTGCAGGTGCCGACCACGCTGCTGGCCCAGGTCGATTCCTCGGTGGGCGGCAAGACGGGTGTGAACCATCCGCGCGGCAAGAACATGATTGGCGCCTTCTGGCAGCCGCGTGCGGTGCTGGTCGACACCGACACCCTGCGCACGCTGCCGCCGCGCGAGCTCTCGGCGGGGCTTGCCGAAGTGATCAAGTATGGGCTGATCCGCGACGCCGACTTCCTGGCCTGGCTGGAAGCCAACATGGCCGCCCTGCGCGAGCTCGACCCGGCCGTCTTGACCTGGACCATCGAGCGCAGCTGCGCGCTCAAGGCCGCCATTGTCGCCGAAGACGAGACCGAGCAGGGCGTGCGTGCCCTGCTCAACCTGGGGCACACCTTTGGCCACGCCATCGAAGCGCATCAGGGCTATGGCAACTGGCTGCACGGTGAGGCGGTAGGCGCCGGCATGCTGATGGCGGCAGCGCTCTCGCAGCAGCTGGGCTGGCTCTCCGCCGACGAGGTGGCACGCGTTGCCACGCTGGTCGAGCGTGCCGGCCTGCCCCTGGCGGCGCCGGCTGACATGGGCGTGGAGGATTTCCTGGCGATCATGCGCCTCGACAAGAAGAATCTCGATAGCCGCCTGCGCCTGGTGCTGCTTCGCGCGCTGGGTGAGGCCTGCCTTTACGACGCGACCCCCGACGCGACGCTCGCCGAGTTGCTTTCGACCTTCCCGCGCCGCTGAGTGCGCCTCTCTTGCTGCGGTTGCCGCAACGCCCGCCCTGCGCGGGCGTTGTTGCGTACTGCCCGGGCGGGTATGCGGCGTCGCTGAAAAGTGAGCATCAGCATGGCTTATGCCGGATCGGCATGGGGTCTGAGTGCTTATTTAGACTAAAGTCTAAAGCCTGCCTGGGAGCCTTTGGCGTGCCCCGTCTTTGCCCTGCAAGTCCTTGAGAAGACACGCTTTTTTTTCTTTTGACGGCGTGCAAGTGGCGGATTTGTCACTGCTTTTTCAGGCGGTGCGGGGCGGGGAATATTGCGCGCGCGCAGGGGCTCTGGCTATGCTGGCAGGCCTTTTGTCGAGCAGTCGTGCGCCCTGTCAGGCGCAGCATAAAAAGAAGTTAACCAATTAAAATAGCATGCAATGACTGCCAAAGAAACCACTTAACCCGAGGCACGCCCATGAACAGAGGTCTCCATCAGCCCGGCGAGTTCCGCGACAACTGCGGTTTCGGCCTGATCGCCCATATGGAAGGCCAGGCCAGCCACGACCTGCTCAAGACGGCAATCGAATCGCTGACCTGCATGACCCATCGTGGCGGTATCGCCGCCGACGGCAAGACGGGCGACGGCTGCGGCCTGCTGCTGCAGATGCCCGATGCCTTCATGCGCGAAACCGCTCGCGAGGCGCTGGGCGTCACGCTGGGCGAGCATTACGCCGTGGGGGTCGTGTTTCTTCCCGACGACGACACTCGCGAAGCGCGTGGGCGGGATATCCTGAACCAGCAAATCGAGGCGCGCGGCCTGCAGGTGGCCGGCTGGCGCGACGTGCCGGTAGATGCCAGCGTGTGTGGTCCGATGGCGCTGGACTGCCTGCCGCGCATTCGGCAACTGTTCGTCGAGCCCGCCGGCGAGGGCCTAGCCCAGTTCGACGTCGACCTGTTCATGGCGCGCCGGCGCGCCGAGCAGGCGCTGCGCGACGACGCGGACTTCTACGTCTGCTCGCTCTCCCGCCACGTCGTGTCCTACAAGGGCCTGATGATGCCGGTAGACTTGCCGGCCTTTTACCCTGACCTCGGTGACGAGCGGCTGGAAACGGCGATCTGTGTCTTCCACCAGCGCTTTTCCACCAATACCGCGCCGCGCTGGCCGCTGGCCCAGCCGTTTCGCCTGCTGGCCCACAACGGCGAGATCAATACGGTGGAGGCCAACCGCGGCTGGGCCAACTCGCGCAAGGAGAACTTCGTCAACGAGCGGCTGCCCGAGATCGCCGAGCTCGATGAGATCGTCAACACCACCGGTTCGGACTCCTCGAGCATGGACAACATGCTCGAGGTGCTGCTGACCGGTGGCATGGAATTGCACCGCGCCGTGCGCATGATGGTGCCGCCGGCCTGGCAGAACGTCGAGCTGATGGACGGCGACCTGCGGGCCTTCTACGAATACAACTCCATGCATATGGAGCCGTGGGACGGCCCCGCCGGCGTGGTCATGACCGACGGGCGCCAGGCGGTCTGCATGCTGGACCGCAACGGCCTGCGCCCCGCGCGCTGGGTGATCACGCGCAATGGGTATATCACCCTGGCCTCGGAGATCGGCACCTACGCCTACCGGCCTGAGGATGTGGTCGCGAAGGGGCGTGTCGGCCCGGGGCAGATTCTGGCCGTGGATACCCATACCGGTGAGGTGCTGCACACCACCGACATCGATGAGCGTCTCAAGTCGGCCTACCCCTACAAGCGCTGGCTGAAGCAGGAAGCCCAGTATCTCGAGTCGGCGCTGACCGAGCTTGCCAACTTCCAGAACATGGACGCCGAGGCGCTGCTGGTTCAGCAGAAGATGTTCCAGGTCAGCTTCGAGGAGCGCGACCAGGTGCTGCGGCCGCTGGCCGAGAGCGGCCAGGAGGCGGTAGGGTCGATGGGCGACGATACGCCCATGGCGGTGCTCTCCGGCAAGCAGCGTCTGCTCACCGACTACTTCCGCCAGAAGTTCGCGCAGGTCACCAATCCGGCCATCGACCCGCTGCGCGAGGCGATCGTGATGTCGCTGGAGACCTGCATCGGTGCCGAGCTCAACGTCTTCAAGGCGACGCCCGAGCACGCCCACCGCATCATCCTGACCACGCCGATCCTGTCGCCGCGCAAGTTCGCTGCGCTGCTCAACCAGCAGGACGCGGCCTTTTTAAGTTACACCCTCTCGCTTGGCTATGACCCTGAAACGACCGGCCTCAAGGCCGCGCTGCATGCGCTCTGCCAGGAGGCCGAGCAGGCGGTCCAGGCGGGCAAGGTGGTGCTGGTGCTCAGCGATGCGGAGCTGGCCAAGGGCCTGGTGCCCATTCATGCGGCGCTGGCCGTGGGCGCGGTGCATCATCACCTGGGGCGCCTGGCGCTGCGCCCGCGCTGCAACCTGGTGGTCGAGACCGGCTATGCCCGCGATGCCCACCAGATGGCCGTGCTGTTTGGCGTGGGGGCCACGGCGGTCTTTCCGTGGCTGGCCTATCAGGTGATGGCCGACATGCACCGCACCGGCGAGCTGGTCGGAAACCCGGCCGACGCCCGCGAGAACTACCGCAAGGGGCTGCAGAAGGGACTGTTCAAGATTCTCTCCAAGATGGGCATCTCGACCCTGGCCTCCTACCGCGGCTCGCAGCTGTTCGAGGCGGTGGGGCTGTCCTCTGAGGTGGTCGAGCTGTGCTTCACCGGCATGGCCTCGCGCATCGAGGGCACCGGCTTCAGCGAGCTGCAGCTGCAGCAGGAGCTGCTCGGGCGCGACGCCTGGACGCCGCGCAAGGGAATCTCCCAGGGCGGCCTGATGAAGTACGTCCATGGCCATGAGTACCACGCCTACAACCCCGACGTGATCAAGGCCCTGCAGGAAGCCGTGCAGCAGGGCGACTATGCCAAGTGGAAGACGTTCGCGCGACTGGTCAACGAGCGTCCGCCGGCCACCCTGCGCGACCTGCTCGGCCTGCGCCTCGCCGCTGAGCCGCTGGCGCTGGAGGAGGTCGAGGCAGTCGAGGATCTGCTGCCGCGCTTCGATGGTGCCGGCATGTCGCTGGGCGCGATGTCGCCCGAGGCTCATGAAGCCCTGGCCCAGGCGATGAACGAGACCGGCGGGCGTTCCAACTCCGGCGAGGGCGGCGAGGATCCGGCCCGCTACGGCACCATCCGCTCGTCCAAGATCAAGCAGATCGCCTCCGGGCGCTTCGGCGTGACCCCGGCCTATCTGGTCAACGCCGAGGTGCTGCAGATCAAGGTGGCCCAGGGGGCCAAGCCCGGCGAGGGCGGCCAGCTGCCCGGCGGCAAGGTCAACGAGCTGATTGCCCGGCTGCGCTATTCGGTGCCCGGCGTGACGCTGATCTCACCGCCGCCGCACCACGACATCTACTCCATCGAAGATCTGGCGCAGCTGATCTTCGACCTCAAGCAGGTCAATCCCGATGCCCAGGTCTCGGTGAAGCTGGTCTCCGAGCCCGGTATCGGCACCATTGCCACCGGCGTGGCCAAGGCCTACGCCGATCTGATCACCGTCTCCGGCTATGACGGCGGGACGGCGGCGAGCCCGCTGACCTCGATCAAGCATGCCGGCAGTCCCTGGGAATTGGGCCTGCCCGAGGTACACCAGGCACTGCGCATCAACGGGCTGCGCGACAAGATTCGCCTGCAGACCGACGGCGGGCTCAAGACCGGCCTGGATGTGATCAAGGCCGCTATCCTCGGGGCCGAGAGCTTTGGTTTCGGCACCGCCCCCATGGTGGCGCTGGGCTGCAAGTACCTGCGCATCTGCCATCTCAACAACTGCGCCACCGGGGTGGCCACCCAGATGCAGTACCTGCGCGACGAGCACTTCCGCGGTACCGTCGACATGGTCAAGAACTACTTCCGCTTCATTGCCGAGGACGTGCGCGAACTGATGGCCCTGCTCGGCGTGCGTCGCCTCACCGATCTGATCGGCCGCACCGATCTGCTCGAGGCGCTGGAGGGCGTCACCGCGTCACAGCGCAAGATCGATCTCTCCGCGCTGCTGGGCAACGACTTTGTGCCCGCCGACGCGCCGCAGTTCTGTCAGGTCAGCCGCAACGCCCCGCACGACCCTGGCGCCAAGAACCAGGAGGTGCTCGAGGCCTTGCGCGCGGCCATCGACGCCAAGTCCGGCGGTGAGTTCGCGTTCACCATCACCAACTGCGACCGCAGCGTCGGTGCGCTGATCTCCGGCGCCATCGCCAAGCGCTATGGCGAGGCGGGGCTCGAAGACGCGCCGGTCACGGCGCGCTTCACCGGCGTCGCCGGGCAGAGCTTCGGCGTGTGGAACGCGCGCGGCCTCTACCTCTACCTGGAGGGTGACGCCAACGACTACGTCGGCAAGGGCATGAACGGCGGTAAGGTGGTGGTGGTGCCACCGGCCGACAGTGCCTTCGAGAGCCATCGTACGGCCATCGTTGGCAATACCTGCCTGTATGGCGCCACCGGCGGCAAGCTGTTCGCCGCCGGTACCGCGGGTGAGCGCTTCGGTGTACGTAACTCAGGTGCTCACGCGGTCATCGAAGGGGCCGGGGATCACTGCTGCGAGTACATGACCGGCGGGGTCGTCTGCGTGCTCGGCGAGGTGGGCGTCAACTTCGGTGCCGGGATGACCGGCGGCTTTGCCTATGTGCTCGACGAGGATCGCACCTTCGTCGACAAGTACAACCATGAGCTGGTGGAGATCCACCGGGTGAATACTGAGGTCATGGAGGCCCATCGGCGCCACCTGCGCGAAGTGCTCGAGGAGTACGTCGCCGAGACCGGCTCCGCGCGAGGCCGTGCGATCCTCGAGGACTTCAGCGATTTCGTTCGTCACTTCTGGCTGGTCAAGCCCAAGGCGGCAAGCCTTGGCAGCCTGCTCGCGGAATCCCGCCGGCGGCCAGAATAAGCCGCCGCCGAGACGACGATACCGCCACGCAGAGATTAGGAGTACAGACCATGGCTAACCGCTTGAGCAACGATTTCCAGTTCATCGACGTGGGTCGTCAGGACCCCGAAAAGAAGCCGGCGCGCACCCGCGCCCGGCAGTTCGCCGAGATCTACGAGCCCTTCAAGCCCCAGGAGGCAGCCAGCCAGGCGCATCGCTGCCTGCACTGCGGCAACCCCTACTGCGAATGGAAGTGCCCGGTTCACAACTATATTCCCAACTGGCTGCAGCTGGTCAGCGAGGGCAATATTCTCGAGGCGGTGGAGCTTTGTCACCGCACCAACTCGCTGCCCGAGGTGTGCGGGCGCGTGTGTCCCCAGGATCGCCTGTGCGAGGGGGACTGCACGCTCAACGATGGCTTTGGCGCGGTGACCATCGGCTCGGTGGAGAAGTACATCACCGACACGGCCTTTGCCATGGGCTGGCGCCCCGACCTTTCCCGGGTCACCCAGACCGATCGCAAGGTGGCGGTGATCGGCGCCGGCCCCGCGGGTCTCGGCTGCGCCGACATCCTGGTGCGCAACGGTGTGAAGCCGGTGGTCTTCGACAAGTATCCGGAGATCGGCGGGCTGCTGACCTTCGGCATCCCCGAGTTCAAGCTCGAGAAGACCGTCATGGAGCGTCGCCGGGCGGTGTTCGAGGAGATGGGCATGGAGTTCCGCCTCGGCGTCGAGGTGGGCAAAGACATTGCGTTCGACGACCTGCTCGAGGAGTATGACGCGGTGTTCCTGGGCATGGGTACCTACAAGGCCATGGAAGGTGGCTTCCCCGGCGAGGACCTGCCCGGCGTGCATCGAGCGCTCGATTTCCTGATCGCCAACGTCAACCACTGCTTGGGCTTCGAGAAGGACCCCGGCGACTACGTGACCTTCGAGGGGCAGCGCGTGGTGGTGCTTGGGGGTGGTGATACCGCTATGGACTGCAACCGCACCTCGATTCGCCAGGGCGCGGCCAGCGTGACCTGCGCCTATCGGCGCGACGAGGAGAACATGCCGGGGTCCAAACGCGAGGTCGCCAACGCCCGCGAGGAGGGCGTGGAGTTCCTGTTCAATCGCCAGCCGGTGGCAGTGGTGGGCGAAGGCAAGGTCGAGGGCGTCAAGGTCGTGCGCACCCGTCTGGGCGAGCCCGACGAGAACGGCCGCCAGCGCCCCGAGGTGGTGCCCGGTTCGGAGGAGATCATTCCCGCCGACGCGGTGATTGTGGCCTTCGGCTTTCAGCCCAGCCCGGCGCCGTGGTTCGCCACCGTCGGCATCGAGCTTGATGAGCGTGGCCGCGTGAGCGCCCCGGAGGAGGGTCGCCGGCACGCCTTCCAGACCACCAATGAGAAGATCTTCGCCGGCGGCGACATGGTGCGCGGCTCCGACCTGGTGGTCACCGCCATTTATGAAGGCCGTCAGGCGGGCGAGGGCATCCTCGACTATCTGGGGGTGTAATAGCGCGTCTAGAGGCTTGCGTGACAGCGGCATGCCTTATTTGCGCCACCGAGAGTCAGCGGCGCCGGGGACAGGTCTGGAGGGGGGCTTTTTGCCAGGGGTGAGGAGCACTGCGCCGAACGGGCTGGCCATGGATGGCCAGCACCGGACCTGCAAGCGGAGCAGGATGCGAGTGCGAAGCAGGGCAAAAGTAGCGCCCAGGGAGGGGGTCACAGCGCCCCCGAGCTGGTCCGGCACCCCGGGGCCTGTCGCCGAGTAAGCCGCGGGCCAGGCCACCGAGCCGAAATTGAGCCATTGGTCGTATTCTGCTAGTCTGTCGTCCCATCCTGGCGCGGCTTCCTGCCGTGCCTACCGATCACGTTTCGACAGGTTCTCCATGACACGATATATCTTCGTGACCGGCGGCGTTGTGTCCTCTCTCGGCAAGGGCATCGCGTCGGCCTCGCTGGCGGCGATTCTCGAGGCCCGCGGCCTCAAGGTCACCATGCTCAAGCTCGACCCCTACATCAATGTGGACCCGGGCACCATGAGTCCCTTCCAGCACGGCGAGGTGTTCGTCACCGAAGATGGCGCCGAGACGGACCTGGACCTAGGCCACTACGAGCGCTTCATCCGCACCAAGATGACCCAGGCCAACAACTTCACCACCGGCCGGGTCTACGAGCACGTGCTGCGCCGCGAGCGTCGCGGCGACTACCTGGGCGGCACGGTTCAGGTGATTCCGCACATCACCGACGAGATCAAGCGCCGGGTCTATGCCGGCGGCGAGGGCTTCGACGTGGCGCTGGTCGAGATCGGCGGCACCGTGGGCGATATCGAGTCGCTGCCGTTTCTTGAATCGATCCGTCAGATCCGCAGTGAACTGGGCGCGAGCCGGGCGATCTTCATGCACCTCACGCTGGTGCCCTACATCAAGACGGCCGGCGAGACCAAGACCAAGCCGACCCAGCACAGCGTCAAGGAGCTGCGCTCCATCGGTATCCAGCCGGACATCCTGATCTGCCGCAGCGAGGTCGAGCTCGAGGAGAGCGAGCGGCGCAAGATTGCGCTGTTCACCAACGTCGAGGAGCGCGCGGTTGTACCGCTGCAAGATGCCGATACCATCTATCGCATCCCGCTGATGCTCCACGAGCAGGGTCTCGATGACATCGTCTGCGACAAGCTGCGGCTCGAGGCGGGCGAGGCGGACCTGGGCGAGTGGGTACACGTGCTCGATGCCAAGCTCAACCCGCTGAAGTCGATCAACATCGCCATGGTCGGCAAGTACATGGAGCTGCTTGATGCCTACAAGTCGCTCAACGAGGCGCTGATTCACGCCGGCATCCAGACGCGCGTCAAGGTCAACGTCGACTATATCGATTCCGAAGACATCGAGCGCCACGGCACCGAACGCCTGGCCGGCAAGGACGCCATCCTGGTGCCCGGCGGCTTCGGCGAACGCGGCGTCGAGGGCAAGATCGCCACCGCGCGCTTCGCCCGTGAGAGCGGCACGCCCTATCTGGGCATCTGTCTGGGCATGCAGGTGGCGGTGATCGAGTTTGCCCGGCATGTCGCCGGTTGGGCGGATGCCAACTCCACCGAGTTTACCCACGACACCCAGCATCCGGTGGTGGGCCTGATCACCGAATGGCTCAGCCCCGAAGGCAAGGTCGAGCTGCGCGATGCGGCCTCGGACCTGGGCGGCACCATGCGCCTGGGCGGGCAGGTCTGCCAGCTCAAGGCCGGCAGCAGAGCCCGCGATGCCTATGGCAGCGACGAGATCGTCGAGCGCCACCGCCATCGCTTCGAGGTGAACAATCAGTTCATCGACGATCTCGAGATGGCCGGGCTGGTGGTCTCCGGCAAGAGCGTGGACAACTCGCTGGTCGAGATGGTCGAGCTGCCGGAGCATCGCTGGTATGTCGCCTGCCAGTTCCACCCGGAGTTTACCTCCACGCCGCGCGACGGCCACCCGCTGTTCACCGGCTTCGTCAATGCGGCGCTGGAGCACAAGGCAGCGCGCATTCGCGCGCAGTCGTCCCACCCGGAGTAAAGCCCATGTCGGAGATGAGCGAGTCCGCTCCCCAACGCCATATCGAATTTGCCGGCCTGACAGCCGGCAATTCTCTGCCGCTGATGCTGCTCGGCGGCATGAACGTGCTCGAGTCGCGTGAGCTGGCGCTCGAGGTCGCCGAGACCTACGTGGCAGTGACACGCCGCCTGGGCATGCCCTATGTCTTCAAGGCGAGCTTCGACAAGGCCAACCGCAGCTCCATCCACTCCTTCCGTGGCCCGGGCCTGGAAAAGGGGCTGGAGATTCTGGCCGAGGTCAAATCGCGCTTCGACGTACCGATCATCACCGACGTGCATGAACCCGCCCAGGCGCAAGCGGCCGCCGAGGTTGCCGATATCATCCAGCTGCCGGCGTTTCTGGCCCGCCAGACCGACCTGGTCGTGGCCATGGCCAGGACCGGCGCCGTGATCAACATCAAGAAGCCGCAGTTCCTCGCGCCCCACGAGGTGCGTCACATCATTCGCAAGTGTGAGGAAGCGGGCAACGACAAATTGTTGCTTTGTGAACGCGGATCCAGCTTCGGCTATAACAATCTGGTCGTTGATATGCTCGGTTTTGGTGACATGAAGCAGACCGGGTATCCTGTCTTCTTCGACGTCACGCATGCCCTGCAGCGTCCGGGAGGACGCGCCGACAGTGCGGGGGGGCGCCGCCAGCAGGTCGTCGAACTGGCTCGTGCCGGGGTCGCGGTGGGGCTGGCCGGTCTCTTTCTGGAAGCCCATCCCGACCCTGAGCGCGCCAAGTGCGATGGTCCCTGTGCGCTGCCGCTGGACCGTCTCGAGCCCTTTCTGGCCCAGCTCAAGGACGTCGATACGCTCGTCAAGGGGTTCGCCCCGCTCGAGATTTCCTGATCTTCCCAACGTTGACACGACAAGGACTAACAAGATGACCAAGATCGTCGATCTCCACGCCCTCGAGGTGCTCGACTCCCGCGGCAACCCCACCGTCCAGGCGGAAGTGCGCCTGGAGAGCGGTGCGGTGGGCGTGGCCTGCGCCCCCAGCGGTGCCTCCACGGGGTCCCGCGAGGCGCTGGAGCTGCGCGATGGTGACAAGCAGCGCTATCTGGGCAAGGGCGTGCTGAAGGCCGTGGATGCCGTTAACACCACCATTCGCGAGCGTCTGGTCGGCATGGATGCCCGCGATCAGCGCGGCCTGGATGACGCCATGCTGGCGCTGGACGGCACCGACAACAAGGCCACGCTGGGCGCCAACGCCATTCTGGCAGTGTCACTGGCCGCCGCCAGAGCCGCGGCCAATGCCAAGGGGATGCCGCTCTACGCCCACATCGCCGAGCTCTATGGCCAGCCCGGGCAGTACCTGATGCCGGTGCCGATGATGAACATCCTCAACGGTGGCGAGCATGCCGACAACAACGTCGACATCCAGGAGTTCATGGTCCAGCCGGTGGGGGCGTCGAACTTCCGTGAGGGGTTGCGCATGGGCGCCGAGATCTTCCACGCGCTGAAGAAGGTGCTCGCTGCGCGGGGCCTGGCCACCTCGGTGGGTGATGAGGGCGGTTTCGCGCCCAACCTGGCCTCCAACGCCGAGGCCCTGGCGGTGATCCAGCAGGCCGTGGCAGACGCCGGTTACCGCCTGGGCGACGATGTGACGCTGGCCCTGGACTGCGCCTCTTCCGAGTTCTTTCGCGACGGTCAGTATGACCTGGCGGGCGAGGGTCAGGCGTTCGACGCCGCCGGCTTTGTCGACTACCTGGCCGAGCTGTGCGAGCAGTTCCCGATCGTCTCCATCGAAGACGGCATGGACGAGTCCGACTGGGAGGGCTGGAAGGCGCTCACCGACCGGCTGGGCGACAAGGTCCAGCTGGTAGGAGATGATTTGTTCGTGACCAATACCCGGATCCTCAAGCGCGGCATCGATGAGCAGATCGGCAACTCCATCCTGATCAAGTTCAACCAGATCGGCTCGCTCTCCGAGACCCTGGACGCCATTCGCATGGCCCAGGATGCCGGCTTCACGGCGGTGATCTCCCACCGCAGTGGCGAGACCGAAGACACCACCATCGCCGACCTCGCCGTGGGCACCTGCGCGGGGCAGATCAAGACGGGCTCGCTGAGCCGCTCCGATCGCGTGGCCAAGTACAATCGTCTGCTGGTGATCGAGCAGGAGCTCTCCGGTCAGGTCGCCTACCCGGGGCGCGCCGCCATCAAGGGCCAGTAACCGCGTTGGCGTAAGTTTGACGCGATCTCTTGTGCGAGATCGCCTACAAAGGGGCGGAGACATCCGCCACTTGGGGATGGGAAAGGGTCGGCTGCCGGGGCAGTCGGCCTTTTTTATGTTATTGATATAAAGGCATTTTTTATTTTCGGTCGGGGTCTGGCCATGGCTTCGGTGGCGTGTCCGGGGTGTCACCCGCGGGGGGTTGTGCTGCAGTGCGGCTATGTCACACTGTCCTGGGATGAGGGAGAGCAGGGACGCTTTTCTAGCAGGATGCAACGGGATGTAGCAGGTAATGCGCTCGGTGTGGCAAGAAGCCGTTCCCGGGCAGGGAAGGCATTACAGGAGTCGGGCGGAAGGATCCGCTCAAGGAATTGCTGGGAGCGGGCGGCCTACGGGCCGCCTTTTTTTTTGGCTGAGCTTTTTTTTGGCTGAGCTTTTTGCGGCTGATGTTTTTGTGACGGTCTTTTCCCGTCTGGCGCGCTCGTTATCCTGCCCGTGCACCGCGGCTGTCGCCTCGCTGCCGGGTGATGTATCGGGCCTGGTGCCTGGCCGGCGGCCATCCAAAACGCCGCCGGCCGTCATGTGACGGCCGGCGGCGGTTATGCAGGTCGCTTGGGCTTCAGCGCTCGAGCAGTGACAGCTTGCCGGGCTTGCCGTCCCACTCCTCGGCATCTTCCGGGGGATCCTGCTTCTCGGTAATGTTGGGCCAGACCTCGGCGAGCTCGGCGTTGATCTCGATGAAGCCCTCCTGGCCATCCGGTAGCTCATCCTCGGAAAAGATCGCCTCGGCGGGGCACTCGGGCTCGCACAGGGCGCAGTCGATGCACTCGTCGGGGTGAATCACCAGGAAGTTGGGGCCCTCGTAGAAGCAGTCCACCGGGCAGACCTCGACACAGTCGGTGTACTTGCACTTGATGCAGTTCTCGGTGACGACGAATGTC
>Ga0207414_1000769_pt1 | contig 13240 bp, 15 predicted proteins | sample PonA231FremontCA_2_FD_187269 | JGI IMG/M metagenome (GOLD analysis project Ga0207414, IMG submission 187269) | Marine sediment microbial community from Fremont, CA, USA - Pond A23 Sediment 1 (SPAdes) | ecosystem: Environmental > Aquatic > Marine > Unclassified | place: USA: Fremont, California... | reverse complement strand
TTAGAGTTTTAGGGTTTTAAAGTTTTAAGAAAAATCAAAGAGTTATAACTAGTGTATTGCAAAATTTAATAACTAAAGCTACTTTTTGCAGTAGCATCATGTGGGAACGATATGCCGAATATCTTCGTTCTGTGGGTGGAAAAGAATATCAAGAAAAAGTGTTTGATTATATAGACAAGGAAGATTCTCCGAGATCAGTTACATATCAGTTGGATCTTCTCAGGAGAGTGGGATTTGATTATATTGAGCTCTTGCATAAAAATTCTTGTTTTGCTGCTTTTGGAGCTGTTAAAATCGGTTGATCCAGCGATCAAGCAAAGGATTCAAGAGAAGAAAGACGAATTATTGTTCAAGGGCAAATGGATACACAATAAAAGGTTGGCAGGGAAAAAGCTGGAATCTGAGCAAGTATTTTCGTTATAAAGCCGAATTCCAGGGACCAAATCCTGCTCCGGGGATGGGGTGGATATAAATGTCCTGTTTGAGGCGTGCACAGAAAATCTATTTTTTAAATCTGCAGCTGTCCAGGAAAAGAAAAAGAACTAGGGAGCAACGGTGATCGACAATCTCAATATAATCGAAAAAAAAGGTATCAGGCATTTTGTTCGACATGAAAAAGAGAACAAGGTTTGTCCTGAATGTGGTGAAATGATTTGTGTTCATCGTCCGAGATGCCTTTCATGTGGACACAAATGGCGTTAATAAAAGAGTCCAACAAAAGTTTCATCCCGACTTTTTTCGCCGCTGCACTATAAAAAAAGCGGGTGAAACATGCGTTAACCCCTGTGGGCAAAGAGGTATACCTGATGGGCATAATTGAACGGTTGAACGCAGGAAGCGCACCTAAAGAGGAAGCGTTGGAAATCTTTGATTCATTGGATCCAGTTGATCTCGACTTCATGATCGGCAATTGGACAGGAGAGGGCTTCCACACAAATCACCCCATGGATGGATTACTCGAGGCGTATCACTGGTACGGCAAGCGCTTTGAAAGTCCAGAAGACGTACATCCATTGGTCTTCTCCACACTTCGTGGTGGTGTTGCCTCAGTTAACCCTGTATTCATGGGGCCGTTTCTGGGGCTGATGCATCGCGTATCCATGCCCAAGTCAGCTGCAGCGGGCAGTCTGTTCCAGTTCGCCATGCCGCTATTCACGACTTCAAGGCCCCGTGCCAGGCTTCGCAATACAGTTTATCGGGGCAAATCCGGTGCAACCATGATTTACGACCACCTTCCAATCAACGACGTGTTCCGTAAGATAGACGAAAACTCCGTATTGGGCATCATGGATCTTAAAGGTATGAAAACTCCGTTTTTCTTCATCCTGCATCGTGAACGCGGGAGCATACAACAGCTATAACCTGGACTGCTAAAAACTGCGCTGCTGCGGGCTGACATGAACCCACAGTTGAAGAACGAAAATGGATGAAGGAGGAATTTTATAGCAAAAGATTCGAGGAATTGCGCACTGGATACATTGAAACCTTTAAAGCACTCTTGGGCGAACGGGATTTCGAGAAACGGGGAAAGATTCTGGACGAATGGCGTCAATTTGCTCAACGATTTTTTTATTAATCGGCTTCAACAGCCTCAATTCGGACCAATTTGTCCGTTCCCGCTTTAAAGCCGACCGGGTTTGAAACAGTTAATCCATTCCGGACCCGGATAAGTTTTCTTTGATAGTATATTCCTCCTGCAACAGAGGCAGAGGATCCAATAGGTACATATTCTTCCTTTTGTTGATAGCTGGCCAGTCCAGCTCCTGGACAGGTAAAGACCCATGTATCCAGCCCAGGCTGATATGCAGGTGTGGCAACATCTGCAAATTATAATTGGTTTTCGTGTTTTGAATAGTGGCTATCAGATCTCCTTCCTCGATGTTTATGCCCTCGATTATATGTTCTTCAGGGCTGGTATGGGCATAAATAGTGTAAAACCCCCATTCTGCATCGGAAAATTCCTCGTGGTACACTACAATGGATAAACCCAGGAAATCCTGCATAATTTTCACTATCCTTCCTCCCATGGCAGCCGGGACCTGAAAGGGTGCAACGAGTTTCTGCAAATTGCTGTTATCGTCCTGGAAGAGGCATATATCCAGACCCTCGTGCCCTGAAGGACGCTTGCCTTCAGACGGCCACCATTTTTCCAGGGAATCAAAAAGCATTCCTGTATGCAAAACCCATTTATTAAAGCCCGAACTGTCAATTCCGTTACAACGGATTATATGAGAACTATAATTTATGGACTGCAATTTTTTCCAAAGTGCTTCTCTGCATTGCATAAATATTCCTGTGGACAAGTTTTGCAAAGTTGAATAAGCATGATAATGATAAAATCTTTTATCCAACTTGTCCAAAGTTATTTACTTTTTAAAGAACCTATCCAGTGACAGGGCTCCTCCGCCCTGGATTATCAGGCCAATTGCAATCCCAATTACCAGTATATGATATTCAATACCTTCTCCTGCTTTCTGTCCGAACCAATTCATGAAAAAGCCATGTTGTATATGGCTAATGGACATGCAAATTGTCATGCTGACAAGAAACCCCAGGGCCCAGATTCTGGTCAGAAATCCCCCTATCAGCGAGAGTGACCCCAATAACTCCACAATCATTAACATCAGAGTAGCCCAAGCCGGGAATCCCATGGAGTAAAAAGCCTGAAGAGTATGAGAAAAACCATGGCCTCCAAACCAGCCAAATACCTTCTGGGCTCCGTGAGGAAACATGACTATACCAAGGGCAATACGAACACATAGTGGAGTAATGCCTTTATCTGTCTGCAATAAATATTTCCACATATTCAATACCTCCTTGTATCCAGGCCTACCTCAAGCTCAAGCTTACCTGGTTCTTTTCCACATTCTTGCTCAGGACCACTATCCTGGGCAGGTATTGGTTGACAGAGAGTACTTCCAGGGGATGTCCGACCCTTTTATCGCTAAGTTCCGATATATGGATAAGCCCGTCGTTTTTCAGGCCGATATCCACAAAGGCGCCGAAATCCACAACGCTTCTAACCACCCCGGAGACTATGCTGCCCTCTTGCAGTTCATTTATATCAGTGATGCTTTCCCTGAAGGGTATCCGGGGCAAATCCTCCCTGGGGTCGAAACCCGGCTTGGAAAGTTCAAAGACAATATCCCGAAGGGTCTGCAGGCCTACACCAAGCCTGTCTGCAACTGCGGGCAAATCATGTTCGGCTAGGGCCTGCAGGTCATATTCCTCCCTCAACCTATGTGCTGTCGCATAGCTCTCCGGATGAATGCCTGTGTTATCCAGCAATTCCTCACCGTCGCGAATGCGGAGGAAACCGGCAGATTGTTCAAAGGCCTTGGGTCCAAGTCCCTTGACCCTCTGGAGGTCCTTCCTGGAATTGAAAGCTCCCTTTGCCCTGCGGTCGGAGACAATGTTTTCCGCCATTTTGGTGCCAAGTCCAGCAACGTAGGAAAGAAGGGAGGCAGAAGCCCCGTTTACATCCACCCCGACCCTGTTGACCAAACCTTCAGTAGTCTCCTTGAGCTTGCGTTCCAGGAGCTTCTGGTCTACGTCATGCTGATACTGGCCTATGCCCAGGGACTTGGGATCTATCTTGACCAGTTCTGCCATGGGATCCCGCAGCCTCTGGGCTATAGAGATAGCGCCGCGTACGGTGACATCAAGGTTTGGATATTCCTGTTGTCCGGTTTTCGAGGCTGAATATACCGAAGCCCCTGCCTCGGAGACTACAGTATATTTCAGTTTACGGTCCTCTTCTCGGTTCAGGCGTGCAAAAAATTCCTGTGTTTCTCTGGAGGCGGTCCCGTTGCCTATGGCCACTCCCTGGATATTATGGGTGTCCGCCAGTTCCAGAACTCTTTTCTTGGATGTTTGGTAGTCCTTTTGGGGTGAAGTAGGGTAGATAACCGCATCTTGCAGAAAATTTCCGTTTGCATCGATAACCGCCAGTTTACACCCGGTTCTGTAGGCAGGGTCCACACCCATGATCACCATACCGCTTACTGGGGGAGTCATGAGCAACTGGCTCAAGTTGCGGCCGAATACGGAAATAGCCTGCCTGTCGGAACGTTCCTTCAATTCTGCATGTATCTCCCGCTCTATGGAAGGTAGCAGCAGGCGCTTCAAGCCGTCCTTGTATGCCGCGAACAGAAGTTCACCTGAATCCTTGGCGTTTTTGGGGATCTTGTTTTGGTAAATATTTTGCAGAATACGTTCCTGGTCCAGGGAAATCTTGACGCCGAGCTCCTTTTCCCTCACCCCTCGCATGATAGCCAGGTAGCGGTGTGAAGGGATAAAGGCAATTTTTTCCCTGTGTTCCTTGTAATTGGCATAATGCCCCTTGGGATCAAAGCCCTTGCCTGGTTTGACCTCCAGAACTCCGTGACGCCGTATTTGACGCCGCAGTATCTCCCTTTCCCCGGCATCGTCGCTGAAGCGCTCAGCCAGTATGTCCTGGGCTCCCTGTATTGCTTCATCCCTGCTTACGACCTGTTCATTCAGATAAGCATCCGCCTCCTGCCAAAGTTCCTGCTTGCTGATACCGGACTTTTGCAACAAGTCGGACAAAGGCCCCAATCCCTTGGCCAGGGCCTGCCCGGCCCGAGTACTCTTTTTTTCCTTATAGGGTCGAAAAATATCTTCCAGTTCGGTAAGTGTGCCCGCCTCCCGGATGCTTTGCTCTGTCTCCGAGTCCAGCCTGGCCCTTTCCTGAATCAGCCTAAGGACCTCGGATTTGCGTTCCATGAGCCTTTTGCAATATCCATGGGTCTCTTCGAACTCCCGGAGCCTTTCCTCGCTTATCCCGCCGATCATTTCTTTGCGGTACCTGGAGATAAACGGGATGGTGGCCCCTTCCTCCATTAATGTGAGGATATTTTTCACCACACCGGAATCAATTTCCGTTTTTTGCACCAATAGGGATATCAATTCGTCCATCAAAATCACCTTTTATCCTGTTTTTCTGCCCCGGTCCTGCTTCTCGGTCCCGGAACCAGATCGAACAAATCGGGAGGACCGATTACTGCAGCATTGTTTACAAGTACTGTTATAAAATCCAGGGTATCTGCCGCATTACTAGACGATGTTATCCAGATTTGCAAGATCCTGTTTGTGAGTCCTGTAATACAAGCATAGTGCATTAGGTCATTTATCTCCCGGACTACGGTGTACGATTCCTCCTAGAAGTGGTTTCCGAAAACTAGACAGTAAGTTAAGGTTAAGTTAGCACTAGATTCAGGAGGACAAAAATGAGCAAACAAGTCAATCCTACAGTGCATCGTTCAAGTCAAAAGTGGTTTTAGCAGCCATAAAAGGACAAGTTCGCAATTCTCATTTTTATAATTTCAATAATACAGGATGAAAGGATCAAGGAGTTGTATGGATTTTTCAATAAGGGAATTTACTGATTTCCAGGATTCCGTGTCCAGGGTACTGGACGACCTGGACTTCAAAAAGGCTATTGGAACTGGTGCAAAGATATTGATCAAGCCCAACTGCATCAACAATTCGCCACCTCCGATAACCACGCCAGTGGAGTGCTGCGAGGCGATTATCCGTTATATCCGGGAGATCGGTTCGGATGCTCAAGTTGTCCTTGCCGAGGGTTGCGGGGACAGCGACCGGGAGACGTTCGAGGTGTTTTGCGACCTGGGATATGACCGGCTGGCCCGGGAGTACGGTATCGAGCTTCTGGATTTAAACACTGAGTCGCTTGTGAAGTGTTCCAGGAAAGACTGCCGTATATTTCCAGAGATATACCTTCCGGAGATTCTGTTTGATCATTATGTAATTTCCGTGCCTGTGCTGAAGCCTCACACCCTGGCGCGTATCACTGGAGCCTTGAAGAACATGATGGGTGCGGCGCCGCCTCAGTACGACGGGGGTTGTGGAGGGTCTTGGAAAAAGGCGTATTTTCACAACCACATGCAGGAGTCCATTATCGAGCTGAACAAATACAAGATGGCGGATCTCTCCATCGTGGACGGATCTGTGGGAATGGCCCAGTCCCACCTGGGTGGACCCACTTGTGATCCGCCTGTAAACAGGATATTCGGAGGGTATGACGTGGTGCGGGTTGACCGGGCATGTGCGGAATTTCAGGGTTTGCGGGTAGGGGATATCGCCCATATCCAGGAGAATCAATACCGTTAGCGGGACTGAGTAGCCAATCGGGTTGATGAAGTTATAGTCATTTCATGCTATTTGTACTCTGCTTCAAATTTTAAAATCTACTACAATATAACAAGTTCTACAGATTGAATAACTTTCTAAAATCGTTGTTTTGCATGATGTCGCGCAACCGCTGTACAGTATCCTGTGGCTCATAAAAGGGATGCTGCCTGTAAAGCTCAAAAAAAGGTTCATAATACTGGTCCTTGAATGCTTCGTATTTTTCCTTGATTACATCCCTTACTTTTGGCCTGGAAGTATGATTAAACCTGAGGTTTTCTGGATCAGCCATGCCGAAATCAAGAAACGAGGCCACCTTGTTGGAACATCTGCAGGGATTTTCAGAATCTACAAGACCACAGAGATCCTTGATGTTTGAATAAATCTTTTTCCGGGCACGGGAAAGATTTTTCCTGAAATTGACCTTGGTAATCTCCATTATTTCACTACCATCGTCATCTGAGATCCCGAATATTCCTCCCAAGATGAAGATTATACGTTCATTCCGGTTTAGACAGATCATCATGCCCATCATGCAGCCTATCTTGATTTCTTCTGTCAAGAGTTCCCTTTCCGGGTGCCGAAAATAGCGTTCATCCGGCAATTTTTCGATCAAGGATACGTAAGTTTCAATATCATTGATCCTGTATTCGAATTTTTTCTTTTGCATGTTCAGTACATGATTTACCGTTATTCGGTAAATCCAGGTGCTGAATGCCGCTTTTTCCGGGTTGTACGAAGACAGGGAACTGATTGCCTTGGTAAGTATTTCCTGGGTTATATCAGCTGCATCATCGTGATCCATTACCATCTTGAAGGCAATATTATATATCCAGTCCTGATAGCGCAAAATGATTTTTTCCAGTGAGGCCTGACTTCCTTGAACAGCTTCCTTTATAAGCAGAAGATCGCTTGTATGATTATTTGATTCTTTGTTTATTTTGCCCTGCATTAAAATTGCTTCCATAATTTTTTGATTTTATTTGCCCTGATTTATAACTGAGCAAGTCAACTCCGGTTTAGTTGGATTACTGTGCATCAAGAGCCTGGATTACCTGGTTTAAATCTGCATGATCCCCGGCAAAGCTGTTGCGGTGCTGAAAAAGCAATTGCCTGCCCGGTCCAAGGACAAAAATTCCTCCTTGTTGCCAGAGGTCTCCGGCACTACTTCCTTGCCGAAACCCTTTTTTTATAGCCTTTACCCCTTTTGCCAGGGAAGATGGTCCCAAGGTACGCAAAATTGCTCTTTTAAGCCTGAATGTTTTGTATGCTGAAAGATCCGAATTCAAAAACACTTCATATTCAAAGCCAAGTTTATCAATAAAATCTTGTGCCTGTTCTTGATTGCCACTACCAATCGCTGCTAAATATATATCAGCTAAATCCAGATGGCTTTTAATCTCGTTTAAAGCAGCAGCCTGCTGCTTGGCGAACATTCAACCGAAATGACGCAAAAAGCATAGTATAATACGGCGCGTCTCCCATAATGATTCGAGTTTTAACTCTTCACCTCTCAAATTTTGAACAATTGTGCTGGACACGTCTGGTAATAAATCATTGTATACAAGATTTTTCATTGGGCTACTCCTTTTGGGTCGAGTAAAGGTTTATGTTTCGTGAGTTTTGTACTAGCAAGAGTGTTCTACAAAATGTGTTTGTCAATCTCACTAAGCAATGTCTTGGTTTGCTGTTTTAAAACAGATAACCCGGTATCTTTTTTAAAAATTATTTCCCTGTTACTATCGACTATAAAATATACTCGACTGGCAACAGGAAGAATCCAGTGATCGGCACCATAAATCTCAGTAACTCTTTTTTCAGGATCAGATAGCAATGTCAGGTCATTGAGATCACGCTTGGAAATAAACTTGCGGTGGGATTTGCTTGAATCTGTACTTATGCCCAACACTTTGATATTTCTGGATTTGAATTTATTTATGTTTTGTTGAAACTCAACAAATTCCTTTATTCAATTTTTACTGTTGTCCTTGGGATAAAAGGCAATAATAGCCCCCTTGTTATTATCCAGTACTTCGCTTAATTTGACTGGATTGCCTTTTTGGTCCGGAAGTTGGAAATTATAAGCCTTGTCGTTTATCCCGTGGGGCTTACTGGGAGCATTTAAAGAAGCACATCCTGTAAGAAAAGAAACCACAATTACAAAAATAATAACAAAAATGTGTTTAAGCATTGAATTTACCTCCTGATTTTATAATACTATCAAGCATAATATACTTTTGAACTTTGGGAACCTACTGACCTGTGATCAGAATAAACAAAAATCACATCAAGTATAATACCTGTTAATACTTTATACAATTTTCTTGTTTAGTTGTGACAAAATTTATCAAAAAACTCTGGAATTAGGATAAGACCTAAGATCCTAAATTATATTTTTTTTGAATACTGAATCCAGTTGGTCTCTAGAATAGGTGTTTTTGGATCTGGAGCAAAAGGCGATATGACAGAAGATTGCGATTTGGGTCTTGTTGTGGAATTCGAAAGACCGTTAGGATTTAAATTTAATAGTCTTTTGGAATGTTAGGATGATTTGCAAGGGATAAAAGTTGATGTGTTAACCAGGACAGGGATTGAAAATATAAGAGTAAAAGAAGTTGCAAATAATATTGAAAGGGATCTTACTTATGTCTAAACAGGAGGATAGAACCATTGTTCAGGATACGAAATAAGCTGTCGACAGAATTGTATCCTATACAATAGATATGGAATATGACAATTTTATTGAGGATCCAAACCACAGGATGCAGTGATCAGAAATATAGAGATTTTGGGAGAAGCCGTCAAATTATTGTCAGATAATATAAAAGAAAAATATTCGAATATTCCTTTTCTACTTCTGTCTTTACAAATAAGAGTTAACAAAAAAGTTGAGAGACGGGGCCTAATCCAGCAAAAAATCCTCGATCTCTTTTCTGGTAGGCAGGGATTCCTGGGCACCCTGTTTAGTGGTGGTCAGGGCACCAGCCCCATTTGCGGCTCTTATTGCTTCTTCCAAGGGGGTATTTTCCGCCAGATAGGCAGCCAGAACTCCGTTGAAAGCATTTCCCGCAGCTCGGGATCAGTATCAATGATAACTTTTCTGCTCATGTCCTCTCCTGCGTATACGGGGTTGGAACTTTATAATTAATTTACTTCTTTTCTCTCTTGACGTTATACATTTCTTTATCCGCTTCTTTCACCAAGTCATCAACAGTTTGACCGAGTTTGTATTCAGCAACCCCTATTGAAGCTGACACAGTCAAATCTGCTTCTTGGCCAATACAATCGGCTACGGAAATAGATTTAATAGAGTTGGTTACCCTTTCCCTGAAACGACAGGCCTCTTTATATCCGGCATCAGCAATCAATATAACAAATTCGTCCCCGCCCAGGCGAACAAATATATCGTGTTTCCGAATGATCTCCTTTATAACCCTGACCACTTGCATTAAAATACTATCTCCTGCCCTGTGGCCATAAGTATCGTTAATGGGCTTGAATCCATCCAGATCTATAAAGAGCAAAGATACTGGGAATTTCTTGCGCAGGGCAAAATCCAGTATCCGGGGAGCATGCCGATCTAGATATTCCCGGTTGTAGGCACCGGTCAGACCGTCGACCACTTTTTCCCGGTTCAACTTTTGGTGTTCCCAGACATCCTTTATAGTGCATCCAAGTATATAACAAAAATGTTCCAAAAAATCCGTGGCCTTGTCTATTGAATATCTGTTCGGGTCAAAATCAAAAAGCGAAAATATACCCAGAATCCTTTCTGGTTCATATTTATCTGTAATTGTATACAAAAAGCAGGAACCTTTTTTTATCCTCTGCAGTTTTTGCACGTCCACAGAAGGTGCTAGCGCTTCAATACAATCTATTGTTTCACTGGGTCCATGATAAAACCGGATTTCTGTGTGGACTTGTATTCTTGTTCTTAATTCCTGGAGATAATTATTGGCATAAAGTGATATATTTTCAGGTACATAACCTGAAAATATATCCCGGTCCAATATTAATTCCAGGGCCGGGAGTCTCTGGGAGTGCTTTATATCTTCCAGTATCCCGGGCAACTCCTCCAAGTCGCGCATTTTTTGAACTATTTCGATATTGTGTTTGAACTTGTAGAATATGTCTATACTCGACTTGTAGTGTTGATATGCAGTTTTCAGTTTTTTGTTGAGTTCCCTGGAGTTTTGAACTTCTTTGTTTATTTGTGATTTCAATTGCTTGTTTTCATTTTCCAGGTCTGTATTCATCCTGTGCAGGATATTGAATTCAGATCGAATTTTGCCCACCACGTTTTTAAAGGAACTCCAAAGGCCTTTTTGATAATATGTTTCCAGAGAAAGCAATAAATCTTTCAAATTCCTGTTGTTTTGATCATTCATGATACAATGTTCTCTTTCGAATTCTGGGCTATATGTTGTTATGCTCGCCAGGTCATGATGAATAACACAAAATTCAGGGTTTGTCTTGTTTGTCAACCAGTAAAAAACAAATATCCGGTCGAGTTTCCTGCGATAAAACAGATAAGTATGAATTTTTATTTTACATATTGCTCAGAGTGATTTATAGAAATAGCTTGAAGCAAGCGTTTTAGAGTTCAAAGCTTGTGTTCAGCCTGGTTTGAAACAGGATTTTCGATTATCATCCAATTGAATTCCAGAAGAATAATATGACTAAATCAAAATTCTATCTCCTAGTTATTTTTCTTTTACTGTTTAGTTCCGGATGTGCCACGGTTGAAGATACTATATTCCATGTGGCCTTGAAGCTGGAACGTTCCATGTCCGGTTTTGATTACAAGACTGTGGATTTAAAATCACACAGGATAGCCTACTTGGAAAGGAAGGGGCCGGGTCAGGACATGGTGCTTTTGCACGGCTTCGGAGGCAACAAGGATTACTGGACTCGCTTTGTTCGCCATATTCCTGACAAATACCATATCTATGCTTTCGATCTCCCGGGGCACGGGGACAGTAGCAGGGAAAGCGATTTCAAATACGATATCCTTTCCATGGCCAAGGTTTTCAATAATACTATAGACAAACTGGAAATAGATCCTTTTCATCTGGCAGGCAACTCTCTGGGAGGCTACTTGTCTACAATCCATGCAGCCAACAACCCTGAAGATATTATTTCCCTGTGTTTAATCGACCCGGGAGGAGTGAGACCACCTAAAAAAAGCTGGTTACAAAAAGAAATGGAACAAGGCAAAAACCCCCTGGTTCCAAGGAATAGGGAGGAGTTTGACAAGCTCATGGATATGGGTTTTTATGGTGAACCTCCTTTTCCCTGGCCTGTAGAAGCTGTTGCAGCCAGAAATGCAATCAACAGGGCGGAATTCAAGGCAAAAATGTGGGGGGATTTGATATCTGATTGGATCTTTGCCGAATCCCTGCTGCACAAGCTGAACATGCCTGTATTGCTGATCTGGGGCAAGAATGACGAATTGCTTGATGTTTCTTGCGTGCAGGTTTATGAAAAGCATATACCTCAGATCAAAACCCATGTAATAGAAAAATGCGGGCACGTCCCAATGTTGGAACTTCCCCGGGAGACGGCCGGAATTTACAACTCCTTCCTTGATTCCACCTCAAATTCCAGCCAGCTTGAGCATTAGATATAGAAGGTTTCTATCGGGGAAGTGTGGTACTTTGTCTAATACAGCAGCTTGCGGGCAAGCCACCTGGTTAGGTGATGATACCTCGCTCCCGTGGTGTTGTACCCAGTTAAAAGCCGGCCTACGATTACGTCAGTTGATACAGATCAAGAGATCAAAGCTCTATTGATCGCTGGGTGTGTATTCTTGATTCTAATCCATAGGGGCAAATCGTAGTGCTCAAAGTAAAGCAATTTTGGGTATTACAGCAAGTTGGAACTTTGTTCTCTAATCGTTCCCCAGGCCGTTCATTTCGCCGCAATCCGGACATATCCAGGTGACTGCACCACATAATCGAGGTTACTGCAATGGGCACTGGTTAAGGATGGACAAAAACTTCACGCGATGAAGCTATTATTAGCAGTGGTTAGCCAAAACAACGAAATGTAGTATTGAAATATCAGTTGGTAGGATATTTACCTTTTGGGAAAAGAACCGCTCTTTAAAAAAACGTCTATCAATTCCGCGGTTTCGTTTTTATGATGGATTTCGTTGTGGTTGTGGGATAGGACTACAAAATCGTCTAGTCCTGGATAATAAACCGATTCCACTTCCACACGGCCATCGTTTTCCTTTCTCAGTAACTGCCCGAGGACAATGGTACTCTTGTTCCCGGCAATCGCGCCGATCTTGGTGCCCGGGGGATCGGATAGATCCAGCTTGGTTATATTTTCCGGCTGTAGGGAGTCAAGGGTTGCAAAGGTTTCCACCAGCCAATCCGAAAAATCTCCGAGCATACCTGCAAGGGTGTTTCCCTGGTTGGGGGTTGCAATCAGCACGGCATGCGTTATTCGCTTGTGGTTAGGGTTGTGCGACAAAAAATACCGGATTATCAGTCCGCCGGTGCTGTGTCCCACCATTGCAACTGGCTCCTTGTCAGGCAGTCCGGACAGGATCGCTTCCACCCGTTTTGCAAAAACCTCTGCCGCATCTTGTACATGTTCGAAGGTAAGAGGCAGGTTGACTGTTACAGGTTGGTATCCGCGCTTTTCGAGAAGCTCGGCAAGGGGCTGCATGTCTTTTGGGCCCTTTGCATAACCGTGTACTAGAATTACGGTTTTACCGGGTTGATTGTCATGTCCATTTTGTTGCAGAGTGGAGGCTGGAATTTCAGTGACGCTTAACAGCAGCATCAGAAAAAATCCGATGGTTAGGGGGTGCATGTAGTGTTTTCTCCTATTGATAACTTAATTTGTGCTAGCAATGTATTGCAGGATCATTTTTGTGCCTGGTTAAGATGTCTCCATTCGATTGATCTACAAGTATAGTCCTGTTGAGCTGCAAAAGCAAACAGAAGTCCTTGAACACCTAGTGCTTTGTCACACATAATTTGTCGCTTTTACACTAATGTCATTCCGGCGAAGGCCGGAATCTAGAAAAACAGAAAAAAGACTGGATCCCGGATCA
>Ga0207414_1000767_pt1 | contig 13261 bp, 7 predicted proteins | sample PonA231FremontCA_2_FD_187269 | JGI IMG/M metagenome (GOLD analysis project Ga0207414, IMG submission 187269) | Marine sediment microbial community from Fremont, CA, USA - Pond A23 Sediment 1 (SPAdes) | ecosystem: Environmental > Aquatic > Marine > Unclassified | place: USA: Fremont, California... | reverse complement strand
CCCCTCCTCCAACGTCTTGTTGAACATCTCAATGCCGGTGACCACCGAGTCCATCTTCTCCTCCTGCATCCCGACAATCTCAATCTCGTCCTGCAACTCAACCTTCCCCCGCTCAATCCGGCCGGTCACCACCGTCCCCCGGCCCGTGATCGAAAAAATATCCTCCACCGGCATCAAAAACGGCTTCTCCACGTCCCGCTCCGGCGTCGGAATGTACTCGTCAACCGCCGCCATCAGCTCCATGATCTTCTCCTCATGCTCCTCGCTGGACTCGAGGGCCTGCAGCGCCGACCCCCGCACCACCGGCACCTCGTCGCCGGGAAACTCGTACTCGGTCAAAAGCTCCCGGACCTCCATCTCCACCAGCTCCAGCAGCTCCGCGTCGTCGACCAGGTCGGTCTTGTTCATGAACACCACCAGGTAGGGCACCCCCACCTGTCGCGCAAGCAAAATGTGCTCCCGGGTCTGCGGCATCGGGCCGTCGTCGGACCCCACCACAAGAATCGCCCCGTCCATCTGCGCCGCCCCCGTCACCATGTTCTTCACGTAGTCCGCGTGCCCCGGGCAGTCGACGTGGGCGTAGTGCCGGTTCTCCGTCTCGTACTCGACGTGGGACGTCGCAATCGTAATGCCGCGCTCCCGCTCCTCCGGCGCGTTGTCGATCGCCTCAAAGGTCTGCTCCGCCGCCCCGCCGACGCGCTCGGCCAGTACCTTCGTGATCGCCGCCGTCAAGGTCGTCTTCCCGTGGTCGACGTGACCGATCGTTCCTACGTTCACATGCGGCTTCTCCCGCGCAAACTCTTCCTTGGCCATGGTGATGTGTGGTCGGTGTGTGCGTGTGGATTCGAATAAGGCTAAAAGGAGGCAGACACGAGACCCGTGTCCCGCGGCGCCAGCGGGCTAAGCCGCCGCGCCCATGGTCTGCTCGTCCATAATTTCGGAGGCAATCTCCTCGGGGACCGGCTCGTAGCTCCCGAACTGCATCGTGTAGATGGCCCGTCCCTGAGACAGGGAGCGAAGATCCGTCGAGTACCCAAACATCTCCGACAGCGGCACCTCGGCGTTGATGACCTGCGCGTCGTTGCGCTGCCCCATCTGACCGATTTGGCCGCGGCGTCCATTGAGGTCACCGATGATGTCCCCCATGTAATCGTCCGGGGTCACCACCTCCACCTCCATCACCGGCTCCATCAGAACCGGGCTGGCGTGACGGGCGGCCTCACGGAAGCCAAGCCGGCCGGCAATCTCGAAGGCATTCTGGTCAGAATCGACCTCGTGGTGGTCCCCGTCGTAGAGGCGCACCCAGACCCCCTCGATTGGGTATCCGGCCAACGGTCCGTCTTCCATGGCGCTCTCGATGCCGCGCTCGACGGATGGGATAAACTCCTTCGGAATGACCCCACCCTTGATCTCGTTCTCAAAGATCAAACCGCTCTCTTCTTCTTCCTCTGCGGGAATCGGGCCGACGTCCATGTAGACCTCGGCAAACTGCCCGCGTCCTCCGGACTGCTTCTTCAGAACGTAGTGCTCGTCGATGGTGTCGGTGAGGGCCTCCCGGTAGGCGACCTGGGGCTGGCCGACGTTGGCCTCCACCTTGAACTCCTGCTTGAGCCGGTCGATGATAATCTCGAGGTGAAGCTCCCCCATTCCCGCAATGATCGTCTGCCCCGTTTCCTCGTCGGTGCGGACGTTGAATGTCGGGTCCTCCTCGGCGAGCTTCGTGAGGCCGTTGGTCAGCTTGTCCCGGTCGGCCTTGGTTTTGGGCTCGACCGCGATCCGAATGACCGGCTCCGGGAAGTCCATGGATTCGAGCACGACCGGATGATCCGGGTCGCAGATCGTGTCTCCGGTCTTGAGGTTCTTCGGGCCGACCACGGCGGCGATGTCCCCGGCCCGGATCACGTCCACGTCCTCCCGGCTGTCGGCGTGCATGAACATCATGCGCCCGATGCGCTCATCCTCGTCCCGGGTGGGGCTGTAAACGCGGGACCCAGACTCCAGCGTGCCGCTGTAGACGCGGACGAACGTCAGCTTCCCGACGTACGGGTCCGTCGTAATCTTGAACGCGACCGCACTGAAGGGCTCCTCCTCCCGCGGATGGCGGGTGATGTCCTCCTCCTTGTCCTGCGGGTGGTGGCCCGTAATGGCGGGCACGTCGTTCGGGCTCGGAAGGTAGTTCGTAACCCCGTCAAGCACGCGCTGCACGCCCGTGTTCTTGAGGGCAGAGCCGCAGAACATCGGCGTCATGTCGCGGTTGAGCGTTGCCTTCCGGATCACCGTGTGCAGCTCGTCGGGCTCCACCTCCTGGTCCTCGTCGAGGTACTTCATGAGCAGCTCGTCGTCGTACTCCGCGACGCTCTCCAGAAGGTTGATGCGCCAGTGTTCGGCCTTCGACTCCAGGTCGTCCGGAATCTCCCTCACATCCCACTGCATGCCCTGGGACTCGTCGTCGTAGATGATGGCCTTGCCTTCGATGAGGTCGATGACCCCTCGAAACATGTCGCCCGCCCCGATGGGATACTGCACCGGGACCGGATTGGCGCTGAGGCGGTCCTCCATCATCTCGAGGACGTTTTCGAAGTCCGCCCCGGTTCGGTCCATCTTGTTCACGAACCCGATCCGCGGCACGTCGTATTTTTCGGCCTGGCGCCAGACCGTCTCCGACTGCGGCTCCACGCCCCCAACCGCACAGAACAGGGCAATCGCCCCGTCCAGCACGCGGAGGGACCGCTCCACCTCGACCGTGAAGTCGACGTGGCCCGGCGTGTCGATGATGTTAACCCGGTGGTCATCCCAGTAGCAGGTGGTGGCCGCCGAGGTAATGGTAATGCCCCGCTCCTTCTCCTGCTCCATGAAGTCCATGGTCGCGGCCCCCTCGTGCACCTCCCCCATCCGGTGCAACCGCCCGGTGTAAAAGAGAATGCGCTCCGTGAGGGTGGTCTTCCCGGCATCAATGTGGGCCATGATGCCGATATTTCGGGTCTTCTCCAGCGGGAAACTCTCGTTTGTCTGCGTAGCCATGGGTATAAAGCTCAAAGTTGGGTACTTGAACGCTCAGCACAGACCGGGTGGCGGCCCGATCCGTCCAGCAAATCTAGAACTGGAAGTGAGCGAAGGCCTTGTTGGACTCGGCCATGCGGTGCGTGTCGTCCTTCTTCTTTACGGCACCGCCTTCGCCGCGAGCGGCATCGACCAGCTCACTCGCAAGGCGATTCACCATGCTTTTCTCATTCCGGGCCCGGGCGTACTGAATGATCCAGCGGAAGGCCAGTGTAATGCGCCGTTCGGGACGCACCTCCGTGGGCACCTGATAGGTGGCCCCGCCCACGCGGCGGCTCCGCACCTCTACGAGAGGAGCAGCGTTGTTCACGGCCTTCTTGAAGACCTCCAGCCCTTCCTCCTCTCCCGTGCGCTCCTCAATCACGTCGAACGTGTCGTACACGATGCGCCGGGCGAGGCTCTTCTTGCCGTCCCGCATGATGGCGTTGACGAACCGGGAGACCATGTCGTCCCGGTAGACGGGATCCGGCTGGGTGGTGCGCTGCTCAGGGGCCTCGTTTCGTGACATAGGGAAAGCTGGCTGTCGTCAAGAACAGGGTTCAGTGGAGCGGCGTGCTACTCACGCGGCTTCTTCGTGCCGTACTTCGAGCGGCCCTGCCGACGCTCCTCCACGCCGGCGGTATCGAGGGCGCCCCGCACGATGTGGTACTTCACGCCCGGCAGGTCCTTCACGCGCCCACCGCGAACGAGCACGATGGAGTGCTCCTGCAAGTTGTGCCCCTCGCCCGGGATGTACGCGGTAACCTCGTTGCCGTTGGTCAGCCGCACACGCGCCACCTTCCGGAGCGCCGAGTTCGGCTTCTTCGGCGTGGTCGTGTAGACCCGCGTGCACACCCCGCGTCGCTGCGGGCTGCCTTCCAGCGCGGGGGCGTCGCTCGTTTCCTCTTCGGTCTTTCGCCCTTTTCGAATCAACTGCTGCGTCGTCGGCACGTCGGTGTTGGTCGTTTGTCGGGACGATGTCGGAGGGACGTCACGGGTGCGTACTTGGCTGTTCTCAAGTATGCACACTTTCTAACTACCGTCCGTCTGGCAGTCAGGGTCCTAAATGCGGGGCAAAGAAGAAATGAAAACAACTCTTCCGGCCCCGGCCGCCGGCACGGGGGCCCGAAAGTTCGCCTATTTTGGTATACCGCTCTGTATCGGTTGACCAATCTTTTCTGCGAACCGAGGGCTAAGAAAAAGGCAAGCCGCAATTGCGCTTGCCCAACTGTTTCTAGGCGTGCCCAAGCCGGGTTTCTTCTTTGCAGAAGGGCTCTACGAGACGATGATCGACGGGGTTTCCGCGCACCACGACACTTCGTCGGATTCAGACGAACTTCCATCTTATCCCTGTGACGAGGGAGACGCCCCCTCTGCGGCGGCGGAGTTCCGAGAGGTCCCCTCGCCCTCTTTGAGCCATGCGTACTCCCCATGCGGAGGGGGGCCGAGGAGCGCCACGAGCGCCTCGACCCCGAGCACCTCCTCCCGAAGAAGCCTCTCGGCCATCTCGTCCAGCAGCGGGCGCTTTTCTTGGAGAAGGTCGTTCGCCCGGGCCCGCGCCTCCCCGACAATGTCGGCCACCTCCTCGTCAATGGCCGCGGCCATGGCATCCGAGTAGGGCTTCTCGAACAGGGAGCCGTCGGCACGGCGCTCGGCCCGGTTGTAGCTGAGGGGCCCGATGCGGTCGCTCATCCCGTACTCCACGACCATCGCGTAGGCCGTCTCCGTGACCCGTTCGAGGTCGTCTTTTGCCCCGGTCGTCGCCCGCCCAAAGACGATCTCTTCGGCCCCCCGTCCCCCGAGGGCCATCGTCATCCGGTCCATCAGCGCCTCCCTCGAATAGAGGTCTCGTTCCTTGGGGAGGTGCTGCGCGTGCCCGAGCGCGGCCAGGCCCCGAGGCACGACCGAGACCTTCACGACCGGGTCGGTGTGTTCGAGGAACCACCCGACGATGGCGTGTCCCGACTCGTGGTGGGCGATGACGCGCCGCTCCTCCGGTGAAATCAGCTTGTTGCTTCGCTCCAGTCCCGCCATGACACGGTCGAGGGCCTGGTCGAAGTCGTCCATCTGCACCGCGTTTCTGCCCCGCCGCGCCGCCAGGAGGGCCGCCTCGTTGCAGACGTTCGCAATTTCGGCACCGGCGAAGCCGGGCGTCTGACGCGCCAGTGCCTCGGGATCGACCGACGCGTCCAGGCGAAGGTCCGCGACGTGGACCCGAAAGATGTCGGCCCGCTCAAGTCGATCGGGCTTGTGGATGGAAATCTGTCGGTCGAACCGCCCCGGGCGCAGGAGGGCGGAGTCGAGCACGTCGGGCCGGTTGGTGGCCGCCATGATGACCACCCCCTCGTCGGAGTCGAACCCGTCCATCTCGACGAGCAGCTGATTCAGGGTGTTGTCCCGCTCCCCGGTGCCGGCGCCTCCCGGGCCGCCCCGCGCCCGCCCGATGGCGTCCACCTCGTCGATGAAGATGATGCAGGGGGCCCGCTCTTTCGCCTGGTCGAAGAGGTCCCGCACCCGACTCGCCCCTACGCCCACGAACATCTCCATGAAGTCCGACCCGGAAATGGATGCGAAAGGCACCCCCGCCTCGCCGGCCACGGCCTTCGCCAGGAGGGTCTTTCCGGTGCCGGGCGGCCCCACCAGTAGAACGCCGGTGGGGAGGGCGCCCCCCAACCGCGTAAACTTCTGGGGGCGTCGTAGGAACTCGACGACCTCCGCCACCTCCTCCTTCGGCTCGGCGAGTCCGGCCACGTCGTCGAAGGTCACGCGCCGCCCGCCCGTCCCTTCGAAAAGCGCGGCCGCGTCGCCGCCAAGCTGCTCTCCGCGCCCCCCTGTCCCTGTGGCCATGCGCCGCATGAAGAAGAACCAGAGGCCCACGATAAGCCCCAGGGGCAGCCCCCACAAAAGAAGGGTCCCGACCCAGTCGCTTTCCTGCGTGGCCGCAAACGTGACCGGGGTCGTGCCCGTCCCCGTCGCGGCCTCGTTGTGGCGTTGCAAGAACGCCGTCAACTCGTGGGCGGTGGGCTTGTGGGTGGCAAAGGCACGCCGCGAGCGGTCGACGACGGCCCCCATCGGGGCGGGCGGGGGCGGGCGGGTCTCGACCCGATCGTTCTGTACCGCCGTGGCCGTGTAGGTCCCGTTAATGCGCTTGCCGTTGACGATCTCGACCCGCTCGACGTATCCCGACTCCACGTGCTCGAGAAACGTGCTGTACTCGACACGCACGGGGGCGCTCGCCTGCTGCCACTTGATCCCGAGATGAACGAGAAGAGCCAGGAGGATGGCGCCCCCGATCCAGAACACATATGGGGAGTGCATGGTCGTCCACACCGGCTGCAGGCCGGGGCCGCTCGACGGGGAATCAGCATTGGAGGGCATGGCCTCGGGCGACGACACGATGCAGAAACACAAACCTAGGCGAGAGGGGTCGTTCGGATTGTCCCTGGCTCAGGTCGGGGGGCGGCACGACGCGTTCGCCTGCAGGGAAGAAGCACTCCGGGTCGGCGTTGCGGACGAATCACGACGCTGGAAGGGCGTGGCCCTCTCTCGTCCAGATTGGGACGGGGTCGTGGGCGCGGGCCGACGACGGGCAGCAGGGCCTGCTGCCTCGTCGGGCGGCCGCGGGCGGTCCTTGGTGGTGTCTGCCTCCGGAGCAACGGTCCCCGATTCCCGGTTCGCTCCGGGGCCGTCCGGCGCTCCCGCACCGGTCGAATCCTCCGTGGTGCCCCTTTGTGCGGTGCGCCGCTCGCGCAGCTGGTCGAGAAGGGCCTGTGCTCGCTCCGCCTCGGCCGTTTCGGGATAGCGGGCCACAAGGTGGGCCAGGAGAAGCTCAAACGGATCGGCCGGCTTTCTCCGCGATTGGGGGGCAGCACTCGTGGAATCCGACCGCGCCGTCTCCCTCGCTACGGCGGACGTGGTCGCATCCGGTGGCCCGGATCGCCCCGAGGGGCCCGTTGTTGTGTCCCGGACGACGGAAGGCGACGCCACCGCACTGTCCGACGGCGTGCCCGACGCCCCCTGGTTCGCTACGGCCGTTGAGTCAATCATCCGGCGCGGCGGCCCTTCGGGGGCACTGGCGTCCGTCGTGTCGGCGGGGGCGGGCCGCGCCGGGGTCGCGGCGTCCGATGAGGGGAGGGCGGGGGCCGTCGCGTCCGGGGACGAGCTGCCTGTCGGGTCGGGGCCGGGATCAGGGGCGTCGGCCCGCGCCAGTGAATCCGCGTAGTGCGTAAAACGGGCCCGCCCCTGCCCACTCGAATCGTGGCGGGCGGTTCGATGGTACACGACCCCGGCGGCCAGCAGCGCGCGCGGCGCCACGCTCGTTTCGCGATACGCGTCGGCCACCGTTAAGAACGCCCTGAGGGCCGCATCGTGGCGCCCACTTCGCCACGCCTCGTAGGCCCTGGCGTACGCCGAATCCGCCCGGCTCACCGCCCGCCCCGGGGCTTCGTCGGTCGTCGCCAATCCCAGCTGTTCACGGGCCCGCCTCGCAATGGGCGTGTCGGGGTGCTCGCTGATGAGGCGCCGGTACACGTCGTCCCCGGCGGCCGTATCGCCCTGTGCCCGGTGCGCCTGGGCCAACCCGTAGAGGGCCTGGGGCGCCACCGGGTGATCCGGCGTCTCGTCGAGCACCCGACGAAACCAGGTCTGCGCCGAGTCGGGACGGCCTGCCGCCCGGAAGAGCGCGTTGGCCAACTCGTACTGCGCAACGGCCCGCTGGTCTTTCATCTCCGCCCGACTGATCGAGTCTCGCGGCACGGCCGACACGTCCACGACACCGGCCGCTGTGGACGAGCCCGCGGACGACTGCGGGCGGACCCGGTCTTCGGTCTGGTCGGCACGCGGGCGGGCGTCCGGACGCCCCCGAATCGCCTCTGCACGGCGCCAGTCGTCCATGAGGGGCCGGTCGCCCCACGTCTGCTCGAACTGGCGGCGTCCCTGCTGCACGAGGGTCGGATCGCGGTGAAACAGGAAGCCGGCGTCGGCCCCCTGCGTCTGGACGGCGGGCTGTCCGGCCGAGGGGGGGGAGGCGTCTCCCGCCGCCGGACGCCTCCCGCCCCGGAACCGCGGCTGTCGGCGTGTGCGCTGGGCCCGCGCCTCCTGCTCTTCCAGTCGCCGCTGGCGAATCTTCTCCACGACGGCCCGGAACTCCGTAGGGGCCATGCGGCCGAGGCGCAGAAGGGAATCCATCCGGGCGACGGCCTGGGAGCGATCCGCCAGTTTTCGGAAGCGGTCCGCCTGGGCCCTCGCGTCCGATGGCGCCCGCGGAAGGACCTGGGCCGCCTCCGCCGCCCCCGCCCCCGTTCCTCCATCTGGGCCGGGCGAGAGGGTCGCCGAGGCCGTGTCGAAATGCGCCGCGGCCCGGGTGAAGTCCTCGTACGCATCCCGGTACAGCGTCGCCAGCTCGTAGTGAGTTCGCCCCTTCCCGCTCCCTCGTGGCGCCTGGTCGCCCCGCAGAACGGCCGTGAGCACCTGCCGGGCCCGGTCGGGCCGTCCCTGCGCGCGATGCAGCCGGGCACGAACCCGGGCAATCTCCGCCCGCATCTCACGGGTGTTGTCGTCCCGCTCCAGCTCTGCCAGCCGCTCTAGGGCCCGTCCAGGGGGGCCGGTCTCCCCGCCCAGTTCGACGGCCGCCAGCTTGGCGGCGAACGCCAACGGGTACGGCGGGTCGTACCCCGATACCTGTCGGTAGGCCGCCCGGGCCCCCTCGGGATCGTCGAGCGTTTCGCGCACCTGCCCCAACAGAAAGGCAGCCCGGGCGCCCGTCTCGTCCGGCAGGTTGTCGTTCAGGCCCTGGGCCAGGGCCTGTTCGGCCGCCGCCCAGTTCTCCTGCCGCACGAGGAGCTCCCCCTGTACCACTCGCATTCGGGCCGCCCAGCTGCCGTACTCCTCCCCCGAGTCCAGTCCCGTCCGGAGGGCTTCTGCGGCCTCCCGGTACCGGCCGGCCACCACCAGCGTCTGGGCAAGCCGGAAGCGGGCCTCTCCTTCCCGCTCCGGTTCGAGGGCAATCGCCTCCCGAAATTTCTGGACCGCCCCCACGTAGTTCTGCTGGTAGTACCGGGACCGTCCGATGAGGAGCAGCGCATCGTCGACCCACTCCGAGTTGGGGTGCTCGCGCAACACGGCTGCGCTCTTCTGAATCGCTTCCTCAAAGGACGACTGGCCGGCCCCTCCCTGGGGCGGCGGAAATACGGAGAGGTAACGAGTCCGGTCGATGTCTCCCCCCGACTCGTTCACCGATTCGAGTCCGGACTCGAAGGCTTGCGTGGCGTTGTGGAAGGTATTGTAATAGGCCGTGAGGTCGTCGTACTGGCGACCGATGAACGAGCCCCGCCCACAGCTCATCAGCAGTCCGGCCCCGACGAGGAGAAAGAGGAGGCCGCACACCGTACGGACCTGTGTCCGTCCCCGAGGAGAAAAGCGACCCATGTCGACACGCCAGTCGCGTCGGGAAAGAAGAGAAACCACTCGCAAGTTCTACAATGGAAGCGCGCCGCCACGGGATCCGTCTGGAACGGCTCCACGCCCCGACCCCCTCCTGCTGCGAATCCTTCCTACTGCACGGTGCTGACGTGGACGGTGTTGGTGCGCCCGCGGGCCGGCAGCGGCATTCCGACGGTCAGCACCACGTGGCCGCCCGACCTCACCAGGTCGTAGTCGTGCAGGACGCTGTGCACACGCGCAATGCCCTGGTCGGTGTCTTGCTGGAAGGGGATGTAGAAGGCCTCGGTGCCCCAGAGGCTTCCAAGCTGGGCCACCACCCGTTTGTTGTCGGTGAAGGCGTAGATGGGCATGCTGGGCCGGTGTCGGGCGATCGAGCGAGCGGTCGACCCCGAGTTGGTCAGGCAGCAGATGGCCTCCGCCCCCACCTGCTCGGCGAGGCGACAGGCCGTGAAGCTAACACTGTTCGTTACGTTCGCCCCTTGCTCAAAGTGATCGGGCGTCATGGTAAGGGCCCGTCGTTCCTCGTGCCAGTAGGACTCGGCCTGACGGATGATCTGGTTCATCGCCTCCACGACCCGAACCGGATGATCCCCAACCGCCGTCTCGGCGGAAAGCATCACCGCGTCGCTGCCGTCGAGGACCGCGTTGGCCACGTCACTCGCCTCGGCGCGGGTCGGGCGCGGGTCCTCCACCATGCTCTCGAGCATCTGCGTGGCCGTGATGACGGGCTTGGCCGCCTCCATGCTCTTGCGGATGAGTCGCTTCTGGGTGCCGGGCACCTCTTCCATCGGCATCTCGATGCCAAGGTCGCCCCGCGCCACCATGATGCCGTCCACGACCTCCAGAATCTCGTCGATGTTGTGGACGGCCTGCGGCTTCTCGATCTTGGCCACGACACTGGTCTTCTTCCCGGTCTCCTCGATGCGGTGGACCAGCGCCTCCACGTCGGACCGTTCCTGCACGAACGAAAGGGCCACGACGTCCACCTCCAATTCGAGCCCGAGCTCGAGGTCCTTCAGGTCCTTCTCCGTCATCGGGGGCGTGGAGGCCTGCAGGTCGGGCAGGTTTACCCCCTTTCGAGACCGCAGCGGCCCCCCTTCCACAACCGTCGCCCGGAGCTGCGAGCCGTTCGTCTCGGTGACCCGGAGTTCGAGCAGGCCGTCGTCGATCAGAATGCGCTCCCCCTCTCGGGCGTCCCGGGCGAGGGCCTCGTAGTCGATGAAGATGTGCTCGTTCGTGCTCTCCCGCGGGGTGGCGGTGCTCACCCTCACGTCGTCCCCCTCCGCCAGCATGACCGAGTCGTTCTGGACCGTCCCCACTCGAATCTTGGGGCCCTGCAGGTCCTGCAACACCGTTATTCCCTTCCCTTCCGCCTCGGCCACCTCCCGAACGGTTTCCACGCGCTCCCGGTGCTCCTCGTGGGTGCCGTGTGAGAAGTTCATTCGGGCAACGTCCATTCCGGCCGCGACCAGGCGACGGAGTGTTTCCGGGTCCGTCGTGGCCGGGCCCAGCGTGCAAACGATTTTTGTTCGGCGGTCCATGCTTTCGAAGCGGGTGGGGAGACAGTACGCGCAGGGAGGGGCCTGCGCTTCGAGGTGCGCCGCGGCGCAAGCCGCCCCAAATCTAGAAGAGCCCACGTGGAAATGCACGACGAGAGCCGCGTCCGCCGGATTTCCCCAGAAGTCTTCACGGGACGGGTGGCGCCCCGGAGGAGGCCGCCCCGTCCGGGCGCTCCCGCAGTGGCGCCTCGGAGAGCTGGTCGCGCGGGACCCGCGAGTGCGACCGCGTCTCCAGGGCACTCGACACCATGATGAGCTCCCCCACGTTCTCGAGGGTGAGGAGGCCGACGAGCTGCCCCCCGTCCACGACCGGCACGGTCGAACAGCTCCGCGCGTTCATCTGCTGGAAGACCTCGTCGAGGGGGGCGCTCGGGGCCGTGGTGAAGCAGTCCGCGTCGGCCACCTCCGCGACCGGGGTGTCGCGGCCGTGCTCGGACAGGGCCCGGATGAGCTGCTTGCGCCGCAGCAGGCCCACGACGGTGCCCTTCTCCAGGACCGGAAAGTCGTGGTCGGTGCCGGCCAGAAGCGCATCCACGGCGTCGTCGAGGGTGTCGTCGACCGTCAGGGTCGCGAACCGCGTCACCATCGCCTCCCGCACCGGCGTCCCCTCGGTGAAGGCGCGGTACATGGCCTGCTTCGACTCCTGCTGGGCCCCGACGTACACGAACAGGGCGATAAACAGAAGCACTGGATTCCACGTCATGATCCCGAACAGCCCGAACAGGACCGCCATGCCCTGCCCCACGTTGGCGGCCGTCTGGGTGGCCTGGGCGTAGTCCCAGCGGAGCGCCAGAAGCGCCCGCAGCACGCGCCCCCCGTCCATCGGAAAGGCGGGCAGCATGTTGAAGACCGCCAGCACGGCGTTAATCCACATCAGGGACGCCAGGGCGTGGCTGCCCGGCGCCTCCAGCGCCGCCGGGGCGAGGGTGCCCCCGGTTACCAGCAGCACGAGGGCGAGCGCGAAGGCAATCACCACGTTCACCGCCGGCCCGCCGATGGCGATCCAGAACTCCTTCATCGGCTCGGACGGGATGCGCTCCAGCCGCGCCAGTCCCCCGATCGGATAGAGCGTGATGCTCCGCGTGGGCACCCCGAAGCGACGAGCGGTCAGGGCATGGCCGAGCTCGTGAAGAATTACACACACGAACACCCCAAGGATGAGCCCCATTCCCGAAAGGGCCGCGCCCAGGCTCTGGCTCTGGACGTAATAGTAGGCGAAGATGGCCGCAACGAGCAGCAGGAAGGTCCAGTGCAGGAAAATCCCAATCCCCGCTACGGACCCGACACGGAGTGAACGCTTCATGCACCTGTGTGAATTGCTCCTTGAGTTCGGCCTGTGCCAACGGCGACGCGCTGGGCCATGGTTCCCCCGGACTCGACCGCTGACGAGGGGTGCCCGCCCCCGTTCGGCCCATCAGGCACGGGACCGGGGATGAAGACCGCCCCCCAACGGCCTCCCGCACGGCTCAAACGAACGGCCGACGCCTCAGGGACGGTCGTCGATGCGGTCCAGCTTCGGCCACAGGTTCTCCCGCCAATATGGGGTTCGGAGGTGCTCGACGAGTGTCACCTGGTATCGGCCGCCCTCCGCCTTCATGCGAACGAGACGCCGCTCCAGCCCGGTGCCGCGCCAGTAGGTCTCGGTCGTATCGCTGGTCTCCCCGATCGGGGAGGGCACTGGCGTCTCGTAGTGCACAACAATGCGCTCCGTGTCGTGGGTGCCCGCCTCGGTCTCCACCGTCTCCGTTCCCGCACGAACCGCCCGGGCCGGGACGTACGCACTGCTGTCCGCGACGGGAACAGAAAAGGAAAGCGTGTCGGCCGCCCCGAAGTCCAACGCCCGAATCAACAAAGGAAGCTGAGCGGGCGGGTACGCCTTCGGGCGGTGGGCAAAAGAGGCGCGGCGGTTGCCGTAGTCGTCGCTCCGCGTCCGCACCTCCACCGGCCCGTCCGGCGGAAAGGCCACTTCGCGGTAGCGGTTCGAACACCAGTCGAAGCTGGTAAACGATTGCTTGAAGGGCCGGAGGTCGTTCTGCCGTGCGTTGACGACCCAGTTGCGCTTGTACTGGTACGAGCCGCTCTCAAGCTCGTAGAATGCGGCGTACTTGAACGACGAGACGCCCGTGCCGTCCGTCACTTTCGTCATGTCGGCCGGGCTGAACCGGTGCTTCACGAGGTACGTCCCCATGATAAACGCCTGCTCCTTCGCCCGCCCGTACTGG
>Ga0207414_1000764_pt1 | contig 13275 bp, 7 predicted proteins | sample PonA231FremontCA_2_FD_187269 | JGI IMG/M metagenome (GOLD analysis project Ga0207414, IMG submission 187269) | Marine sediment microbial community from Fremont, CA, USA - Pond A23 Sediment 1 (SPAdes) | ecosystem: Environmental > Aquatic > Marine > Unclassified | place: USA: Fremont, California... | reverse complement strand
CGGCATGGCAAGGCTCCGCGCGGGGCTGACCTTGATGCTGCTGACTACCGGCTGCGCGCTGGGGCTGTTGGCGAGCCCATCGCCGGCACAGGCTGCCGAGGAAGCGCGGCCGGACGTTCGCGTGGTGGTGGATGTTTCCGGCAGCATGAAGGAGAACGACCCTGATCGTCTGGCCCTCAGTGCCCTGGACTTGCTGGTGGCCCTGCTGCCCAACGGTGCCACGGCGGGCGTCTGGACCTTCGGCGGAAGGGTCGACAACCCCCTGCCGCTGGGCGAGGTGGATGCCGCCTGGCGTGAACGGGCGATGGCCCTGCCGCCCGCCCTGCAGGACTATCAGCAGCACACCGATATCGAAACGGCCCTTCGCGAGGCGGCAAGGGCCGATGCCAATGGCTGGCGCCACCTGGTGCTGCTCACCGATGGCATGATCGACCTGTCGCAGGCACGAGGGGTCAAGCCCGACGTAGATGAGGCCTCGCGTCGTCGGCTGGTGAACGACCTTGCCAATGAGCTGGCCGGACAGGGAGCGAGCATCCATGCGATCGCCTTTTCCGATCAGGCCGATCTGGCGCTGGCACAGCAACTGGCCCAGTCCACCGGGGGGCTGGCTGCCCTGGCGGAAAACCCCGAGAGGCTGCGGGGCGCCTTCCTCGACATTGTCGAGCGAATCTTTCCCGCCGATCAGGTGCCGCTGGAGGCGGGGCGCTTCACCATCGATCAGGACGTGGAAACCTTTTCGGCGTTGGTGTTTCACGAACCCGACGACTTGCCTCTGACGCTGGTCGCGCCTGATGGGACACGCCACCGGGCTAATGCGCCATCCGCGGGGATGCGCTGGCAGGTTGAACCACGCTTCGATCTGATTCGTGTGCCGGACCCCCAGGTGGGTGAGTGGCGCCTGGAGGGCGCCGTGGGCGAGGGCAGCCGCATTAATGTGGCCTCCCCCCTTCAGCTGCGTACCGTGGCGTTGCCGACCACTCTCTATCGGGGTTTCGAGGTGCCGGTGGTCGCCTGGTTGGCGCGCGATGGGGAGCCCTTGGGAGAGGGAGGCGAGACAGTTGATCTGTCGGTATCGCTGAAGGATATGGCGGGCCGGATCCAATCCCGGGTGACGCTTCAGACTGAGGGAGAGCGTTTCCGTGGAAACCTGCCGGCGCCGGCGCTGACGGGTAATGCGCGTCTGGAGATCCGTGCCGAGGGAGAGACGTTCCATCGTCAGCGGGTGCAGGCGGTGAATGTGTTGCCGGCCATTGGCGCGGTACACCGGCCGCAGGAGGGCCGGGTGGAACTGGTGGCCAGCCATCCCCGTGTGAACCGCGATAACACGACCCTGCACGGGGTGCTGCAGGGGGAGCGTCTCGAGGCCCGGGCGGTCGGGGCGTCGCGCTGGCATCTCGACCTGCCCGAGCTCGACGACGCACTGCGTCAGCCACTGCTGATTACCGCCACCATCGAGCTGGAGGGTGCGGCTCGCGAGCTCACCCTGCCGCGCCTTCTGCTCAATCCTGAGGGTCGCACCGGTATCGATGTGACGGATCCGGCCGGACCGGCGCTGGTCGCCGAACGCCTCGAGGCCGGAGCGCAAGGCGCGCCTTCACGGCCATCAACCGACGGCTCTGGCGAGAGTGCCGCTGACCGCTTCGTGGCGCTTGTCAATCGTCTGCCGGAGAAGGTCCATGAACTCTGGCAGTTGGGGCTTCCCGGCCTGCAGCACATGTGGATGTCGCATGGTCGCGATCCTCGTCTCTGGGGCGTCGTGGCACTGGCGGTGCTCGCGTGGCTGGTGGTCATCGCGATTCGGCGGCGGCGTCCGCGTGGCCCCGTGCATCGGGAGGAGCCCCATGTGTGAGCTGTTGGGCATGAGTGCCAATGTGCCCACCGACATCTGCTTCAGCGTCACCGGGTTCCTGCACCGGGGCGGCGGGACGGGGCCGCACCGCGACGGCTGGGGCATCGCCTTCTACGAGGAGGGGGGCTATCGGGACTTTCGCGATCCCCACCCGTCGGTCCACTCACCCATCGCGCGGCTGATCTGTGACTATCCGATCAAGTCGAATATCGTCATCAGTCACATCCGACAGGCCAACGTCGGCCAGGTGCGCCTGGCAAATACCCACCCCTTCGTGCGAGAGATGTGGGGACGTCCCTGGTGCTACGCGCACAATGGCCAGCTTGCCGACTGGCAGGCCCTGCCGCGCTCCTTCTATCGCCCGGTGGGAGGTACCGACAGCGAGCATGCCTTCTGCTGGCTGCTCGGTGAGTTGCGAGGTGCCTTTCCTGACCCACCGGATGATGACGCCCAGCGTCACGTGTTCTGGAAGATGCTTCACGGCCTCTGTGAACGCCTGCGGGGTCTCGGGGTCTTCAATCTGCTGCTGGCAGATGGCGAATACCTCTATACCTACTGTTCAACCAAGCTGGCTCACATCACGCGGCGGGCGCCTTTCGGCCGGGCAAGCCTCTCGGATGCCGAGTTGACGGTCAACTTTGCCGAACATACCACCGCCGACGATGTGGTCTCGGTCATTGCCACCGAGCCGCTCACCGATAATGAGGAGTGGGTGCGCATGGCCCCCGGCGAGCTTCTCGTCTGGGAGGGTGGTTTGATACAGGCACGGTTTGAAACGTAAGTTTCAATCGACTGTTTTACAGCCGCGAAGCCGCTGGTATAAGGTAAGTTCACAAAACAACAAGCCTGCTGACACGATCAGCCGCAGCGTGGAGACCTACCATGAGCGAGAACGCCAAGCCTGCCATCCTGACCGGTCAGCCTCTGGAAGGGCTGGATGACTATCCCTCGGTGATGGATATCTTTCACTCTTCCGTGTCGCGCTTTGCCGACAAGCCGGCATTCAGCTGCATGGGTCGGGTGCTGACCTATGCCGAGCTCGATCGGCTGTCCGGTGATTTTGCTGCCTGGCTTCAGCACGAGACCACGCTCCAGGCAGGTGATCACATCGCCATCCAACTGCCCAACGTGTTGCAGTTTCCGGTGGCAGTCTTCGGTGCCCTGCGGGCAGGGCTGGTGGTGGTCAACACCAATCCGCTGTACACCGAGCGAGAGATGGCCCACCAGTTCAAGGACGCGGGGGTCAGAGCCATTGTCATCCTGGCCAACATGGCCGACAAGCTCGAGCGGATTCTCGAGCGCACCGATATCCAGCATGTGGTGGTCACCGAACTGGGAGATCTGCACGGCTTTCCCAAGCGTCAGTTGATCAATAGCGTGGTCAAGCACGTCAAGAAGATGGTGCCGACCTACAGGCTTCCCGGTGCCACACCATGGCGACAGGCACTTCGGACGGGCGCCGGGCGTCGTCATCAGGAGGTGACGCGCGGGCCGGATGACGTCGCCGCGCTGCAATATACCGGCGGTACCACGGGGCTGGCCAAGGGGGCCATGCTGACCCATCGCAACCTGGTGGCCAACATGCTCCAGGCTCGCCAGGCCATCGGCCCGGCGCTGGCCGACGGGGCCGAAACCATCATTGCGCCGCTGCCGGTCTACCATATCTACACCTTCACGGTGAACTGTCTGTTCATGATGGAGACCGGCAACCATTCGGTGCTGATTACCAATCCCCGAGACCTGGACACCTTCGTCAAGACTCTCAAGGGTCTGACCTTTACCGGCTTCATCGGGCTCAACACCCTCTTCAATGCCCTGTGCCACCGCGAGGACTTCCGTCGTCTCGACTTTTCCAGGCTGCATCTGACGATCTCCGGGGGCATGGCACTGACACGCGCCGCTGCACAGCACTGGGAGGAGGTCACCGGCTGTCCCGTCGCCGAGGGGTATGGCCTGACCGAGACATCGCCCATCGTCAGCTTCAATCCGGTCGACGCGATACAGCTTGGCACCATCGGCAAGCCGGTCGCGGGGACCGAGGTCAAGGTGATGGATGCCGATGGCCGGCATGCGCCTCTCGAGACCGCCGGGGAGCTCTGTGTCAGGGGGCCGCAGGTCATGAAGGGTTACTGGAACCGGGAGGACGAGACGGCTCAGGTGATCGATGACGAGGGCTGGTTTCGGACTGGCGATATTGCCGTGCTTCAACCCGATGGCTATATCCGCATCGTCGATCGCAAGAAGGACATGATTCTGGTCTCCGGTTTCAACGTCTATCCCAACGAGATCGAGGACGTGGTGGCGGGCCATCCCGCGGTGATCGAGTCCGCGGCCGTGGGTGTATCCGACGAGGCCAGCGGTGAGGCGATCAAGCTGTTCGTCGTTTCCCGGGATGAGACCCTGAACGCCGAGGCGCTGCGGGCCTGGTGCAAGAAGGGGCTTGCCGGCTACAAGGTGCCGAGGTATGTGGAGTTCCGCGATGAGCTGCCCAAGACGAACGTGGGGAAGGTGCTGCGTCGCCAGCTGCGCGACGAGAAGCGCGAGGGAGCTGCCGGGTAATGGCGACAGCCGCCAACGTCCAGTGCGCCAGCAGGACAGCGACCCGCACGCCAGGTGATAGCTCGCTTCTTGTCATATGAGAGTCCTGCGTGATGGTCGCGATTAGGCGCCACCATGATCTCGGCGTTACAATAACTAGCCCGTTCGGGGAATCCCGAGCGGGCCCTTTTTTTATCATCGCGACCCGGAGACGATCGTAGAGACTGTGACCACCGACATCCGTCAGGCCCCCGTCGAGCATGCTCGGGCGGCCACCGAACTCGACGCCCTGAGGCGCGACCTGGCCGACGTCCTGCGGCGCGACGTCACCACGCTGGACAAGCGGTTGCTTGGCCTGCGTCGTCGCCTGGGCGAAGGCAAGCCCGTGGACCGGGGGCTGGCGGAGGTCCGGCGCGCCGTCGAACGCTCCCGGCAGCAGGTGGAACGTCGCCGAGCGAAGCCGGTGACGCTCGCGTATCCGCCATCGCTGCCGGTGGCGGAACGTCGAGAGGACATTCTCGAGGCACTGCGGGAGCATCAGGTGGTCGTGGTGGCCGGCGAGACAGGCTCGGGCAAGACCACCCAGCTGCCCAAGCTCTGCCTGGAACTGGGCCTGGGTCGCCGTGGGCTGATCGGCCACACCCAGCCCCGGCGGCTGGCGGCGCGCTCGGTGGCGAGTCGCCTTGCCGAGGAGCTTCAGGTGCCCCTGGGCGATCAGGTGGGTTACCAGGTTCGCTTCACTGACCAGAGCAGCGACGACACCCTGGTGAAGCTGATGACCGACGGCATCCTGCTGGCCGAGACCCGCCACGACCCGGATCTGTTGCGCTACGAGGTCATCATCATCGACGAGGCCCACGAACGCAGCCTCAACATCGACTTTCTCCTCGGCTACCTCAAGCGCCTCACCGCGCGCCGTCCCGATCTCAAGGTGATCATCACCTCGGCGACCATCGACGTGGCGCGCTTCGCCGAGCACTTCGGGCGCCCCGATGCCCAGGGAGAGATCGCGCTGGCGCCGGTGGTGGAGGTCACCGGGCGTACCTATCCGGTGGAAGTGCGCTACCGCCCGCTGCTGCGCGACGAGGAGGACGAAGAGGACCGCACCCTCCAGGAGGGGATCCTTCACGCCGTGGAGGAGATCGAGCAGATCGAGCGCGACAGGCGCTGGTTCCATGGTCCGCGTGACATCCTGGTGTTCCTGCCCGGGGAGCGCGAAATCCGTGAGACGGCCGACACCCTGCGCCGTGCCGACCTCAAGGGCACCGAGATCCTGCCGCTCTATGCGCGGCTCTCCAATGCCGAACAGAACCGTGTCTTCTCGTCTCATGCCGGTCGGCGCATCGTGCTCTCCACCAACGTGGCAGAGACGTCGCTCACCGTGCCCGGCATCCGCTACGTGATCGACCCTGGCCTGGTGCGTCTCAGTCGCTACAGCTACAAGGCCAAGATCCAGCGTCTGCCGGTGGAGCCCGTCAGCCAGGCCAGTGCCAACCAGCGCAAGGGGCGCTGCGGGCGTGTGGCCGAAGGGGTCTGTATCCGCCTCTATGACGAGGAGGACTTTCTCTCCCGGCCCGCCTTCACCGATCCCGAGATCCGCCGCACCAATCTGGCCTCGGTGATACTGTCGATGCTGTCGCTGAAGCTCGGTGATATCGAGGCCTTTCCCTTCGTGGATCCGCCGGATTCGCGCTTCGTCGCCGATGGATTCCGACTGCTCTTCGAACTGGGCGCGGTGGATGCGAGCCATCGCTTGACCCCCCTCGGACGCAAGCTTTCTCCCCTGCCTATCGACCCGCGCCTGGCGCGCATGGTGCTGGCCGGCGCCGAACAGGGCGGGCTGCGCGATGTACTGATCGTGGTCGCCGGCCTGGCGGTGCAGGATCCCCGCGACCGGCCGGCCGACAAGCGACAGGCCGCCGATCAGGCGCATCGCCGGTGGCAGGATCCGGACTCCGACTTCGTGGCCCTGCTCAACCTCTGGAACGGCTTCGAGGACGCGCGCGAGGCGCTCTCCGGCAACCAGCTTCGGCGCTGGTGCAAGGACCACTATCTCAATTATCTGCGCCTTCGCGAGTGGCACGACACCTTCCGCCAGCTGCGCCAGCTGCTCCGCGACATGGAGATCGAGGTGCCGCCCCCTGCGCCCCGACCCGCCGCCGATGCCGCGGATCGGGACGACAAGGCCCAGGGGGATGCGCGTCGGGAAAGCGCCGTGGCGCTGCACAAGGCGCTGCTCACCGGATTGCTCTCGAATCTGGGGTTGCTCACCGAGAATCGCGAGTATCTGGGCGCCCGTAACCGCAAGTTCGTCATCCACCCGAGCTCGGGACTGGCCAAGAAGCCACCCAAGTGGGTGATGGCCTTCGAACTGGTGGAAACCAGCCGGCTCTTTGCCCGCACCGTGGCCAGGATCGAGCCCCAGTGGATCGAACCGCTGGCCGGCCACCTGGTGAAGCGCTCCTATGCCGAGCCGCACTGGGAGATGAAGCGTGCCCAGGTAGTGGCCACGGAACAGGTCACGCTCTTCGGGTTGCCGATCGTCACGGGTCGCAAGGTCCACTACGGCCCCATTGCGCCGCAGGAGGCCCGCGAGCTCTTCATCCGCCGGGCGCTGGTGGAGGGTGAATTCCGCACCAAGGGAGCGTTCTTCGCCCACAATCGGGCGCTGGTAGAGGAGGTGGAGGATCTCGAGGACCGTGCCCGCAAGCGTGACATCATGGTCGACGAGGAAGCCCTGTTTGCCTTTTATGACGCGCGCATCCCCGAGGATATCGTCAACGGCAAGGGCTTCGAGGCCTGGCGTCGCAAGGCCGAGCGCGAGAATCCGGACATCCTCAAGTTCGACCGTGCGGCCCTGCTGGCGCGGGAGGCGGGAGAGGTCACCCAGACGGACTACCCCGATGAACTGGTACTGGGCGGTGTGCGCTATCCGTTGAGCTATCACTTCGAACCCGGTGCCGCGGACGACGGCGTGACGTTGACCGTCCCGGCGGCCATGTTGCCCCAGCTGCCGCTGGCGCGGCTCGAGTGGCTGGTCCCGGGTCTGCTGCGCGAGAAGTGCATCGCACTGATGAAGTCCCTGCCCAAGTCGGTGCGCCGCCAGGTCGTGCCCATTCCCGACTGGGTCGATGCCGCACTCGAGACCATGACGCCGGATGACGTGCCGCTGACCGAGGCGCTGGGCGAGTTCCTGCGCCGCCGGACCGGAATCCGGCTGCACCCCGATGACTGGCGCACGGATCAGCTCGAGCCCCACCTGGTGATGAACCTGCGCGTTGTCGACCATCAGGGACGGACGCTGGGGCAGGGCCGTGATGCCCGCGAACTGGAGCGCCGCTTCGAGGCGGCCGCAGGAGAGGGCGCTCGGTCCCTGGCCAGGCAAGCCAGCAGCGAGGGTGAGCTCGACGCCCTGCCCGAGACGCCCTTGCCCGAGTCGCGGGTTACCAACCAGGCCGGGATTCGGGTGGAAGCCTATCCGGCGCTGGTGCCGGTCAACGCGGCCTTTCGTGTCGAGCTCTTCGACCACCCCGACAAGGCCCGCGAGGCCCATCGCCGCGGCATTGTGCGGGCGGCCATGGAGCGACTGCCCGAGCAGGTAACGGCCATCGAGCGACTGAAAGGACTGGAGACCTGTGCCCTGCTGTTCGCCAAGGTGGGCAGCAAGCGACAGCTCACCGATGATGTGGTCGCCGCAGTGTTTCGCCAGGTGGTGGCCACCGATCCATTACCGCGCTCTCGTGAGGCGCTCGAGCAGCGAATCGCGGCGCAGCGCGAGGCGCTGGTGCCCCGGGCGGAGCGCCTGGTTGCCACCCTGGAGCAGGCGCTCAAGGGCCACCTGGCCGTGACCAAGGCCCTGAAGGGACAACTGAACCTGGCCCTGGCGCTGGTCTACAGTGACCTCAAGGCCCAGATGCAGCGCCTGGTGCACCCCGGTTTTGTCAGCGAGGCGGGAGAGTGGCTCGAGGAGTACCCCCGCTACATGGAGGCCGCACTGATCCGTCTGGAAAAGGCGCCGCGAGAGCGAATGCGCGACCAGATGCACATGCAGGCGGTTCAGGATTTCGAGGCCCGCCTGGCCGCGCGCCGCGAGAGCGAGCGACGCGGCGGGGTGGAGGACCCCGCCCTGGTGGCGTTCGGCTGGTGGATCGAGGAACTGCGGGTCTCGCTCTTTGCCCAGCAGCTGGGCACGAAGTTTCCGGTTTCCACCAAGCGCCTCGAGAAGCGCTGGACAGAACTCACAGGGAGAGCATCATGAGCCAAGTGGTGATTACCGGGACGGGACTCTTCACCCCGGCACATGCCATCGACAACGCCGCCCTGGTGGCGTCGTTCAATACCTGGGTCGACGCCGAGAACGCGCGCCACGCGGCGGCCATTGCCGCCGGCGAGCGGGAGCCGTTGCTGCACTCCAGCACCGAGTTCATCGTCAAGGCCTCGGGCATCCATAGCCGTCATGTCCTCGATGCCGAGGGCATTCTCGATCCTGAACGAATGCGCCCCCGTCTGTCCCGGCGCGGTAATGACGACCCTTCCGTCCAGTGCGAGATGAGCCAGACCGCGGCCCGCGAGGCTCTCGAGGCGGCAGGTGTCGAGGCCGCCGAGATCGAGCTGGTCATCGTCGCCTGCTCCAACCTCGAACGGCCTTATCCGGCCGTCGCGGTGGAGCTGCAGAACGCGCTCGGGGCGGGGGGGTACGCGTTCGACATGAATGTCGCCTGCAGTTCGGCGACCTTTGCCATCGAGACGGCGGCCAACGCCATCCGCGCCGGCAGCGTCAAGCGGGCGCTGGTGGTCAATCCGGAAATCTGCTCGGCGCACCTCAACTTCCGGGATAGAGACAGCCACTTCATCTTCGGCGACGCCTGCACCGCCATCGTGCTGGAGCACGATGACGTGGCCACGGCGGAGGTGCGCTTCGAGATTCTCGGCACACGCCTGGTCACGCGCTTCTCCAACGCCATCCGCAACAACGCCGGCTTCCTCAACCGAGTCACCGACAGTGACCCCCATGCCATGGACAAGCTCTTCGTTCAGGAGGGACGGCGCGTCTTCAAGGAGGTCTGCCCGCTGGTGGCGGCGCTGATCATCGATCATCTGGCGAGCCTGGGGCTCTCGGCGGGAGATCTGTCGCGGCTCTGGCTTCACCAGGCCAATCGCCACATGAACGATCTCATCGCCCGGCGCGTGCTGGGCCGTGATCCGAGTCCGGAAGAGGCGCCGATCATCCTCGATCGTTACGCCAATACCAGCTCGGCGGGCTCCATTATCGCGTTCCATCTGCACCGCGAGGACCTGCCGAGTGGCGCGCTCGGGGTGGTCTGTTCCTTCGGCGCGGGATACAGTGCCGGCAGTGTGGTGGTGAGTCGCCAATAAGCGTCATGACAGGCAATCGCTGGGAGGCGAGACAGTCGATGAAACAGGCTCTGACAAGATGGAGCGGTCGTGCCGCGCTGGCACTTCTGCTGGTGGCCACCGCAGGGTGTGCCACCAGTGGTGAGAGGCAGGAGCGCCATCCCGATGACCCCTGGGAAGGGTTCAATCGCAAGGTGTTCGCCTTCAATGAGGTCATCGACCGCTACGCCCTCAAGCCGGCGGCACGGGGCTACCGCTTCATTACCCCGGACCCGGTGCAGACCAGCGTCGGCAATTTCTTCTACAATCTGGGAGAGCCGCGTACCGTGCTCAACAGCCTGCTGCAGGGCAAGGGCACCAATGCCAGCGTGGCCACCGGACGCTTCCTGATCAACACCACTGTCGGTATCGGCGGGCTGTTCGATGTCGCATCGCGCATGGAGATCACCGGCCGCGAGGAAGACTTCGGGCAGACGCTCGCTGTCTGGGGGGCGGGTGAGGGCGCCTACCTGGTGCTGCCGCTGCTCGGTCCAAGTACGGTGCGCGATACCGCCGGCCTGCCCGCGGACATGTATTCCTATCCCACCACGTACGTGGAAGACGACGAGGTGCGACTGAGCCTTACTGCCCTCAGGGTGATCGATACCCGTGCCGGGCTGCTCGACCAGGAGGAACTGATCCGCGGTGACCGTTACAGCTTCATTCGCGATACCTGGCTGCAGCAGCGCCGCTTCGAGGTCAGCGATGGCCAGCAGGGCGAGGATCCCTTCGTCAGCGACGACTTCGACTTCGATGATGCGAGTTTCGATGACGCCTTCGCCGATTGAGGCCCTGACAGCATGCCACCAGTCAAGTATCTGATCGGCGTGATCGACGTGCCGGGACCCGAGCGTGATGCCCTGGCCGAGACCATCGCCCGTGACGGCCTTGCCGTGTACGCCGCCGATGGCATCGAGGGACTTCCATCCGAAGCCGCCCTCATCGTGGCCCATGCGCGAGCCGTGCCCACCGGCGAATGGACCCGGCTGGCCGAGAGCCTGCCGACCCTGGTGGTCAGCGATGAGCGACAGGATGCCGATCTACTGCGCGCCGTCGACGCTGGCCTGGTGGATTACATCATTGATCCGCTGCGTCATGGGTCCCTGCTGCGGCGCATGATCGGCAAGGCCATCGAGGTGCATCGGCTGGCCGCGGAGCGCGAGCGCGACCGCGCTCGCCTGGCCCAGCTCAACCAGAATCTCGAGGAACTCAACGAGAGTCTCGAGACCCACCTGGTGATGCTGCGCCTCGACCAGCAGGCTGGCGGGCAGATCCAGCGCAAGCTGCTGCCGCCAAGACCGCAGACACTGAACGATGTCACCTTCGACTACTGGCTGGCTCCCTCGCTCTATCTCTCCGGGGATTTTCTCGACTTTCAGGCCTTCGACGCGCGTTACAGCCTGTTCTACTTTGCCGACGTCTCCGGGCACGGGGCCTCGTCGGCCTTCGTCACCGTGCTGCTGAAGTATCTTTCCAATCACTGGCAGCATGAGTGGGACGGCAAGCATCCGGAGGCGCTGGCGCCGCGCTGGCTGGCTGCCCTCAATCGCGAACTGCTGGATGCCGGGATTGGCAAGCATGCGACCCTGTTCGTCGGGGTCGTTGACCATCAGCGTCGCTATCTCCACTATTCGCTGGGCGCCCAGTTGCCCATGCCGATGCTGGTAGCCGACGGTCAGGTGTCGCCGTTACCCGGCGAGGGCATGCCGGTCGGTCTCTTCCCGGGCGTCGACTATCCACAACTGGGCTGTGAGCTGCCGGAGAACTTCCGGCTCTGTCTGTGTTCGGACGGGATACTGGAATGTCTGCCGGGCAATACGCTCGATGCGCGGCTCAGGGAACTCGAGCGGCGGGTCCTGGCCAGTGAGACGCTGGAGGGCCTACGTGGCAGCCTTGCACTGGGGGCGATGGCAGACGATGATGACGATGTCGCCGATAATGCGCCTGGGCACGAGGAACTGCCAGACGACCTGACGATCATGATGTTGAGCGGATTTGGACATGATAAATCATGAAGGCCGCCTCAAGGCGGCGTTCGACTCCGGCGTTTTCGTTCTCAAGCTGTGCGGGGATGTGCGTCTGACGCTTTGTGCCACCCTGGACCGTCAGGCCCGGCAACTGGCCGAGACGCCTGGACTCGAGACGCTGATCATCGATCTGCGCGATACCACCAACGTGGATTCCACGGCCCTGGGCTTCCTGGCCAAGGTGGCCATGGCGGTGCACGATCGTGTCTCCGAGCGCCCGACCATCATCGCCGACAATCCCGATGTTCGGCGCATGCTCGATGTCATGGGATTCTCGCGTATCTTTACCCTGGTGGAGACGCCCATCACCGAGACCTGTGAGCTGTGTGATCTTCCCGAGATTCCTACCGATGTCGAGGAAACGCGTCAGCGTGTTCTCGAGGCGCACCGCATTCTGATGCGTCTCAGCGAGCACAATCGACAAGAATTCCAGCCGCTCGTCGAGATGCTCGAGGCTCAGGAGGCCGCCTCGCACGATCGCTGATCGATGCCGCAACGACCTCCCCCGGTCTCGCGACCGCCTACGCTTTCCTCAACTCGCCCAGCAGGGTCTCCAGCTTGCGCTGATCGTCCATGAACTTGCGAATTCCCTCCGCCAGTTTCTCGGTGGCCATGGCATCCTCGTTCATCTCCCAGCGGAATTCTGCCTCGTCCTGAGGCTCCGGCGGGCTGGTTTCGGCATCCAGCGGCACGAGTCGACGTTCCAGATGACCGCGGGTATCGGCCAGCTCTTCCAGCAGCTTGGGCGAGATGGTCAGGCGATCGCAGCCGGCCAGGGCGATGATCTCGCCCGCATTGCGAAAGCTCGCTCCCATCACGATGGTGTCGTAGCCATGCCCCTTGAAGTGCTCGTAGATTCGTCGGACGGACTGTACACCCGGGTCTCGGTCGCCGCTGAAGTCGGCATCGGGCTGTCGTGCCTTGTACCAGTCGAGAATCCGACCGACGAAGGGCGACACCAGCGTGGCGCCGGCATCGGCGCAGGCGCGTGCCTGGGCGAAGCTGAACAGCAGTGTCAGGTTGGTGTTGATGCCCTCGCGCTCGAGAACTCTCGCCGCACGGATGCCTTCCCAGGTGGCGGCCAACTTGATCAGGATGCGCTCGGGGCCGACGCCATGTTGCCCGTAGCGCTCGATCAGCGAGCGGGCCTTGTCGACGCTGGCGTCGGTATCGAAGGAAAGGCGCGCGCTGACCTCGGTCGAGACATAGCCCGGTATCAGGGCGCTGACTTCGCTGCCGATTTCCACCGCCACCGCATCAAGCGCATCGTCGATGTCGATGGCATGGCGAGCGATCTCGGCCAGTCGCGCGCGGCGCGATGCGTGCTGGGCCGCCTGAAGGATCAGTGACGGGTTGGTGGTGGCATCGGTGGGCTCGAAGCGGCGAATCGCCTCGAGATCGCCGGTATCGGCGACCACCGTGGTCATGCTCTTGAGTTGTGAAAGCAGGTCATCTGCCATGGCGGGG
>Ga0207414_1000763_pt1 | contig 13279 bp, 11 predicted proteins | sample PonA231FremontCA_2_FD_187269 | JGI IMG/M metagenome (GOLD analysis project Ga0207414, IMG submission 187269) | Marine sediment microbial community from Fremont, CA, USA - Pond A23 Sediment 1 (SPAdes) | ecosystem: Environmental > Aquatic > Marine > Unclassified | place: USA: Fremont, California... | reverse complement strand
ACCTGCGTCGGCTTGAGTACGCCCTGGTCCACCAGCCACTGGAAGACCTCGGCGACCTGCGCCCCCAGCGGCAAGAACAGTGTCGCCGGAAGCGCTGCGACCTCTTCCATCAATGTGCTCTCGATCTGGGCTCGCAGCGCCGGCTGTTTCAGCATGGCCGGGCTGCCGCTGTAGTTCTTGCCTGCTTGGAACACGGGATTACGCAGGGCCGAGGTGTAGTGCACCAGATGGGCGTGGTGGCCGAAAAGCTGTGCGCTGTCTTGAATGCCAAGCCCGGCGGGCAGCCCGATATGGTTCAGCATCGCCACCAGGTTGCTGCGCAGGGGGCCGCTAAAGCTGGCGGTCCGCTTGGCCTGCGCGAGGGCCTCGGCATGGGACATGCCACGCTGCAGGCACTGGCGAGCGGTATTCAGCGCGTTGCGCGCCTGCTGCAGTCCAGGCGTGATGCCGCAGAGGGTGATCCGGGCATCCCGGTTGAGGTGCTCGAACGGCGCATAGTAGGTTTCAAAGGCCCCGTCGCGGGTGAGGCGCAGGGAGGCCGGCAGGAAATCGTCGCTGCCGAGGTGCGGCATGCTGAGAATAGTGTCTGCAAAGCGGCAGAAAGCGGTCATGGCATGGTGCTTGCGTTAAATCGTAATGGCCAAGGCAGTGCGGAATGTCTTCCTGATGCTGCTGTGCCGGCACAGGATGGTCTCGAGCTTGTCGCGGACCAGCACCGCCGCGAGCAGGGCACAGTAGCTGTCAGCGCCGTAATACTCAACGGCAATCACGCCCAGACCGATAAACGCCCGAAAATCCAGCACGTCACCCTTCCACCGCCCGATACTCATATGTCACCAACCTGCAGTAGCCTCACAAACATCGGCCATTCCGCAAAAAAAGAAGGATTTCGACAGTGTAGGTCACGCATCTTCGCCGCTTTACGTGGATTTGGTCTGACCGAACAAGGGCCTAACAGGCTGCCGATCGAGTCGATCATGGCGAGAAAGGAGCGCGACGCGCACCCTAGCGGTGAGCGGAGGAGGGGGATGACCTGTTGGTCAGCTCCCAGTCGAGCCGGCCTGCGCATAACGCTCCCACTCCGTGGCGGGAATGGCCTCGACGATCAGGCCATGCTCCGGCCGATGGACGAGGCCTTCATGGTAGGGCTGGTAGGCCCCCATCACTGGCTGACCCGGGCATAGTGGGCGGCCAACTGGGCAAGCACCTCCACGGCGTGGTCTCGATTACCGCCACCGGCCAAAGCGCGGATTAGCCAGCCGGATCCACCAACTCCTGCCTCACCCCTGGCAGCACACTGCCTGAAGGTGGATATGAAAGTTGGAGTGATTCACACTTCACGCCTGAACAAGTGACCGCACGCAATACTCAGCAAGGAGGCTGATATGCCCCGTTTTTTGCATACCGCTGACTGGCAGATAGGGCGCCAGTATTCCCGCTTCGAGCCCGATGATGCGGTCGCCCTGGCCGAGGCTCGTTTTACCGCGGTGGAGCGCCTGGCGCGCCTGGCCACGGAAGAGAGCGTCGACGCCGTGCTGGTGGCCGGCGATATCTTCGATGCCCAGACGCTGAGCGAGCGCACCCTGCATCGCACCTTCCAGGCCCTGAGTGGCTTTTCTGGCCCTTGGATCATGATTCCCGGCAACCACGACGCTGCCTTGGCGGAGAGCGTCTGGACCCGGGCGCGGCGTATCGGCGCCATCCCCGACAACGTTCACCTGCTGCTGTCGCCCGAGGTGGTGCTGTTCGAAGAGATCGGTGTCGCCATGCTCCCGGCGCCCCTGACCCAGCGCCAGACCCACCGCGACCTTACCGCCTGGTTCGACGCCGCCGAGACTCCGTCCGGGCTGGTGCGCATCGGCCTGGCTCACGGCAGCGTGGAGGGACAGCTGGCCGAGGGTATCGATGCCTCTAACCCCATTGCCGCCGATCGCGCCACCAGCGCTCGGCTGGACTATCTGGCGCTTGGCGACTGGCACGGTCTGAAGCAGATCGATGAGCGCACCTGGTACAGCGGCACCCCCGAGCAGGAGCGCTTCAAGGACAACGGGGCCGGTCAGGCACTGATGGTGGCCCTCAACGGCCCCGGTGCCGAGCCCCGGATAGACGCCCGGCAGGTGGGCCAGCACGCCTGGATCGCCCTAAAGCGCCAGCTGTCGGTACCTTCCGACCTCGACGCCCTGCTGGCGGAGCTGGAAGCACTACCGCCCATGTCGGTGCTGGATCTAACGCTTCAGGGCCAGCTCGATCTTGCCGCGCAGCAGCGCCTGGAGCAGGCCCTGGGCGCCGCGGCCGGGCGCCACCGTAGCCTGCAGGTCGACATGACCGGGCTCGCTCTGGCACCTACCGCCGACGATATCGCCGCGCTGCATGCCGACGGCTACCTGGGTAACGTGATTACCGAACTGCAGCGCCGTCAGGAAGTGGAGGGCGAGCGCGAGGTCGCCCGCGAGGCGCTGGGCATTCTTGCCGGCATGTTAAGTACCCGCCGGCCCGCCAATCATCGTGAGGCGCCTCAAGGATGAAATTGTCACGCATTCGCCTCAACCAGTTTCAGCAGTTTCGCACCCCCCTCGAGGTTAACGACCTCGGCGATGGGCTCAATCTCTTCGCCGGCCCCAACGAATCCGGCAAGAGCACCTTGGTGCGCGCCATTCGCGCGGCTTTCTTCGAGCGCCACCGTTCCACGAGCCTCGCCGAGTTGCAGCCCTGGGGTGACTCCTCTGCGGCGCCCGAGGTCAGCTTGGCGTTCACCTGGCAGGAGCAGGAGTGGCGGCTGGAAAAACGCTTTCTCAAGCGCCAGCGCTGCGATCTGGTTGCCGCCGACGGGCGCCTGAATGGCGACGAGGCCGAGGAGCGCCTGGCCGAGCTGCTGGGCTTCCAGTTTCCCGGTCGCGGCGCCAGCAAGGCCGAGCACTGGGGCATACCCGGTCTGCTCTGGGTAGAGCAGGGCGCCGGTCAGGAGGTGCGCGATGCGGTCGGCCATGCCAGTGAGCATCTTCAGTCGGCGCTCGCCGGAAGCCTCGGGGAAGCCCTGGGCGAGGTCACCAGCAGCGCTGGCGACGCCCTGATTCAACAGGTGGAACGCGAGCGCGGCCGCCTGCTGACTGCCACCGGCAAGCCTACCGGCGACCTGCGCGAGGCGCAGCAGGCCTGCAGCACGCTGGAGGAAGAGCATCGGCAGCTGGAAGAGGCGGTCAAGCGCTACCAGGCCAGCGTTGATCGCCTGGGCGAGCTCAGGAAACAGCAGCAGGAGGTCGATGCCGCCCGGCCCTGGGAAGCCCAGCGAGAAAGGGCCCGTGCTGCCCAGGCACAGCTCGAGGCTGTCGAGACGCTCCAGGCGCAGCAGGCTCAGGAGCGGTATGACCTGGCAGGCATCCAGCGTCAGCAAGGGCTTTACCGCCAGCAGCTGCAGGACTTCGAGGCTCAAGAGCAGCAGCTGGAAAAGCGCCAGCGGGCGAAGGAGAAAGCCCAGCAGGAATTGGCGACGTGTCAGGGCAATGATGATGCTGTTCGGCAGCGGCTGGCGCAGGCCAATGCCGCCTATGATGAGGCCAACGCGCGCCTGACCACAGCGCGCCAGCGTGACCATCGCCAGAACCGGCAGTCGGAGCACGATCAGCTGGCGAAGCAGGTGGCACAGCTGGCCGACACCCTGACACAGGCCCGCGAACGGCGTGATTCGCTGCAGCAGCTGGCCGAACAGCAGCAAGCCCAGGCCGTGGATGACAAGGCCCTTGGCAAGCTGCAACAGTGCGAAGCCGAGCTCGGCAAGCTGACGGCCCAGCAGCAAGCGCTGGCCACCCGGCTTGGCTACACCCTGGAGGAGGGGCAGCAGCTGGCGCTGGGCGATCAGATGCTGAGCGGCGAAGGTGAAACGCTGCTGTTGGCGGAGGCCGAGCTCAGCATTCCCGGGGTAGGCAGGCTGACCATCCAGCCGGGCGGCACCGATGTCGCCGATCTGCGGCGCCACCAGCAGCGCCTGGAAACTGAGCGCGATGCGCTGCTACAGCAGTTGGGTGTGGCCGACTTGGCCGCCGCCGAAGAACGGGCCAGGCGTGCCAACGAGCTCGAACAGGAAAAACAGCGCACGCTTGCCCGTCTCGAGGGTCTCGCCCCTGAAGGCGTGGACGCGCTGGAAAGCGAGCATCGTCTGGCCGTTCAGCGTCGCGACCGGCTGGCGGCGGAGCTCGCTCAACTGGCTGAGCGTGAAGGAGCGCAGCCGGAAGGCGAAGCGAGTGCCGATCTGCCAAGCGTGGCCCAGGCCGAGGCCGCGCTGGGTCATGCCGGGCAGGCGCTGACCTCGGCGGAGCAGGCCGAGGTCGAGCATCGCCAGGCCTTGAGCCTCGCCAAACAGGCCCTAGCGGCCGCCCAGGCGGAGTGGCAGATCCTGCATGATGAGCTCAACGCCCCCGGCCGCCAGCAGCGTCAGCAGGATGCGCGCGATGCGCTGACTGATCTCAAGGTGGAGGAGGAGCGCCTGACGGCCACGCTGAAGGATCGCCAGCGCCGGATAGACGCCGCCAACCCCGAGCTGTTGGCTCAGGACGTGGCGCGTTTCACCCAGGCCGCGGAGGCGTTGCAGCGCCATGCCCAGGAGCGCGACGCTGAGATTACTCAGCTCAAGATCCGGCTGGAAACCCTGGGCGCCAACGGCCTGGAGGAGCAGCGTGATGAAAAGCGCCAGCGGCTGGAGGAAAACCAACGCCGTTACGACCAGCTTCAACGTCGCGGCGCGGCGCTGGATATGCTGCTGACCCTGCTCAAGGAGCAGCGTCAGGCGGTCACGGTGCGGCTGCAGGCGCCGCTGCAAAAACACCTCAGCCGCTACCTGTCGCTGCTGTTTCCTGGCGCCGAGCTGACGGTGGACGAAGCGCTGAAACCCGAGACGCTGATACGTCCCGATTCAGGCCAGGAGGAGCGCGGTGATCTGGCAGCGCTGAGCTTCGGTGCCCGCGAGCAGATGGGGCTAATTAGCCGCCTGGCCTACGCCGACCTGCTTCAGGAGGCAGGCCGCCCCACCCTGATCATTCTCGACGACGCCCTGGTCCACTGCGACCGCATCCGCCGCGAACAGATGACGCGCATTCTCTTTGATGCGGCCCAGCGGCATCAAATTCTGATGTTCACCTGTCATCCGGAAAACTGGCAGGACCTGGGGGTTATACCGCGCGAGATGCATGCGCTGACTGCGGCGACATAGTCGCCCTGTTCGGTAGTGGGGGGCCCGCATCGCTCCTTGGCAGATGGACGTTCTGCCGAGACGCCATGTTCATATCGGCTCCCACGCCCGCTCTCCCTAAACAAGTCGTCGAAGAATGCCTTGTCTGCTTCGGCCAACACCAGGTGTCCTTCGGCATTGAAGTAGGCGGTTGGGAGCGGTTGATTCATTCTGCATGCCTTGAGGGACTGGCCGAAAGTCGGGTCGTTGCCGATGCTCTAAGGTTGACGACCATCGGCGCCGGTCTTAAGCATCCAGTAATAGAGGTATTCTAAAAAGTCGAGGCGATACAAGACCGCGCCGGCATATTCCGCTATACCCAGCCGAGAAGCGCGTATCAGTTGGCGCGATTGCCGGTACAACGGGCTTCGGTGGTAACGTTTCGTGGCGTTTCCACAACAATCTAGCGCTGACCGCCCGTTATACGGAAGGGTTGGATTTGGATACGGACTATGAAGAGGATGGTGTCGACTACCAGGCAGATTTTGGTATGAAGGCGTCGAGCCTCAAAGTCGACTACTTCCCGTTCGGTGGCCGTTTCTTTATCTCGGCGGGTGCAATGATGCCAGATATCGAAGCAGACGTGGTAGGTACGCCGCAGAACGGTGCCACTTATGAGCTCAATGGTACATTCTATTCGGCGGCGCAAATTGGCTCCGTTGTGGGCAATGCAATCGTTGCCGATGGCACGCAGCCTTATATCGGCTGGGGTTGGAGAAGCTCTCAAGAGAGGGGATTTGAGCTGTTCTCCGAGTTCGGTGTTGTTGCAACCGATATCGATGTCGCGCTACGCACGACCAACGACTTTGAGAGCGTTGATCCGACACTGCGTAACGACTTTCGCGCCGAAGAGAAGAGCTTAAAGGAAGAGATCGACGAGCTCCCCGTATTTCCGGTCGCCTTGATCGGCATCAGCTATACGTTCTAAATCTGGAAGTAGGCGGTAGACGATGTCTCGCTATAAGGCTGCCTTTTCGCCGCTTGCCTCTCTTTGCCAACCTTATTGGCAGAAAGAAGAAAACGAAAAGTTACCCGCCTTTTTCCCGGTGTTTTTCGGAAATTCGTGACTCAGTAGTGTACGTACATGGCTATCCTCCAGGTGGTGCACCGGCGCTCAGTATTGCTGCCTATGCGACTTCCGATGTCGCATCATCCGCGGGAGGCCTGATCCAGCCAGGCCTGAATATGCTGGGTCGCCTCGACTGAGGGCATGGCGTTATAGCGCCCTCGGGCCTCGCTCACCACCCAGCCGTTGCCTTGCGAACGGATGGCCACCGTAACGGGCTCTGACCCGCTGAGGTGATAGATGTCCACCTGCTCGTTAGCGACCTCGCGATGATAAGAGCCCACGCAGTGCCGCATGCGCTGGCCTTCGCGCAGCAGCTCGGCCCAGGAGGTGAGAGGGGTGATTAGACCATTACCGTCTAGGGGTGGGGCAGGGTAGTTGCCGTAGTCGACCTGAAGGGCGGTGGCGCTGCATTCATGTCCTACACGGTCTATGTGATCATTTAAACGATCCACCAGGCGGTCATGAAGGGCCTGGAGCTCCGCCAGGCTTGCCACTCGCCGCAGCGCCTGAGGATTATTACCGAGCATACGCTCGACATCGGCGAGCAGGCGATGGAGCCATGCGGTGTGACCTGACCGCGGTCGCTGGGCTTCCAGTATGCCGTCTATCACGCACAGCAAGCCGGGCCAGCGCGGGCCTTCGTAGCGTGCCAGAAAGCTCAAATGGTCCAGACGGAGCGAGCGGTGATGGCGCAGCAGAGAGGTATCCTGCGGACGGTTCAGCGTCCGCTTGAGCTCCAACAGGTCGCGGGGAACCATGGGGCGCAGGACAGAGCGCCGGAGCAGCTTGGCGGTGGTTTGGTCATCCGGCAGCCCTACGTTGCGACACAACCGCGGCTGCTTCTGGGCCAGGCAATCCAAGAAAGCGTCACGTGACAACCCGGCGTCGCTGGCCCAATCCACCAGCAGGATCAGCAACAGCGGCGATACCGTAGCCAGTTCGCGGGCGGCCGGCAGCTGGCCGCATACCTGAGCCAACTCGACTCCCAGGAAGGGGGCCATATGGATAACTTGGCTGACGGGATTCGGCATGCCATACATCAGCGTTTTGCCGTGAGTCGCCTGCAGCATCGGCCAGGCGATACCCGGAGGCGCCAGGAAGTCTCCGCTGGTCAGCGCTTCTCCATCGACCTCGCTGTACCAGGCAAACGGGCGTTCGGCGCCCCAGGGGGCCAAGTGAACCCTGAGCGGGTAGCCCAGCGCGGGTTCAAGGTCGAAAGTTGCCGTGTTTGCTGGCACGGGGGCTCTATGCCTTTCCTGACCAGGAAATTGTTCGCAGTTCAGCCAGTTTGCTATTGGCATGAGCGTTTTTCGCTTTTCTCGTCTCGTGATGGGCACGCGGATATCATTTGCTCGGCCCAATTCTCCAATATTTCTACCCCGCTGAGGATCGCTCCATGACCACGGCACCACAGCGTTTTCAGTACTTTCAGCTCACAGCGCGCATGCGCGATATCGCGGTGCCCTCCTGGGGCTGGCACTCGGGGATGCCCTTGATAACCCGTTAGGATTCTATCCGCGCGAGTATTATCCCACGTATGACGAGATGCGGGGTGGTGGTGGCGCCGATGTGGCACCAGGCGAATGGAAAGACGATACGGCCATGGCACTTTGCCTGGCCGCCAGTCTGATCGCATGCCAATAGTTAATGGCGCTGCAGTGGTAGCGGAAAGACTGAAGTGACCTCCTCCAGGGCTACCCCATAGCCTGCGCAGCTCTGGAAGGGAGGCGCTTCACTCCCGCGGATTTCTTGGTGGTCGGCGGCTTTAACTAATACGGCAAGCAATTAGGTGATGATTTAGTTAAGATTCGCCGTATTCTGTCCATTGAGGCACGCCACCATGGGTTACAGCAGGCTCCAGCTGGAGCAAGCCAGGGTTGCCAGCAACGCCATCCAGCTCTTCGAGGCGCTCGAAGCCCACCGGGGGCAGGCGCGTCAGGTCACCGGCTCGATGCACTGGAAGCACATTGCCGGCCGGGACTACCTCTACCGCGGCTATTCCCACGGCAGGAACCACTCCCTGGGGCCCCGCAGCCCGGAGACCGAAGCCCTCAAGGCCAGCTTCGACGAGAAGAAGGCCGCTTATAAGGCTCGGGAAGCGTCGCTCAAGGAGCAACTGCAGATCCATGTCGCCTATGTGCGGGCCAATCGGCTGCATCGGTTTCCGCTGCCGGCGGCACGGGTGATTCGTGCTCTGCAGCGCAACCGGGTGCCGTTTCGGATCATCGGCACCAATGCGCTCTACGCTTACGAGACCAGGGCCGGCGTGCTGATCGAACCGGAGCATCTCGCCACCGAAGATGTCGACGTGTTGATGGACGTGCGGCAGGGCCTGAGGATCGCCACTCAGGTGAAGCCAGAGGGGCTGCTGGCGCTCCTCCAGCGGGCCGACAAGACCTTCCAGCGCTTCACCGATACGGCGTTCACCTTTTGCGCGGTGAACAGCGCCGGCTACCGGGTCGACTTCATCACCCAGGGGCTCAGCAGTCCGCAGGCGATGAATGATTTCGAGCGCCATCTGGACATGGCGGATCTGACCCCCGTCACCATCACCTCTCTCAAGTGGCTGGTCGCGTCTCCCCGCTTTACGGCGGTGGTGTTCGACGAGCGAGGGATGCCGTTACGGGTGGATACCGTCGACCCGCGGGCTTTCGTGCTGCACAAGTGGTACGTGAGCCGGCAGCCGGATCGCAACCCTCTCAACAAGCATCGGGATGCGGCCCAGGCTCGCCTGTTGAACTCCCTGCTCCAGCATGAACTCACCGAGCTAACGACGACCCGGGCGGTCTCCCGAATCTTCCCGGCGCCCATCCGTCAGTCGGCCAGGGAATCGCTCGACGACTTCGACGTCTGACCCCTAAGCGAGCACACGCAGGAGGCCTTGAAGAGGTGGGCATCAGTTGCAAAGCCAACGATCTATGTTTTCTTTGCAATTATACCGTTAACTTTCTTAAAAGCGACGCTTTGCAACTGCGCTGCGAAAGGGCTGTGTGATTAGGAGGAAGGGGGCCTCGCCCTTGCTAGCCTGTATCCGCTGAAGAGCCAGCCTTGATCCATCAAGAGGTGGGGGCTCAAACCCAGGTCTGATGGCAGGCTGTGCCATGGGGTTGGCAGAAGGTGTTTTCGAAGTGCGGGAACCCATACGGAACCCAGCTGTTTTTAGGGGCGCAAAAACGAAAAACGACCACTTGCTCTATGAGCTAAGTGGCCGTTTTTTCTGTGTTTTTTGGTCGGAGCGACAGGATTCGAACCTGCGACCTTTGCAACCCCATTGCAACGCGCTACCAAGCTGCGCCACGCTCCGACTCTGTTTTCGGTTTCTTGACCGTGTGGCCCGTACCCCGAGAACGAGGCGTATACTAGCGCGTTGCGGGGCAAATGAAAAGGCCCTTTTGCGCTTTCGTTTCAATTGCTTGGCCGATGGCCCCGGCAGGGGCCCCGGATCTTCCCGCGTCTGTCACACTATGGGGATCGCCAACCGGCCCGCGTGGGCGCCGTCGAGAGGAGGGCGAAGATGCCGTTGATCATGGGGATGAGTGTGCTGCTGGCTTGCCAGTTTGCCGGGGAACTGCTGGCGCAGGGGCTCATGCTGCCGATTCCGGGGCCGGTGTTTGGCATGGTGATCCTGCTGGTGGCATTGATGATTCGCGGCAAAGTGCCCTCGAGCCTGCGCCTGACGGGGGAGGGACTGCTGCGCTACCTGACGCTGCTATTTGTGCCGGCGGGCGTGGGGCTGATGGTGCACTTCGAGCTGATCGGGGCCGATCTGTGGCCGATCGTGCTGACGCTTGTAGGTTCCACGGCGGTGACGTTGGCCGTCACTGCCTGGGTGCTGTCGCGCTTGCAGCGCGGTGCTCGCCGGGGCAGCGCGGGCTCGGGAGATCAGCCATGAACGTGGCGTCCCTGGATCAGCTGTGGGTTTACCTGTCCGGCAATCCGCTGCTGTGGCTGCTGACAACCCTGCTGGTGTTCACCCTGGCCGTCAGGCTTAACCGGGCGGTGGGCGGTACGCCGCTGCTGCATCCGGTCACGCTTGCCATTGCCATGTTGATCGCCCTGCTGCTGCTGGTGGACGTGGAGTACCAGGCCTATTTCGAAGGGGCACAGTTCATCCATTTCCTGCTGGGGCCGGCCACGGTCGCGCTGGCGATTCCCCTGTATGACCATCGCGAACGGGTGCGCCGGCTGCTGTGGCCGCTGTTGCTGGCGTGCGGGGCGGGGATTGTCACGGCGGTGGCCTCCACGTTGGGGTTGGCCATGCTGCTGGGCGCGCGCAGTGAAACGCTGCTATCGCTGGCGCCGCGCTCGGTGACCTCGCCGATTGCCATGGGCATTGCCGAGCAGATCGGCGGGATACCGTCACTGGCGGCCGGCCTGGTACTACTCACCGGCTCCATCGGCTGCGCGCTAGGACCATGGATCTTTCGCCTGCTGCGCATCACCGATCCGGTGGTGCAGGGCTTTACTCTGGGTCTGGCGGCTCATGGGTTTGGCACCGCCCACGCCTTTGCCCGCCTGGGCGCCGTGGCCGGTGCTTTTTCAGGCCTGGCCATGGGGCTGACCGGCCTGCTGACAGCCTTTCTACTGCCGCTGATCACCCACCTGTTCGGCTTCGGTTGACCCGGCGCCGGCGGTGGGGCGTCAGATCTCTTCCCAGATGCGGCGGCGAAACTCCTCAGACATATCGGTGGCACGCTTCATGCGCTCCATATGCGCCTCGGTCACGTCGCTGAGAAGCTGCTGATAGCGCTCCTGCACTTCAGCCGGGGTCTGCGGCGCATCGCCCTCGAACGACTTGGCGATCTTCTGGCCGCTCTCGGCGAGCGATTGCAGAAACTGCGCCTCAAAGCGCATGGCCTCGGCCATGCTCTGCATCCACGCCAGCTGCATGTGGGTGATCGGCGTGAAACCCCGACTGAACTGCTGCTGCCACCACTCCATCATCGGCTCGGTTGCGGCCATGGCGGGGTTGGATTTGGCGTCTTGTTGCTTGGTCATGGTCGTTCTCCTCAGGCGTCGTCCTTGGCTCGTGTCGAGTCAAGCGCACGGTTCACTTTGAGTGTAGAAGAGGATCGCTCTCTGGTGCATTGCAGCGCAGGGCGATAATTGTGGTACCGACAGGGAGCGTCACGCACTGGTGGGCCATGCGCCGCCCCGAGATGGGCTAAGTTGGGGGAGGGATCATTCCAACGCAGGGGCACGCCCGCATGTGGCAAGCGATCAAATCAGTACTGGCGGCGTTTCTGGGCGTCCAGAAGGATGCTCGGCGGCGCGAGGACTTCTCGTCCCAGCGTCCGGGCACCTTTATCGTCGCGGGACTGCTGATGGGCGGGGTGTTCGTGCTGCTGGTGGCGCTGGTCGCGGTGCTGGCGGCGCGCTGAGGAGAAGCGTTGAGGCTCCCGTTTAGGGCGTCGGCACCTCAAAAGTGACGAATCGTCGCACTCTTCTATACTGCTGTGAGCGCTCACTAATACAACAATTATCCTTAGGAGGCGCCGATGCGCACGCTGTTCGTGTGGATGGCGGGAGGGCTGATCGCAGCCGCCCTGGCTCCCGCCGCGCTGGCCAACGGTTGGAACATGCCCGTTGGCGTCACGGCAATCAGCCGTGACATTTACTCGCTGCACATGATCATCTTCTGGATCTGCGTGGTGATCGGGGTCGTGGTGTTCGGGGCGATGTTCTATTCGCTGTTTCGCTACCGCCACTCGCGCGGCGCCAAGTCGGCCACTTTCCACGAGCACACCAGCGTGGAGGTGATCTGGACGGCAATCCCGCTGCTGATCCTGGTAGCCATGGCCGTGCCCGCCACCGCCACGCTCAAGACCATGTACGACACCTCCGAGGCCGACCTCGACATCATGGTCACCGGCCAGCAGTGGCGGTGGCGCTACGAATATCTCGGCGAAGACGTCGCCTTCACTTCCAACCTGGGTACTCCCCGCGACCAGATCGACGGCAGCGCCGCCAAGGGCGAGCACTACCTGCTCGAGGTGGATGAGCCGCTGGTGCTGCCGGTGGGCAAGAAAGTGCGCCTGCTGCTCACCTCCGACGACGTGATCCACTCCTGGTGGGTCCCGGAACTCGCGGTCAAGCAGGATGCCATTCCCGGTTTCGTCAACGAGAACTGGGTGCGCATCGAAGAGCCGGGCATCTACCGCGGCCAGTGTGCCGAACTCTGTGGCAAGGACCACGCCTTCATGCCGGTGGTGGTCGAGGCCGTGGAGCCGGAGCGCTTTGGCGAGTGGATGGCCGAGCGCAAGCAGGCGGCCGAGCGGGAGGCGGCCGGGGTCGACCGCGAGTGGCAGCGCGATGAGCTTATGGCGCGCGGTGAGCAGGTTTACGGCGCGGTGTGCGCCTCCTGCCATCAGCCCGACGGCAACGGCAATCCGCCGGCTTTCCCGGCCCTGGCGGGCAATCAGCGGATGCTCGACGACCTCGACTGGCACATCGACAGGGTGATCAACGGGGTCTCGGGGGCGGCCATGCCGGCCTTTCGCAGCACACTGAACCCGGTGGAGATTGCCGCGGCGGTCACCTATGTCCGCAATGCCTGGGGCAACGCGGCCGATGATAGCGTCCAACCGTCGGAAATCGCCAACCGCATCGCCGGTTCCGGCGAGTGACGGGCTTTTCCGCTTCTCTTTCGTGATCGCCAACAGGGAGATTTCCGATGGCTTCACATCTGCCCCCCAAGCCCGTCCCGCAGCACAGCACGGCAGCCGCCGGTGGCACCGCCGAGGCGCCGCACCCGCGGCCCCACTGGCTGATGCGCTGGCTGTTGACCACCAATCACAAGGAGATTGGCAGTCTCTACCTGATCTTCTCGCTGACCATGTTCTTCATCGGCGGGATTTTCGCCCTGGTGGTTCGCGCCGAGCTGTTCCAGCCCGGCCTGCAGCTGGTGCGGCCCGAATTCTTCAATCAGATGACCACCATGCACGGCCTGATCATGGTGTTCGGGGCGATCATGCCGGCCTTCGTGGGCC
>Ga0207414_1000759_pt1 | contig 13307 bp, 12 predicted proteins | sample PonA231FremontCA_2_FD_187269 | JGI IMG/M metagenome (GOLD analysis project Ga0207414, IMG submission 187269) | Marine sediment microbial community from Fremont, CA, USA - Pond A23 Sediment 1 (SPAdes) | ecosystem: Environmental > Aquatic > Marine > Unclassified | place: USA: Fremont, California... | reverse complement strand
AGCCGATCAAGCCGGGTCGCGGCGAACACCACGAGGATGGCGGCCACCATGTAGAACAGCGCCAGCCCCAGCTCGCCCGGCAGTTCGCTCGCCCAGAAGGCCTCGTTGACCGGGATGCTGAAGAACATGGCACAGAAGCCGCCCAGCGCCACGAAGCCCATCACGCCGGCGTTGAACTGGCCGGCATAGCCCCACTGGATGGTCAGGCCCAGGGCCAGGATGGCGTAGCAGGCGGCTTCCACCAGCATGCGGGTGCTGTAGGCCGGCCCCATGGCGGCGTAGACGCCCAGCACGGCCACCAGCACGGCGGCAAACAGCAGCACTTCGCGCAGCGGGAAGCGGCTGGGCGCGGCGACGGTATCGGCGCGTTTGGTATCCATCAGATCACCTTGCCCTTGAAGATGCCGGTGGGGCGCCACACCAGGATGACGACCAGGATGAAGAAGGGCACCACGATCTTGTACTCGGTGCCGACGAAGGCGAGGTTGCCGGACTGGGTCAGCCACTCCGGCAGCGTGTCGCGGAAGGGGCGCAGCAGCACGCTCCAGTTGAACACGGCCAGCGTCTCCGCGAAGCCGACCACGAAACCGCCCGCCACGGCCCCGTAGGGGTGGCCCACGCCGCCGACGATGGCGGCAGCGAAGATCGGCAGCAGCAGGAAGAAGCTGAGATCGGGCTTGAAGGTCACGTCCAGCGACAGCAGGGTGCCGGCAATGGCGGCCAGCCCCCCGGCAATCACCCAGGTCACGGCGACGATGGTATTGGTGTTGATGCCCGAGGCCTGGGCCAGGTCGGGATTGTCGGACATGGCGCGCATGGCCTTGCCCAGCCGTGAACGGTTAAGGAAGAGGTGCAGGCCGACCACGGCGACCAGCGTGATCGCGAACAGGTAGAGCTGCGGCTCGGTGACCACCACCGGCGCCCGCGCACCCTCGAAGGGCAGGGCGAGACGAAAGATCTCCTTGCGGTCGTCGATATAGAGGCTCTGGCCGCTGGTGCCGGCAAACAGCCGGATCAGCCCCTGCAGCATCAGCGTGACGCCCAGCGAGCCGATCACCAGCACGATCGGCTTGACCCCGTGAGCCCTCAGCGGCTTGTAGAACGCCTTGTCGATGCCTACCGCCAGCAGCGCGGTGAGCGCCATCGCCAGCGGCAGCAGGACCAGCGCCGAGGGCACGCCGAAAGCGGCGCCGGCGCCGGGAAAGGCGCTGGCCAGCAGCAGTACCATGAAGGCGCCGAAGGTCATCATGTCGCCGTGGGCGAAGTGGGCAAAGCGCATGATGCTGAAGATCAGCGTCACGCCCACCGCGCCGATGGCGTAGATCGAGCCGGTCACGCTGCCGGCGATCACCACGTTATTGATGAAAAAGACAAGTTCGTTCACGAAAGGGGTCTCCAGTACGGGCTCTGCGGACTAGCCACCGAGGAAGCTCTTGGCGACGTCCGGGTCCGCCAGCAGGGCGGCACCGGTGTCGGTAAAGCGGTTCTGGCCGGCGGCCAGCACGAAGCCCTTGTCGGCAATCGCCAGCGCCTGCTTGGCGTTCTGCTCGACCATCAGGATGCCCACGCCGGCCGCATTGATCCGCTTTACCTGCGCGAAAATCTCGTTCATGTAGAGCGGCGAGAGACCGGCGGTGGGCTCGTCGAGCAGCAGGAGGCTGGGCTCTGCCATCAGTGCCCGGCCCATGGCCACCATCTGGCGCTGGCCCCCGGAGAGTTCGCCGGCAGGCTGATGGCGCTTGTCATGCAGCGGCGGAAAGAACTCGTAGACCTGCGCGAGCATGCGCTTGACGTTGCCGGGCTTGAGGAACGCCCCCATCTCCAGGTTCTCCTTCACCGAGAGGCTCGGGAAGACGTTCTTTTCCTGGGGGACGAAGCCCATGCCGCGCTGCACCAGCTTGTTGGGCGGCAGGTTTTGGATCGGTTCGCCACGCAGCAGGATCTCGCCCTGGTTGACGTGAAGCAGGCCGAAAATGGCCTTGAGCATGGTGGATTTGCCGGCGCCGTTGGGGCCGACGATCACGCCGATCTCGTCGGCCTTGATGGCCATGTCCACCCCGTTGAGGATGTTCATGCCGCCGTAGCCACCGTGCACGTCGCGTGCGTCGAGTAATGGCATTGTCAGACGTTCTCTGCGTACTGTCTCATTATGGGAATCCGCCGGCCGGGCGCTTGCTATGAACGCGTCGCGCCGCTCAGGACGCGGCGCCGAAGTAGGCCTCGATGACCTGCGGGTTATTCTGGATCTCTTCGATGCTGCCCTCGACCATGACGCTGCCCTGGGCGAGCACGATCACCGGATCGCAGAGCCTGGCAATCATGTCCATGTCGTGTTCGATGACCAGGAAGGTATAGCCCATCTCGCGGTTGAGTCGTTCGATGTTGGTGACCAGGTCGCCAAGCAGGGTGCGGTTGACCCCCGCGGCGATCTCGTCGAGCAGCACCACCCGAGCGTCGGTCATCATGGTGCGGCCGAGTTCCAGCAGCTTCTTCTGGCCGCCGGAGAGATTGCCGGCCAGCTCGTTGCGCACGTGGTGCAGGCCAATGAAGTCGATTACGTCGAGCGCTCGACGGCGCACTTCAGACTCCTGCATGCGTACCAGCGTCGGCTTGAACCAGGCAGCGAAGAGACTTTCGCCGGCCTGCGCGGGTGGGACCATCATCAGGTTTTCCAGCGCCGTCATATGGGCGAACTCATGGGCGATCTGGAAGGTGCGCAACAGGCCCTTGTGGAAGAGCGCATTGGCGGGCTGGTTGGTGATCTCCTCGCCGTCGAGCAGGATTCTGCCGCTGTCCAGCGACAGGGCCCCGGCGATGATGTTGAACAGCGTCGACTTGCCGGCGCCGTTGGGGCCGATCAGCCCGGTGATCGAGCCCTGCTCCACCTGAATCGAGCAGTCATTGATGACCTTGAGGCCGCCGAAGGCCTTGTGGACGTGCTGGACGTCGATGATGGCTGCCATGTCGGATCCCGTTGGAGATGTGCTTACTGTTCTTGGCTATTGTCGGACAGGAAGGTGCGCCCGGCGGCAAACGCGCCGACGATGACCATGGCGCCAATGGCCGGGATCAGGTAGCCCTCGACCTGCGGGATGCTGCGCAGGAAGACGAAGGCGACCGCTGCGGGCGCCACGAAGCGTACCAGGAAACGCCATAGCTGGAACCAGCGTTCGTTGGTGCGCATCTCCTTCATGACTTCAGAGTGGGTCAGCGCCCAGCCGGCGAAGAGCGCAATCAGCAACCCCCCCAGGGGCATGAAGATGTTGGTTAGCAGCTCGATGAAATCAAAGGGGCTGCGTCCGACCAGGGCATGGAAGAGCGTGCCCTCGGCCCACAGGTTGAAGCTGAGCACGGTGAGCAGGCCCAGCGCCCAGCTGGCGATGACCATGATGGCCACGGCCTGGGGGCGCGTCATGTCGAAGCGCTCGACCAGGAAGGCCGCCACCGGCTCGATCAGTGAGATCGACGAGCTGATGGCCGCACCCAGCACCAGAATGAAGAAGGCGCCGCCGACCAGCGCGCCACCGGGCATTTCTGCAAACGCCAGTGGCAGTGTGACGAACATCAGCCCTGGCCCCTGGCCCGGGTCGAGTTCGGCACCGAAGACCAGCGAGAAAATGGCCAGGCCCGCGACCATGGCGACGGCGGTATCGACCACGGCGATGGCGAAGGCGGTGCGCGTCAGCGATGCCTGACCGGACATGTAGGCGCCGTAGGCCATGATGGCGCCCATGCCCAGGCTCAGCGTGAAGAACGATTGGCCCATCGCCTGCAGCCAGCCTTCCAGGCTGAGGTCGGCGAGATTGAAGGTAAACAGGAAGCTGGCGGCCGCGCCAAGGTCACCGATGATGGCGCCGTATCCCAGCACCACGATCAGAATCACAAACAGCGACGGCATCAGCACCCGCAGCCCCGCCTCGATACCCTTGTGAATGCCCAGCCCCACGATCAACGCCGAGGCGGCAATGAACAGGGTGTGGTAGAGCGTCAGCAGGCCGGGCGAGGCGAGCAGCGCATCGAAGCTCTGGCCGACGGCAGGGGCATCGGCCCCGACCATGCTGCCGGTGAACATCAGCCCGGTGTAGTGAATCGCCCACCCGGCGATGACGGAGTAGAAGCTCAGGATCAGGAACGCCGAGGTCGCGCCCAGCCAGCCGATCGACTCCCAGGCCCGCGAGGTGCCGTGGGTGCGGGTCAGGAAGCGCATGCCCATGATCGGGCTGCGCCGGCTGCTGCGGCCAAGCATGATCTCGGCGATCAGGATGGGAATGCCCACCGCGAAGATGGTCAGCGCGTAGACCAGGATAAAGGCACCGCCACCGTTCTCGCCGGTGAGGTAGGGAAAGCGCCAGAGATTGCCAAGGCCGACGGCCGAGCCGACGGCCGCCAGCAGAAAGGTGCCCTTGTGGGTCCAGACGTTGTGCGTGCTCATGGGGATCCAGAATTGACTTGAACGGCCTCGTGAGCCGGGTGTGGGAACTTTGCGGCATCCGCGCCCGCCTGGCTAGTCAGCCAGCGTTTAGGGGGCGTTGGTGGCGAAGATGGTATCCGCACAGGCGATTACGCGGGTGGGTCTTCGGGGTCGCTGGGTTCGGGTTCCAGCGCGCGATAGCCGTCGGGCAGCCGCACGGTATCGCCCAGCGCCAGCTTGCCGTGGGACTTCAGACGCCGTCCGTTGTCTGCGGCAATGATGGCCGCCACGTCGCCGATGCTGGTGCCATCGACCCAGGCGGCCACCTTGACCCGCACGATGGCACCTCGATAGCGGGCCGAGAGGACGTCGCCCGGTCGCGGATCGATGCGATGCTCGGGGTCGTCGGCGAAATACGCCAGCACGCTGTCGCGGCCGGGATCGTCCCATTCCACGTGCTTGTGCATGTTAGTGCTCCTTCGCTGGGGCCGTCAGCCCACAGCATAGCCCTCGCGACGCGCAGCGACAGCACTCGCGCCTCGCCGTAGCACCACAGAGCCCGCCGGATGGCGGGCTCTGCAGCGTCGGGTGCGGCGGAGGTTACTTCTTGCCGGCGCGCTTGCGCTCGTTCTCGGTCAGGTGCTTCTTGCGCAGCCGAATGTGGTGCGGCGTGATCTCGACCAGCTCGTCGTCATCGAGGAACTCGATGGCCTGTTCGAGGCTGAACTTCACCGGCGGCGTGAGCACGATGTTCTCGTCGTTGCCCGACGCGCGCATGTTGTCGAGCTTCTTGCCCTTGGTGGGGTTGACCACCATGTCGTTGGCGCGGTTGTTGATGCCGATCAGCATGCCCTCGTAGACCTCGGTGCCGTGGTCAATGATCAGCTTGCCACGCTCCTGAAGCGCATAGAGGGCATAGGCCAGCGCCTTGCCGGTGACCATGGATACCAGCACGCCGTTGCGACGCTCGATGGAGGCATCGGGCTTGAGCGGGCCGTAGTGGTCGAAGCGGCTGGTGAGGATGCCGGTACCGGAAGTCAGCGTCAGGAACTGGCCGCGAAAGCCGATCAGACCGCGGGCGGGGATCATGAAGTCGAGGCGAACGCGACCCTTGCCGTCGGGGTTCATGTTGAGCAGCTCGCCCTTGCGGTAGCCGAGTTCCTCCATGATGGCGCCCTGGTGCTGCTCTTCGCAGTCGATGATCACTTCCTCGTAGGGCTCCTGCTTCTCCCCGTCGATGTCGCGAATGATCACCTCGGGACGCCCCACGGCAAGTTCGAAGCCCTCGCGGCGCATGGTCTCGATCAGCACCGACAGGTGCAGCTCGCCACGGCCCGATACCTTGAACTTCTCTGGCGTCTCCCCTTGCTCCACGCGCAGCGCGACGTTGTGGATCAGCTCCTGGTCGAGACGATCCTTGATATTGCGGCTGGTGACGAACTTGCCGTCCTTGCCGGCAAAGGGCGAATCGTTGACCTGGAAGCTCATCGACACGGTGGGCTCATCCACGGAGAGTGGCGGCAGCGCCTCGACCGCGGCCGGGTCGCACAAGGTGTCGGAGATGGCCAGGTTGTCGATGCCGGTGATGCAGACGATGTCGCCGGCGGTAGCCTCGTCGGTCTGTACCCGCTCCAGCCCCATATGGGTCATCACCTGGCCGATCTTGCCCTTGCGGGTGTTGCCTTCCTTGGTGACTACCATGACCTGCTGATTGGGCTTCACCGCGCCGCGCTTGATGCGGCCAAGACCGATGACCCCGACGTAGCTGTTGTAGTCCAGCGCCGAGATCTGCATCTGGAAGGGACCGTTGAGCTCAACCTGGGGCGGCTCGACGATATCGACGATGGACTGGAACATGGGGGTCATGTCCTCGGCCAGCTCGTCGGGATCCGGTCCGGCGATGCCATTGAGCGCCGAGCAGTAGACGATCGGGAAGTCGAGCTGCTCGTCGCTGGCGCCAAGGTTGTCGAAAAGATCGAAGATCTGGTCGATGACCCAGTCCGGGCGAGCGCCGGGGCGGTCAATCTTGTTGACCACCACGATGGGCTTGAGGCCCTGGTCGAAGGCCTTCTGGGTGACGAAGCGCGTCTGCGGCATGGGGCCGTCGACCGCGTCCACCAGCAACAGGACCGAGTCGACCATGGACATGACGCGCTCGACCTCACCACCGAAGTCGGCGTGTCCCGGGGTGTCGACGATGTTGATGTGGTAGTGCTCACCGTCGGGGGCTTGCCAGCGGATTGCCGTGTTCTTGGCCAGGATGGTGATGCCGCGTTCCTTTTCCTGGTCATTGGAGTCCATGATGCGCTCCTGCCCCTCGGCCTTGCGGTCGAGTGTGCCGGACTGGCTGAGCAGTTTGTCGACCAGGGTGGTCTTGCCGTGGTCGACGTGAGCGATGATGGCGATGTTGCGAAGATTCTCGATCACGACGGGATCCTGCTGACAAAATTGGGGCCGCATTATAGGGGCAGGGTGATGACGGCTACCAGCGTTGTCGGTGTATATCTTGCCGGGCCACGGGATATCAGTGGCTTGGGAGGAGGGTGCACCCCGGCAAGCGGCCCAGATGAGGCCTCCGCCACCGCAGCGGGCCCTTGGCGGTCACGCGGATTCCAGGCTCAGGTTACGGTGGCGGTGATTCGCGCCTGGCAGGCACGCAGGCGCCCGATCAAGTCGGGCAGGGCATCGAGGTCGAGCGTAGGGTCGCAGCCGCCGATGCGTTCGAACCAGTCCCGCGACACGCAGAGGGTGTCGGCGGGCATCTGGTGACGCACGCGCTGCCAGAGCCGTCTCATCCGGGTAGGGGGCGAGGCGGTCAGCACCGCGGCGTCCATGCGACACCGGGCGATATCAGCCAGCGTTGCGATCAGCCAGTCGGCGGGGATGGCATGTCGCCAGGCCGGAAACAGCATGGCTTTCCCCTGGCTGTGCGCCATGGCCGTATTGAGACGGTCGCCGAGCGGCGTTCCTGCGGTGACAATGAGGCGAACATCGTACTTGCGTGCCAAGCGCCGCAACTGGGGAGTCTCGTTATGTATGGCCAGCATCACTTCCGTATGCAGGTCGCATCGCTGCTGCAGCGGCGTCAGAGCCGCTAGCCGGCGGGGCAAGCTGGCACCGGCAGTGCGGGCATCGAGCAGGATGCTGCAGACGGTCATGGGTATGGGGACTCCCGCAGGAGGTCGGGTGAGGGTCTCGGGTTCTGGCGGCATGGCCACCGGCTCCTGAGCCTCTGCAGCGACGCTGGCTAAATTGTTATGTAAACAATTGTAGTTTTTAGTAGGTATGCGTATCAATGCGCCGCCGGGCTGATTTTCCTACTTGGGGGAGTCATGACATCGGACAGGCATTGGGGCAGCGTTAGGGATAAGCGCGCCATGAGCGAGCAGAATCACGGCGAATTGCACTTAAAGAGCGCAAGACATTATTTATTTGCACTATTTTGGCGCACAAGAGATGCCTGGAGGCTCTCTCTTCCCTCAGTCAGTCACCCTTTGGGCGTGCTATGGTCACCGATTGATTATGCGAAATAGATATTTATCAGTAGCTTATAGAACCCCTTTCGGTTCGTGCGCAAAGTTGGCACGCCGTCTGCATCATGTTGAATAGTCCCACGATCGTGCATGGCAGCCGTGGGCAGCGATGCCTAGGCGTGCTACAACACGTGCTGAACGGTTGCCAGCGCCACTGCATGACACCAACCCAACTTTTTGAGCCTAGCCACACAGCGGAGGACATCATGTCTGACAAGACTCTCGCCCTGATTGAAGAACATGACGTGAAGTGGATCGACCTGCGCTTCACCGACACGCGCGGCAAGGAGCAGCACGTCACCATTCCGGCCCGTGACGTCGATGAGGAATTTTTCGAGAATGGCCAGATGTTCGACGGGTCTTCCATCTCAGGCTGGAAGGGCATCAACGAGTCGGACATGATCCTGCGCCCCGAAGACGGCACGGCTTTTCTCGACCCCTTCACCGAAGACGCCACGCTGGTGCTGCGCTGCGACATCATCGAGCCGGCCACCATGCAGGGCTACGAGCGCGACCCGCGCTCCATCGCCAAGCGTGCCGAGGCGTACCTGCAGTCTGCCGGCCTGGGCGACACGGCCTTCTTCGGCCCGGAGCCTGAGTTCTTCATCTTTGACGAGGTGCACTGGAAGTCGGATATCGAAGGCTCCATGTATAAGATCTCCTCCGAAGAGGGCGCCTGGTCCACCGACCGTCAGGTCGAGGGCGGCAACCTGGGTCACCGTCCGCGGGTCAAGGGTGGCTACTTCCCGGTGCCCCCGGTGGACAGCTTCCACGACATTCGTGGCGCCATGTGCAATACCCTGGAAGCCATCGGCCAGACCGTCGAAGTGCACCACCACGAAGTGTCCAACGCCGGCCAGAACGAGATTGGCGTCAAGTTCAACACGCTGGTCAAGAAGGCCGACGAACTTCAGGAAATGAAGTACGTGGTGCACAACGTGGCCCACGCCTACGGCAAGACCGCCACCTTCATGCCCAAGCCGCTGGTGGGCGACAACGGCAGTGGCATGCACGTCCACCAGTCGTTCTGGAAGGACGGGGTCAACCAGTTTGCCGGTGAGGAGTACGCCGGCCTGTCCGAGATGGCGCTCTACTACATCGGCGGCGTGATCAAGCACGCGCGCGCGCTGAACGCCTTCACCAACGCTTCCACCAATTCCTACAAGCGCCTGGTGCCGGGCTTCGAGGCGCCGGTCATGCTGGCCTATAGTGCCCGCAACCGCTCTGCGTCGATCCGCATTCCCTACACCGCAAGCCCCAAGGGCAAGCGCGTTGAGCTGCGTTTCCCGGACCCGACCGCCAACCCCTACCTGTGCTTCTCGGCGATGCTGATGGCCGGTATCGACGGCATCAAGAACAAGATCCATCCCGGCGACGCCATGGACAAGAACCTCTATGACCTGCCGCCGGAAGAGGGCAAGTCCGTGCCGACCGTGGCGCACAGCCTCGACCAGGCGCTGGAAGCGCTGGACGCCGACCGTGCCTTCCTGACCGAAGGCGGCGTGTTCACCGACGAAATGATCGATGCCTACATCGAGCTGCTCAGCGAGGACGTGGAGCGCATCCGCATGACCACGCACCCGATCGAGTTCGACATGTACTACAGCTGCTGAACGACGATCGTCGAGCGCTGTTCACGGCTCGACGCGACGTTAAGTCAGTCAACAAAGGGGTTCCGCCATGGCGGAACCCCTTTGTGTCTTACACTATCCCATAGGCAGTGGCGCCATCTCTTACGCCGTCGCCCGCCGGCGCGACAACGATGCAGGGGATCAGCATGTACAAGGCACTCGCGATTTTGTCGCTGGGGCTGTCGGTCGGCCTGGCGGCCCAGGCAGAGACGATCTACCGCACCACCGACGACCAGGGCAACGTGGTGTTCACTGACAATCCGGCGCGTGGCGGCGAGAAAGTCGATCTTGAACCGCTGACGGTGGTGCCGGGGCGCGGCGAAGTGCGCGGGGTCGGCGCGCCGCCGGCCGTGGTCAATGACGACGCCCGCGGTGATCAAGGTGGCCCAACTGCGACCCCGGGCGAGCCCTTCATGCCCTACGATCGCTTCGCGATTCGCTCACCGCGCCAGGAAGAGACACTGCCGACCGGCGCGGCGGGCAACGTGCAGGTCACGCTCGACGTCCAGCCCGAGCTGCGTGAAGACCACCAGGTGCGCCTGCGGGTGGACGGCGAGGTCAGTCAGTCGGCCATGCACACCGAGACCTTCATGCTCAACGACCTGAATCGCGGAGAGCATATCCTGCAGGCCGAGCTGCTGGATGCCAGCGGTGCGGTGCGCCATCGCACCTCGCCGGTGACCCTCTACGTGCAGCGGGCCAGCGTCAATCTGCCCCAGAACCCCAACAACCCCGCGAATTAGCTGCCCCATCGTCGGTCACCTCAGTCGCGGTGTCCGGACGGTACCCCGAGACCCTGTGGCGAGGCGATGCCTCGCGACCCAGGCCGCGCCGATGCCTTCGATCACGCCGATCAGGTGGGCGGGGGCCGCGCCTTCGACCGCCTTGAAGAGCTGCGCGACGCCCCTGCGCCGGACGCTGTGCGCTAGCCTCAGGGCAATGCGTCTCATGGCGGGTGGTCCTGGCAGATCTCCAGTGGCACAGGCGGGAGGCGACCGAGCGCGCAATGCACTAAAAGTGTGCAGTGTGGCGAGGCAAGCCTGCGCCAACACGGCGCCATGCCGTGCCCCACAAAATGGCGCGCTTCTTGCAATATGTCTGGCAGAGTGTCTCGACACCGAGGCGATCAGCGCACCGAGCAGGACCACTGCATGTATCAACGTTTGATGGAACACCTCACCACCGCCGTGCTGCTGCTCGACAGCGAGCTGCGTCTTCGCTGGATGAATCCGGCGGCCGAGGCGTTGCTGGCAATCAGCCTGAGCCGCCTCAAGGGGCTGCCACTCACCACGCTGGTGGATGGCGGGGATGCCGTCGGGGAGCTGCTGGCCAAGGCGCGCGACGCGTTTCATCCATTCACCCAGCGTGAGGCGCGGCTGACCCTGATCACCGGCGAGGTGCTGACGGTGGACTACACCGTGTCGCCACTCTCGGCCAACGAACTGCTGCTGGAGGTTGAGCCTCGTGACCGGCTGCTGCGCATCTCGCGGGAGGAAGCGCTGCAGGCCCGCCAGGAAACCATCAAGGTGCTGGCCCGGGGGCTGGCCCATGAGGTGAAGAACCCGCTTGGCGGCATACGAGGGGCCGCCCAGCTGCTGGAGCGCGACCTGGATGATCCCGAGCTGCGGGAGTTCACCCGCATCATCATCGAAGAGGTCGACCGGCTGCGCGACCTGGTCGATTCGATGCTCGGTCCCAACCGGGTGACGCGACACGAGCCGCTGAACATTCACAAGGTGCTGGAGCGGGTTCGCGCGCTGCTGATCGTCGAACACGCCGGCGTCTGGATCGAGCGTGACTACGACCCCAGCCTACCGGACCTGGTCGGTGACGAGTCGCAGATGATCCAGGCGGTGCTCAATGTGGCGCGCAACGCCGTGGAGGCGATGATCGAGGCCGATACGCCCGCACCGAAGCTGATCCTGCGCACGCGCGCGCGCCGCCAGTTCACTCTCGGCGCCGAGCGCCACCGGCTGGTCTGCGAGGTGGCGATCATCGACAACGGCCCGGGTATCGCCGAGTCGCTCCGCGATACCCTGTTCTACCCCATGGTCTCTGGCCGCGCCGAAGGCAGTGGCCTGGGACTTTCCATTGCGCAGTCGATTCTGCACCAGCATCAGGGGCTGATCGAGTGCGACTCCGAGCCCGGGCATACCCAATTCCGACTGCTGATTCCGCTGGAGAAGCGCCATGACTGATGTCGCACGTGTGGTGGTCGTCGACGACGATCGCGCCATTCGCTGGGTGCTGGAGCGCGCCCTGGCCCAGCCCGACCTCGAGGTCGAAACCGTCGAACGCGCCGACCACGCCCTGCAGCGTTTGCTGGAATCGCCGCCGGATGTGCTGGTCACCGACATTCGCATGCCGGGCATTGACGGCCTGAACCTGATGGCCAAGGTGCGCGAGGCGCATCCCGAGCTGCCGGTCATCGTGATGACGGCCCATTCCGACCTCGACAGCGCGGTGGCCTCCTACCAGGGCGGTGCCTTCGAGTACCTGCCCAAGCCCTTCGATGTGGACGAGGCGCTGGCGCTGGTGCGTCGCGCCGTGGCGCACGCTCGGGAACGGCATCGCCCGATCAGCGTTCCCGAAGGGCTGGACGCCGAAATCATCGGCGAGGCCCCCGCCATGCAGGAGGTGTTCCGCGCCATCGGCCGGCTGTCGCATTCGCACATCACCGTGTTGATCAATGGCGAATCGGGAACCGGCAAGGAGCGGGTGGCGCAGGCGCTGCACCAGCACAGTCCGCGCTCCGGCAAGCCCTTCATCGCCCTCAACATGGCGGCCATTCCCCGGGACCTGATTGAGTCGGAGCTGTTCGGCCACGAGAAGGGCGCCTTTACGGGGGCCACCGCGCAGCGTCAGGGACGCTTCGAACAGGCCGACGGCGGCACCCTGTTTCTCGACGAGATCGGCGACATGCCCGCCGAGACCCAGACCCGCTTGCTGCGAGTGCTCGCGGACGGCGAGTTCTATCGCGTGGGCGGCCACACCTCCGTGAAGGTGGACGTGAGGATCATCGCTGCCACCCACCAGAACCTCGAGACGCTGGTGGGTGAGGGGCGTTTCCGGGAGGATCTTTTCCATCGCCTCAACGTGATCCGGGTGCACCTGCCGACCCTGTCCGAGCGGCGCGAGGATATTCCGCGCCTGGCGCGTCACTTTCTGGCCGAGGCCGCCAAGGAGCTCGCCACCGACGTCAAGGTGCTGACGCCCGAGGCGGAGGCGCACTTCACTCGACTGCCCTGGCCCGGCAACGTCCGCCAGCTGGAGAATACCTGTCGCTGGCTGACCGTGATGGCGTCGGGCCGCGAGGTCCTGGTCGAGGACCTGCCGCAGGAACTGCGCGAGCCGGGCGCCAGCGACGGCCAGACCGATGACTGGCGCAGCGCCTTTCGCGACTGGGCCGACCGGGCATTGGCGTCCGGCCACACGCATCTGCTCGAACAGGCCGTGCCGGATTTCGAGCGTATCCTGATCGAGACGGCGCTCAAGCATACCGGCGGTCGCAAGGGCGAAGCCGCCGAGCTGCTCGGCTGGGGGCGCAATACGCTGACGCGAAAGTTGAAAACACTACTGCCGGCACTGGCCGGGGGGGAGTGAGCTGTCGTCTGACCCGCGATGGCTCCGTCGGCGCGCATGCCGGGGCTGGGCGCCGGCGGCGGGGGCTGCCAGAATGGGCGCCCAAGGAGATAATGCCCATGACGCAGATGAGCTGGGAGCGACTGCTGG
>Ga0207414_1000755_pt1 | contig 13380 bp, 10 predicted proteins | sample PonA231FremontCA_2_FD_187269 | JGI IMG/M metagenome (GOLD analysis project Ga0207414, IMG submission 187269) | Marine sediment microbial community from Fremont, CA, USA - Pond A23 Sediment 1 (SPAdes) | ecosystem: Environmental > Aquatic > Marine > Unclassified | place: USA: Fremont, California... | reverse complement strand
TGAAGAAACTTTTTTGCCATGCTTAAGGGCTAAAAAATCTTCTAATTGAGGAGTTCTCAATCCAGTAAGTTCAAGTTCCTTAACTGCCCCCAGGGCGTTTAAAAGCCTTTCTTTAACTTCAGGTTCTCGAATTTCCAATAGTAAACCTCGATAGTAATTTTCTATACTGGCAATTGTCTTGATATTAATCTGTAATAAACCTAATAAAGAAGCAAGATCACCTAATAACCCAGGTCTATTTTTGATTATCTTATATTCCATATATAGTGTTTCCATTATTTTTGCCTCTCTCTATTATATTCTATACTAAAGATAGATAATCCTTCTTTGACTTGTAAACTGGTCTAATAGTTAGAAATTAATTTTCTAAATATTCTTCCAGTTCATCTTCAGTAATTAAAACCTCTCTAGGCTTACTGCCAACATAAGGTCCAACTATCCCCATCTCTTCCATCGTATCAATTAATCTTGCCGCCCGGGAATGACCAATATGAAGCCTTCTCTGTAACATTGAGATTGAAGCCCGATATTCAACAACAAGTCTGATTGCATCCTCTAGAAGATCATCCTCTTCATCATCTAAATTTAATTCAAGGTCCTCAAATTCATCTTCATCGATATAAAAATCTGGTTCAACCTGATTACTTAAGTAATTTACTAGATTATTTATCTCCTCATTATCAATAAAGGCACCCTGGACTCTAAATGGCTTTTTAGCCCCGACAGGATGAAATAACATATCACCATTTCCTAGAAGTTTTTCTGCCCCTCCAGTATCAAGAATAGTTCTAGAATCAGTTGCTGAAGAAACTGCAAAGGAAATTCGGCTAGGTATGTTGGCTTTAATCAGCCCAGTTATAACATCTACAGACGGTCTCTGGGTGGCGATTACTAGATGAATCCCGGCGGCCCTGGACATCTGGGCTAAACGGCAGATAGCATCTTCAACGTCATTAGCTGCTACCATCATTAGATCAGATAATTCATCAATAATCACAACAATATAGGGTAGAGGATCGTCTGACTTTTTATTATAAGATTCAATCCCCCTGGTTCCTGTCTCTGCAAAAAGATCATAGCGTTCTTCCATTTCCTTAACAATCAACTGTAAAGTAGAAGCAGCCTTTTTACAGTCAGTGACAACAGGACTAAATAAATGGGGCAGGCCATTATAATTAACCAGTTCAACTTTTTTAGGATCAATTAATAATAATTTTAATTGATCAGGAGTATTCTGATATAAGAGACTGGCAATAATACTATTTATACAGACACTTTTACCTGAACCAGTGGCACCGGCCACCAGTAAATGAGGCATCTTGCCTAAATCAGCTACAACTGCTGAACCATCAACTGCCCGGCCTAAACCGAGATTTAATCTGGTATCAGCACTGGCAAATTTATCACTTTCAACGATTTCTCTAAATCTAACCATTGATGGCCCCTGATGAGGGACTTCAATCCCAATTGCAGATTTACCAGGGATAGGAGCCTCAATTCTGACATCATGGGCAGCCAGAGAAAGGGCAATATCATTGGATAAATTCACAACTTTACTGACCTTAACCCCTACTTCAGGCTGAATTTCATATCTTGTAATAGTAGGCCCATGGGTCACATTTATAACTGAGGCATCAACCCCAAAATTATTTAAAGTCTTCTCTAATAACTGGCTTTTATCCTCAACCTGGTCCCTATCTACACTACTCTTTTTCAGTAAACGGCTGTGGGGATTCTGATAATCCTCAATACTTTTATCTGCTTTCTTATTTTCAGTTGTATTATCTTCGACTGAAAAGACCTCAAAATCATTATAATCATCATCCCAGTCAGGAAAATAATTTTTCTCAATATCATTTTCTAAATTTTTAGTTTTTGGTTTATTATTCTTCTTCTGAGATACAGACTCAAACTCAGGTAAAGCATTATTACTGTCATTAACAACCTCTAGTTCCTCTTCTTCTCTAACCTGCAATTCAGTCGATTTTTCTTGCTTTTTTGAACTTGCTTTAGCCTCTTTCCTATTTTTAATCTTTCTGAAAATAGTTAAAGGTGATTTTATAAAACTAACAAATAAAGCTGCCAGAGCTTTTATCTTTCCAAAATAATCAATTGCTCTAATCTGTCTAAATACTTCAATGATTCTAGCCTTAAGCATTCTATATAAGTCAGTTAAATAAATGTCAAAGAATAATAATATCCCGATTAAACCAAAGGCAGTTAAAATTAATTGAGCCCCGGTCACCCCAAAAATCATTTTAAAGCCATAAGCCAGGCTACCACCAATTAAACCTCCACCATCACCGATTAGCCCAGAAGTAAAAATGCTTTCATAATCCTGGACAATATGATAAATAGTGATAAATGAAATAAAGGCAATAATAAAACCAGGAACTTTACTCTTATAATTATAATTTTCTTCAAAGATTAGCTTATAGCCAATAATGACCAGTACAACTGGGATAACAGTAGCGGAATTACCGACAAAAAACCGATAAAAATCAGCTATTATCCGGCCGGCTATTCCTGCAGCCCCACCATAAAGGGCAACACCACTAAAAACACCCCAGGCAGCTATCAAAATACCGGCTATCTCCTTTTTTCTTTCCCCAGGCTTTAAAATCCCTGACAGCATAATATCCTCTCCTACAAATATCTGTTCTATCTATTAATTCTCTTTAACTGGATTAATTCCTGCATAAATAGTAAAACCAGTAACTAAGTGATTATTACTTATTATATCATATAAATAAAAAAATGTATAAGTATACAAATTTTCCATCTGACCCTCCGGTTACCCGACGGTTACCCGGTAGTATCTCTTAACAAATTTCACAAACTAATTATGCACTATATATCCATTATTATGTATTTTTATACTAAAAATCAAAATTTATTAAGAAAGAGACAGGCTAACTGCCTGTCTCCTTAATGTTTAATTATTTATTAACTCATACCTGCATTATAATCGGCAGGATCATTGGATTTCTTTTAATCTGCTTGTAAATGTAGTTATTCAGGGAATTTTTAATAGTCTTTTTAAGAACAGACCATTCAGTTACTCCCTTTTTTTCACATTCTTCTAAAGCATCCTTAACTCGATTGGTTGCATCGTCAATTAACTTTTCAGATTCTCTAATATAGACAAAGCCTCTGGTGATAATATCAGGACCTGACTGGATATTACCATTGCTATCAATTGTGACAACTACAATAATAATTCCATCTTCAGATAAAGTCTTTCTATCCCTTAAGACAATATTACCAACATCGCCTATTCCAAGACCATCAACTAAAATATCTCCAGCCTGGACCTTGTCAACCTTTTCAACCTTATCTTCTCTAAATTCAATGACATCGCCAAGATCTGCAATATAAGTGTTCTCCTTAGGAATACCAACATCTTCAGCTAAAGCAGCATGCTGATGAAGATGACGGGATTCTCCATGGGTAGGCACAAAATATTTAGGCTTAGTAAGGTTAAGCATTAATTTAAGCTCTTCCTGACTGGCATGGCCTGAAACATGGACTCCTGAAACATCTTCATAGATAACATTGGCTCCCCGCTCAAATAACTGATTAATAGTCTGGCCAACAAACTTCTCATTGCCAGGAATAGCAGATGCAGAAATTACCACAGTATCACCATTTTTAATATTAATATGATAATGGTCTCCTCTGGCCATCCTGGTTAAGGCAGCCATCGGTTCGCCCTGACTTCCAGTGGTTATTAAAACAATTTCATCATCAGCAATATGGCCCATATCTCTAACATCAACGATCATATCATCTGGGACATTAATATAGCCAAGTCTTCTTGCTATTTCAACATTATTGGTCATACTCCGACCAGTAATAGCGATTTTCCGGCCATACTTGACTGCTGCATCAAGGATCTGCTGAATTCTGTGAATATTTGAAGCAAAGGTTGCAACGATTATTCTGTCTGTAGCTCTATAAAAGATATCATCAATCGTCTCACCAACAACCTTCTCTGACATAGTGTAACCCTTCCGCTCGACATTGGTACTGTCAGAGAAAAGTGCTAATACGCCAGGTTCTGAATGGCCTAACTCGGCTAGCTTGTGAAAATCAGCCACTTCTCCATCAACTGGAGTCTGGTCAAACTTAAAATCACTGGCATAAACTATCGGGCCTAAAGGAGTATGAATTGCAAGGGCACAGGTATCAGTCAGACTGTGATTAACCTTAATATAATCAACTTTAAACTGACCAACCTGAATTGTACTCCCGGCATTTACAACCTTTAAGCGACTCCTCTTCATCAAGTTATGCTCTTTCAAATTACCTTCTAACAGGCCTAGAGTCAACTTAGTTCCATAAATCGGTACATTAATCTCCTTTAATAAAAATGGTAAAGCACCGATATGGTCCAGGTGACCATGGGTTAAGACAATTCCCTTAATTTTATCTTTGTTCTTTTTAACATAATCAAAATCAGGAATTACTAGATCAATACCTAATTGATCATCTTCAGGAAACATCACCCCAGAGTCTATAATTAACATCTCATCTCCATATTCCAACACCATCATGTTCTTACCGATCTGGCCGACTCCGCCGAGTGGAATCATCCTGACGGCTTCATTATTTTTTTGTGACATAAATAAAAAAAGACACCTCCGATTTGAATTTCAATTAATTTTACTTAATTGTGTTCTTTATTTATATTAAATTTATTTATTTCATTTAAGAAATAGCACATAAATATCCATTGTTTCTATTATAACGTCTTACTTAATAAAATACAAGTAAAAGCAGCTATAAACTTAAATTATAGTAATTTATAATACTCTAAAAGATTTTTTAAGAGAGCTTTCTTCGATTCCTCAAGTTCAGCCAGAGGTTGTCTGAAACCACCTAACTCCCAGCCCTGCATATTTAAAGCAGTTTTGACAGGGATCGGGTTAGTTGAGATAAACATATTCTTAAAGATTGGGAATAGCTTCTGATTAATTTCAGCTGCTCTCTTAAAATCATTAGCCAGTGCTGAATCTATCATATCTCTGATCTCAGCAGCAACTAAATGACCGGCAACACTTACAACCCCTTTGCCACCAAGGGACATTAAAGGTAATGTTAATGAATCATCACCACTATAAACATCAATCTTATCACCGGCTCTGGCAATTATCTCAGTAGCCTGATTAAAATCACCGCTGGCCTCTTTAATTGCCACGATATTATCGATTTCTGCCAGTTCAATAGTAGTTTCAGCCTCCATATTCCTGGAGGTTCTACCAGGCACATTATAGAGCATAACAGGTAGCTCAATACTTTCAGCCACAGTTTTAAAATGCCTGTATAATGCTCCCTGAGGTGGTTTATTATAATAGGGAACAACCAGCATAACCCCGTCAACACCTATTTCTTCTGCCTCTCTACTCAATTCTATACTGGCCTTAGTATTATATGAACCTGTTCCAGCAATAACTTCAGCTTTATCTCCAACTTCAGCAACAATATTCTGGATTAAATCAAGCTTTTCCTGGAATGTCAAAGTGGGAACCTCTCCGGTGGTTCCACAGATAACCAGACCATCACAACCTTCAGCAATCAAATGACTGGCTAATTCCCGAGCTTTTTCATAATTAACCTCTCCAGATTCAGTAAAGGGTGTAACCATTGCAGTATAAAGATTTCCTTCTAACATCATACTCACTCCTTATAATTTAATTTAAAAGCCCTATGCAGCGCAGCTATAGCAACTTCTTCTTTGCATTTTTCTATTAAACAGGCAATACTTGTATGGGAATCAGTGGTCTGATAAATCTTAATCCCGGCAGTATTTAAAGCATCAACAATTCTGGCCATAACTCCAGGCAGTCCAGTCATCCCACTCCCAACAATAGAGACTTTACAGAACTTATCTGAAATATTATAGGAAAATTTAGAACTATCCAGTATTTTTTTAGCTTTATTTAAAACTTGATTATCAATAATAAATGAAATCTTTTCAGGTCTAATATTTATCATATCAACACTGATACCATTATCAGCAAGGAGCCTGAATGATCTAAGTCCAGTCTTATAATCATTCTTAATATCAGGTAGTATCTCCATAAAGGAAACCTGACGCCTGACTGCCAGCCCTGTAACTGGTCTATCTTTATTTAAATCTCTAGAATCCTGAATGACTGTACCATTATCGTCACTTAAATTATTTGTAGCTTTAATTCTTAAAGGGATATTTCCAGCCTGGGCAAATTCGGTTGCCCTGGGATGAATCACCTCTGCCCCCTGATAGGCCAGCTCACAGGCTTCCGTAAAGGTCACTTCCTTTAAGTTTTTCGCCTCCCCATATATAGAAGGGTCTGCTGTCATTAAACCGTCTACATCGCTAAATATCTCAATCCTATCAGCATCTAAAGTATAACCTAAGGCACTGGCAGTCGTATCACTGCCTCCCCTGCCTAAGGTGGTTATCTCACCATCCTGGCTTAAACCCTGATAGCCTGCAACTACAGGTATAATATCCTTTTCAAGCAGATTAACAACCCTTTTAGGTTTCACAGCAATAATTCTGGAAGCCCCAAAATTATCATCTGTTATAATCCCGGCCTGACCACCTGTTAAAGATTGAGCAGGATAATCTAGATCAGTTAACTGACCTGCTATAATTACTGAGGAGATTACCTCGCCACAGGAGGCCAGTAGATCCTGCTGTCTGGCTGATAAGTTCTCTCTATCTCCTGGCAGGTTTAATAAAGTATCAGTAGCATAAGCAGCTCCTGCTCTCCCCATGGCTGAAACAACGACTACAGGCCTGTAACCAGCCTGAATAGCTTTAATTATCTGCTGACAGGCATTCTTCCGATCATCAAAGGTTGCCAGAGAACTGCCACCAAATTTCTGAATTATTATATTCAAATTAACCATCCCCAGCAGAGATTAAACCAGTTCTTCAGCAATCTGAACAGCATTTAAAGCCGCCCCTTTACGGATATTATTGGCAGTAATATATAAATTTAGAGCCCTAGAATTTACCCTATCTCTTCTAATTCTACCAACTAATGTCTCATCTGTCTCTTCAGATAGGACTGGCTCTGGATACTCCGCCTTCTCAGGGTCATCATAAAGCCTAACCCCTGGAGCAGCTGCCAGCAGATCTTTTATATCCACTAACTTAAAATCTTTGTTTAACTTCAAATAACAGCTCTCAGCATGGCCGTAATAGACAGGAACCCTGACACAGGTAGCATTTAAATGAAGTTCAGGATCTCCTAATATTTTTCGAGATTCATTTAACATCTTAACCTCTTCATTGGAAAAACCATCCCCATGGAAATAATCGATCGCCGGCAGTAAATTAAAGGCAATCGGCCGCTTATAATATTTAGCTTGCTTTTTGCCAGATTTAAGCTGTTCAGCAGACTCCTCTCTCAAGGCTTCTACCGCCTTCTGACCGCTGCCTGATACTGACTGATAGGTACTGACAACAACCTCATCCAGGCCATATTTATCAGCCAGAGGTTTTAATACCAGGACTAACTGAATAGTAGAACAGTTCGGGTTGGCAATAATTTCAGGCTGCTCAGGAATAGCTTCCCTATTAACCTCAGGTACAATTAAAGGTATGCCCTCAACCTGACGGAAAGCCGATGAATTATCAATTACAATAGTGTTACTATCTGCAATTTCAGGAATAATCTCCTGACTGATTCCAGATGGCATACTGGAAAGCAGTAGCTCAGATTCCTTAGCCTTCGCAACAGTTAATTGCTCAATCTCAACTTTCTTTCCTTTAAATTCAATAGTTTTACCAGCAGAGCGCTCACTGGCAAATAGTCTAATATTTTCAAGAGGAAAATCTCTCTCCTCTAAAATTTTTACAATCTCCTGGCCGACCAGGCCAGATGCTCCTAAAACACCGATATTATAACTCATAAAAAACCTCCTTAAACCTAATCAGTCTAATAATTTATCAAGCCCATAGATAAAACCTGATTTATCTTCAACCCTATCCAGTGCCAGTCTGACACCAGGCATATAGGAACTTCTAGAAATCGTATTATGGGTCAGGGTAAAGGTCTGGCCCTGGCCGCCAAAGACTACTTCCTGTCTGGCCATTAAACCTGGTAAGCGCAGGCTGTGAATCCGGACATTGTTCTTTTCACCGCCTCGGACCCCCTCAATAGTATATTCAATTTCCTCTTCCTTTAAAAATGGTTCTGTTTTCTCTAATTTTTCAGCAGTTGCAATTGAAGTTCCAGAAGGAGCATCTATCTTATTTTCATGATGGCCCTCTATAATCTCAGCTCTAGGAAAATATTTGCTAGCCTTGGAGGCAAATTCCATCATCAAGACTGCTCCTAAGGAAAAGTTAGGGATTAACATAGTTGTCGCTGATTTTTCTTCAGTATATGCTTTTAACTCTTTAATTTGATTATCTTTTAAACCGGTTGTACCAACAACAAGGTCAAGATCTAAATCCAGGGCCAGTTTTAAAGCTGGCAAAAGACCTTCTGGAACAGTAAAATCAATCATAATATCTGGTTTTGTTGAAAGCACCGCTTCTTTTAAATCTGAAAATATTGAAACATCAGTCGCTTTGGCCAGTCCAGTTAACCGGGAAAGATCAACATTTAAATTTTGATCAGCAAGCCCGGCAACAAGTTTATAATCAGAGTGATTAATCACCATAGAGGCTGTCTCTACTCCCATGCTGCCAGTAATTCCTCTAATTAAAATTCTTTTCATAATTCTCACCTCTATTTTTATTAGATTTCTTCTTCTCTTTAATTCCAAAATAATTAGTACCCCAGACACCTAAAATAATCATGATAGCACCAATGATCTGGGGACGATAAAATGGTTCATTTCTCAATACTACCCCGGCAAAAATAGAGACAACAGTGGTCAGATTAGCAAAAATAGCCGCCTGAGAAGCCGGCAGTTTCGAGAGAGTAAAGTTCATCATAAAAAAGGCAACAACTGAAGATAATACCCCTAAATATGTAACGGCGATAAAAACTTCAGTTAAGGTAAACATTGCAAGATAATCTGAGAGACCGCCATCATGAAGCCTCAAACCGATTATATTAAAGACAATAGCCCCTGTATAACACATAAAGAATGTTATCTCAACAGGGGTATAATTAACAGAAATAGATCTAGAGACAATATTATATAGACCGGCAGAGATTACTGCTCCCATCAATAAAAGCAGACCAAGTAGATGGCCTTCTGTGGAGGCAAGCTCCCCCTGAAATGAGACAATTACCCCGACTCCTGAGACTGAAAGAATAATAAATAATAGCTGGACTTTTCCTGGGATTTCTTTAAGAAATATCGCTCCAAAAATAGCTACTGCCACAGGTATTAAAGAGATCATTAAACCTGCCTGAGATGAAGTTGTCATCTGAATCCCAGCCACTTCAAAGGGAAAATAAAGGGCCGGCTGGAATAGAGCAACTAATAATAAGGGGCCCTTTGCCTTAGATAATATATTAATTTCAATAAAGCCTAATCCCCAGAGTATAGTCATAGTCACAGAAGCTATAATAAATCTAAAACCTAATAGATGAAAGGGATTTAAATATTCTAAGGCATCCTGGGAAAACATAAAGGAAAAACCAAAAACAATACTAAAGGTTAACCCAGCCAGATAGGGAAGTAGTTGATTTTCTTCCCCAGGGTTATTTAACTTGGCCATTAATAATCACTTCCATCAGATGGCGGCCAGGGTCCATAATACTGATAAAACTGGCATTCTAAGCCACCATTATATAATTTTCTCCTTTTACTTGCCTCTTTACCAAAATACTTTTCAAAATCAGAATAGGCAGTCAGGATATAAAATGACCAGGTATCTAAAGGTAGAAATTTATTACCCATTATTTCATATAATTCCTTAACCTTATCTTCAGCCATCCGTTCGCCATAGGGGGGATTGGAAATTATATAACCATATTTACGGTTTGTAGAAAAATCAGCAAGGTCTTTTTGCTGAAAATGGATCATCTCTTCCACCCCGGCCCGCCTTGAATTATAAATAGATTGTTTAATTGAACGGCTATCCTGATCATAGCCGGCCAGCATTCTGGGCTCAGCATCAGTCCAGATCTTCTCCCTGGCCTCTGCTCTCATATTATCATATAAATCTTCTGGTAGAAAACTCCAGTCTTCACTGACAAAATCCCTCTTTAAGCCTGGAGCAATTTTTCTGGCCATTAAAGCTGCCTCAATTAAAATAGTTCCTGAACCACAGAAAGGGTCGATCAAAATCCTGTCCCGGTTCCATTTGCTGAGATAGATCATAGCAGCGGCAATTGTTTCTTTGATTGGAGCAGGGCCTGCTTCCTGTCTGTAACCTCTCTTATGGAGTCCAGTTCCACTGGCATCCAGGGCAATAATGACACTATCTTTATTAATCATAAAATTAACTGGATAGGTCTCGCCGGTCTCAGGCAGCTGGCCCTGACCGTATTTGCTCTGGAGCTTATCAACAATTGATTTCTTAATAATCGACTGACAGGCAGGCACATTATGAAGTTGAGATTTACTGGATTTACCTGTAACTGGAAATTCACCTTGATAGGGAATCAAATCCTGCCATTCTATCTGATTAACCTGATCATAAAGTTCATCAAAATCCCTGGCAGTAAACTCAGCCAGTTTTAAGTAGACCCTTTCTGCTGCTCTCAGATGGAGATTAACCCGGGCTAAATCTTCAACAGTCCCTTCAAACTCAATCCGTCCATTCTTGACCCGCTCAACATTATAGTTTAATTTTCTTAATTCCTGTTTTACAATAGCCTCAACACCAAAGGTAGTTGAAACCATAATCCTTAATTTATTCAAATATATCTCTCCTTAACTTTAACACCTTTTTCTTTCATTTTATCAATTGCATTTTCAACATCTTTTTCTTCTGCATTTACACCTTTAGTGGCCTCTAATATAAGATCAACCTCAAAACCTGCCCTGATCCCATCTAAAGCAGTATAAAAGACACAGACATCAAGGGCCAGTCCAACAAGCAGTATTTTTTTAATATCAAGCCCCTTTAAGTATGCTGCCAGTCCTAAATCGGTCCCGTCATTATCTCTAAAGGCTGAATAACTGTCAACTTCAGAGTTCTGGCCCTTTCGGATAATAAGATCAAATTTATCAGTCTCAATCTCCTGATGAAAATCTGCACCCTCAGTACCCTGAACACAGTGATCTGGCCAGAGAACTTCCCCTAGACCCTCTAAATTACCCTGATAGGGAGTAAAGGGGGCCTTATTATGATTTGAGGCAAAACTGGCATGGTCTTCAGGATGCCAGTCCTGGGAAGCCACAATTGTTTTAAAGTCTCCCTCTTTAAGTATCCTATTAATTGGAGGATTAATTTTACTTGCTCCGGCAACTGGTAGGGCACCATCTTCATAAAAATCATACTGGAGATCAACACAGATTAAAGCTTCACTCATTTTAAATTACCCTCCCTGATTTTTAGCCTATTAGTTTTTTGAAACAAGATAGGTTGGAACTGTATAACATTCATAATCTGAACCAATTATTTTCTCCCGTCCAGCTCTAGTATAGACTCCCTGAACCTGACCATCAAAAACATAAAGACCTACCTGATAATAATAGGGATCTATTCCTACTTCACCAGCATCGATTGAGATCATCTTTCTGGTAGGTGGCTGACAATAATTCTGATAGAGATAGGGCTTATTAACTGATTCATCAACAAAATCTTCCCAGTCTTTCTGATTGGTCTCTACACCTAATTTAATACCTTTCCCGGCAAAACCATCATCTGGTTTTAAAATATATTTATCTTTATTATTTTTAATATTCTTTGCTTCAATAGAATTTTCATTTAAAAGACCTGTTTCAGGAATATGTTTGCTAATAAATTCAAGCTCAGTATCATCAAGAAAATCAAGGTACTCTTGATTACTTAAAATCTGGAAGATCGCTTTATTATGAATTATCTGAGAGCGAAAACTCCCAAACATACAAAACTTATGCTCTTTATAGGCAGTTAAAAATTCCTCTATTTCATTGTAATGATCAAATAATCTACCTGTAGTTGCCCGCCTGTAGACTAAATCTATTCTTTTATTATTATAATATATTCCATCTTCTCTATTTTCAAGATCCCTGGGGTCTATAATATAAGATAAAATACCTCTTTTATCAAACCAGCGCTGAAACTCTTTAAATTCACTAATTGTACCATCCTTACTAAAATCTACAATTCCAATAACTGGCTTATCCTTATTGAAATTTTCCTGACTGCCAGGATTATTATTTAAAAACTCATGGTATTTAGTAAACATTATATCAATTAAACTATCAAAAAGCTCAAAGCCTTCTAGTTTAAGATTATTATCCTTTTTAAATTGATTGACAGCCTGACTATTGGCAACAATTTCCTGAATCCCTCTGACTTCATTCATTGCTGAAGTTCCATCAGTATTAAGTTCACAAAACTTGATTGAATCATTATAATAAAAGATATCAAACCTGGCCACAGGATAAGGATTACTATAGCCTGGATCAACTAATATATATTCCTCCATTTTCTCAGAAAAGGGGAAATATGAGCGAAATTCATTATCATCTAAATATCTAGTAATTATCTTGGCTAAAATCTTATTAAAATTATTTATCAGGGCCTTCAATTTATACCACTCAGTCTGTTCAATCATAAATGGATGGTATAAAAATGGAACTGGCCTACCTTTATACCGAACAGAACTGGCCTCTAATTCTGGCCATAATTTATTTTTGAAATCAACTAAGAACTCTTCCCTATTATTTATAAAAAGATCAAGGTATTCAGAATTTAAACTTTTAATATTCATTATATATATCACTCCCAGGAGAAGATTAAAGAATAATCAAGATCATCTTTTAAATTACCAGTCTTGCTGGCTGCAGCTCTTGGAGGCAGATAAGCTTTTAAAAAATTCTTTAAATAAAGCAGATATTTCTGGTCCTCTCTAGCAAGCCCCTGCCTTGATTTTTCAACTAAAAGATTAAACCAGTCAATCATCATAATATTATCAGTATAAAGATTTTTACAACCTTTATCTTTTATATTAGAGAGGGCGTTTTTTACTTCAGTAGTTGATGTTTTCTGGACCTGCTTAAAGAGATAATCCAGATTGCTCTGATCATAAAAGATTCCCTGTAAAAAAGCCAGATAGCCTAAAGCAAGTGGCAAGGGTAATGAATCAGCCATCCTAATCTCTAAATACTCTTTTAATCTAACATCAGTAAAGGAAAAAGAGAGCATCAGTTCTATATCTTCAGCAGTAAATTTATCTTTTGTGAAAGCCTCTCTAAATCTAAGCCCAGAAGGTTTTTCATTATTAGCCTCTGGATCAACTATTGCTGGCAGCTTAAGAATATATC
>Ga0207414_1000754_pt1 | contig 13452 bp, 9 predicted proteins | sample PonA231FremontCA_2_FD_187269 | JGI IMG/M metagenome (GOLD analysis project Ga0207414, IMG submission 187269) | Marine sediment microbial community from Fremont, CA, USA - Pond A23 Sediment 1 (SPAdes) | ecosystem: Environmental > Aquatic > Marine > Unclassified | place: USA: Fremont, California... | reverse complement strand
CTCAAGGCGATTCCCGCTGTTCTCGAGGGCGGCGACCTGCTGGCCAGTGCCCAGACCGGCACCGGCAAGACGGCCGGCTTCACGCTGCCGATGCTGCAGCGCCTGGCCGATGGACCGCGTCCGGCCAAGCGCCAGATCCGCGCGCTGGTGCTGACCCCGACTCGCGAACTCGCCGCCCAGGTCGGCGAAAGCGTGGCCGACTACGGTCGCCACCTGACCCTGCGCTCCCACGTGATCTTCGGCGGCGTCGGCCAGCAGCCCCAGGTGGATGCCATCCGTGGAGGTCTCGACGTGCTGGTCGCTACCCCCGGCCGCCTGCTGGATCTGCATCAGCAGAAACATGTGGACCTGTCGAAGGTCGAGATCCTGGTGCTCGACGAAGCCGACCGCATGCTCGACATGGGCTTCATCCACGACATCAAGAAGATTCTGCGGGTGCTGCCCGACAAGCGCCAGAACCTGCTGTTCTCGGCGACCTTCTCCAACGAGATCCAGGCGCTGGCCGGCAAGCTGCTCGACAATCCGGTCATGATCGAGGTGGCGCGCCGCAATACCACCGCCGAACTCGTCGATCAGGCGATCTACCGCGTGGACCGCGAGAAGAAGCGGGAGCTGCTGGCTCACCTGATCACCCAGCACGACTGGCAGCAGGTCCTGGTCTTCACCCGGACCAAGCATGGCGCCAATCGCCTGGCCGAGCAGCTATCCAAGCAGGCCATTCCGGCCATGGCGATTCATGGCAACAAGAGCCAGTCGGCCCGGACCAAGGCGCTGGCCGCCTTCAAGACCGGTGATCTGCAGGTGCTGGTGGCGACCGATATCGCGGCCCGCGGTCTCGATATCGAGGAGCTGCCCCACGTGGTCAACTTCGAACTGCCCAACGTGGCGGAAGACTATGTCCACCGCATCGGTCGCACCGGTCGTGCCGGCAGCGAGGGCAAGGCGGTCTCGCTGGTCTGCGTCGACGAGCACGGCCTGCTCAAGGGCATCGAGCGGCTGATCAAGCGCGACCTGGAGAAACGCATCGAGCCGGGCTTCGAACCCGATCCCGATGCCAAGCCCGAGCCCATCGAGAACGGTCGCGGCAAGCGTGCCGGTGGCGGTGGTGGTGGACGCAACGGTGGGCAGGGCCAGCGACGCCAGGGCCAGCCCGGAGGGCAACGCACCGGCGGTGATGAAGCGCGCGCCCAGCGTCGTCGGCGCGGCGGCGGTTCCGGCTCTCGCCAGGCCTGATGCGCGAGGTTGACGGGGCTGCCTCGGCGTGTCCGAAGGTAGCCCGTTGATGTCGTGAGACCCTTTCACCGTCCAAGGCAGGACGCTCCCATGGATGAAAAGAATCTCCTCACCAGTTACCGGCGCTGGCTGACCTTTCAGCAGCAGGCCCAGCTGGATCGAGAACACCGCGGCGCTCGCCAGCGGCTCGAGGAATCGAAGGTGACGGCAACGCGCATGACGGAGGCCTATCGCAGCATGGCCGCCAAGGGAGCCAGTGATGGCGCCAGCTATCGCACCCTCTTTCTGCGTGATCATGGCGATACGGCACTGGCCTGCGAGGGCTGGCTGTTCGTCCGCCGGGTGCTGGCGGAGGGCGGCGCGACCCGCGTGCGTGCCACGCTGCTGACCACCTTCACGCTCGAGGAAGGGCACATCGAGCCCGGCAGCCAGCCGGCCGAGAAGGTGACCCTGGAAATCTTCGATCAGCTGAACATCGATCGCGGCATGAGCAGCGTGGTTCGTGTCGACCGCATCGACGGTGAGGGTCCCCGTGACACGCGCGTCATCACGCTGCTCGATACCGTGCGAGGCGATCTGCGCCGCCACATGCAATGAGCCTGAGATGCCGAAGAGGCTGTTCCACCGAGCCACGCATCATCCGACCCAGAACCCCAGGCGAGCGGCGTGATAATGTCGGCCGATACTGACGCGTCTCGAGCCACCGCCCGCCGACTGGCGCTCTTCATCGGCCTGATGGTGCTGGTAGGGCTCAACCTGCGCCCCGCCCTTTCCACTCTGGCCCCGGTACTCACCCGCATTCAGCAGGATACGGGGCTCTCGGCGCTGTCCATCGGCGCCCTGACCACCCTGCCGGTGCTCTGCCTGGGCATCTTCGCGCCTCTGGCCCCCTGGCTGGCCAGGCGCGTCGGCGCCGAGAACGCGCTGGCCGCCGCTCTGCTGCTGCTGGCCGGTGGCCTGCTGCTGCGCGGGGTTCCGGTCGTGATGGCCCTCTTTACCGGCACCCTCATGGTCGGCGCTGCCATCGGCGTGGCCGGCACCCTGCTGCCGGCGCTGGTCAAGCGCGAGCTGCCGGCCGGGGCCGACCTGATGACCGGCGTCTACACCATGGCCCTCTGCCTCGGCGGCGCCCTGGGCGCAGGGCTGAGCATTCCTCTGGCCGATGCCTTGGGGAGCTGGCACGCCGGGCTCGCCAGCTGGGCCCTGCTGGCGATGATCGCCCTGGTGGCCTGGCAATGCCTGATGCCACGACACGCTGCGGCGGACAGTCTGCCCGGGAGCGGCGGATCCCATCGGTCGCTGCTGCGCCAGCCACTGGCCTGGCAGGTCATGCTGTTCATGGGCACCCAGTCGTCGCTGGCCTATATCGTCTTCGGTTGGCTGCCCACCCTGCTGGTGGCACGCGGCTACAGTGAGGCAGCTGCCGGCTGGATGATGGGCGCCTCGGTGATGATGCAACTGGTCGCGGCCTTGATGGCGCCCTGGCTGGCACGGCTCGGCCGCGACCAGCGCCCTGCCCTGCTGATCGTGCTGAGTCTGGTGGCCGCCGGGTTCTGGCTGCTGCTGCAGGCGCCGGCAGTATGGCGCTGGCCCGGCGTGGTGCTGCTCGGCCTCGGCCAGGGCGGCGGCTTCAGCCTTGCGCTCACCCTGATCGTGCTGCGAACCGCCACCTCTCGCCTCGCCGGCGAGCTCTCGGGGCTGGTCCAGGGGGGCGGGTACACCCTGGCCGCCATGGGACCACTGAGTGTCGGCGTGATGTTGCAGTTCGAGGTGGGTCTCAAGACCCTTACGCTGGTACTGATGGGCATCATCGCCGTCAGCATGGGCTTCGCCCTCTTCGCCGGCCGCAACCGACGCCTGGAGATCGACGACGCGGGCAGGCTGATCACTCGCTAGGCTTCCGAACCCCACGCCCTTTCTCTCCCCCCGGCCGCCTTGCCACGTCGCGGCGGACCGGTATCATGATACTGATCCATTTCCGATCCGCCCTCCCCCAGGAGCCTCCATGCCGGCCTCACGTTGTGCAGCGCTTCCCGTGCTGGTGATTTATGCCGGCGGCACCCTGGGCATGGTCAAGACTGCCCGTGGCCTGGTCCCGGGCGGAAATATCGAGAATCGCCTGTGGCGTGCCCTGGCCGACCTGCCCCCGGGCCGCCAGGCGAGCCTGCCGGCCTTCGAGGTGCTGGAGACCGACCGACCCATCGATTCCAGCAGTGCCACGCCCGGCGATTGGCAGCGTCTCGCCGCCCTGGTGGCGCGACGCCACCGGCAGCATGCCGGTATCGTCATCCTCCATGGGACCGACACGCTGGCCTGGACGGCCTCGAGCCTGGCCTTCCAGCTGCTGGGAATCGACCGGCCGGTGATCATCACGGGGGGCATGCATCCCCTGGAAGCCGATGGCAGTGATGCCGTCACCAACGTCGAGGATGCGCTTCGCTTCGCGGCCACGCCGCGCCTCAAGGAGGTGGCGGTCTGCTTCGCCGGCCACCTGCTGCGGGGCTGCCGTACCCGCAAGTGGCAGACGCGAGAGGCCGATGCCTTCATCAGCCCCAACCAGCCACTGTTCGGCGAGCGAGTCGACGACGACGTCGTGCTCTACCCGAATCGCGGCCTGGCGGATCACCAGCGGGGCGCCCCTCGCTTCGAGCTGACGGACTATTCGGCCATGTCGCCGGGCGGAGTGGTTCGCCTCGCTCTCTGGCCAGGCATCCAGGCCTGGCAACTGGACGCCTGGTTGCGAGACGATCGGGTCCAGGGGGCCATGCTCGAGGTATGGGGAGGCGGCAATCTGCCCGATGATCCGGCACTGATCGGCGTGCTCGCCCGCGCAAGCGCAGAGGGCAAGCTGCTGGCGGCCCTGAGCCAGTGTCCCCTCGGCCCGGTGGCCTTCGATGGCTATGCCGCGGGACGGGGGCTTACCGATGCGGGCGTGCTGTCGGCAGACGACATGACCCCGGAAGCCACTTTCACTAAACTGGTGCACCTGCTTGCCATGCCGCTCGCCGAAAGCGAAAGGCGACGGCGCTTTCTCTCATCGCTCGTCGGTGAACGGTGAAGCGTGGCAGGCAGGCTGCGCCATGCACCACCACGCTGGATACCCGTCAATACCCTATCAGGAGTCACGTCATGGAACATCCCGATCACCCCTTCACCGAACTCTTCGAGCAGCTGGGACTCGCCTCGGACCACGAGGCCATCAAGCGCTTCATCGATCGCCATGCCCCCCTTCCCGAGGATATCGCCCTGCCCGACGCGCCTTGCTGGAACGAGGGACAGGCGGAGTTCCTGCGCGAAGCCCTGGAAGAAGACGCGGACTGGGCGGAGGTGGTCGACCACCTGAACACCTCGCTGCGCAAGGGCTGAGCCAGAGGTCGCAGACATCGGGCTGGCGACTGCCGGCCCGCATGCCAGCCCCGGCATTCCGGCGCACGTGCTTAGAGACGCGCCTCGACTCGCTCCAGGATCTGCCGACTCACCTTGCCGACGAGGGGGCGAGCCGCGCGGTTGACGGCCTTCTCCAGCAAGCGATTGCGGATGGTATAGGTGAGGGTCAGGGACACCCTGGTACCACCCGGCACCGGCGTGAGGCGATAGCAGCCCTGGTTGTGAACGCCGTCCAGCGACTCCCACGCCAGCAGCTCCGGGGACCGTGATTCGGTGATGGCGACATCGAAGGTCCAGTCCATGCCCACCGCATGGACGTGCCAGCGATAACGGTCGTCCCCCAGCGGCTCGATGGCCTGGATCAGGTCAGAGTACTCGGCAAAGTCCTCGACCCGCTCGAGCAGGGCGAAGACCCGTTCGGGGGGTGCGTCGAGTATCGCGCTGTGTTCGATGGTAGCCATGCCGCTCCCTGTTCGACGTTCAATCGATGCCTACAATGTCGCCGGCGACCCGGGATGTCCAGCCGCGGTGCGACTCAGAGATCGCGCATCAGCAGCGCGAACTCGATCCGCTCCGGCGCGATGGCCTCACCCGGCACGGGAATGCGCACCACGTGGCCCGAGCCGGGGGCGGCGCCCACGGATTCACCGCGGCGATTCTCGATATGCTCGAGGACGAAGCGGCGGTTTCCGCCGGGCAACATCAGCTCCATCCCATCACCGACCTCGAAGCGGTTCTTGACGTCGATCTCCAACACGCCTCGGTCAGGGTCATAACCGGTGACCTCACCGACGAACTGCTGGTGCACGCCCACCGAGTTGCCCTGCTCGTAGTTCTGGTACTCGTCGTGGACGTGGCGACGGTAGAAGCCCTCCGTGTAACCGCGATTGGCCAGATTGTCGAGCTCATCCATCAGGCGCATGTCGAAGGGTCGGCCGGCCACGGCATCGTCGATCGCCTGGCGGTAGACCTGCGCGGTACGCGCCACATAATAGTGGGACTTGGTTCGACCCTCGATCTTCAGCGAGGTCACGCCCATCTCGGTGAGCCGCGGCACGTGCTGCACGGCGCGCAGATCCTTGGAGTTCATGATGTAGGTGCCGTGTTCATCCTCGAACACCGGCATCAGTTCACCGGGACGGGTGCGGTCCTCGATCAGCGCCGAGAGCTCGTCCTGTCCCTCGACGCCGCCCGCGGTAGCGGTGGTTGCCACTTCGGCGCTGCCACCGCCGGAGGCAATCAACCCGCCGCCCTGCTCAGGGGTCCAGACCCCACTGCCTGCGTGGGCACGGGCCGAATTGGCCGGCACCAGGTCACCGCTCTCGTCGTGGGCGGCGGCCACGGTGTTGTACTTCCAGCGGCAGGCGTTGGTGCAGGTGCCCTGGTTGGGATCACGGTGATTGAAGTAGCCCGAGAGCAGGCAGCGGCCCGAATAGGCGATGCACAGCGCCCCGTGAACGAAGGTCTCGATCTCCAGGTCCGGGCACTCGGCGCGGATCTCGCCGATCTCTGCCAGCGACAGCTCCCGCGACAGGATGATGCGACTGATGCCCTGCCGCTGCCAGAACCGGGCCGCGGCCCAGTTGACCACATTGGACTGCACCGAGAGGTGAATCACCTGATCGGGCCAGCGTTCGCGGATCATCATGATCAAGCCCGGGTCAGACATGATCAGCGCGTCCGGCCCGGCCTCGATCACCGGCGCCATGTCACGCAGATAGGTCTTCAGCTTGCTGTTGTGCGGCGCGATGTTCGAGGCCACGTAGAACTGCTTGCCCCGCTCGTGGGCATAGGCGATGCCCTTGTGCAGGTTGTCGACCTTGAAGTCGTTGTTGCGCACGCGCAGCGAATAGCGCGGTTGGCCGGCATAGACGGCATCCGCTCCGAAGGCGAAGGCGTAGCGCATGTTCTTGAATGTTCCCGCGGGGGAAAGCAGTTCGGGGGCTTGCATATCAGTTCACCGTTGTCAGGACGATGGCGCGCAATGGCGCAGGGCATAAAAGGGGCAGGAGTATAACAGTGCCGGGCGCAGGGGCCGAACGGTCACGTGTTTTCCCGACCGACGGCATGCCGTAGGCTTGGCACCTCTTGACGCTTTGCCACAGGAACAACGCCATGACAGACGCCTGCCGTCAAGGCTGCGGCGCCTGCTGTATCGCGCCGTCGATCAGCTCGTCGATTCCCGGCATGCCGGAGGGCAAGCCGGCAGGCGTGCGCTGTGCGCAGCTCGATGATGACAACCTCTGCCGGCTGTTCGGCGACCCCCGCCGTCCTGCCGTCTGCGCGCACTTTGACTACGACCCCGAGCTGTGCGGCACGCATCGCGAGGAGGCGCTGAGACGCATCGAGGCCCTGGAGCTGGCCACCTGACGCGTGACACCGCAAAGAAGAACGGCGCCCCTGAGGCGCCGTTGCTCTTTTCTGCCTTGCAGATAGGTTATCGGCGGCTCAGGAGGAAAGATCCACCGACTGGGGCAGTCGCCGATCGAGGAGAGTGCGCCAGCGCATCAGCGCCGGCGCATCGCTGTGGCTCACCTCGCCCAGCAAGGCGCGAAACGCGGCCCGACGCGTCTCGTCGCCGGGATCGATCAGGGTCAGCCAGAGCTCCAGCGCAGCAAGCTGCTGATGAAGATTGCCATCCTCCCGCGCCTGCATCAGGGCCTGCTCCACCAGGACTCTGACTTCCTCATGGGGGTGCCCCAGGCTGTGCCGGACACGCGCCAGATGCACGGCAAGCTCCGGCACGAACAGGGTGGTACGCTCGCGGGCGATCATCAGACACTGGTCGAGGTAATCCTCCGCTCGAGAGAGTTCACCGAGTGCCACGCAGGCATCCACGTACCAGAGTGCCGGCCGCTGATAGGGGTCTCGACCGGTGACCTCGGCCAGTTCCTCCAGGGCCGACTCGATCTGGGACAGCCCGTCACGGTCACCGGCCAGTGCCTTCTGCCAGCCCAGCACGCTGCGCGATGCCACCTGCCAGAGGTGCAGATCGGGGGTTCCGGTCAGCTCGAAGGCCCGCTCGGCCCGTGTGGTGGCCAGATGCACGTGCCCGAGCTGCCGATAGAGGGCCGCCGCGTACATCAGCGCCATGGCCAGGCTGCCGGGATGGCCAATGCGCTCCGCCAACCGGATGGCCGACTCCACCTGACGCTCGGCTCGCTGGTAGTCGCCGCGCAGGCAGAGGGCCCAGCCCTGAAAGCAGGCCGCCGCCACCTGAGGATGGTCGGAGAACGGCAGCCACTCGATCATCATCGAGGCATTGAGCGGATCGATCTCCTCCAGGTGGTCGTACGCCTGGGAAATCCGTCCCGCCCAGTACTCGCAGCTGGCCCGGGCGAAGTCGGCCAGGCGCCGGTAGCGAGGATCCTCGAGGCAGTCGGCGAGGCTGGCCAGGCGCGAGGCCAGCGAAAAGGCATCGGCGTGAGCGTGACGCTGGCTGCAGCCTACCCAGAGCCCCCACTGGACCAGGAACGCCTGCTCCAGGTCCCCACCGTCCTCAGGCGTGGTCTCTTCCTGGGCAAGAAGCTCCCGAGCCCGAACGAAGCTCTCGTGGGCGGTGGGCGAGCCATGCCCCTCTAGGGCGAAGGCGGCCTGGCCACGCACGGTCAGCAGACTGATCTCGCGCTCGGCCTGGCCCTCGACATGACGCAGGCTGGCCAGGCCGAAGTCCGCCATCTTCAGCGCCGTGCGGTTGGCACTGACCTTGAGCGCCTCGCGGGCGGCCAGCTCGAAGTAGCGGGCGCCGCGGGCGTAGTGGCCGCTGCGCCGCAGATGAGTGGCGAAGTCGCCGGGATGGCGGCTGATCCACATCGGAAAGTGTTCCTCGATCAGGCTGACCACCTGACGGTGGATGCTCACCCGCACGTCACGAGGACAGGAGAGATAGGCCGCTTCCTGCAACAGCTGGTGAGTGAACTGGTATTCCCGCTCTCCCTCCTCGCCGTCGGCCGGCTCGATGATCTCCAGTCGACGCATCTGCTCCAGCGCCGATGCCAGGCGATCCATCTCCCAGCCGCTGCATTCGGCCAGGAAGTCGAGACGGAAGCGGCGACCGAGCACGGCCGCCAGATGGGCCACTTCACGATCGCCGTCGAGCTGGTCGATGCGGCTGGCCAGCAGCCCCAGCAGACCTCGCGGCAGCTCGTCGAGCTGAACGCTGCGGCCCTCACGGCGATCCATGTCCACTCGGCGACAGATCTCCTGAAGATAGAGAGGAACACCGTCGCAACGTTCGATGATCTGGCCGCGCAGCCGCGGACTGAGGTGAATACGGTAGCGACGCGCCAACTGGGAGAGCAGCCGTGAGGACTGCATGGCGTCCAGCCGACCCAGCGGGATCTGCTGATCCCAGTGAAGCTTCGCCGGCAGCGCTTCCCGCCCATGGTGGCTGGCCACCAGGAGGAAGGGACTGTTGATCGGCAGTCGTGCCTGAAGCCCGGCCAGCACCTTGAAGGAGGGTTCGTCGAGCCACTGCAGGTCATCGATCATCAGCACCAGCGTGCGCTCTCGGGAGAGCTCGCCGATAAGGCGATGGACAAGCCCCACGACCAGTTCGACGGCCTCGCCACTCTGGGCCAGCACGGCCATCTCGCGGGGTTCTCGCACACCGAGCGCTTCTTCCAGCAGCAGCAGACGTTCGGGATCGGTGGGCAGGGAATCGCCGTCATCGAGCAGTCGTGACACCGCCTCCGAATCGATGCTGCTGCCCAAATGCCAGCGCAGCAGCTGGCGCGCCACCCCGTAGGGCTCCTGGACAGAGAGTCGCGTCGTCGGCTGCCAGCAGATCGCCGCCTCACGACTCTGTTCGAGCTGGCGAAACCCCACCAGCAGCGCCGACTTGCCGAGACCCGACGGCCCTCTTACCAGAACACTCTGGCGCAGGCCGATACCGGCCCGTGCCAACGCATCGCGCAGCGTGCGCAGGGACGCTTCGCGCCCCACCAGACTGGGCGGCGGGGCCTCGCGGCCACCCTCGTTGGTGCCGAGCACCAGCGCACGCAGGCGCACCCGACCATCGCTGGCCATCAGGCGTGTCGAGAGCCTCGGCTGCAGATCCAGGGCCGGTGGCATGTGCTGGCTCGCATCCTGTGAAATGACCAGCTCGCTGCCCTCGGCGGCGCTCATCAGATCGAGCGAGCCCTGGGTGACCTGGCCAAGCGGGTCGACCAGGTGGCGCTCGGGCAGGTAGACCACTCGGCCGCTGTTCAGGCCGGCGGACAGTTCGATGCGGGGTGGCTCACCTTCGCCACTCCAGTGACGGCGGGATTCGTCGGGGAGCATGCTGCGGCAGTGCTCGTAGAGCGCCACCAGTTCGGCCAGCTGATGGGCCGGCCCGTGGGTACCGAAGCAGGCCAGTCCCAGGCCGCCCGTCGCCCCGGGCAGCCAGAACCCTCCGAGATGATGACACTGCTGCTCCAGCCAGCGCATCAGTTCGATCTGCAACGCCAGGCAGGCACGTGCATCGGAGCGCGCCGACAGGTCGGCCTTGAGCCGAAGGCGAATGGCCATGACCGAGAGCTGGCGCTGCTCGATTTCATCTTCCCCCAGAGGGGCACTGTCCATGGACAGGGTGCGCGAGAAAGCCCCGCTGGGGCCAAGATGCGACACCTCGGCCTGTGTATCGGACCAGTAGCGCGCCAGCTGCAGGAAGGAGGGCTCCGGCTGCTGGCCCGAAAGCGCCAGCAGCTGAAGATAGGCATTGTACTGTTCGTGAGCGGCCGCCAGCTGACCGTGATCGGCCAGCTGACGCACCAGATATTCGTGGAAGGGCCCATAGCCGGAAAAACGACTGACCAGCGACTCGAGCACCCCGTCCGGGAGTGATTCAGGGGTTTCCAGAACGCTCTCGGCGAAACGGATCACTCGCTGGCGCCACTCGTTGCGCACCTGCACCAGCCAGCGCTGGTACTCGGCACAGCTGGAGAGGTGCAGCTCCTCGGCGAGATCGCCACGGTAACAGCCGAGAACCGCCTCGAGCGTGGCCACGTCGGCGGGCCCCTCGAGAAGCGTCTGCAACCGATGCATGTCGAAATGCCAGTTCGCCGGGAGCCGGAAGGCAATGGTCTGGCGCGACACCGACAGCACCCGCTCGGCTTCCTCGCCCAGGGACTGGCGCAGGCAGTGAAGGGCATGGCGAAGGTTGGTGCGTCCGGAAGACAGCCCCTGGTCGGGCCAGAGCAGTTCAGCAAGCGTGGCGCGGCTGACCGGCTGGTCATGGAGCAGCAAATAGACTAGCAGCGCCTTGACCTTGTCGTAACTGAACTGGGTCAGGACGTCATCGCCCATATTCAGTGAAAAATGGCCGAAGAGTGCCAGGTGGTCGCGGTCATTGTCGTGAACGTCGTCGGCAGCATCCCGCATGATGATCATTCCTGCGTGGCGGATGTGAAGGCCTCAGGCCGGCACGCCGCTGTGAAAACGAAAGGCCGTGTCGGGCATGGTAACCAGCTCGGCCTCGCGATCGGAAAAGAAGGCAATACGCGCGTCGATGGGCGCCGGCGCCAGGCGACGCGCCAGCATCAGATAATCCTCGAAATGGCGACCTTCCGACTTAACCAGACCGAGATAGAACTTGGCAAGCTCAGCATCCAGATGCGGAATCAGGCGGGCAAAGCGCTCGCAGCTGCGCGCCTCGATCAGCGCGCCAATGATGAGAATGTCCACCAGACGATCCGGCTCCGCACGCCGGACATGGCGGCGCAGCCCCTCGGCGTAGCGCGAGGCGCTGATGTGGCGGTAGATGATGCCACGCGCCTCCATCAGCTTGACGACCTGCTCGAAATGCAGCAGCTCCTCCCGCGCCAGCTGCGACATCTTGGTCAGCAGCAGCGGATGATCGACATAGCGGTAGAGCAGACTCATGGCGGTGGAGGCCGCCTTCTTCTCGCACTGGGCGTGATCGATCAGCAACAGCTCGGGGTTGTCGAGGGCCCAGTCGACCCAGGTATTCGGCGTGGCACAGGGCAGAAATGCCAGCAGTTCGCCGGGCAGCAGGTCTCGGTAATCGCTGATCTCGCGGGTCGGCGTCGGAGGCATCATGGGGATCCAGGGTCGGAAGATCATAGACGGCAGGCAGGGCGTCGATGCGCGGAGTCATCTGCCACGCCTACTGGCATTAACCTGCGTTGATATAACGTCATGGTAACGCGATGAGCGGCCGGGTGGCATCCCGAAGTTGTCGACGACCAAAGTTCAAGGCCGTCATGCCGGGCTCGCCTTAACATTGTCGACAGTTTCCTCTATGATTTCGGCACTGCTGATTTCCCCGCCGAAGCATCCCTTTCGTCGACGCGCGACAAGGTCTGCCGGCTTCGGCCACCACCACCGATGAGAGGGCCACACCGTGCTTGACGCCTATCGCCAACATGTCGAGGAGCGCGCCGCAGAAGGCGTGCCGCCGAAGCCGCTTAACGCCGAACAAGTCGCTGCACTGGTGGAGCTGGTGAAGAACCCGCCCGCCGGCGAGGAAGAAGCCATCCTCGACCTGCTCACCAATCGCATTCCACCCGGCGTCGACGAGGCCGCCTACGTCAAGGCCGGCTTTCTTACCGCCATCGCCAAGGGCGAAGCCGAGTCACCGCTGATCGACCGGATTCATGCAGTGAAGCTCCTCGGCACCATGCAGGGTGGCTACAACATCGTTTCCCTGGTGGCGCTGCTTGACGATACGGAACTCGCCCGGGAAGTCGGCGAACAGCTCAAGCACACCCTCCTGATGTTCGATGCCTTCCACGATGTGGAAGAGCGGGCCAAGGCCGGCAACGCCGTGGCCAACGACGTCATGCAGTCCTGGGCCGACGCGGAATGGTTCCTCTCCAAGCCGCCGCTTGCCGAGAAGATCACTCTCTCCGTGTTCAAGGTGCCCGGCGAAACCAACACCGACGACCTCTCCCCGGCGCCCGATGCCTGGTCACGCCCCGACATCCCGCTGCACGCCCGCGCCATGCTCAAGAATGAGCGCGACGGCATCGAGCCGGAGCAGCCAGGTAGCGTTGGCCCGCTTGGCCAGATCGAAGCGGTGAAGGCCAAGGGCTTCCCGGTCGCCTACGTGGGTGACGTGGTGGGCACAGGCTCCTCGCGCAAGTCCGCGACCAACTCCGTGCTGTGGTTCTTCGGCGACGACATTCCCAACGTGCCCAACAAGCGCGCTGGCGGCTTCTGCTTCGGTGGCAAGATCGCGCCGATCTTCTTCAACACCATGGAAGATTCCGGCGCCCTGCCCGTCGAGATGGATGTTTCGAGGCTCGAGATGGGCGATGTCATCGACGTCTATCCGTATGAAGGCAAGGTATGCGTGCACGGCACCGACGAGGTGCTGACCACCTTCGAACTCAAGACCCAGCTGATTCTCGACGAGGTACGTGCCGGTGGCCGCATCCCGCTGATCATCGGCCGCGGCCTGACCACCAAGGCACGCGAATCTCTCGGGATGGCGCCATCGGACGTCTTCCGTCTACCCGAACAGCCCGTGGATACCGGCAAGGGCTACACCCTGGCCCAGAAGATGGTCGGCAAGGCCTGCGGCATGGAGGGCGTGCGCCCGGGCATGTACTGCGAGCCGAAGATGGCCACCGTGGGCTCCCAGGACACCACCGGCCCGATGACCCGTGACGAGCTCAAGGACCTGGCCTGCCTGGGCTTCCAGGCCGACCTGGTGATGCAGTCGTTCTGCCACACCGCGGCCTACCCAAAGCCGGTCGACGTGGACACTCACCACACCCTGCCCGACTTCATCATGAACCGCGGCGGCGTCTCCCTGCGCCCGGGCGACGGCATCATCCACAGCTGGCTCAACCGCATGCTGCTGCCCGACACCGTGGGCACCGGCGG
>Ga0207414_1000753_pt1 | contig 13457 bp, 12 predicted proteins | sample PonA231FremontCA_2_FD_187269 | JGI IMG/M metagenome (GOLD analysis project Ga0207414, IMG submission 187269) | Marine sediment microbial community from Fremont, CA, USA - Pond A23 Sediment 1 (SPAdes) | ecosystem: Environmental > Aquatic > Marine > Unclassified | place: USA: Fremont, California... | reverse complement strand
TTGACGTTGTTACAGCCGTACCATCCGGGTACGAGAATACGGAGAGGGAAGCCGTGTTCCATGTTCATCGGCTCGCCGTTCATCTCGTAGGCGAGGAGGCAGTCGTCCATCACCTTGCTCATGGGTATCGACCGTGTGAAGTAGTCCTCGCCCTCAGGGTTGTCGCCACCGGTAGCGCGGAGCCACATGCCCTCTCCCGTGTCTGCTCCCACGTCCTCAAGAACGTCACTGAGCGGCGTGCCCGTCCACTCGGCGTTGCCTACGGCACCGTAGTGCCACTGGTTACCCGCGACCTCGGGTTCGAAGTACGACCGACCGTTACCCGAGCACTGCATCGTGTGCGTGACGGTCTCGGTCGAGTAGTCGTTCATTATCTCATCCATCGACATCTCCATCTCCTCGTCTCCCATGACGAGCGTAAGCGTCCAGTCCTCGGCTGTCACGTCGGGCGAGTAGTAATGGTTACGTATGAAGTGATCCTCGCGCGGCGTTATGAACTGGTCGTCGTAAACCTCCCTCGCACCCGCCTGTGCGTTCTCGGGTTCGGGGGACAGTATTTCGAGACCCGGATACTTCTGTTCGAGGTACGCAACCGTACCGCGTTCCGGCTCTCCGTCGTCGGTATCAGTCTCGTTACCTCCGGTATCTTCGTCCGTCTGGTTACCGTCCGTCTCGTTCTCGGCGGGTTCGCCGCCGCCGAGACAGCCCGTCAGAACCCCCGTGCCGGCTACAGCGCCGGACGCCGCGAGGAATCTGCGTCTGTCGAGGTATCTGCTCCTATCAGACTTAGACGTCTTAGACTTACCTTTCTGCGACATAACTAACGGTTAATTCTCTCACAGGCACATAAAGCTTCCCCCGGAGTACGTAGCTGTACGTCGGTGTACTTACGCGTCCGTCATTCGTCGACGACCGTAATCTTCCCCACCATCCGTGTCGCATGAGGGACGCAGACGTATGTGTACTCACCGGCTGTTTCGAACGTATGGCTGAAGGTTGAGTCTACACTGTTCACGGAGAGATGGCTGTCGCCTTCGTACGACCTGAACGGCTCCGCACCCTCCGGGTTCTCGCACTTGTAATGGGCGTCGGGGTCGGAGGTGGCGTTGTGACCGCCGCTTGCGAAGTACCACTCGACCGTACCGCCGACGGTGACCTCGACCTCCTCCGGTTCGAACGCCCATCTTCCTTCGGGTCCCGCGGTCACCTCGACGTAGTCCTGAGGTCCTTCGTCCGCCGTCTCGTTGGCGTCCGTACCCTGATCCGTCTGGTTGTCGGTGTCGTTTTCGCCGGATCCGTCGCCGAGGCATCCCGTGATGCCCGCCGTACCCGTTGCGATCGCTGTACCCGCAAGTCTGAGAAGCCGTCTTCGTTCCATCTTGTACCGGGTATGGCGTTTTGGTGTAAAAGCTTGCCGCTACGGTCGGTCGTGCACCCAGAACTCGCCGTCCTCCGTAACCTCCTTCTTAAATATAGGTACCTCGCCCTTGAGACGGTTGATCGCGTCCTCGACTGCGCTGAAAGCCTCGGCGCGGTGACCCGCGAGCACGACGACATGGACGGCGTCCTCCTCTGCGCGCACGACGCCCGTCTCGTGGTACATCTCGACCTCGTAGACGCCTTCGCGTGACTCGATGTCGTCGCGTATCGCGTCCATACGGTCGTCGGCAACGTCGTCGTACTTCTCGTATTCGAGACGTGTCGTACGCGCGTCTTCGAGGTTTTCCTCGCGCACGCGTCCCGTGAAGGTTGCGACTGCACCCGCACGCGGTGAGTCCACACTCTCCTCAACGCGCCGGACGAGTGAGCCGAGCGTCTCGTGTCTCGGTGCGTTCTCGACGACATCGACGAGTTCTTGCGTCTCCGCCTCGTCTCCGTCATTCATCACGACGTTGCGTGCGCCGGTCTCCCCCACGCCTATCTTGGGCAGGGTCGTGTCACGCCCGCCTTCGACCACGGCGTAGTCGTAGCCGTCGTCGGCGAGGTCGTCGAGCGTCTCTGCGAGGGCGTCGAGTTTGTCTTCCACGTCGGAGAAGCTGAAACGGCGTTCGGGCGTCACGCCGACGACGCGTCCCGCGCCCGCCTTGCTGTGTCTGTACGTATCCTTACCTTCCTCGTCGACGCGTACGTCGTGGTGTATAGACTTGACCGTCGCAGTCTCACCGCGTCCGTTGAGCGCGGGTACGAGACGTTCGACGAGCGTCGTCTTTCCTGAGTCGCTGGATCCTACAACGCAGACGGCTTTCATGGTACCCGTAACGCGCCGGACGTAATCAAGCTGGCGACGGTTACAAGTAGACCGCGGGCGTACTCCGTCCATGGTACGCGTACGTCTGTTCGCGGATATACGTGAACTCGTCGACCAACAGTCGGTCGAAGCGGAGGGTGAGACGGTTGGTGAGGCTATCGAGAGCCTCGTCGCGCGGTATCCGTCGCTCGAAGAACGTCTTTTTACCGACGGTGAACTCCGCCCTCATCTCAACCTGACCGCGGACGGTGAACCCGTCGAAGCCGACGCGCCGACGGAAGACGTAGAGGAGATCGCAGTCTTCCCGCCCGTGAGCGGGGGTAGTTCAATCCGAGACCTGCGGTGCGGGACTCTCGACCATAGGTAGCTCGTGATCACCGTCCGTCTCGGCGGTTTCGACGTAGTCGGGGTTACGCACCCATTCTCCCTCTCCGTTCCTTACCATGTACTCGCCGTAGTACGGAACGCGGTTGTCTACGACGCGCTCGAACGCGTCGCGTAGCTCCTCATCGGACGCGTCTTCGGTCGAAATCAGGTCGTCGTTGCGGTTGAGACAGCCTTTTAGCTCGCCCTCGTGCGTAACACGGACACGGTGGCAGTTTGCGCAGAACTCGGCGTTCTCGACGGGGTCGACTATCTCGACAACGGTTCCGTCGATGATATAACGGTCGCGTGCGTGCATCTCGCGCGTCTCAACCGTCTCTGCGCGTTCGTCGAGGTAGCCGTGTATCTCGTCTATATCGACCCTGTAATCCACATCGCCGACGAGTTCGGGCATGTACTCGATTATCTGGAGGCGCAGACCTTCGTGGCTCGAAGCGTGGTCGACCATGTCGGGCAGGTGGGGGCGCATCGGCTTCGCCATCACCATGTTTAGCTTGAGCGGTGTTAGACCAGCCTCGACCGCCGCACCGACGCCTTCGAGGACGTGTTCGACACCGCCCTGCGTTATCTCGCGGAAGTCGTCGGAGTCGAGGGCGTCGAGCGAGACGTTTACGCGTTCCAGACCCGCGTCGGCGAGTTCGGTCGCGCGCCCCGGCAGGAACGTGCCGTTGGTCGTCATGCTCACCTCCGTACCTTCGAGCGAGGCTATACCCTCGATTATCTCATCGAGGTCGGCGCGTAACATAGGTTCGCCGCCCGTGAGCTTGAAGTTACGTATACCGTAGCCGTGTGCTACCTCTGCAACGCGCAGAACCTTCTCGGTCGACATCTCGTTCTCGTCAGGCTCCGAGGGTCCGCGTGTATCGCCCAACCCCTCGTTGTGGCAGTAGAAGCAGTCGAAGTTGCACCGATCGGTGAGCGAGATACGTATATCGGTCGTCTCGCGTCCGAACGAATCCACAAGGAGGTCATCCATGCAGTCGGATAAGGACGCTACCGTTTTAAGCTTTGCCCGGAGTTACGGTCTCAGTCGGATCGACTGTCGAAGACCGCTTTTTCCAAAACGAAGCCGAAGCTTTATGCGAGCCGGCGTAAAACTGTGGCGTATGAGACCTAGCCGGAGTGGTCGTTTTTTGGGCGGTAGGTAGAGCCACCGCTCCGGCGTTCTTCTCGGAGGAAACTGTATGAGCGACAGCAACGGCTACGACCACGGAGAGGTAGAGCAGAGGTGGCAGAACGTATGGCGCGACGAGGACGTCTTCAACGCCGACGACTCCGCGCCGAACGGTGACAAGAGGTACGTCCTCGGTATGTTCCCATACCCGTCGGGTAAGCTACATATGGGACACGTACGTAACTACACGGTTACGGACGCTTACGCCCGTTTCAAACGTCTCCAAGGCGACGAGGTTCTGCATCCGATGGGATGGGACTCGTTCGGGCTACCCGCAGAGAACGCCGCACTCGAACGCGACACCAGCCCGCGCGACTGGACGCTTGACTGTATAGAGACGATGCGCGACCAGATGGAGGCGATGGGGTTCGGCTACGACTGGGAACGCGAGGTTACCACATGCGAACCTGACTACTACAGATGGAACCAGTGGCTGTTCAAACGTTTCGCCGACGAAGGTCTGGTCGAGTACAAGGAGGGCGAGGTCAACTGGTGCCCCGACTGCGAGACGGTTCTCGCAAACGAACAGGTCGAGGAGGACGCGTGCTGGCGGTGTGAGACGCCCGTTGAGGAGCGCGCGCTCGACCAGTGGTATCTCTCCATCACCGACTACGCGGGCGAACTACTCGACGGTCTGGAGACGCTCGACGGATGGTCGGAGAGCGTCAAGGAGATGCAGAGAAACTGGATAGGCAGACAGGAGGGCGCGACGGTTCCCTTCGACGTTGAGGGACACGGCGACGTAGACTGCTTCACGACACGTATCGACACAGTGTACGGCGCAACCTTCGTCGCTCTCGCCCCCGAACACCCCGTCGCCGAGGAGGTAGCCCGTGACAACGACGAGGTCGCGGACTTCATCGAAACCGTCGACCCCGACCGCGAACCCGGCGGCGAGAAACGCGGCGTCGACACGGATCTGAAGGCGACGAACCCCGCGAACGGCGAAGAGGTACCCGTCTACGTCGCCGACTTCGTTCTAACCGACGTGGGTACGGGCGCTATCATGGCGGTTCCGGCGCACGATGAACGCGACCACGACTTCGCGCGCGAACACGGTATTCCGATACGTCAGGTCGTCGCACCGCGTGAGGGGGAAGAGGGTGCGACGGAGGTCGACGTAGACGAGGAGGCTTTCACAGATGACGGCGTTCTCGTCAGCTCCGGCGATCATGACGGTCTGACGAGCGAGGGGGCGCGCGAGGCGCTCGTCGAGTACATCGACGGCGCGGATGAAACCGTCGACTACCGTCTCCGTGACTGGCTCATATCGCGTCAGCGTTACTGGGGAACGCCCATACCCGTCGTCCACTGCGACGACTGCGGTCCTGTATCCGTGCCCGACGACCAACTCCCCGTAGAGCTACCCGAGTTCGTACAGACGAGCGGAAACCCGCTCGACGAGGTGGACGGATTCGTGGAGACGACCTGCCCCGAATGCGGCGGCGACGCGAGGCGCGAGACGGATACGATGGACACCTTCTTCGACTCTTCGTGGTACTTCCTGCGTTACACGTCGCCCGACTACGACGATGCGCCCTTCGACGAACCGACGGCGAACGACTGGATGCCCGTCGATCAGTACGTCGGGGGTATCGAGCACGCGATCATGCACCTCCTGTACGCGAGGTTCTTTACACGTGTCCTGAACGACGCAGGCATGGTAGACGAAGCCGAGCCTTTCGACGAACTCGTCACACAGGGCATGGTTCTTCTTGACGGCGAGAAGATGTCCAAGAGCAAGGGCAACGTCGTCTCCCCGCAACGTATCGTCGAGGAGTACGGAGCGGACACGGCGCGTCTTTTCATGATGTCCGCCGCTCTGCCCGAAAAGGACTTCGACTGGACGGAGAGCGGCGTCGAGTCGAACCACGGCTTCCTGCGGCGTCTCCACGGTATCGTAACAGGTTTCGACGCCGAAGGCGAGGGAGGAAACCGACCTGTCGACGAGTACGTACGGCGTGAGATAGACGCGACCGTCGAACGCGCCGCGGAGGAGTACGACGGCTTCCGTTTCAACTTCGGCGTACGCGCCACAAAAGACCTCGTCTCGACCCTCGAAGCCTACGCCGAGGCGGTCGAAGCCGACGCCGGTGTTATGGAACGCGGTCTGCGCGCCGTCGTGGTTTCGCTGTCGCCCGTCGCGCCCCATATCGCCGAGGAGCTATGGGACGAACTCGGTGGCGAAGGACTCGTCGCGGAGGCGGACTGGGTGGATGCACAAGCGCCCGAAGGGTACGGAAAGGAACAACGTCTCGTCGAGGATACGCGAGAGGACGTACGCGAGATACGTGACGTCGCCGACATAGACGACGTTGAGGAGGTGCGCGTCATCGTCTCCCCCGGATGGAAGCACCGCGCGCTTGAGGTCGCTCTCGAAGCAGAGGGCGACGTTATGGGCGAGATAATGTCCCACGACGAGATACGTGAGAAGGGCGACGAGGCGGCGAAGTACGGCGGCTTCCTTCAGAAGAACCACAGGTCGCTCGAAGCTGAACTCGGCGCGGGGCGCGAGAAGGAGGCGCTCGAACGCGCCGCGTGGCTATTCGAAAAGGAGTTCGACGCCTCCGTCACCGTCGAACGCGCCGAGGGGAGCGACTCCGACCGTGCGGACAAGGCGCGTCCGGGTAAGCCCGCGATAGAGATCAGCTAAGAGACGCGCGTATCGACGACGACGTGCGCGACGCCCTCGGCGACGCCTTTTACGCGGCGTACGTCCGTATCGGCTTCGTATCCGTGCCCCCGCGCCGCCTCCTCGACCGCGCACACCGTCTCCTCGCTCTCTTCCTCGTGTACGGCGTCGTGGACGTGTAGCATACCGCCGTCGGCAACACAGCCGAAGGCGTGGTCGAGGTAGCCTTCATCGGTCGCATCGAAATGTCCGAGTATAACACGATCCGCCGTAACGTCGACGTTTCTGCAGTCGGTGTGTCGCGCGTCGAGGCTTTCGGAGACGCCGTTTCTGCGCGCGTTCTCGACGAGGTAGCCGTGCGCTTCTCGGCGTACCTCGGCGGCGGTCACCTCCGCACCGCCGACAGCCGCAGGGACGGCGAAGTAGCCGATACCCGCGAACATGTCGAAGACGCGTTCGTCCTCCGAGACCGTACCGCGCATCCTGACGCGTTCCGGGGCGTTACCAACCGAAAACATGACACGCGCCGGGTCGAGCGCAAACACAAAGCCGTTCTCGCTGTGTACGGTCTCCGTACCGCGTTCGCCCGCGACGTGCCGCGTCCGCGGGACACGTTCCTCGCCCTCGACGCCCTCGTGCGCGAGAACGGCACCGACACCGTGTAGCTCTTCGAGGGCTTCCGCAACGGCGTGCTCGCGTTCACCGTCGGCATCACCGAAGCTCACGAGCGCCACGTCGCCGACGAGCGAAAACGAAGGCGGGTCGTCGACGTAGTCGCCGAGAGAGACGCGTCGAAGCACGGGATCGTCCTGTTCGACCGTCTCGTACCCACCGAAACGGCGTGTCACAGGAACCTCGACGTTCGCGCCGACCTTGCGCACGCTCCGCGAACCGTCGTAGACACCCCGTTCGCGCGCCTCGCGCATTACCTCCTCCGTCCGAGGAGGCGCAACCCGGAGTGCGAGCGCCGTCTCCATCACCAGATGAGTTCGTCGTCGTTTTCGAGCATGTAAAGCGTCCTCGCCGCGATGTTGACGGCGTGGTCGCCGACGCGTTCGAGGTCACGTATGGTCAGAAGCAGACGTGACGTCTCCCCAAGAAGTAGCTCCATCTCTTCGTCGGTTTCGATATCGATCCCCCTTATGAGGTCACGCATTATACGTTCGCTCGCGTCCTCACATCTCCGATCGAGCCTTTCGTCGCGATCGTCTATACCGTAACACGCCTCGATATCCTCGTTCTCGTAGGCGGCGACGGCGTCGTTTACCATCTCGGACGCGAACTCACCCACCTCCTGTACGTCGACCTCGGAGAAGTACGTCCGGCGCGCGTCGAGCGTGTACTCGCCGAGGTTCGTCGCGAGGTCGGCGATACGTTCGAGGTCGGTGATTATCTTGAACGACGCCGCTATGAGACGTAGGTCGCCCGCGACGGGCTGTTGTAACGCGATAAGGTCGACGCACTCCTGCTCTATTTCGAGGTAGAGTTCGTTGACCTCGTCGTCGCCGTCGATGACCTCCCACGCGAGATCCTCGTCCTTGGTTTCGAGCGCCTCCATCCCTTTGTCGAGACGTTCGAGAACGAGGTCGCTCATCCCAACAACGTCTTTGCGTAGCCCGTCAAGACGTTCCTGGTAGTCCTCACGCGGCATCGTCTGTCTCTTCCTCCAGTGTCTCAGTTACCATACTACCGTTTAGCGCGTCCGGTACTTATTTCTAAGGTCGCGCGCCGGTCAGTCGAGAACCTCGTCGAGGTCGATCTGTTCTGCGAGCAAGTCTTCCTTGTCGTCGGCGACATCGGCGCGCTTGTTTATGACGCGTGTGAGCGGGCCCACGGGACGTACGTTTCCGACGAGTATAGCGCCGACGAGCCTTCCGTCCTTGAACGCGAGCCTGCGGTGCTCCTTCTCGCCGTACCTACGTGACGCGAACTCGTCGCCCTTCGTCGGGCTACCGAGCGACATGAAAGGCATCGAGAAATGGGAGACGGAGTACTTAGGTACGATGGAGAACGTCTCCATCTCCTCTCCCGCCTCGCCCGCCGCCATGTTACGACCGGCGACCTCGCCCTGTTCCTGAGCCGAGTCCCACGAACCGTTTATGTTGTGCTCGCCGACGAGAACGTCGTAGAACTCCGTAATGTCGCCCGCGGCGAAGATGTCGGGATCGTCGGTCTGCATATGCTCGTCGACGATGATACCTTCGTCGGTCTCGGCGGGCGTTCCGTCGAGCATACCCGTGTTGAGATCGAGACCGATACAGGCACCCGCCATGTCGCAGTCGTAACGCGTCCCGCTCGTGCCGACGACATCCGTGACGTGACCCATACGGTCGACCTCGAAACGGTCGACGCCCTCGCCGAAGACGGGTTCGACGCCCGCCTCACGGAGTTCGTCGTGTATTATCTCAGCGCCCTCCTCATCCATCGCGTACCTCCACCATCTGTCGCCGCGCATCAGGTACTTTCCGTCTACGTCGTTCTCGGCGAGCGCGAACGCGAAGTCGATACCCAGAAGCCCTGCGCCGACGACGATACCGCTCTCGGCGTCCTCGGCGTCCCTACGTATCCGACGCGAGTCGATGAACGTCCAGAAGTTGTGTATACCGTCCGCCGTTGAATGAGGCACGGGGAGGTCACGCGGCGTTCCGCCCGCGGCGACGAGAAGCTTGTCGTAGCCGAGTCCGTCGCCGTTATGCAGGACGACCTCGTTTTCGTCCGACTCGACCTTCCAGACGTGCGTGTCGAGCATCAGGTCGATACCGCGTTCGTCGTACCACGACGCGTCGTGTATCTGTATGAACTCCTCCGCCATCTTTCCCTTGGCGAACTCCTTGATGTTGATACGGTTGTACAGGGGTTCGGGTTCTTCGGTGATTACGGTTATGTCGGCGTCCTCGTTCTCATCGCGTAACGTCTCGGCGGCGGTCGCTCCAGCGATTCCGTCGCCGATTATAACGTACTGGGTCATTGTTTGAGGGTTGCCGTCGGCGAGTTAAATATCGGTCGGTTGTGAACAGCGTTAATCAAAGATTATCAGGTATCCGCGCCGACGCACCACACCGTTCCGGCGGGCGCACCGTCAGATTGATACCGTACGTCTTCTTGTGGACGAACATGGAAGGAGACCTACGTAACAGCGTCGTATCGGGGTTTATCGGCCTCGTGATAGGCGTCGTCATAACCTTCGGTGTCTGGCAGATGACGACGACACCTTGGGATCTCGCCGGTGTCCTCGTCGCAGTCGGTATCGCCTCGTTCTTTTCGGCGTTCGGTGCCGGGTACGGTGAGAGCACGGAGAAGTAGATGCCGCGTTTGTTCGTCTCCGTCGACCTCCCTCCCGAACTGGAGCCAAGGGTGCGCGACATACAGTCGTACCTGCGCGGAACGCGCGCCGACCTACGTTTCACAAAGCCCGAACAGGCGCATCTGACGATGAAGTTCGTGGGCGACGTGCCGGAACAGCGTCTCAAGGCGGTCAAGGAAGCCGTCGACGAGGCGGTGGAGGCTGTCGAACCGTTCGATGTTAAGCTCGGAGGTACGGGTGTCTTCCCGTCACGCGACTACGTCAGCGTCGTCTGGGTCGGCGTGTGCGAAGGCGTTGACGAACTCACGCGTCTACACGGCGCTCTCGAAGACCACCTCGTCGGACGCGGACTTGCGGACGAGGCGGAGCACGACTACATGCCACACGTTACCTTGGCGCGTATGAACAGCGGTCGTGGCAGAACCGAGGTTCTCGACTTCGTAGACGAACACGAGGACGTGACAGTCGGAGGCTTCGAGGCTTCGCGTCTACGTCTCAAAAGTAGCGTCCTACGTGACGACGGTAGCGTACATACGACGGAGCACGAGGCGGAGCTTTAGGATCGCGCGCCGTCGGTCGCTCTACTCGACGACTACCTCGCCGACCATCCCCGCCATCTCGTGCGGTATACAGACGTACTCGTGCGTCCCCTTCGTCTCGAACGTGTGTTCGTAGTACGTGCCTTCGGTGATCGCACCCTTACCGTTCTCCCAGCCTTCGCGCGCCTCTTCCTCCGATGAGAAGCCGCCCGAAGCCCAGTATTCTGCGTCGTCGGGTATACCGTCGCCGTAAGCCGTCACGGAGTGTGGCTCCCCGGCTGTATAGACCCAAGCAACCGTGTCACCCTGCGATACTTCGAGAGTCTCGGGTTCGAAGACAACCGCCTTGGAGTCGACGACATGGTCGGCGTCGGGTTCGCCCTCATAGACGTTGGGTCCGCCGGTTAGCTCCGTCCCCCCTCCGTGACCGTCGCCTGAGGAAGTCTCGTCCACGGGCGCGTCGTCCTCGGCACCTGCCACGGCGAAGCACGCGTACAGCGTTGCGTCCGCGTACGTGCCGAGAGCTTCGCGTACCCCCTCGGCGTTGTTGAGCGCGGTTATGTAGCCGTCGAGCGCGGACTCGAACCCCTCGTACGCCTCGGTGCTGGCTTCCTCAACCATCTCATGGACACGCGCCTGCTCGAAACGTCCGAAGACACCGCTCATGACCGAGGAGCCGTCCCCTCCCGATTCACCGACGAGCGCCGCGTCGTAGCCCTGTGCGGACATCATGGCGAGATGTCCGGCACCCACCGTCTCTTCGTTGTCGGCGACCGAGTACGCGCCTTCGACAGCCGCCTTTACCGTGTCGCCGTACGCACCGACGTTACCGTTCGCCATCTCGGACATGGACGACTCGAAGCTCTCGTAAGCCTCGCTGTTCGCCTCCTCTACGGGGTCGTGCGCATCAGCCGTCTCGAAACGCGAGAAGACGGACGTAGCCACCGATGAACCGTCACCGCCCGCCGACTCTGCGATACGTGCGTCACTAAGCGCGGTTCCCAGAGCGAGTAGGTCGAGCGCGTACGCGTCGTTCTCAGAGACGTGGGCACGCTGAGCCGACGCGAGATGTTCGTCGGCGCGTCCTGCTTCCTCGCGTGCGGTTTCGACGTCGCCCTCTTCGACGGCTTGACGGAGCGCGCCCAGCGCCTCCTCAAAGCCCTCGTACGCCTCGGCGTCGGTTTCCTCAAGCGCTTCGTGAGCGCCGTACTCGCCGCCTGCACCCTCGAAACGCGCGAAGATCTCCTGCGCTGTCCCCGCCGCAGTGTCTGTCGCGCCCGCCGAAGCAAAGGCTACGGGATCGTACAGACGTACGCGCATACGGTTCCATTCGGCGGCGACCGCTGTCTCGGCACCGACACCGCCCGTGGAGGTCTCTTCTGCTTTCTCCTCGGCTTCCTCTCTGCCTTCCTCGTCTGCCGTCCCCCCGCCACCGTTGGCTTGGTTCCCTTCGGTCTCACCGTTCCCCTCTCCTTCACCGCCAAGGCAGCCGGTTGCCGCACCAGCCGCGGCTACGCCCGCCATCCGTATCAGACTGCGTCTTCTGTGACTCATACGTGATTTAGGCGAGCCTAAACAAGCAAAAAGCTTACCATTTTTAGGTCAGCCTAACGGACAAACGAAGCTGTTTTGTCCTTCGGGAACAACGGTGGTGCGATGAAAGCCACCGACGACCGCAAGGAGTTCGAACGTGCCTCGTGGGTCAACGTCGCGGGGAACGCCACAAAGGTCGTCGTCGAGGGTGCCGTGGGCGTCGTCTTCGGTAGCCTCGCGCTCGTCGCCGACGCCGCTCACTCCGTCGCCGACCTCGTCGCAAGCGTCGTGGTTCTCGTCTACGGCGGCGCGTCGTACGACGAGGCGGACGCGACACATCCCCACGGACACGGGCGTCTCGAACCCCTCGCGGCGCTCTTCGTCGGCGCTGTCGTCGCCTTACTCGGTCTAACGCTTCTGTACGAGTCTATACTCGGCGTCGTACGCGGACCCGACGTTGACGTAGAAGGGTGGCGTCTTATGCTCGCCACGCTCGGCTTCGCCCTCGTCTCCATGTACGCCGTATACAGGTATACAGTACGTGTCAACGACCGCGTCGGTTCGACGGCTCTGCACGCGCTCGCAAGAGACTGTATGAACGATGTCTACACCTCGGTGGCGGCGGCGGTAGGCGTCGTCGGCGTCGCTCTCGGACACCCGATACTCGACCCTTTTGCCGGTGGTCTGGTGTCCGTACTCGTCGTCTACCAAGGCGTCGAGATAGGACGCGAGAACGTGGACTACCTCGTCGGGAGCGCGCCCACGGAGGGGAAGCAGGAGGAGATACATGACGCGGCGGTTTCGCATCCTGAGGTGCGCGGCGTGCACGACTTCAAGGCTTTCTACGAAGGAACAGAGATAGAGGTCGAGATGCACGCCGAGATCGACGGCGAACATACGGTCTACGAGGCGCACGACATAGAGAGCGAGGTCGTCGACCGTGTCCGCGCCGTCGAGGACGTTGGCGACGTACACGTCCATCTCGATCCTGCGGGTATCGGGGAGTGGAGCGACGAAGGGTGACGGTCTCGGCGTACAGGTACGGTTGACGTTGTTCCTCCGGGGAACCGCAACAAAGAATAGCCGTCCGTACGGATCCGATGCATGTTCGTCACCGTAGAGGGCATAGACGGCGCGGGGAAGACGACGGCTGTCGAGGCGATGCACGAAGAGTTCGACGGCGCGACGTTCACACGCGAACCGACGGCTTCTTGGCTCGGCGACGCCGTCGAGCGCTCCGTCTCTGACGACGACTCCGAACCCCTGACCGACCTTTTCCTTTTCACCGCCGACCATGCCGACCATCTAAACCGCGTCGTCCGCCCCTGTCTCGAAGACGACGAACTCGTTATCTGCGACCGTTACGTCGACTCACGTTACGCGTATCAGGGCGCGACGCTCTCCGACCGTTTCGAAGACGCCGTTGCGTGGGTGAGGGACGTACACGAACCGTGGACGGTCTACCCCGACCTGACACTCCTTCTCGACGTGCCCGTTGAGACTGCGCTCGAAAGGACGAACCGCGGCGACAAGTACGAGCGCGCCGGGTTCCTACGTGATGTCACCGCCAACTACAGAAGACTCGCCGACGAGGAGGAGCGTTTCGTCGTAGTCGACGCATCGCGTGACGCCTCAGAGGTCAT
>Ga0207414_1000752_pt1 | contig 13463 bp, 9 predicted proteins | sample PonA231FremontCA_2_FD_187269 | JGI IMG/M metagenome (GOLD analysis project Ga0207414, IMG submission 187269) | Marine sediment microbial community from Fremont, CA, USA - Pond A23 Sediment 1 (SPAdes) | ecosystem: Environmental > Aquatic > Marine > Unclassified | place: USA: Fremont, California... | reverse complement strand
TCAGGTCGAGGATCTGCGCCTGGATCGTCACGTCGAGCGCGGTCGTCGGCTCGTCACAGATCAGCATCTCCGGTTCGCAGGCGAGCGCCATCGCGATCACCGCACGCTGGCGCATCCCGCCGGAGAACTGGTGGGGATACTCGTTGACCCGACGTCGGGCGTCGGGGATACCCACCGCTTCAAGCAGGTCGGCGGCTTCCTGAGTGGCTTCCTGACCCGTGAGACCCTGATGCAGCCGGAGCGACTCCTTTATTTGGTTGCCGACCGTATAAACCGGATTCAAACTCGTGAGTGGGTCCTGAAACACCATCGAGATGCGGCCGCCCCGCATCTTCCGTTGGACCTCGCCCGAGACGCGCGTGAGCTCGACGAAGCCGCGGCGGACGGAGCTCGGGTCGTCAGGGTCGCCCTCCAGAACGAACACGCAGTCGTCGCCGCCCGTGAGACCGATGTCGTCGCCGTAGCCAGCGGCGACGACGTCGACAAGGGGAACGTCCTCGGGGGTGGCGTACCCGAACTCCTGCGGGGTCGCGTCCGTCTGGTCGAACACCGCGTCCGGGTCGTACCCCGCCGCGAGGTTGTCGATGGCGACCGTTCGCCCCGGGTACTCGTCGGCGAACTCCCGGACGGTCGCGACGTCGCGGTACCGAACGCTGCTTCCCTTCAGCACGCGGCCGGGCGACTCGATCAGCCCCATCAGCGACCGCGCGGTGACGCTTTTGCCGCTGCCGGACTCGCCGACGATCCCGACCGTCTCGCCGGGGTTGATCGTGAAGCTGATACCGTCGACCGCACGAATCGTCTCTTTATCGGTGAAAAAGGCCGTCTGGAGGTTGCGGACGTCGATGAGCGGATCGCCGTCGACCCTTTCGTCTGTGACGGCCGACCCGGTCGCGTCGGAGCGCTCGTCGGTGGCCATCAGGCACCACCCCCAGCGGTCGCCGCCTCGCTCTCGTCGACGTCGGCCTCCGGATCGATCGCGTCCCGGATGGCGTCACCGAGCGCGTTGAACGCGACGACGACGAGGACGATCGCGATCCCGGGCACGGTGGCGACGTGCCACGAGGAGGTCGCGACGTACGACTGCCCCCCGTTGATGAGGCGTCCCCACTCCGGCGTCGGTGGGTTGATCCCGAGCCCGAGGAACGTCAGCGCGGCCGTCGAGATGATCACCCCGCCGATGAGGAGTGAGGCGTAAATCAGGATGTAGCCGGCGATGTACGGTGCCATGTGCTTCCGCATCGTCCGTAGGGGCGTCTGTCCGTAGCTCTTTGCGGCGTCGACCCACTCCTGTTCCGAGACCTGAAGCGAGGGGCCGCGGATCGCCCGCCACATCCCGGGCCAGTACGCGAACGCGAAGATCAACGCCAACAGCAGTCCGCCGTCCAGCGGCTGTGCGATCGGGTGGTTGGCGTCTTGAAAGATGACCGAGATGAGCATGACCAAAAGCAGCGCCGGGATCGCCTGTATCGTGTCGCTCGCCACGACCGACGCGATGTCTGCGATTCCTTTATAATACGCGGACAAAAGCGAGAGCACGACCGCGATCAGCGCGCCGATACCGATCGCCGTGGCCCCGATTGTCAGCGACGTTCGAGCCCCGTACGAGAGGTGTGTCATCATGTCTTGCCCCCGGTTGGTCGTGCCGAGGGGCGCCCACCTGCCGTAGTCGTCGTAGCTCAACGGACCGACCGTGTTTTGCCCGTCGGAACGGCTTTCGAGGTTCGCGAACACGTGGTTCACCTCCGTCACTTCGCCGTCTTCGCTCAGGTACTCGAAGCTGTTCGCGTTCGGCTCGTAGATGTTGTGCTCCGCCTCGACCGGGCTGACCGCGGGTGCCCACAGCGCCAGCACGACGAAGAGGAACACGATGGCGAACCCGAACAGCCCCCAGTAGTTGGTACGGAAGCGCCGGACCGTGTCGTCCGTCGGCGTCCAGTCTGCGCTGCGGTAGTGGGTTCGGTACGTCCCGAAACCGCGCCACAGCCACGCCAAGACCGTCAGTGCGTACGCGAAGACGAGACTCGTGCGAATCGCCCACGCGACTGCGGGCGAGAGACCGAGGAAGGTGTCGTCCCAGCCGCCGCCGGGGAGGCGATGACCCGTGTTCGGGATCACCTCACGGCTCGTGAGAGACGGCAGGGTTCTCGAGAGCGCCTCGACGCCGCCGGTGACCGCACCGATAACTGCGGAGAACGCTCCGCCGACCGGAGTGTACGCGATCACCGCGCCAACCGCGAGAAGCGCGGCCGTCAGCTCCGCCCGCTTCGCCCAGCGATGGCCACGGCGCGTCAGGTCCAGTCCGAGGACACCGACCGCCCTGTCCGGCAGGGACTCCGCGAACGGGACCACGAGCGCGACGGCGAACGCGACCGCGACGACTGCCGTCGCGACGTCGCCGGCGATCGGGCCGAGCGTCGCGGAGACGTTGCCACCGACCGATGCGGGGGTCTCCGCCACCACGGTGACGACGAAGCCAACGATGCCGAACAGCGTGTTCACGCCGGCGAACACGCGGCCGATCTCGAGTGCGAGCAACAGCCCGAAGACGCCGAGCCACACCAGCGCCGGCCGCGGATTCGCACGGATCCGGTCGCTGAACGGTCTGTTCTCGCGGTCCGGGTCGTCACGGCCGTCGTCGATCTGTGTCGTGCTCATTGCTCGTACCCCACACGCGGGTCGATAACCGTGTACAGGAGGTCCTGTACGATGTTCAAAAACAGGATGATCAGGGTGAAGATGAAAAGTAGCGCCCCCGCCATCGGAATATCCCCGCTCGTCAGCGCCTGGAAGAAGATTCGGCCGAGTCCGTTGATGTTGAAGATCTGCTCGACGATCACGGAGCCGCCGATGAGGAGGAACGCCTCGCTCGTGATCACTGGGAGAAGCGGGATCAGGGCGTTCCGGAAGATGTGTTTCCAGACTATCACGCGTTCGCTCAGCCCCTTCGCGCGCGCCGTCTCGACGAAGTTCGCGTTGACCGTCTCAAGCATCGCCGTCCGACCGATCCGAAGCTCGGCGGCCATCGACGCCGACCCGAGGATGAGCGCGGGGGGTAAGATTAGCTTGATGTCGATCGCGAGCGCCGTCCAGTCGGAGATGTACGGCACCGGAAGAAACAGGATATCGGTCGTCGAGAACCACGTGAAATTCGGCGTCCCGGTGATGCTTATGTTCCGCGACAGGAAGTCGGGACCGAGCGCGTACCAGTCAAACCCGAAGGGACCTCCCCCGTTTCGAGTCTGGCGAAGCACCGCCAGCGCGATGACAGACAGCCAGAAGTTCGGGAGCGCCTGCCAGAGGATCCCGCCGAGCGAGGCGGTGTAGTCGCCCAGCGAGTTCGGGTTGAGCCCGGCGTAAAATCCGAGGGGGATCCCGATGAAAAGCGGCAACAGGATCGCCCAGAACCCGAGCCAGAGCGTCGCCGGCGCCGCGTTGATCACGATCTCGGTTATCGGACGGCCGGCCTGAACGACCCACGACTGGCCGAGATCGAACGTCAGGAAGCTGGTGATAAAGTCCAGGTACTGCTCCCAGAGCGGCTCGTCGAGACCCAGACGCTCCCGGATCGCCTGTCTGTCGCCGCCGGTCGCCTGCGGGCCGAGTCGGGCCGCGACCGGATCGATCGGTCCCAGCCGAAGCATGACAAAGAGGAAGCTCAACACCAGAAACAACACGGGGACCGTAAGCAGCAGTCGCTTAACGAAGTACTCCCAGCGGCTCATGAGATCGAACGCATTCTGGAGGGTGTGGTGGACATACGTCGAGTCAGTATCGGAAAGGTGGACCGGTCATCTAACTGAATGCTTCGATAAGAGTACGAACCGGGAGTTACTCTGCCTCCTCCTCGAGATTTGTCTGCCAGTCGAGATAGAACCCGTTCGTTTCGGCCGGCATCGTCGAGGTGTCGGTGTTGCGCGGCTCGAGCTGGAACATGCCGTACGGGACGGCGGGCCAGCTCCAGATCCACCCGAGCGAGTACATCTGGAGGTCACCGTCCTCGCCGCGGCTCTGGAGCGTCGAGAACTGCGACGTTTCCAGCGACAGGTCGAGTCCGGTGCCGGACAGCAGGTCGCGGACGAGCTCGCCTGCGGTCTGGAACACTTCGCTCTCGTAGGTGGTGAGCGTCATCTCGAACGGGCTGTCCTGCGTGTAGCCCGCCCCGCTGAGGACCGCCTGCGCGCCCTGCGTGTCGTTCTCACCGAGGCCGTACGGGTAGTCGTCGAGGAACGACTGGTACCCGTCCTGCCCGGTGGGCCAGATCGCCGGCGGCAGGAAGCTGTACGCCGGCGTACCGCGACCCGCGAACACCTGCTGGACGATCTGTTCTTTGTTGAGGACGTGTGCAACCGCCTGTCTGGCCGCCCGGGGCGTGTTCGAGATATTGAACCCGAAGTAGTACGTACTGATCTCCGAGACCCCGAGGTAGTTCACCTCCTCTTCGAGGTCGCCGGCCGGACCGTACGTTCCGACCTCGCGGCCGCGGTCGTCGGTCTCGGCGCTGATCGCGTCCTGCTCGTAGGCGAACGTCGGCATCTCGAACCGGTCTGCGTTCTGTTCGAGCGCGTACGTCCACCGGGCTTGGTCGTCCTCGATGATCTCCCAGCTGACCCCCTCGACGCTGGCGGTCTCGCCCCAGTAATCCTCGTTGCGGACGACGCTGACGTCCTCGTCGACGTTGAACTCGTCGAGCTCGAACGGACCAGTGCCGTTCGCCACGTTAGTGATGAACTCGTCGTGGCTGACCTCGCCGTCGTACCCCTCGATGTCGCCGACGTACCCCTCGGGCAGCACCGCGAAGCTGCTGTACGCGATGATGTCGAGTACGTCCGGGTTCGGGCCGGTAAGCTGGATCTCGAGGGTCTGATCGTCGATAACTTCGATCGCGAGCGAGTCGGACACCGGGTCGCCCTCGTCGTCCGTCTCGACGTCGATCCCCAGCCCGGTGGGCTGGTTGAGGGTGAAGGTCGCGCGTTCGGAGTTCTCGGACTCGACGGTGCGCCGCCAGGAGTACTTCACGTCCTGTGCGGTCACGGTCTCTCCCCCGTGGAACTGGACGTCCTCTTTGAGCGTGAACGTCCACGTGGTCCCGTCCTCGGAGACCTCATACTCCTCCAACAGCTGGTTTTCGATCTCGGGGACCCCGTTCGGGAACGCGGTGAGGTTCTCGTAGATCTGGGTGATGACGATCGACGACGCCGTGTCGGTCGACATGATCGGGTCCAGCTCGTCGAAGGTGCTGTTGATCAGGTTGAGGCTGTCCTTCCCCTCGACCTCCGTCGTGTTGAGCTGCTGCCAGTGTTTACCGAGCGCGCCGGTCAGCGGGACGTCAACGTAGTCGTACCAGAACAGCTCGGTGAGGCCGTGGTACAGCGGGAGGAGGGCCATGTCGTCGCGGACCGCCTCCTCCATCTCGACGTACGCCTCCTGACGGAGCTCCTCGTCCTCCGGAAGCGGGTTGTTCACCGTGCGTTCCCACGCGGCCTGCGCCTGATTGGCAAAGGTGGAGCCGCCGTCACCGCCGTCCTCGCCGTCCTCGCCGTCACCGTCGTCACCGCCGTCTTGGCCGTCGCCGCCGTTGGAGGAGTCTTGGTCGCCAGAACAGCCAGCGAGAGTCGTCGCGGCGCCGCCGCCGAGGAGGCTGAGCAGCTTGCGTCGCTTCGTGCTCTCGACCGATTCGTCGTTTGCTGGATCGGACACGTACACGTAGCTTGGGTAGCTGATACTAAAATCCTCTCACATTTTTCGGACAGTGGCCGGATGCGCTAACCTCAGACGAAGCCGAGCGATCTGAGCCACTCGCTTGCCGTTTCTGATTCGGCGTTGCCGAATCAGCTCGAAGCCGGTGGCCTCGGGTCTCCTCTCTTCGCTATACTATCTGAGAGACAGCGGTGGTGAAAACGAGTACTGCGAAACCGTTGAGGAGTAATCCCACTATCAGCAGAAAACCTCCCCGAGCGGCCTTTTTCAACGCGGTCGTTCCCGGGTCGTCGTTCATCACTGCCAAGTAATCTCGTTCAGATGTCATGACTGCATCCGCATCCGTGGCTGCCTCCTCCGGCACCGGGCCGGTCTTCCCGAGGAGGGTGATTTTCTCGCCGGTACTGATTGTCCACTCGCTTAACTCGATGGGTACGGTGAGGTCGCCGATATCCGACGTGGCTGCTGACGGTTCGAAATCAGGCCGTTCATCGGCAGTTCGTTCCATGATTTCTCGTTTGCTGGTGGGCCTCTCCGCCGTCGTATTGAGCGAGAAACTGCCCTCGTCGGGAGCAACAAGAATATCCGCAGTTCCATCAGAAATGATGAATGAGCTATATTTGATGTCAGAGTCAATAGAGCTACGACCGGTATCTTGTACTATTTTACTGATATTATACTCATAAGCTACGCATTGTTTATACAAGTCGAGGAGAATACCTGCGCCTTTAGGCGCAGGATGAATCCGACAACCACTCCACAACCCGCTATTCGATGGCTAGTCCGGATATTCCACCGTTCTCAAACCGAATCTTTACAAGAGACGTGAGTATAAGTGCTTATACAGACGTTCAGAATGCTGGAAGTCCACCGCACCCATCGAGCAAAAATCCTCAACCACGGTCAGGTAGAGGAATCGCTTGGCCGGCACGGGTGGTCGGCCAGCAAGCTCTGGAACGTCGCCAACTACCACTCCCGCGAAGTATGGGATGAAACGGGCGAAATCCCCGACCACGGAGATCTCAAAGACGAGTTGAAAGGTCACACCAAGTACAACGGACTCCATTCGCAGTCCAGTCAGCGCGTTCTGGAGGAGCTCGCTGAAGCCTTCAACTCGTGGTACGGCTCCGAAGACAACAGGGACAATCCGCCCGGCTACCGCAAAGAGAACTACTACGACCAACAGGGTCGTCGTGTCCACGAAGAACACCCTCGCAGCACGGTGACGTGGAAACAGAACGGCATCAAACACGACTCGAAGAACAACCGTGTGCGTCTCTCCAAGGGCGCGAATCACAAGGAACACCCGAAAGCGTGGGAATACATCCTCGTCGAGTACGAAACGCGACCCAGTGTCACCGTTGAGAACCTGCAACAGGTCAGGGCCGTCTACGACCAAGCGAAAGAACAGTGGGAGCTGCACCTCGTGTGTAAAGACGAGATCGAGACGCCCACTGCACCCGGCACCGAAACGGCAGGCATCGACCTCGGTATCAGCAACTTCGCAGCTGTCGCGTACAGCACCGAGGAAGCCGACCTGTACCCCGGCAACCGCCTGAAGCAAGACGGATACTACTTCCCGAAAGAAATCGCCAAATGCGACGACTCCGGTGGAGCGGAAGCCACTCGGTTACACGCGAAATGGTCGGAGCGCCGAACCCATTTCTTCCATAGCCTCGCTAAACACATCGTTGAACGGTGTGTTGAGAAGGGTATTGGCCGCATCAACGTCGGTGACCTGGAAGGCGTCCGAGAGGACGAAGGTGATGAGTCGAAGAATTGGGGCAAGCACGGCAACCTCGACTTACACGGGTGGGCGTTCGACCGGTTCTCGAACATCCTCGAATACAAAGCGAAGGTCAAGGGTATCGAAGTCGTAGAAGTGTCTGAGCGCGACACGAGCAAGACGTGTTGTGTGTGCGGTCGGGAAGATGATAGTCAGCGTGTGGAGCGTGGATTGTACGTGTGTGAGTCGTGTGACGCGGCGTTCAACGCTGACGTGAACGGGGCGGAGAACATCCGTCTCGACATCAACGACGAAAGTAACTCCAAGTCTTCGGCCAGTTCGGACGAAGATAGGAGTACCGGCTGGTTGGCACAGCCAGCAGTCTACCTTCACGACTTGTCAAGCGGATTCCAACCGCAGGCACAAGTGGTAGACTGCAAACCCTAATATCCCAACCTCGGGATTCCTCCGCCTTCAGGCGGAGGAGGATGTCAATTTGTGTTGGTGAGACAAGAGCGCCGTTTGATTGGGTTGGACGAACACGGCCTCGGATCTGACTCAATTCATTGTCGTTGCTCTCGTATCGTCGCTGTGTAGCTGTCGCGTATATCGAGCTACCGACGGAGACGGTCGATCGTCGCGGTCACGGGGAGTTAAGCCCATACATCGTCGTCTGTGTCGACCCTGTATAAGATGAGTCGCAGTGTTACGGGACCGGAAATCGGTGACGAGAACGGCGTGGTACGTCACGCATACGCCGCTGACGCGCCGTTTATCGACCTACCACGCGACCAGCTACGACCGATCGTAGACGGTGATAACCGGAACAGGTGCCGATCGGACCGTCTTTTCCGCGACACTCCCGAGGAGAACTCGATCGACGCCGCGACGACCACTGGCCCCCATCACGACGGCGTGGACCGCATTGGTTTCAATATGTTCACGGATCACGTTCGCGGGCGAGCCGTGTTCGACGTACGTTTGCGCGTGTGCCAGATCGTGTTCGTTGGCTTTCGTGGCCACCTCCTCGACGGCCTCTACTGCCGGTCGCTCAAGTTCGTCAGCCGAAAGCACGGCGCGAACGTCAGGGCCCAACGACGTATCGTCCACGACAGAGAGGATGTGGACAGCGGCGTCAAGCGTCGCCGCGAGTGTCAGGCCATGCCTGACGGCAGCCGCCGAAGCCGGACTCCCGTCGGTCGGGATGAGAACGCTCTCGTACGGGAATGTCAACCGCTCGTCCGATTGCATTCGTGCGGTCAAAACGGGAACCCTGGACAAGCGCACCACTTTCTCCGTGACGCTTCCGAGGAGATAGCGCGAGATGCCAGTCCGGCCGTGAGTGGGCAAGACGATCAGGTCGTGGTCGCGTTGTTCGGCGTAGTCGACAATCGTCGGCGCTGGGCTGCCCTGAACGACGTCGGTGTTGTGGTCCACGTCGAGGGTTTCGAGCGTCTCGGCGACGTTGGCGACGACCGTCTCTCCCTCCCGTTCCAGTGCGTCAACGACGGTTCCGTCGACAACGGTGACGCTATCCCGAGTCGTATCGGCGACGAACAGCACTTCGATCGTCGCCCCGGTCCACTGCGCGAGCTCGGCCGCGTGATGGACGATGTTAGCCGCGTGTTCGCTGCCGTCGACGGGAAGCAGAATTGAATCGTACATGGTCTACCGGTTGCTACGGCAAACAGTCACAAAGCAGTTGCCACGGCACGTGCCGGTGGCCGACAAACCTGCGTGTGGTCGTTCGCTCGATTGCAGGGCCGTATCGGGACCAACGCCCGAGCGCCGGGACCCCGGGCGATGGCGTACCACGGCAACCGCACGAAACGAGGTCCGCGGGTCAGGATCGTTCGACGTCGGCCACCGACGGATTCGACCCGTACAGTGCGGGCACCCAACTCTGGCCGTTGATCGCCGGGCGTTCGTAGTTGGGATCCTGCTGTCGGTCCGGTAGCTCGGTCGGCCCGGGCATGATGTCCTCGTACTCAATCTGCGAGAGGAGGTGACTGATGCAGTTGAGCCGGGCGTGTTTTTTGATGTCGGCGTTGATGACGTGCCACGGCGAGTTACTCGTATCCGTGTAGGTGAACATCGCGTCTTTCGCCCGCGAGTACTCGACCCACCGCTTTTGAGCTTCGAGGTCGACCGGGCTGAGCTTCCAGCGCCGTTTCGGGTCGTTACTGCGCTTCTGGAAGCGTCGTTCCTGTTCCTCGTCGCTGACCGAGAACCAGTACTTAACGAGGATGATCCCCGAGCGCATAAGCATCCGCTCGAACTCGGGGGCCGACCGGAGGAACTCTTGGTACTCCTCGTCGGTACAGAAGTCCATGACGCGCTCGACGGTCGCCCGGTTGTACCAGCTCCGATCGAACAGCACCATCTCACCGGCCGCCGGGAGGTGCTCGACGTAGCGCTGGAAGTACCACTGGCTCTGTTCTCGTTCGGTGGGCTTGCCGAGCGCGACGACTTTCACCACCCGAGAACTCGTCCGGCGAGTGATTCGGTGGATCGTTCCGCCTTTGCCGGCCGCGTCTCGACCGTCGAAAAGCACGACGACCCGGAGTCCCTGCTCTTTGACCCACATCTGAAGCCTGACGAGCTCTTCCTGGAGCCGCTCGAGCTCTCGTTTGTAGTGTTTCTTTTTGATCTTGCCGCTTTTCTTGTAGAGGTTCTCCTCGTCGACGGTGGTCAGTACGGACTCTTCGGCCGGCAACACCGGGTGTTCAGTCATGTGAACCGCCGCTTTTCCTCTCTGCTACTGATGTGTGGATGTATATCTATCAGCAGTACTACTATATAACTCTCTGCCCCCGCGGCGGTGTTGAAGCAACACTCCGGAGTGTACGAGACCGGGGTGAGACTCGGAACACGCGGCAAATCTCACTGTTGTGAATGCTTGTCACTCTGTGCCTGCGGGAGTGGTCCGGGGTTCGGTCACCGGATCGTACACTTGCGTGTAGACGAGTGCGAGTCCGAGTACAGCCCCCGCGGTCGCAACCACAAACGGGACCGCAAATCCAAACCCGACGAGCGTACCCGAGAGGAGGGTCCCAAGCGCGATTCCGAGCCCGAAACCCATCGTCAGAATCGACAGCGTTGATCCCGATTGCCCCTTCTTTGCGAGGTCACCGGCGAGAGCGAGTGATGGAGCGAACACTGCCGCCACCGAAATGCCCTGTAAAAACCGTAGGACCACCATATCCATTGAGGAGGTAACGAAGCCCTGTAACAGCGTGGTCGGAAGGAGAAGAACAAATCCCCCGATCAGGAACGGACGGCGGGTAAAGCGGTCGCTGAGCCGACCGATCGGGAGCTGGAAAAGCACGTTCGCCAGCACTTCGACCCCGAACTGTATCGAAAACAGGAGGCTCCCCTGGTTGAGTCGCTCGTTGATCACGTTGGCAAGCGGCGCGAATATCCCGAAGCTCAGCGACATCACCAGCGTCGCAACCCCAAGCGCAAATACTGGGTCTAATCCACGTCCGTCGGAGTTAAGCACGCTTATCGAGATGTCGTCACCGGCCTGCGCTTTCGCCTGCTCGGGGTCTTCGATCAGGGCTGTTACGAGAATGAAGCTGATTGTCGCCGCGACCACGGCCACGAGGAAGGCGGCGTCGAATCCCGAGAGCATGACACCAGCCGGACTGTACGGTCCAAAGCTGACGATCACGCCAGCCACGAGCGGGCCCGTGCCGAAGCCTAACAGCCGGAATGTGTTGAACAGTCCAAAGTTCCCTCCGCGTTCGTCTTCAGCAGAGTACTCGTTGACCAATGCGACCGTCATCGGGATCGTAAACGCTGCTCCAACCCCCTGTAGTGCCCGTAAAAGGAGCACCGAAACGTAGTCAGTCAGAAACAGAAACCCAAAGCTCCCGACGGAGACCAGCGCCAGGCCCAATAAGAGGTATATCCTGCGTTTGCCAGTGCGGTCCGAGAGTCGTCCGGTGAACGGCTGGCCGAGACTGGTGAGAAACCCGAACAGTGAGAGTACGATCCCGATGAACAGCTCCTCGGTCAGCACGAACGAAACGGGACCGATTCTCACCGTACTGTTGACGAACTCAGGGAGCGCAACGACAGTGCCAATGTACAGAGGCAACACCACTACGAGAAAGGAATTAGCGACCGAATCCACCATCCGAGCCAGAGCGAGTGTTAGGACGCGCGGTTCGAGGTTTCGGTCGGACACGCAGCCGTTTGTTGTGCTGTGACCAGAATTAGCCTATCGGTATCCAGAGTGATTGTACGAGAGACCGTTCCGAAAGTACCCGGGCACCTGCTCGAACAACATCGGAACTCCCGGATTCCGTACGGACCGCATTCTTTCCGCGTTCGAAACGTGAGATACAGTCGGCAAGGGTATCTCCGAACCCCGTAGCGGGTAGGGACACCGGCCGATTGGCACAGCCAGTGGCCGCCGTTCAGCGCGGAGATAGTGTCAAGCCTCGACGAAGCCGCCCGCGCTGAGCGCCTCTTCGACCGCGGCGTCGTCGTGCACGATCGCCGAGACGGCTCGGGCGATCCCCTCGGGGTCCTCGTGTTGGAAGATCGACCGTCCCATCGACACGCCGGCGGCACCGCCATCCATCGCGCCGCGGACCATCTCGACGGTCTCGCGGTCGGTCCCCTTCGACCCGCCGGCGATGACGACCGGGAGCCGCGTCGACTCCGTCACGCGCTCGAAGGAGTCGCCGTCGCCGGAGTAGCCGGTCTTCACCACGTCGGCGCCGAGTTCCTCCGCGAGCCGGACGGCGTGTCCGAGCGACTCCGGGTCCGTGCTGTCGACGCCCGGACCCCGCGCGTACGCCATCGCGAGCACGGGCAGCCCGAGTCGCGTGGCGTCCGCGGTCAGCTCCGCCAGCTCCGCTATCTGGTTCGGCTCGTGCTCCGAGCCGACGTTGATGTGGAAGGAGACGGCGTCCGCGCCCGCCCGCACCGCGTCCTCGACGGTACCGGTGACGCGTTTGTCCCGCTCGTCGGGGCCGATCGTCGTCGACCCGTTGAGGTGGACGATGTAGCCCGCGTCGTTTTTGTGGCGGTGGACGCGGGGAGCGATCCCGCGTTGAGTGAGCACCGCGTCCGCGCCGCCGCGGGTGACGCCGTCGATCGTCGACTCGACGTCGACGAGCCCCTCGACTGCGCCCATCGTGAGCCCGTGGTCCATCGGGACGACGAGGTAGCGGTCGTTCGTGGAGATGCGGTCGAGTCGTGCCGAGAGTCCTGCTGTCATGGGTGAGTCGATCGTTGTGTGACCGTGTGGCAATCGGAGTAAAGACGGTTTCGTTCGGGGACGTGTGTCTCGCGGCCGTTACTGTGACGCCGTCGTTGCCCGCGCGCGATACCCGCGCTCGGCACCGTCCTTCAGCTCGCGAGCGAGCGCCTCAAGCCGGTCGGCGACCGCTGCCGTCGACCGGTCGTCCGCGACGCCCTCGGCGACGACGTCGACGAGCGCCGAGCCGACGATGACTCCGTCGGCGCCGCCGGCGACGATGCGTTCGGCGTGCTCGCCCGTGGAGATGCCGAACCCGACGGCCTTCGGGACGTCGTACCCGCGGAGCCGGTCGAGGCTCTCCGTTGTCTGTCCGGAGACGTCGCTTCGCGCGCCGGTGGTCCCCAGCCGCGCCTGGACGTAGACGTAGCCGGAGACGTTGGCCATGATCCGGTCGAGCCGGTCACCGCGGGTGGTCGGCGCGACGATGAACACCAGATCGAGCCCGAACTCGTCGCACGCCTCGCGCAGCGGGTCCGCCTCCTCGGCCGGCAGGTCCGGGACGACGAGCCCCTCGATGCCGGCGGCGGCCGCGCGCTCGACGAAACGGCGCGGGCCGGCGCTTCCGGCGTCGCCCGCTCCGTACTGGTAGATAAGGTTGTAGTAGGTCATACAGACCACGGCGGCGTCGACGTCGAGCTCCTCCGCGAACGCGAAGAACCGATCGGGCGTCATCCCGGCGTCGAGCGAGCGGACGAGCGCCTCCTGGATCGTCGACCCCTCCGCGATCGGCTCGGAGAAGGGGAGCCCGAGTTCGATCACGTC
>Ga0207414_1000748_pt1 | contig 13470 bp, 15 predicted proteins | sample PonA231FremontCA_2_FD_187269 | JGI IMG/M metagenome (GOLD analysis project Ga0207414, IMG submission 187269) | Marine sediment microbial community from Fremont, CA, USA - Pond A23 Sediment 1 (SPAdes) | ecosystem: Environmental > Aquatic > Marine > Unclassified | place: USA: Fremont, California... | reverse complement strand
GCCCGCCTCAGGCCTTGTCGTGGATACTGAGCTCGCCCACGGTGAGGACCGGTGATGCATCTATTTCCTCGGCATCGAGCATCCCCGCCAGCCGTTCGAGAACCGAGACCATCATCGCCTGTTCCCAATCCTCCATCGATTCGAATTGCTGCACGTAGCGTTGTTGCAGGGGATCGGGGGCGTCATCAACCTTGGTGTGACCTTCGACCGTGACCAGCAGGTTGGTTTGCCGCCGGTCCGTTTCCGAGCGTTGCCGGGTCAGCAGCCCCTTGCGTTCAAGCTTGTTGATCAGGGCGGTGATGGTGGCCTGGGTCACGCCCATCCGGTCGGACAGATCCTTGGGGGTGGAGCGGTCGCTTTCCGCGACGATTTGCAGAACGCGCAGTTGCACCGCTGTAAGCCCGGCCTCCTTGGCCAATCTGCGCCCGTACAACTCGGTCGCGCGCAAGATTCGGCGCAGGGCGATCAGGCTTTTGTCGGTGCGATCCATGTGGTCTCCGGTATTTAGTGAACTGTCATGTTTTGCAGGGTTTCGGCATAGCTTTCAATATTTTTGACACAGTGCGCTGCCGAAGGGGCCCACCCACGCCATGAATGTTAGTCATGCGAAACAGTATTCGGGCTTGATTATGTGTCATATTAAGCAAATATACATGAAAATAAGGCGTTAAGCGGACATTCTCCAAAAAATACTTAGATACTTGAAAAGATATGGGCGGGCTCTTATACTTAGTCAGGCGAAACAATATGAGGGCCGCATCCGATGCGAGACTTTGTTGAAGAAGAGAGCAGCGATACCATCATCTTCCGGGAACCCTTCGGAACTGATGGTGCGGCGGTATGGGAGTTGATCCGTGAGAGCAAGCCGCTTGACGAGAACTCCATGTACTGCAACCTGATCCAGTGCGATCATTTTGCGGAGACCTGCGTGCTCGCGGAACTCGACGGAGAAATCGTCGGCTGGATTTCGGCCTACATCAAGCCGGGCGAGCCGGAAACGGTATTCGTCTGGCAGGTCGCGGTGTCCGAAAAGGCGCGCGGCATGGGGGTCGGCAGCCGTATGCTGACCGAGTTGCTGGATCGCGACGTTTGCCGCGACGTGACCACACTGCAGACCACGATCACCCGCTCGAACAAGGCGAGCTGGGCGCTGTTCTCGCGCTTTTGCGACCGCGTTGACGGTGAAATGGACCACGAGCCGCATTTTACCCGCGACGAACACTTCGACGGTAACGCGGCAACCGAATACATGGTCACCATCGACCTTGCTGCCGAGGGGCTGAAGAAGGCGGCCTGATCGGCCTCTTCCCGGACGGCGTGGCGCATGAGTTGTCGCGCCGTCCCCTCGCACGCGAACTTTCCCAACCAAAAGGTAATATCATGTCGACTGACACGTCAGCCGAAACCAATATCTTCATGCGCCGCGAATCCGAGGCTCGCAGCTATTGCCGCAGCTTCGATACGGTGTTCACTTCTGCGCAAGGGTCGGAAATGACCGATACGCAGGGCCGCAGCTATATCGACTTCCTGGCGGGATGCTCCTCGCTCAACTACGGGCACAACGACCCGGACATGAAGCAGGCGCTGATCGACCACGTTTTGGCCGACGGGATCGCGCACGGCTTGGACATGTACACCGACACCAAGGCGCGGTTCCTCGAAACCTTCGAGAACCTGATCCTGCGTCCGCGCGGGATGGATCACAAGGTGATGATGACCGGCCCCACCGGCACCAACGCCGTCGAGGCGGCGATGAAGCTGGCCCGCAAGGTGACGGGGCGCAAGAACATCATCGCGTTCACCAACGGGTTCCACGGTATGACGCTGGGCGCGCTGGCCGCGACCGCCAATGCCGGCAAGCGCGCCGGTGGCGGTGATGTGACGCTGTCGGATGTCACCCGCATGCCCTACGAGGGCGCGCTCGGTGAGAATGTCGATACCCTGGCCATCATCGAGGCGATGCTGGACAATCCGTCCAGCGGCATTGATGCGCCGGCAGCCTTCCTGGTGGAGCCCGTGCAGGGCGAGGGCGGTCTGAACGCCGCGTCCAAGGAATGGATGCAAGGCATCGCGCGGATCGCCAAGAAGCATGGCGCGCTGTTGATCGCCGACGATATCCAGGCGGGCTGTGGCCGCACCGGCGGATTCTTCAGCTTCGAGGAGTTCGGCATCGAGCCTGACATGATCCCGCTGGCCAAAAGTCTGTCGGGCATGGGGCTGCCCTTCGCGGCGCTTCTGTTGAAGCCGGAACTGGACATATGGAAGCCTGCCGAACACAATGGCACCTTCCGGGGCAACACCCACGCCTTTGTAACGGCGCGTGTCGCGCTTGAGAAATTCTGGGCCGACGACGCGTTCCAGAAGGATGTCACGCGCAAGGCCGGGCTGCTGGAGAAGCGTCTGGGTGAGATCGCCGGCCATATTCCGGGCGCCAGCCTGAAGGGCCGCGGCATGATGCGCGGGATCGATGTCGGCTCGGGCGAGCTGGCCTCGGATATCTGCGCCGCCTGCTTCGAGCAGGGGCTGATAATCGAAACTTCGGGCGCGCATGACGAGGTCGTCAAGGTGTTGGCACCGCTGACCACCCCGGACGCGCTCATGGAACGCGGGCTGGACATCCTGGCGGCTGCCGTCGCCAAGAGCGTCTCGCCCAAAACAATTGCTGCGGAGTAAGATAGACATGATCGTGCGTGACTTTAACGACCTGACCAACACCGACCGCACCGTTTCGGATGCTCAGTGGACATCCGTACGGATGCTGCTGGCCGATGACGGGATGGGTTTCTCGTTCCACATCACCTTTCTCGAGGCCGGATCGGAACACACGTTCCACTACAAGAACCACTTCGAGAGCGTGTATTGCATGCAGGGCAAGGGAACGATCACCGACCTGGCCACCGGCGAAACCCATGAGATCAAGCCGGGCGTCATGTATGCACTCAACGAACATGACAAGCACACGCTGCGCGCGGACGAGGAACTCGTCATGGCCTGCTGCTTCAATCCGCCCGTGACGGGCAATGAGGTGCACCAGGCCGATGGCTCTTATGCCGCCGCCGCCGAAGATGCATGAAACAGAGGAGCGCCGACGGCCTTCGCGCTGCGGCGAGTGATCAGTTGAACTATACCAACCACACAGTCGAAAAGATCGGCGGCACCTCGATGAGCCGCGTGAACGAACTTGTCGATACGCTTTTCGCGGGCAATCGTGAGCCGTCCGAGATCTACAACCGGATTTTCGTGGTATCGGCCTTTGCCGGGATCACGAACCTGTTGCTGGAGCACAAGAAGACCGGCAAGCCGGGTGTTTACGCATTGTTCACCAGTGCCGATGACGATCACGGGTGGATGGATGCGCTGAACCGGGTCGCGCAGGCGATGACCGAGGCGCATAATCAGGTGCTGGACAGCAATGCCGACCAGCGCGAAGCCGACGATTTCATTCGCGAGCGGATCGAGGGCGCGCGGTCGTGCCTGATCGATTTGCAGCGGCTGTGTTCCTACGGTCACTTCCGGCTGAGCCAGCACATGGAGATCATCCGCGAGTTGTTGTCGGGGCTGGGCGAGGCACATTCGGCCTTCGTCACCACGCTGCTGCTGCGGCGCGCGGGCGTGGAGGCGCGTTTCATCGACTTGTCAGGCTGGCGCGACGAGCGCGAGATGGATCTCGATGCGCGTATCCGCGACGGGTTCGATGGCGCGGACCCCGCCGACGAGATCCTGATCACGACCGGGTATGCGCAGTGCCGCGAAGGTCTGATGCAGGAATTCGATCGTGGATACTCCGAGGTGACCTTCAGCCGGATCGCGGCGCTGACCGGCGCGCGTGAGGCGATCATTCACAAGGAATTCCACCTTTCGTCGGCCGACCCCAAGCAAGTGGGCGAGGGCGCCGTACAAAAGCTGGGTCACACCAACTACGACGTGGCCGACCAGCTGTCGAACATGGGGATGGAGGCGATCCACCCGCGTGCGGCCAAGACCCTGCGCCAAGCCAGCGTGCCGCTGCGCGTGACCAACGCGTTCGAACCGCATGATCCAGGCACCCTGATCGACGAAAACCCGGCGGAGGCCCCGGCAGCGGAGATCGTGACAGGGCTGGACGTTCACGCGCTGGAACTGTTCGAACAGGACATGGTGGGCGTGAAGGGGTATGACGCGCGTATTCTGGAGGTGCTGACGCGGCACAACGTGCGTATCGTCTCGAAGACCTCGAACGCCAATACCATCACTCATTTCGTGGAGGCACCGCTCAAGATCATGCGCCGGGTGGAACGTGACCTGCACGCGTCCTATCCGTCGGCGGATGTGACGGTGCGCGCGCTGTCGCTGGCTTCGGTTATCGGGCGCGACCTGAAGGGGCTGCACGTGCTCAGCCGCGGTATGACCGCGCTGGAGGAGAACGGCATCGAGGCGCTGTCGGCGCAGCAGACGCCGCGCATGGTCGATGTGCAGTTCGTGGTGCAGCGCGACGATCTCGACGAGGCAATCCGCACCCTGCACGGGCTGTTCTTCGCCGAGGAGACCGGCAAGGCGCTCGAGAGCGGGGCTCCACGCGCGGCCGCGGCCGCCTGATCCAAGACCCCGGCGGTGTGGCTGCACGTCGCCGGGTTTCACTCTTTCATCAACATTCCCGAGCCGAAAGAGACTTGCAGCCTCTCGCCGCGAGGCTTCACCGGTAAGTGCGGGCACTGATCGGGGTGGCTTCTACCTCGGCCAGGATGCGGGTCAGGAACCTGTCTTCGGCGCGACTGAACCGCGTGGCCGGGTTCCACACGATCTGCACGTCGATTTCCGGCAGTTTCTCATGCGGAGGCAGTTGCCACAGCAGCCCGTCGCGCACGTCGCGTTTGACGGCGTGCACCGGCAGCGGGCCGACCCCCAGCCCGGCGATGATCATGCGGCGGACTTCCTCGAGGTGACTGGAGGTGCCGATGATGGTGTCGCCCAGTCCTGCCTCGGCGCGCATCAGGGTCACGGGCTTGAGCACGTCCTGCAGGCGGTCGGTTTCGAAGCTCACCGATGGTTGTCCGTCGAGATCGTGGATTGCCAGGTCAACGCGCCCGAAAAGCGGGTGACCGGGGCCGCAGAACAGGCCGAAGAATTCCCGATACAGGCAGCGATACTCAAGGCGCGGATTGCGGTTGCGGACAAGGCAGACGGCCAGCGATGCACTTTTGTCCGCGACGCGCCCGATGGCGTCGGCGCTGGACAGCACATCGATGGTCAGCTTGGCCTTGGGGTGGGCGTTGTGGAACTCCGCCAGGACCTGATCGAACAACGGGCACACGACATGGCTGGCCACTGCGATCTTGACGTGGCCGGTCACCTCGTCGGTGATGTCGCGGATCAGGGTGGATAGCCGCAGGATCGACCCCTGGATGTCGACCGCCTCGCGTTGCAGCAGCCGACCGGCATCGGTCAGCCGGAAGGTGCCGGGGGCACGGTCGATCAGTTTCTTGCCGATCCTGTCCTCGAGCCGCTTGAGGGCGGTGGAAACCGTGGGCTGCTTGAGGCGCAGTTTATGCGCCGCGTCGGTGACAGAGCGGGACTCGGACAGAACAATGAAGGTTCGCAACAGGTTCCAGTCGAGTTCGCGCACAAGCCGTTCTGGAGGCAAGGGTGCAGGCATAGATTTCAACTATAATTACAATTCTTATTATCTATTTGATCTATGATGGCCTGCCGGGTCAACCTCATTCGAAAGACGAAAAGAAGCCAACGGGAAAACGGGGAGACCAGATGTCGGTCGAAGCACGCGAGGCGCGACAGCCGTGGATATTGCTGTCACCGGCGCTGACTGCGGTATTTCTGCTGCTTTTCGTGCCTTTGCTGTTCATTGTCGTATATTCGTTTTGGCTTCGCACGGCTACGGGATCCGACCAGGTCGGCTTTTTCCTGGACAACTGGCGCGAGGCGCTGACCGATGCGTTCTATCGAGACATCCTGTTCTTCACGCTGAAGATCGCCGCTATCACGACGCTGGTCTGCGCCCTGATGGGGTATCCGGCGGCCTATGTCATCGCGCGATCCAAGGGCAACAAGGTTCTGTTGCTTCTGCTTTTGATGCTGCCATTCTGGATCAGCTACATCATCCGCACGATGAGCTGGATCAATATCCTGGGCGTGTCCGGCGCGCTGAACACTGCGATGATGTGGCTGGGCGTGATCGATGCGCCGATACAGATGCTTTACAACCAGACGACAGTTATCCTGGGCCTGGTGCATTTTCTGCTGCCGTTCATGATCCTGAACGTGTTTGTCAGTCTCGAAGGGATCGACACCACCCTGGAGGATGCGGCCAACTCGCTGGGCGCGACGCGCTGGCAGGCATTCTTGCAGGTGACGCTGCCGCTGTCGCTGCCAGGGCTGGCGGCGGGGGGGCTGCTGTGTTTCGTGCTGGGGGCAGGGACGTATATCACGCCTCTGGTGCTGGGCGGTCCGGGGGACGCGATGTTTGCCAACCTGGTGTTCGAGGCGATCATCACGCAGCTGAACTGGCCGCTCGGGTCTGCCCTGTCGCTGATGCTGCTGGCGGTGCTGGGTGTGCTGGTGATGATCTACAACCGCTACCTCGGAATGGCGCAATTGATGAAGGGTCTGGGCTGATATGGGGGGCACCATGGGTTGGCATCTGCTACGCGGCTGGACGGTTCTGGTTTACCTGTTCATGTTCCTTCCCGTCGCGGTCGTGGTTCTGCTGAGTTTCAACGCATCGCAGTTCGGCAGTTTCCCGATGACCGGCTTCTCGTTCCGGTGGTTCGTGGAACTGGCGCATAACGACGCGATCCTGCGCGCCTTTCAAACGTCATTCGTGCTGGGGCTGATGACGGCGGTGATCTCGACCACGCTGGGGGTGTTGGCCAGTCTGGCGCTGGTGCGTTACCGTGTGCCCGGGTCCAATTACATCTCGACGTTGCTGATCGCGCCGATCCTCGTGCCCGAGGTGGTGCTGGCTGTGGCGTTGCTGTTGTTTCTGAATTTCCTTGGTATCAACAAGAGCTTTACGCTGCTACTGTTCGGACACGTGATCTTTACGCTGCCTTTCGTGATCCTCGTGGTGCAGGCGCGACTGGTCAGCATCAAGCGCGATGTCGAGGAAGCGGCGATGAGTCTTGGCGCAAGCCCGCGCCAGACCTTTTTCCAGATCACGTTGCCGCTGATGATGCCGGCGGTTCTGGCTGGTGCTCTGTTCGCCTTCACGATCAGCTTCGATGACATTACAGGCACGCTGTTCTGGAAGCCGGGCGGGGTTGAAACCGTGCCGACACAGATCTTCGCGATGCTGCGCAATTCGATCAGCCCCGAGATCAACGCCCTTGGCACGGTGATGATCCTGCTGACCGTGGGCCTGCCCCTGTTGGGGATGGGTATCGCACGGAGCCTTTCCCAAAAGCGCGGCGGATAGAACCGCGCATCTTTCCATAACCCTTCAACAAGGAGACCAAGATGACCAAGAAGATGGACAATACCACCAGATACGAACGACTGCGCGAGCGTTACATGAACGGCGATCTGGAGCGGCGCAGCTTCCTCGGGCTGATCGGCGCGGCGGGTCTGGCCTATGGCGTGCAGACGCCCTTTGCCAAGTTCGCCAATGCCCAGACCGTCAGCGAGGTGCGTTTCGACGGCTGGGGCGGCGTGGTGTCCGAGGCCCTGCGCGAAAACGCGTTCCAGCCCTTCGAGACCGAAACCGGCATCGAGGTGGTCGATGGCACCTTCGGCGGCGGCGACGAATACATCAGCCGCGTGAAGGCCAGCCAGCCGGGCGAATATAACATCGCGCACCTGTCGGGCGTGTTCGATTACGCGCGCTATCACAACCTCGGGCTCAGCACGACGCTGAACGAGGACAACATCCCGAACCTGGAATACGTGATCCCCAAGTTGATCGACGTGTTCCGTAATGTCACCGACGGCAAGTTGAGCTGCGTGCCATATGACTATGGCACCACCGGGATCGCCTATAATCGCAAGTTCATCTCGGACGAGGAGGCCCAGGAGAAGGGTGCCCGGCTGATGATCGACGAGGCCTACAAGGACAAGATCGCCGGCTGGTCCGACTGGCGCACGCGCATGTGGTACGCAGCCCTGCAAACCGGGCAGATGCCGAACAACATCGAGGACGAGGAAGCAGCATGGGACGCCGTGCGCAAGCATCGCGAACTGAGCCTGAAATACTGGGGTTCGGGCGCGGAGCTGATGAGCCTTCTGGCCGAAGAGGAAATCCACGTCACCGAAGGCTGGTCCGGCCGTATCTACGCGCTGCAGGAGCAGGGTCACGACATCGGCTACATGGATCCGCCGAACGGCTTTGGCTGGCAGGAATGCATGTTCGTCATCAAGGGCAGCCCGATGGAGGCCTGCGAGGAGTTGCTGAACTTCATGCTGGCGCCGGAGACTGCGATCGCGGTTGCAGAGGGCCAGAATTACCCGCCCGCTCTCGACCCGCAGAAGGTCGATCTGGGCGACAAGATCCCAAGTCTGCCGGCGTTTGATCCCACCGGCAAGCTGGACGGTCTGACCTTCGCCGACCCGGCCTATTGGAACGGCCATGAGCAGGAGTGGTCCAAGAAGTTCGGCCGCGTCCAGAAGGGTTACTGAACCTGAACCTTCCCCGCGCCCGAGTTGGCGCGGGGATCATCCGACCGCATGGGGGATCGTCACTTGAGTTCCGTTCACCTGAACAACATCGTCAAGCGCTTCGGGTCCGTGACCGCGGTGCAAAAGACGTCGCTCGAAATCCAGGAGGGGGCGTTCGTTACCCTGTTGGGGCCGTCGGGCTGTGGCAAGACAACCAACCTGCGTATGATTGCCGGGCTGCTCGACCCGACCGAGGGCGAGATCCTGATCGGTGGCAAGCGCGTGAACGATGTGCCCATTCACAAGCGTAATCTGGGTCTCGTGTTTCAGAACTACGCGTTGTTTCCGCACAAGTCGGTCGCGGATAACGTGGCTTTCGGGTTGAAATACCGCGATGTGGCGGCCTCGGATATCCAGCGCCGCGTGAATGACGCGCTGGAGCTGGTGCAGCTGCCAGATGTGGGCGACAGGTATCCAAAGGAATTGTCGGGCGGGCAGCAGCAACGCATCGCGCTGGCGCGCGCGATCGTGATCGAGCCGGACGTTCTGTTGCTGGACGAGCCGCTTTCGGCTCTGGACGCCAACCTGCGCGAGGATATGCGGGTGGAGCTGAAGCGCATTCAGGAACGCATTGGTGTGACAACCGTGTTCGTGACGCATGACCAGTCCGAAGCGCTGGCCCTGTCCGACCAGATCGTGGTGATGAGCAATGGCCGTGTCGAACAAGTCGGCGCGCCCGAGGAGGTTTACAACACGCCCGCATCGGAATTCGTCGCCAATTTCCTCGGTGCCTCGAACATCCTTGGAGCCGATTGCAAGAGCCGTAACGCCAAGGGGGCGGAGTTGGTGGCGTCGACATTCGGCACACTGACCGTTCCAATCGAAAAGGCACCCAACCTGACAAGTGCGGGCCCTGCGAAACTGGTCGTGCGGGCGGAAAAGCTGCTTGTCGCTGACAAGAACGCGGCGCATGAGGGCACGATCAGCGTGCCCGCAACGATCGAGGCGGTCGATTACCAGGGCCAGGCGGTGCGCTATTTCCTGCGCACCGGCGATACCCAGCTTCAGGCCATCAACATGATCGATCAGCACCCCTTTGCCAAGGGTGACGAGGTGACCCTGCATCTGCGTCCGATCGACTGCGCCGCGCTACCCGCCGAGTAGATATGGGCGCGGTGGACGGGATTGCGCTCAGGTTGGTGGAGCGAAGCGATGTGCCGCGCCTGCACGAGTCGCTGCGCGCACTTTCTCATGACTTGGGTGATGCGCATGTGGCCGGGGTGGACGAACTGATGCAGGCCGCGTTCGGCCCCGCGCCGGTGCTTCGCGCCCAACTGGCCGAGATTGGTCCCGGTCCCCTATGGGGCGTTGCGGTGTATTCGCCGGCCTTTTCTACAACCCGTGGTGCGGCCGGTGCGTATGTGTCGGATTTGTGGGTCTCGCCGCGCGCCCGTGGCGCCGGTCTGGGCCAGCGCCTGCTGGGGGCGGTGGCGCAGGACGCCGCCCTGCACTGGCGCGCGGGATTCATCAGGCTGACGGTCTACGACGACAACCCCGCCGCGCAACGGTTCTATGCGCGGCTCGGGTTCGTGCCCGCGCGGGGCGAAACGGTGTTCACCCTCGGGCGGGAGGGAATGGTGGCGCTTGGTCCGGGGCGCGACGATCAGCGCGTTGGAATATCGCCCAAGTGAAGGGTTGCGGCACGTCGGCGGGGGTGTGGTGCACCTCGCGGAACGCGTGCAGCAGGTGAAATTCATCGCCCAGTTCCGCCAACAACTCGGGCGCGCCGTATTTGCGGACCGGCAGGCCGCTGCACTTGTCCGGGCCATCGAGGGCGAAGGTGGCCAATATGGCCAGCCCGCCGGGGCGCAGCGCCTGACGCAGCGCTGCGATATAGGCTGATCTCTGTTCGGGTGACGTCAGGAAGTGAAACACCGCGCGATCATGCCAGATGTCATAGCTACGACCGGGCCGCCAATCGGTCAGATCGGCCACGATCCAGTGCACCTTTGGTGCCTGATGGCCCAAACGGGCCTGGGCATGGGCGAGGGCGGGTTGGGATATGTCCAGAACGCTAAGATCCTGCCACCCGCGCGTCAGAAGGGCATCGACCAGACGCGAGGCACCGCCGCCGACATCGATCAACGCGCGGTGGCCCGGCCCGCAGGCCGCCAGCGCGTCGAGCGATGGGCGCGGGTCATCCTGAAACCAGCTCACGCTTTCGGGCGTCTTGCGGCGATAGACGCTATCCCAGTGCGATCGGTCCTGTGGCATCGCGGCCTCCATGCGTGACGGGCCTAGTCAAGCACCTGTCGCAAGCTTTTGTCCAGTTTTCCGACCAGTTCGTCGATATCGGCGTCTTCGATGATGAACGGCGGGGCAAGCAGGATGTGATCCCCGGTTTGCCCGTCGATGGTGCCGCCCATCGGGTAGCAGATAAGACCATTTTCGAAGGTGGCATTTTTCAGGGCCTTGTGCACGGCGCGGCCGGGATCGAAGGGGCGCCGGGACTCGCGGTCTTGGACCAGTTCGATGCCGCGAAACAGACCCCGGCCGCGGATGTCGCCGACATGCGGGTGTCGGCCGAACGCGTCGCGCAGCGCGGCATCAAGCTGTTCGCCCATCGGGGTGACACGGTTTAGAAGGCCGTCATCGATAAGCCGTGACAACACCGCGCCGGCCGCTGCGGCGGCGGTGGGGTGGCCGATATAGGTGTGACCGTGCTGAAAGAATCCCGATCCGCCCTCGATGGCGGCGTAGATTTCGCCGGTGCACAGCATCGCGCCGATGGGTTGATACCCCGCGCCAAGGCCCTTGGCGACGGTCACAATATCGGGGCGCACGCCGTCCTGTTCGCAGGCGAAGAGCGTGCCGGTGCGCCCCATTCCGCACATCACCTCGTCCAGGATCAGCAGGACGCCGTGGCGATCGCAGATCTCGCGCACCCGGGTGAAATAGCCTTCGACCGGGGGGACGGCACCGGCGGTTGCGCCCACGACGGGCTCCGCCACGAAGGCCATCACCGTTTCGGGGCCAAGGCGGTTGATCTCGGCCTCCAGCTCGTTTGCGACGCGCTGCCCGTATTGCCATGCGGTTTCGTCCGCGGTGCGGCCACGGTATTCGTAGCAGGGCGCTATGTGCGTGGTTTCGATCATCAAAGGGGCGAACGGCGTGCGCCGCCACATGTTGCCCCCCGTGGCCAACGCGCCCAGTGTGTTGCCATGATAGCTTTGGCGGCGGGCGATGATGCGGTGGCGTTCGGGTTGACCGGTTTCAAGGAAATACTGCCGCGCGAGTTTCAGCGCGGCCTCGACCGCCTCGGAGCCGCCAGAGACGAGGTAGACCCGATCCAGTCCTTCGGGGGCATGTGCGACCAGTGCATCGGCCAGTGATTCGGTGGGGTCGGAGGTGAAGAAGCTCGTATGCGCGAATGCCACATTGTCGAGTTGCGCCTTGATCGCCTCGGTTACCGCCCTGTCCGAATGCCCGAGGCAGGACACGGCCGCGCCACCCGATCCGTCGAGATAGCGATTTCCTCTGGAATCATAGAGATGAACCCCTTTGCCATGGGAAACGGTCGGCGGGGCGGCTTTGGTGTGGCGGGGAAAGACGTGGGACATCGGTCACCTTGAGAGGCATGGGTGAGATTAGTGAAACATCTGTTTCAAACATTGACAACATATAAAACGGATGGAACGCTAGATCTCGTCTCAACCGCGGATCCGGAGCGCAGATGCAAAACCCGCCCACGATCAAGGACAGGATCGCCGAAGAATATGATGACCTCAGCGCTCGCCTGAGGGCGGCGGCGGATTTTGTGGCGGAAAACCCTGTGGATGTCGCGACGCGCTCGCTGCGGTCCGTGTCGGCGGCATCGGGTCTTGCGCCGGCCACGTTTTCGCGTCTGGCGCGCGCGCTGGGCTTTTCCGATTATGAGGCCATGCGGGAACTGAGCCGCAACGCGGTCGGGCGGCGCTACTTGAGTTTTTCGCAGCGCGCGCGCCGTTTGCAAAGCGAAGCGGTCGAAAGCGAGCCGCTGCTGCAACGTCAGGCGGCGGCCTGTATCGCGAACATAGACAACATGAGCCAGACCACCGATCCCGCGCGGCTGGAAGCGGCGGTCGACGCGCTTCATCATGCGCGCCGGGTTGTGTTGTTCGGTGCCTGCGGATCCACTGGCTTGATCGATTACATGGCCTACATGGGCCGCTATTTCACGCCGGACTGGCAGGTCGCGGGGCGCGGCGGCGCGTCTCTTGGCGCCACGATGTCGGAGTTGACGGGGCGCGATGCGGTGCTGGTCATCACCAAGCCACCCTTTGCGCGCCGGGCGATCCTGTGCGCTGAAATGGCGGCCGTGCAAGGGGCGGCGGTCATTGTTCTGAGCGATACCCACGCATGCCCAGCCTTGAAATATGCAACCGTCGGGTTCATCCTGCCCACGGACAGTCCACAGTTCTTTTCATCCTACGCAGCAACGCTGGTGCTGGTGGAAACCATCATCGGCATGCTCGTGGCGCGCGCCGGCCCCGAGGCGATGAACCGTATCGCCGAGGTCGAGGCGCGCAATCACCGCCTGGGAGAATATTGGCGCGTGTAACCATCGAAGAACCAACCACACACAAAACAAGGGAGACAGCCATATGTTCAACAACATCAAATTCACAGCAGCCGCGGCGGCGCTCGGGGCGTTGATGGCGCCCGCGGCGTCGGCCGAGGAATTCATCACAATCGGTACCGGCGGCGTGACCGGTGACGCCGGCGCAGGCGGCGCGGAGGCGACCTCGCCGGGGTCGGGTTGCTGAGGACGGGGGCCGATCAGTGCCGAGAGCCCCTGGCCACGGCGCGCCTGGCGATGGAAGAGCGACGCGCCGGGCTTGGCAGGCT